>Ga0209108_10001728_pt1 | contig 12644 bp, 9 predicted proteins | sample Rifsed10ft1_FD_184003 | JGI IMG/M metagenome (GOLD analysis project Ga0209108, IMG submission 184003) | Soil microbial communities from Rifle, Colorado, USA - sediment 10ft 1 (version 2) | ecosystem: Environmental > Terrestrial > Deep subsurface > Rock core/Sediment | place: Rifle, Colorado...
CCTTCTGCCTCCTGCCTTCCGACTTCCACCGCCGGTCTGTCGTTCTCAGTGTAGCGCACGAACAACACCCCGCGCCGCCGCGCTTCGACGTAGAATTTCTCGCGGAAACCGTAGGTGATGATGTCCTTGTACAGGATCGTCACCTTGCAAGCCGGGTTCAGCATCTTGATGCGGATGGCGTTCTTGAGCGTGTTGGTGCAGCACGTCCGCGAGCAGTAGTCGGGCGCGCCCTCGGGCCGCACGCACTGGATCATGACGATGTGCTTCAGCGCCGCGAGGCGCTCCGGCTGGTGGACGACGATCTCTTCCAGCTCGGACTGGCGCACGACGCGCGGGTCGCGCCCAAGCCCATATTGACCGTCTTGCGACTCGCGCCCGCCCGTCGCGAGGATCGTCACCCCGTGCTCGATCTCGGTCTCGTAGGGCAAGCTGCCAGCTTGCCTGGCGTGGGACAAGCTGGCAGCTTGTCCTACAGTGCGGATGACGGCCCGGAACGCGCCGACGCTCCCGGTGTGCCGCGCGACCTCGCTGCGCAGGCGCACGGCGATGCGCTCGTGCGCGATCACCCGGTTCACCAGATCGCGCAGCAGCCGCTGCGGGTTCACGCCCTCGGCCACGTAGTAGATGTGATGCAGGTGGCCGCCGAGCGCATCGGACTTCTCGACGAGGTGCACGTCGAAGCCGCTGTCGGCAATGGCGAGCGCCGCCGTCATCCCCGACACGCCGCCGCCGATGACGAGCGCGCTCCGGTTCGGCGCGCGGGTTTCTTTGTAGAGGGGCTGCGCAAGGCTGATGCGCGCCACGCCGACGCGCACGAGTTCTTTGGCCTTGCGCGTCGCGCCCTCGAGATCACCTGCGTGCACCCACGCGCACTGCTCGCGCACGTTCACCATCTCGGCCAGATAGGGATTCAGCCCGGCCTCGCGCATCGTGCGCTGGAACAGCGACTCGTGCGTGCGGTGACTGCACGCGGCGACGACGATCCGGTTGAGGCCTAAATCGAAGATCGCGCGCTGGATGTGACTTAAGCCATCGGGGAAACAGACGAAGGGCAGATACTCGGCGTGCACGACCCCGGGCAGCCCGGCGGCGTAGGCGGCCACGTCGGGCGCGTCCACCGCGTCCGAGATGCTCCCGCCGCACCCGCACACGAACACGCCCACGCGCGGCGGCTCGCCGGACACGTCGCGCTCAGCCATGAATCCGTCGCCGTGAATGAACGGATACTCGCGCGACGAGGCGAGGCCGCCCAGTTTCTCGCGCATCAGCCGCATAGCCTCCGCCGCCGCGCCGGAGGCGTCAATGATCGTCTCGCCGATCTCTTTGGGCGAGGCGAACGCGCCGCACACGAAGACGCCGGGCCGCGAGGTCTCCAGCGGGGTGAACTTGTCGGTCTGGCAGAAGCCGTACTCGTTGAGTTCGATGTCCAGGGTGCGCGCGAGGTGCTCCGCGTTTTCGGGTGGCCGCACGCCGACCGCCAGCACGATCATGTCGTAGCGGTCTTCGACCAGCGGCCCCTGTCCGGCCGCGGCTTGCTCCGCACCGTGCTGGCGCCCGCTGGGATAGCGCAGGATCAGGTCGCGCGTCGCCGGGTCTTCGCGAATCTCGGAGATGCGGCAGCGCGTGTATTGGACGCCGTGCGCGTCGCGCGCGCGCACGTAATAGGCGTTGTATTCTTTGTTGAACGCGCGCTCGTCCATCGTGAAGATGTGCGTCTCCGCGTCCGGCAGGCGCTGCTTCGCGAGCATCGCCTCCTTCGTGGCGTACATGCAGCAGATGGCCGAGCAGTACGGATATTTCTGATCGCGCGAACCGATGCATTGCAGCCAGGCGATCTTCTTCGGCGGCCGGCCGTCAGAGGGGCGGGCGACGACGCCCTCGGTCGGGCCGGAGCGCGAGGCCAGCCGCTCGTACTGCATCGAAGTGATCACGTTGGGGTAGCGCCCGTAGCCGAACTCCTGCATCTCGCGCGGGTTGAAGGGCTTGTAGCCCACGGCGAGGATCACCGCGCCGACCCGGATTTCCCTCTCGGTGAATTCGGCGCCGAGGTTGATGGCCTCCGCCGGGCAGGCCTCCACGCACTTGCGGCAGTCGTCGCACACCTCGGTCTTTTCGGTGAGATAGTACGTGTCGGGCACGGCGCGCGGCGCGGATTTGCTGATCGCCTTCCGCATGGTCAGCCCCATCTGGAACCCGGAGGGCCGCTCGACCGGGCAGACCATCGCGCAGCGGCCGCAGTTGGTGCACTTCGCCGGGTCAACGTACTGGGGCTGCCGGCGCAGCCGGACGGTGAAATCCCCGGCTTGCCCCTCGCACGCGGTCACGTCGGTCGAGGTCAGCACCTCGATGTTCGGGTGCAGGTTGTGGTCGAGCAGGGCGGGGGTGATGGAGGGGCGGGTGCAGCCGTAGCCGTGATCCGAGGTGCCGCGGCACAGCACGCAGTCGTGCGTGGGGAACATGAATCCCAGTTGGGCCACGCGCCCGCCAAGCGCCGGGGTGCTTTCGACGAGATAAGCCTTCAGCCCGGCCTCGGCCACGTCAATCGCGGCGCGCATCCCCCCGACCCCGCCGCCGATGATCAGCACCGCATTCGGCGTTTCTCTGCCATTTGCACCATTCGAAGCCATTTCGATTTGTCCATTTGTCACTCTGAGCGCCGTCTTGCCCCGCTTGACGGGGCAGCGAAGAGTCTCCGCGACCGGCGCAGACGCTCAGCATGACATTTTGTCAGTCACGCTTCTCCGGCCTCCTCGGCCACAGCATGGGCGTCTTTTCCCGGTACTCCCGGTACGCCTCGCCGAACCGGATCTCCAACTCACGCTCCTCGTACACTTTCAAGAATACCAGCACGGCGGGAGTGATGACGGCGATGACCCACAGCACGAACAGCGTCGAGCGCAGCCACAGCCCCACCGCGATCAGAAACGCGAGCGCGCTGAGGACCATCGGGTTGCGCGTCCACGCGTACAGCCAGTCCATCGCCAGTTCGCGGCTGAGCGCGATGGCGAACGGCGCGCCCAGGCCGCGCAGGGCCAGGTTCGCCATGGCGAGCAGCACGAGCGCGCCGCTCACGATCATCAACGCCAGTCCGACCTCGGGCGGCAGCGGGATCATCCAGCCCGGCGCGGCCATCCCCACCTGGGTCGCTTCGATGATGGCCGCGCCGAGCAGGGTGAACACGCCGTAGTGGACGAACGTCGTCACCCACAGCGCGCGCTCAATCGCCGGCTGGGCATCGAGCAGCCGCCGCCCCAGCCATACCAGCGGCAGCACGCCGAACGCGCCGCCGATGGCGAGGATGATGCTCACGGTTTGATCTGGCGGCTGGTTGAGGAGCCACAGCCAGACCCCACCCGTGAACACGATGCCGAGCAAGTTGACGAGGGTGCGCATTGACGTCCCCGTAGGTCACGCTTTAAGCGTGACCTACTTATCGCCACTCGACCCCGACCGGCGCCGCCTCTTCCAGGGGCTGCTCAAGCAGATACTCGTATGCCGAGAGCGCGGCCTTCGCGCCCTCGCCGATGGCGATGAGGACCTGCTCGGCGTAGGCGTCGGTCACGTCGCCCGCGGCGAAGAGGCCAGGCGCGGTCGTGCGGTTGCGGGCGTCAATTTTGACGCGGCCTTTCGTATCCAGCCCGACCAACTCCTTGACCATGCCGGAGTTCGGGATGAGGTCGAGTTCCACGAAGAAAGCGTCGGAGTGAATCTCCTGCGCGTGCGCGCCGTTCTTCACCAGGAGCGTGCGCGCGTACTCGTCGCCCAGCACTTTCTCGACGCGGTAGCCCTCCAGGATGAGGACGTTGGGCGTGGCCCGCAGCCGTTTGCCGATCATGCTGTCCAGCTCGCCGTGCGTCGGCGCGACCAGGGTGACGTTGTGGGCGATCTGCGCAAGCTCCGCCGCCGCGCGCAGGGCGAGTCCGGCGTCGCCGATCACGGTCACGGTGCGCTGGATGAACAGCGGCGCGTAGCTGACGGCGCTGTAGCACAGGCCGCGCATGAGGAACTCTTTCTCGCCGGGGACGTTCAGCCGCTGCGCGTTCGCGCCCGTGGCGATGAGAAGCGCTTTGGTCGTGTAGTCCTTGCCCTCGCGGGTCTGCACCTTGTAGCCCTCGTGGAACCGTTCGATCTTCTCGACCTTTTCCATCGTGTGGGCGAAGTCGAGATACTCGATTTCGTTCACGAAGCGGTTGACGACTTCCTCGCCGTTGATGACGAGATGGTGCTCGATGTCAGGCAGTTGCAGGCGGTAGTTGGTCTTGCCGCCGAGGTCCTTGGTGATCAACAGCACGTTCAGCCGCTTGCGCAGCGCGTAAACCGTCGCGGTCAGGCCGGCCGGGCCGCCGCCGATAATGATCAAGTCATACATGGTTGCCTCCTGTTTACTCTTCGCCTTTCGCGATAAAGCCCTCGTCCATCATCATCTGCGTGATGTTGCGTGAGCGTTTGATGATCTCCCCCGCGCGGTGATATTCCTCGTCGTAGGTCGCCGGGAGAGCGGCGATGCCCTGCTCGACGGCTTTCGCCGCGACCGCGGCGGCCTCGCGCGAGAACACATCCCACTCGTCCATCGTCGGCAGGATGTAATCCGGGGTCAGCTTCTTCTCGGCAGCCATGTCGGCGAGCGCGTGCGCGGCGGCCAGGCACATCTCGTCGGTGATCGTCTTCGCGCGCACGTCGAGCGCGCCGCGGAAGATGCCGGGGAAGCCGAGCGAGTTGTTCACTTGATTGGGGAAGTCGGAGCGGCCCGTGGCGACGACGGCCGCGCCGGCCTCGTGCGCATCCCAGGGCCAGATTTCGGGGATGGGGTTGGCGCAGGCGAACACAATCGCGTCTTTCGCCATCGCCTTGATCCATTCCTTCTTGAGCGTGTCCGGCCCGGGGGTGGAGAGCGCGATCACGACGTCGGCGCCCTTCAGCGCTTCCGCAATGCCGCCCTCGCGCTGCTCGGCGTTTGTGATCTGGCACAGCTTCCATTTGTCCACAAACTCGGCCTTGCGCAGCTCGATGTCTTTGCGGCCTTTGTGCAGGATGCCCTTGCTGTCCACCATCCGGCACAGCTCGGGGGTCGCGCCCGTGGCGAAGATCAGTCGTGAGCAGGCCACGTTGGAGGCGCCGCTGCCGACGAAGACGATGCGCGCCTCCGGCATCTTCTTGCCCACGATCTTGAGCGCGTTGATCAGCCCGGCGAGCGTGACCGTGGCCGTGCCCTGCTGGTCGTCGTGCCAGACCGGGATCTCGGCCTTGGCGCGCAGGGTGTCGAGGATGCGGAAGCACTTGGGCTGGGAGAGGTCTTCGAGGTTGACGCCGCCGAACCCGGGCTGGATGAGCAGCACGGTCTCGATGATCTTGTCCGGGTCCTTGGTGTCGAGCATGATCGGCCAGGCGTCCACGCCGCCCAGGTATTTGTAGAGCAGCGCCTTGCCCTCCATCACCGGCAGCCCGGCCTTGGGGCCGATGTCGCCGAGGCCCAGGACACGCGTGCCGTCGGAGACTACGGCGACGGTGTTCCACTTGTGGGTGTACTCGTACACCAGCTCGGGGTTTGCCGCGATGGCCTTGCACGGCGCGGCGACGCCCGGCGTGTACCAGATGGCGAAGTCGTTGAAGTCCCGCACGCGGCACTTGAGCGTCGTCTCGACTTTGCCCCGGTAGAACGGGTGCAGCTGCATGGCGTCGGCGGCTGGCTTTTTGGCTTTCGCCAACAACTCGTCAACGGTAGGGGTGGGAGCTTCTTTGAGCATAGTTTCCTCCGGTCGTAGAGACGCGGCCGGCCGCGTCTCTACAAGCGTAAATATGAATCGGTGTAGATGATCTTGTTGAGCAGCACCTGCACCGTCTTCCAAATCTCGACCTGCTTCAGGTCGTTCATGTCCACGTCCGCCGGATCGAGTTCCCCGCCCGCGGCGACGGCGTCGTGCAGCTTCAGGTAGAGCGCGCCCACCGGGGTCGAGGCATCCCGCTGTTCGACGATGCGGATCGTCTCCATGAGTTCCGTGTCCAGCGGGTCGAGGATGGCGGCGTCGAGGCCGACGGCCATGAGCATGACCATGTACGTCCGGTTGAGGAGCGGGCGCATGGGCGCGGGAACTTGATTGGAGACGTTGGAGAGGCCCACGCTCACCAGCGGCGGCGGGTCGGCCACCATCTTGATCATGCGCACGGCCTCGATGCACTGCGGCACGAATTCCTGGCAGCCGGACACGGTGAGCACGAGCGGGTCAATGAGCAGGTGATCCATCGGCACGCCGACTTCCTGCGCGCGCGGGATCAGTTTCTCCATCACGATCCCCACGCGGGCGTCGGCGCTCACCGGGATGCCCTCCTTCGCCATCGTCAGCGCGACCAGCTTCGCGCCGTACTGCGCGGCGAGCGGCGGCACTTTCTCCAGCCGCTCTGCTTCCGCCGAGGTGGAGTTGATAATGGCGTTGGCGTGGCCGTCGTGGGCCGTTTTCTTCAGCCCGGCCTCGATGGCGGCCAGGTTGGTCGTGTCGAACGACAGCGTCATGTCGCCCACGGCCTCCTGCACGCAGTCCACGAGCCAGTCCATCACTTCCGGCCCGGCTTTCTTCTGCGGGCCGATGTTCAGGTCGAGCGCGTGCGCCCCGGCGGCCTTTTGCTTGCGGGCCAGGTCCACGAAGAACGCGCCATCGCGGTCGGCGATGGCCTGTTTGACTTTGGGCGCGAGGATGTGGATGTTTTCTCCGATGATGTACATGCGGGCCTCCAATCTGCGGACAGGGTAAGATTTCACGGGTCTCAGCCTCCGATGACAAACAGCGAGGCCGCCCTCCCTAGTGTCCTATCATGCCATGCCCAATGCCCGCATCCCATTGTCAAAGTACCCGAATCCCGCCAACAAAAGTCACATAGGAGCAATATGGCTTGTGGCCTTTGTTAGTCCGACTTCTCCGAATTTATCGAGGGTTGCCCAAAACCAGCTTGGCCCTTGGTAGTAGCGCCGCCAGCGTCTCCGATTGCGCGCTCACCGTGTCAGCCGAGATTGCCAGGGGGAGATGAAGATTGAGAATCCGATGACATGCTGGATGAAAAGTGCTAGAATGAAATCGTGAGCGCTCCCCCTAGTGTTTATCAGTTTTCAGCGTTTTGACACCCTCGGTGAAATGACCGGGGGTGTTTTGTTTCTATTTCGGCCCAAATAGGCCGACATGCAAAGGCCAGATGCCATGTTGAGAATCGTAGTCGCCTTCCCATTCATCATGCACGGGCTTGCCAACCTGGCCGGCGTTTTCGCGCCCTGGACGAAATCCCTGCTGGGGTTCACCGAGCGCGCTTGGGTCTTTTCGGGCGGCGTCACCCTGCGCGCCGGGGTGGGGCGCGCTTACAGTCTGCTTTGGCTTCTGTCCACGCTTGGCTTGGTGGGGGCCGGGCTTGGGTTGATCTTTCTTCAAGACTGGTGGCGTGCGCTGGCGATTGCGGCGTCGGCCATCTCGCTGGTCAGCATCGTGCCGTGGTGGAAGGCCGTCCCGCCGGGGGCGAAGTTCGGGGCGTTCTTCGATCTCTTCGCCATCCTCCTCCTGCTGTCGCCGTTGGGCGACTGGATCGCGCGGGCCGCGCCGATGGTCACGCCTGCGCCCCGGCAAGCCTCGGTGGTGGAAGTGAAGAACGAGGTCAACGCCCGCAAGACCGCCAGCGCAGAGTGGCTGGCGGCGAGCATCGGACAGCGAGTTTTCGTCGGGGGCGGAGTCAAGACCGGCGATGAAGCCCGCGCCCGGCTGGACATCTCGGACGGCGCCATCTTGCGCCTCGGGGCCAGCACGGAATTTGTGCTGGCGGCGTTGTCGCCGGAGCCGACCGGCGCGACGACGCGGTGGACGCTCGTCGCCGGAAAGGTGTGGACGTTAGTCTCGGAAGCCCTCGGCGGCGGGACCTTCGAGATCGAAACGCCTTCCGGCGTGGCGACGGTGCGCGGCTCGTATTTGAGTCTGGAATATGCGCCCGCGACCGGGCAGGCGGTGGCGACGTGCCTCGAAGGGCTGTGTCGCCTCACCGGGGCGACCGGCGCATTCACCGACCTGACGACTGGCCAGCAGTCGGAGGTTGCAGGAGCGGGGAAATCGCCCTCGCCCGCGCATCCGATGGACGCGGACGAACTGGCCGAGTGGGCGCGCGAGTTTCCCGAAGCGGGGAGCATCGTCGCCACCATCACGCCCGCGCCGCCCACCGCGACCCCAAGGCCCACCATCACGCCAGTACCGACGGTTACGCCGATTCCAATTGGCGAAGCAGATACACGAATGGGGGGGAATCTCTCTATCCGGGGGATTGTGAGAGACAGTTCAGGAACCGCTGCTTCCGACGTCCATGTAACGATAACTGTTTATGAGGCGGGCGGTGATTGGGATAGAGGCCAGCTTTGGAGTGGGGAGATATTCACAGATGAGGCAGGGGCGTATGCCTTCAATAATCTCCTCAGACTGGAGGGAGGCCGTTATGATGTCTGGTTCAATGGCCGACAGGAATATGGAAAAGTGTACGAAAACAGTGGATACTATATTGCTGAGAATGAGATAAGCGGTGACGTATACTTACTCAATGTAACGGTGCACCCTGTTACTGGCAGTGCGTTTTCTGGTGCAATCCAGTACGAAGATGCAGATGGAGTCACAAAGGATTTCCTCTCCAGTCCACGCGGTCCAGATCACTTTATTGAATTGAACAGAGGGACTAGCACTAACCACGAATACACTATAGGTTCTGAATACTTCACAGATGATGGTGGCCGAGCATACATCGGCGGTCTTGCCAGCGGGACATACTACTTGATACTCCAGTACGTAAGATCTGATGGCGTACGGGTTGCAACTACAAGTCCTTCTTTTGAGATACTTCCTGGGGAAACGAAACAATTCGACTATACAATTCCCTTAGAAGAGGCGCCATAGCGTAGCAGGGCGTGAGCGGGGCGTCCATCGGGCAAGGGTCTGGTCCGTCGCTTCGGCGAAGACTATCTCCGGTACAAGGCGAATGTCCCCCGCTGGATTCCGCGGCTCAAGCCGTGGGAGGCCCCATTCGACGACCGGGCAGCAGGTTGAAAGCTGGTCCTCAGCCCTTCTTCCGCTTCTTCACCGGATAGCGGATGATCGTCTTCTGCACCTTCGCCTTCGGCGTGGTCAAGTATTCTTCCTCGTGCACCCCGGCGATCTCGTAGCCGCTGGCGGCGATGAAGTCGTGGAGCCGCTGGACGGTCGGCCTCTCCTCGCTGTACGGCCCGATGTGCAGAATCTCGGCGACCGTGCCGCCGTAATCCCACATTTCAATTCTCACCGGGACCTCGGGATCGGGCTGGGGCAGCGAGCGCGTGTTGGCCGGGATGGGAATGCCCCAGATGCCCGTCCACTGAACTTTGGGGGTATCGGCAAAGTCGGGCCAGCGGGCGCGCGGCGGGCTGACCTTGAACGTCTCTTTCCCCGCCTTCTTCAGCGCGAACTTGTGCGTGTACACCGCGCCGTACAGCGCAGGAAATACTTTAGCGCCCACGACGTTCGGGTCGCCGTGCGAGATGACGACGGCCATCTTCTGCTTCGGCAATTTGACGATCTTCGGATCGGTCGGCTTGGGCCTGCGCGCCGCCTTCGGTCCTGGAGAGGTGCGGTTCGGCATGGGAGATTCCTTTCTTCAAATGATCGTCGGCACCCGCAGCAATTTCTCGGCCAGTGCCTCGATGGCCTGCGCTGCCGGAGAGTCAGCGCCAAGTTCGACGAGCGGCCGGCCGACGGCGTCGAACTCGCCCACGCGCGGGTCGGCGGGGATCACGCCGGCGAGCTCGGCGTTCAACCCGTCGAGCGTCTGCCGCAGGGCGGGGGGCAGTTCGCCGTCCACGCGATTGACGACGAGCATGGCCCGGCCCACGTTGATTTGCAGGTCGCTCGCCAGCTTCACGATGCCCTCGGCGGCCTTCACGCCGCGCACGGTTGGGTCGGTGACGATGAGCAGAAAGTCCACGTCGCGCGTCGTGCGACGGCTGAGGTGCTCCATCCCGGCCTCGTTGTCTATCACGACGAAGTCGTAACGCTGGCCGAGGCCGTCAATGATTTGCCGGAGCATGTGGTTGACCGGGCAGTAACAGCCCTGCCCTTCCGGGCGGCCCATTGCGAGCAAGTCTACCGTGTCGCCTTCTTCAACGGCCAGGCGAATCTCCGCTTTGAGAAAATCGTGCCGGGTGATGCCCGTGCCCACCGAACCGTTCTGCACGCCCGCGAGCATCGCCTCGCGGATATCGCCGACCGTCGTCGTCAGCGGCAGGCCGAGGACGAGATTCAGATTCGAGGACGGGTCGGCGTCAATCGCCAGCACCGTGCCGAGACGTTTACAGGCAAAGTGCCGCACGAGCAGCGCGGCGACCGTGGTCTTGCCCGTGCCGCCTTTGCCAGCCAGCGCGATGGTCAGCATCTAACTTCCTCCCTCAACTGGCAGCGGGGCGGCACGCCGCCAGCGGAAATCGCACAAGGCGTTTCCCCGGCCCAATGTTCCACGCCTCTCCCAAATGATAGACGGCGGCAGCGCGGCGAACATGACGTCGTCGCCCTTGCAGAACAGCGAGGTCAACTCCGGCGCGCCGTAGGCGGCGAGCACGTCCAAATAGAAGCAGCGGTGGATGTTGAAGGCGAGGCACTGCGGGTTGTCTTCCACCCACTCGGTTTCCCATCCCGCGGCGGGATAGTTGCGCATAGACCAGCGCGCGGGCTGGCGAAACAGGGCGAAGGGGTTGGGCAGGTAGCTCAGGATCGAGATCAGCCGGCGCTGCGGGGAGTGCATAGCGCTCGCCTCGAGCAGCGTCCCTACTTCGGCCAGCGCAGCCTCGCGGTCGCTCGTGGTCTCGCGCAAGACCTGATAGATCGCCAGGCCCGGCAGGATGCCGCGCTCCAGGTGCAGGCGCAAGGCGCGGTGAGCAAAGCGAGGCCGTTGCGCGTACAACTCATCATAGCGTGCTTGTACGCGCGCCATCAGCACTGCTGCTTCCACCTCGCCGTGTTTCGCGGCCAGCACCCGCTGCCAGAGGGCCGCCCTCGGCATCCGGCCCGGCTCGGCCATCCGCCGCGCGAGGACCAGCCCGCCCAGCGCACCGGCGATCAGGCCCAACTCAAATAGAAACGACGGTTTTTTTTTGCTCATGCTGTTCTTCCTTTCCCAATACTTCTTCCAACTTATGAAGATTGGTGTCCGTCGGGATGCCCTTCTCATCCCAGTGATATTTGCAGCCCACGAAGTCGAGCAGCACGCCCTGCGCCGGGATGCCCAGCGCGTCCGCCTGCCACCCGCCGCTCCAGTTCGTCAGCGCGCACGCGACCCCGACCAGCCCGAGGCCCTCAATCGCTCTCCCGGCCTCCGCGCCGATCCCGCGCAGCTCGTCGGGGATGATGTAGACCTCGAACCCGCGCTTCTCGCCCAACTTCGTGATCTGGTGGACGCGGCACGCCGGCGTGCAGGCCTGGCACTTCGCGCCGAACGGCGTTTCAATCGCCTTGCACTTCTCCTCCGGCTGCGCCCGCATGCACGGCGGGACGATGACGATCTTGCGCTTTGCGCTCAGAAATCGCGCCCGGTACGCGCGGCTGAGCACTTCTGTCCCCAACAGGCCGAGGTGATACTCCAGCCGCGTCCGCGACACGAGATCGGCGTCGTAGCGGTGATGATACTTCGGCGCGGTCTCGGAGAGGAACCGCTCGACCTGCTCGGTGTAAGGGCCGAGGGCGCGGGCGCTCTCGACGGCGAAGTCGTCGGCGAGGGCAAGGCAGCGGGCGACGACTTGTTTTGCGGGAGACGGGCCGAGCGCTTCGAAGAAGCCTTGCCACTGCGCCAGGCGGTCTGCCTTTGCGTCGTCGCCGTTCGCTTTCAGCCACGCGATCAGGCGAGCAGCGTCGCCGCCGTCCGCGCGCCGTGCGCGCATGCGCCTGCCGATCCATCCCAGCCAGCCGCGCGCTTTCTTCACCGCGCTTTCGGCCTGCGCCCGCCCTGAGCGTAGTCGAAGAGGCCATCGTTCCTGCGCCTCCACGAGCCAGCTCTGCGCGCGTGTCCACCACTCCGGCGAGCGGGCCGCCTCCGCGCCGTGTTCGCGCAGCAGCACGCCGAGCGCTAACAACTCAAAAGCATATTCTGCATCTGACCGATCGCTCAGCCCGCCTTCCTGTCTAAAGAGCCGGAAGCCGATGAACACGTCTTTCAGCACACGCACGGCGTGGGCCGTCCAATCATCCGCAAAGCGCGCGATCACGCGGTAGTATTCGTCGGAATTCTGTGCGCCTCGGCGCAGGGAGTAGGTGATGATGCGAGGCATCTTATCGGCCATTGGTTGAAACCGACGGCTAATGAACGTAGTCCAAACCCGCTTCGCGGGTTTCGCTGTTGGTAGCCGGTGGATTTGATCCACCAGCGGAACTCATCCGCACGCGCACGTCCACCGCCACTGCGCCTTGCCCATCCGGTAACGCGCGCAGCGGGTTGATCTCGATCTCGGCGAGCTCCGGGAAGTCCGCCGCCAACTGCGCGAGACGGAGCAGCACATTCACCACCGCGGCGCGGTCGGCGGGGGGCAGGTTGCGGTAGCCGCACAGTTTGCGCCCGGCCCACGTGCTGTCGAGCAGGTGCTCGGCCTCGTCGCGCGAGAGCGGGGCGAGCGCAAA
>Ga0209108_10001730_pt1 | contig 12640 bp, 16 predicted proteins | sample Rifsed10ft1_FD_184003 | JGI IMG/M metagenome (GOLD analysis project Ga0209108, IMG submission 184003) | Soil microbial communities from Rifle, Colorado, USA - sediment 10ft 1 (version 2) | ecosystem: Environmental > Terrestrial > Deep subsurface > Rock core/Sediment | place: Rifle, Colorado...
GCTGAGGATGCGGATACCACGGCCTTGCGAGGATCGTTGCGCGTCGACAACCTGACGTATCGCGGCGACGAAGGCCTCGAACGGACGGATCTCGCCCAGGTGCATGATGGTCTGAGACCGGTCTGGGTCGTACAGGCCGAGAATCGCCGCCTGCGCAAAGAGGTCAGTGGCGCCGAGGCTGGAGGGGTGATCGGGGTTCCCTTCAATCTTGGTCGGGCGGCCTTCGTGACTTTCCACGAGCAGACCAATGCCTGATCCGGCAAATGGCATCGCGGTCGCGTAGAAGAGCGGCTTGCCCGGAACCAGTTCTTCCGGCTGCCGGACGTAGGGAACGATGGCCTCCTCTGGCTGGCGTGTGCAGGCGCTAACACCTGCCAGCGCGAGCGACGCGCCCATCAGCTTCAGGAAACCACGACGCCCGACGGGATCGAGCCACTCGGATGCGTTCTGCGGAAACTCCCGATGGAGGAATTCTTTGAACTCCGGCGTCTCGGCAACTGCTTCCAGGCTGCGCCAGTAGTTGCGGCCTCGCGTTCCCTCCAGCTTTGCGCGAAGCGCCTGAATGTCGTTCGGTTCGGTCATGTGCGCGTCACCGGTGGCACCTGGAGCAGCTGGTGTTCCCCTTGATGCCGTACTCCTGTACGAGCAGAGGACCCTGCACCGACTGCGGCACCGAGGGGCGATAGCCCATCGTGAAGATCTCGCTGCGCGGCCGGACGTAGTTCTCCGGATTGCGGTGACAATTGAGGCACCACTCCATTTGCAGCGATTGCACCTGCAGCATCAGGGGCATCTGATCGACGCGCCCGTGGCAGGTCTCACAGCCCATCCCCTTCTTCACGTGGATGCTGTGGTTGAAATAGACGAAGTCCGGCAGGTCGTGCACTCGGATCCAGCGCATGGGCCGGTCGTCGCGGAAACTCGCACGGACCGGTTCCAGGATGGGTGCGTTCGACCAGATCTGCGAGTGGCAGTTCATGCAGGTCTTGGTCGGCGGAATGCCAGCGAAGGCGGAGGTCTCAACCGACGTATGGCAGTACCGGCAATCAATTCCGTCGTCGAGAACGTGATGCAAGTGACTGAACTGCACCGGTTGCTCGACGTATTCGTTCGCGCGCGTGACGTACGACGAGCGCCCGAGCAACATCGCGAGCAGAATCACACCGGCGACGAGCATGAGGCCGGCGGCGAGACTGAGCTTGGAGAGCGTGTTGGCGCTGCGATGGAAGATCTGCGGCATCGGATGATGGAGTGACTGACGGGTCGCGCCCGTTCGCGACCAGTCCCGACTTGTACCACAATTGTGAAAAAAGGATCAAGCGGCCCTTCACGGCGCGCGCCTGCCCCGGCCAACCGCGCGATTCTATGCGCAAACCATGTCCTGCATCCACGTCGATTCAGAACGTACCGGCGACCATCTGAATCCCGACGCCAGCGATATACAATTCGCTCACGACAGCAACTGCATGAGCGACAGAAAGTACCGCCAGCGGGGCTACCAGGACGCCGACCGGGAAAAATCTCCCCGTCCTTCCGCGCCTCGGTCCGCCCCCGAGCCGGGGGCTCCGGCCGGAGCTCGCCGTATTTCGCAGGACGGCCCGAAGAACATCAATATGCCCGGTTTTCGGGAGGTTATCCGCTGCGCGCAGTGCGGTCACCCGGGTACGGGCGAGGTTGGACTCGATGGCCGATGCGCCCGCTGCGGCACCGACCTTCACTCCTGCGCGCAGTGCTCATCCTTCGATCCGGGCAGTCGATTCGAGTGCATGCAACCAGTACCCGAGCGGGTCACGCCGAAAAACACGCGCAACTCCTGCCCTCACTTCATGCCGCGGACAACCGTCGAGCGTGAGACCACGGCGCCCCGCACGAACGACGCCCGAAAAGCCTTCGACGACCTCTTCAAGTTCTAGGGCTCCCCGCCACTCTCGGTCCTGTATGCTGACGATGTGGCACTCCTTTCGGAACAGGATCGGCAGACTGTCCGCGGACACCTCGCGGCGATTCAGCACCCCGTCAAGCTGCTCCTGTTCACCCAGACCATCGGTGCGCCCGAAACGGCCCTGATCGCCAAGCAGGTCCTGGACGAGGTCACGAGCCTTAACGACCTCGTCTCCCTTGAAGAGGTCAATTTCGTGCTCGACCGCGATCGAGCCGAGCAATACGGTGTTGGGCATATCCCCGCCGTCGTCCTGCTGACTGGCAATGAGGATACCCGGATGCGATTCCTGGGCGCCCCAGCCGGCTACGAGTTCATGTCGCTCATCGAAGCCGTGATCCTCGCCGGCACCAGTGACTCAGGTTTGGCGCCTGAGAGCCGCGCGCTCATCGCCAGAGAGGTGACTGCGCCTCTCGATATCCAGGTTTTTGTCACACCCACTTGACCGCATTGCCCGCGAGCCGTGACGCTCGCCCATCGGATGGCCCGCGAGAGCCCGCTCATTCGCGCGACTTGCGTGGAGGCCACGGAGTTCATGGACCTGTCGCGCAAATTTCGCGTGACTGGCGTCCCCAAGACAATTGTGAACGGGTCGACTGAGATCCTTGGCGCGCTGCCGGAAGATATGTTCGTGCGGAGCGTTGTCGGGTTGCCGGAAGACGGCTCGCCTGGGGACGGGCAGGCCTAGGACGGGCGTCAGTTCACGCCGGCTGCGCGCTTTTCGATGACGGTCTGGCGCAGTACCACGTCATCGTTCCGAAGCTCCTCTGAGCCGTCCGGAAAGCCATTGGCCTGCAGGATATAGGACGCCACATCGGTGGCTGTCCGACTATCAGTCGATCCGGGCGCGTCTGGCGGCATCGACCTGGTGATGCGGGCGACCAAATCCGCAATGGATCGCCCACTCCACTGCGAGAAGAACTGATCCCAGACCAGGGCAGGAATCTCCTCGGTCGCATCTCCTCCGAGCCCCGACCCGTGGCACTGCTCGCAGCGCTGCTCGTACTGGGTTTGGCCTCGACTGGCCTGCGCTCGCGTGTACACGCCGGACCACGTCGACCTCGCTCCCTGGGCTGCCGATTCGATTATGGCTGCCTTGATGAAATCGAGCCTCGGATACTGCTCGAGCAAATAGGCGTTGCCTTCTCGCACGATGCGTCGTTGATCGGGAACGTTCTGGCGGCCATAGCCGCTATACAACTTGTCCACGACGTCCATGCCGCTCACGACCTGGCCAAATGGCGCGAACCCGTCCGCATCGAGGTAGCTGTTGTCCTTGTAGTTGATGAAGATCATCGTGTAGCGCGAGTTCGGGCCCGACTCTCGTGTGAAGCTCACGAATCCTCGCGTGTTGCTCCTGAGGACCGGCTCGTCTCTCAGGTTGGCGGACGTCCACGAGGATTGCACGGCCGCGTCGGCGTGCAAACCGAACTGCGCCATGAATCCGTCGAGGACACGGAAGAAGCGCGAGTCGTCGTAAAAGCCGTTCTTCGCGAGGTTGTAGAACCGGTCGGCGGCAAGTGGCGCCCAGTCGCGCTCCACCGAGATGACGAACACGCCCTGGCTGGTATCGAACCGCGCCCGAAAAGCGTCAGGCGCCCGCTCATTGAGCCGCGACGGATCCTTCAACCTCTCTCGCGCGGTCTGCCCACTGGCCACAAGGCCGAGAGCCGCCACGATGCCGATGGTTGCCGTAACCCAGACGTTCGACCGACCCGTCATGTCCCCTCGCTATTTGCGCCGGAGCGCTGAGCCTAACACGGCGACCCGGCCGGCAGTTTCGTTGACAGGTCGCCACGCCCGTGTTTCCATCAGACGCCCGCATGGCCCCACCAGTCGTTGAGCGGATTCTCGCCGCGTTGAGAGAGAGCGGTGATTTCCGGCGGCGACGGTTCGCCAGGTCAGCCAACTGACTTCGTCGGAGGCCAGGTCGATCAGCGTTCTCGCCGACGCGGTTCTTCAGGACTACGGGCTGGCCCAGAGGCTGCTCCGCTTGGTCAACACAGCGGCCTTCGCACAGCGTGATCAGGTGACCACGATCTCCGGCGCGGTCCTGCTCCTGGGATTCGAACGCATCCGTACGGTGGCGACGGGCCTCATCCTGTTCGAACATCTGCAGGCTCAGGCCAAGACTCCGGAGTTGGTCGACACGCTCACCATGTCGTTACAGCGCGATACTGGGGCGGGCGATTGCGCAGCAGACACGGTTCGCGGAACCTGAAGAAGCCTTCATCAGCGCACTCTTCCACAGCCTGGGCCGCACGCTCGTCGCGCTCTACCTTCCGGTCGAGATGGAGGCGATCAAGACCAGCGCGGAACGCGATCCGGACGCAGCCGTGCACGGCGGCCTCGGCATGTCGTACGCCGCGGCAGGGATCGCCGTCGCCAAAACGCTAACCTCCCGACCCGGCTTACCACGAGCATGACGCGTCTCTCGGGATCTCAGGCACACGACCCGATGACGGACGAGGAGAAACGCGGCTGCCTGGCGACACTCACAAATGGACTCACCGACCCGCTCGCGGCGCCGATGTCCGCGGGCGATAAGCGCGCGGCGATCGATCGCCTGGTGCGCTCCTACGGACGGCACTTCTCGACGATAAGCGGCGGCATCGATGCCCTCGTCGGCACTGCGGTGAAGGATCTCAGGGATTACTCGAAGACCTTCCACCTCGATCTCCCAGGAAGCGCGTTCGTCACTGGCCTTGGAGAATGGCGGATCGACTCTCTCGTCTCCTCGGACAAGAAGGCCGTCGCCGCGGTGTCGGCAGTCGGCGGCCTCGTCGAAGTCGCCGACTGGGAGCTGCAGGCGGACGAACTCCCGGAAACCACGCTCACGCGAGGTCTCCACGAGATCACCAGCTTACTCATCACCGTGTTCACACTCGACGACGTGCTCCGCGTGATACTCGAGACGATCGTCGGCGCCCGAAGTCGCACCGTTGCTCTCTGACTGGTACCGTCAATTGCTCGTGGCGCGCCGCTATGTCGTCCTGTTTCCACTCGTCGTGGATCAGAAGCCGCTGGGATTGTTCTACGTTGACGGCGATGCGTCCGGCGCGCACATCCTCACACCGCCAGTGCTGAACTACCACACGGTGCTGCGCGGGCAGGCGGTCGTGGCCATCCACAAAAAGGGCATGCAGACGTCCGGGCGGCGGCGGTAGGTCCAGGACCCGAACTGGCGGAGGGAGAGGGATTCGGTCCACCTAATGTACTTTGGGTCAATAGTTTAGGTCGATTCTGAAACGGCTGAACCGCTAGAAACTACCAAAAGCCGAGGACCAGGTACAAACAGGTACAGCCGGAATACGAGCGGCTTGTTGTCTTCGGCTCTTCCACATGGCCTCGCCGCTTCCCTCACCCCACGTGCGCTATTCATGGCGAAGGGCATCCACGGGATCGACACGGGTCGCACGACGGGCGGGTACCGGTGACAGACCGCGGCGCGCGTCATCGCCATCATCTGCTGATGCGCATACGCCAGCAGGCGTGCGTGGAATGCGGCGTTCGACCGCACGTCCGCCACGAGCGCTGGCAACGCGACGCGAACGGCCTCCAGCGTCACGGGCGCGATCGCCTGGTACGGGAGCGCGTCCTCATGGAGCGCAGGGGGGAGACCCACGACACCGTCAGGCCCGCCATCGCGACTTGGACGCGTTCGCGGCGGTCATCGCGACCAGCGCGGCGACGCCACGCCGTGGAACATATGCGTACGGCATCAGCACGCCAGGCGTCGAGAGAATCTGACCTCGCGGGAGGTGGACGCGCTCGACGCCGGCATGCAGCCGACGAAAGGCATCACCGGACAACGATGCGAGCAGCGCATGCCGGGCCGCCAGCGAGCGCACGGTGGCAGGCGGCGCCATGCGACCTGCGCTGAGTACGTTCATCGCCACGGCTGCGCGAGCGCTCGATTGGCCGGTGCGACCCGTTCGACGCACGTGTATGTCGGCGGACATCGGCTCGGGCTCGCACGACGGTGGAAGCATCACGCCAGCAGGGGGAACGACCTCGAGGCGCGGCCGCGAGTCGCGATGACCCGTCGAGCCCCGAGTGCCCGCACGCGCGGCCCGTGCGTCCAACGCGGCCGCGTATGGCCGGACGGCGTTACGACCAGTGCCCAGTCTCTGTGAAGCTGTAGCACTGGCCATCGCCAATCACCAGGTGGTCGAGGACGTCGATGCCGAGGACGGTTCCCGCGGCCGCAGACGCTGCGTGAGCCCGACGTCATCAGGACTCGGCGTGGGGGTCACCGCTCGGGTGGTTGTGGACCTTATGTGTCTGGAATCGTAATGTGCCGGAGGCAGGGCAATCGCGTCGCCGTCGGCCGCGCGTCGATCGCATCAGGACACATAACGATGCGGGGCGGCGCACGATCTCTTCTTTGCCCACTGGGCAGAGAGGAGATTGTCAGAGACGGTGGAAGGGGTCGGGAATCTTCAATCGACAATCCCGCCTTCTCGCCTCCCGTCGCCGCGACGAAGCGCACGGGAACGTCGAGGACGCCCGTGAACGCGATCCAGGCGGATCGTCTATTTGGCCGATCGGGAACGCCGCACCGTCGGCAACTCGTCGCCAGCCACTGGCGGCTTCCCAGCGCCTGCGCGCTTCAGAATCCGAAGGGCCTTCGCGACGTTTCCCCTGGCTGCACGCTCGGCGAAATACTCCTCCGTGCGCAAGGCGGATACTTTCTCTGCCACCGCGACGTTAATCAACTGGTTCATGGCCACGCCTTCAGCCTTGGCGACCTTGCGCGCCTCCTCCATTAACGACGGCTGCAGTCTCAACGCAAAGTTGCTCTTCTTCATGGACGTTTCCTCAACCATTCGAGTGCGTCTGCCGGGGACAGAATCTCCACGTCGAACATGCCCTTCGCCGCCGCGAAATCGCGCAGATTCAACGTGACCAACACCTCCGCGCGACCATTGATCGCGGTCTCGAGCACCATGTCATCGTCCGTGTCTGTTAGCAACGGACGCCATAAGTACGCGAGCCGCACGGGCTCCGCGACCATCGCGACGGCATCCAGGAGGGTGTGCACCTCCTCAGCCGAGAGCCCGGACGCCAGTAGGTGCTCGTCGCGGCTCAGGACGGCCTCGTACTCGATCATGAGCGGGACCGAGGCGACCAACTGATAGCGTCGCTCAAGGGCGTCGAGCAGCAGACGCCGTGAGGCGCCGCGGTCACTGCGAATGGCCGCCACCAGCACGTTCGTGTCAAGGGCGACTCGATGGCGCACAGCGTATTATATCGCAGGCAATATCAGATCTGAAGGCCTCCGGACAGAGACACGCCACATTCCCCTTCTGTCAGCGCCATTATCGTCAACTCAGTGAGATATGACATGACCCGTCTTGGGCCTGACCCAGATTGGGTAGTCGCGTATTGGCTTGGAAGCGATAAATCGCGGCAGGCGGATAGTGTGGTCCTTGCCTTTGGCCACAAACAGGTTAACGACCGGATAGTCTCCAGCCTCTCTTGCGAGTTCGCTAACGCGGTGGGTGAAGGCGCTTGTCGAACGTGGACACGCGCCCATTCAAGCAAGATCGCGGGGTGACTCCGTGCTCACCCGCTCGGTTAGCGGCCCATCTGGTACAACCGTAGTTGCCACGGGTGGATCGGGGTAGGCGTGAGTGGCGAAGAACCTTAGGCAAAGCGGGCTGGAGTCACCTCGGGAGATCGGCAGTCGTCTGGTTGGATTGGGCTCATAACCCAAGCGGATCGGCGCCCACGTGACGTGCCGGTTGGGGTGAGCGTTTCCGGTGAAGTGTAGGTCCGTTGCCGCTTCCCATGCCCGCAGGTCAAGCGAGCGGCGAACGTACTCGCCGCCGAGCGAGCCTTGGACCCAAATGGGGCACCGGCAACTGCGGAATCTGCGCGAGCTGTAGCGGCAAGGCGGCTGGTGCCGCCGGTAGATGGCCAGCACGGCTGAAGTATAGCCGAAAGGGACAATTTAGGCTCAGGCAAAACTGTCGTCAGATAAGTCGCTTCGTATCAACTATTTGTAGTGGCGGAGGGAGAGGGATTCGAACCCCCGGGCCCGTTTCCGAGCCAACGGTTTTCAAGACCGCCGCCTTAAACCACTCGGCCATCCCTCCGTGCGAGGCACGAACCTTCTGAGCCCCCTGAACCTCGTGACCTAGTGTGCCTTGATCACCGACAGGCCGTCCATGAACGGGCGTAGCGCGTCGGGAATCACTACCGACCCGTCGGCCTGCTGATAGTTCTCGAGGACGGCGATCAGCGTCCGGCCCGCCGCGAGCCCTGATCCGTTCAGCGTGTGGACGAACTCAGCCTTGCCGGTCCCCTGCGGTCGGTACTTGACGTTCGCGCGTCGCGCCTGGAACGCCTCGGTGTTGCTGCATGAGGAGATCTCCCGATACGTGTTCTGCCCTGGGAGCCACACCTCGATGTCGTACGTCTTGGCCGAGGCGAAGCCGATGTCGCCCGTGCAGAGGAGCACGGTCCGATACGGCAGCTCAAGTCGCTTCAGGACCTCCTCCGCGTTCGCCGTCAGCCGCTCCAGTTCTTCGTAGGATTGGTCGGGCGTCGTGAACGCCATCATCTCGACCTTGTCGAACTGATGCTGGCGAATCAGCCCCCTGACGTCGGCACCGTACGACCCGGCCTCGCTCCGGAAGCAGGGGGTATACGCGGTGTAGCGGATCGGCAGTTGACGGGAATCGAGTATCTCCCCGCGGTGCATGTTGGTCAGCGGCACCTCGGCCGTCGGCACCATATAGAGATCCCAGTCGCCTGCGATCTTGAACAGGTCCGCTTCGAACTTCGGCAAGTTACCGGTGCCGGTCAACGATGCACTGTTCACCATGAAAGGTGGCTCCACCTCCGTATACCCATGCTCGGTCGTATGCAGGTGAAGCATGAAGTTGATGAGTGCGCGCTCCAGTCGGGCCCCTGCCCCGATCAGTACGGAGAACCTGGCTCCTGCGATCTTCGTGCCGCGCTCGAAATCGATGATACCCAGCGCGGGCCCGAGGTCCCAGTGCGCTTGCGGCGTAATGGAAAACGCAGGCGGTGTTCCGTGGCGGCGGACCTCCACGTTGTCCGCGCTGCTCCTGCCGACGGGCACGCTTTCGTGCGGCAGGTTGGGAATCGCCAAGAGCCCGCGATTGCGCCGCTGCTCGACGGTGTCCAGCTCGGTGCCAAGTTGCTTGATCTGTTGCGCGCGCTGCCGGCTCGCTTCGTGAATCCTGCCTGCATCCAGGCCCTGGCGCTTCGCCCTGGCCACTTCGTCGCCGGCGGCATTCTGCTCGCGCTTGAGTCCCTCGAGCTCAGGGAGAATGCGTCGCCTGCGGGTCTCGAGCGTCGCGAGGTCTTCGAGCTCGTTCGTGAGATCGACGCCGCGTTTCTGCATGGCGGAGCGGACGGCCTCGAGGTCGTCTCGGAGTATTGCCGGATCGAGCATGATGCCGATTCTACCTGCGATACGATGTCGGGCATGGAGCAACCCGTCCGAAAGGTGGTTTTTCCGGCCGCGGGTCTGGGTACCCGCTTTCTTCCGGCGACCAAGGTTCTCCCGAAAGAGATGCTGGTGCTCGTCGACAAGCCGGTCATTCAGTACGGCGTCGAGGAAGCGCTCCTCTCCGGAATCGAGAACATCATCCTCGTCACGAGCCGCGGCAAGAGTGCGATCGAGGATCACTTCGACGTCGCCGCCGAGCTCGAGACCCTCCTCGAGCGCCGGGGCAAACACACGCAGCTCGAGGAGATTCGCCGACTGTTTCAGGGGATCAACGTCGCCTCCGTGCGCCAGGGCGAACCCCTCGGGCTCGGTCATGCCGTTCTTGTCGCGAGGCACCTCGTCGGCGAGGAGCCCTTCGCGGTCATCCTCAGTGACGACGTGATCGACGCGGAGCGGCCTGCGTTGCGGCAGATGATTGATGTGTTCGAACGCGTGGGAGGCCCGGTTATCGCCGTCGAGCGGGTGCCCGTCGACGATGTGTCGAGCTACGGCATTGTGGCTGTGGACGAGAGTGCCGCTCTGGGGCCCGGCGTGCACCGCATCTCGGACCTCGTCGAGAAGCCTTCCAAGGCGGACGCGCCGTCCAATCTGGCCATCATCGGTCGATATCTCCTGACGCCGGACATCTTTCCTGCGTTGCAGGACACGGCCAGCGATCGGGGTGGCGAAATCCAGCTCACCAACGGTCTGCGACGCCTGCTCCGTGAGCGGCCCCTGTATGCGTGTGAGATTACCGGTGTGCGACATGACACCGGCAACAAGCTGGGCTTGCTGAAGGCGCAGGCGTACTTCGCGCTGCGACACCCACACCTGGCTCAACCCTTCCGGCGGTATCTTGAAACACTCGACGTCAGGGTGGGTGCGGCCGCCAGGCTCTGACGCGCGTTGTGCCCGTGGCGCGTCAGCTGTCAGAGGAAGCAGGCTTGGTTGCTGGAGCTGGGGGATCGGACTTCGCAGGGCCTCCGTCGGCGGCAGGCGCCGTCGTCTTTGAATCACCCTTGCTCAACGAAGGCGCCACGTCGGTGCCGGACTTACCCTTCTGCGAATAGTCGGTGATGTACCACCCCGTGCCCTTGAACTGAATCGCGGGCGACGACTGGAGCCGTTGCACCGGTCCCTTGCCGCAGAGAGTGCAGACGTCCAGCTCGGGATCCGAGAATTTCCGGATCACCTCGAATCGTTTACCGCACGCCTCGCACTGGTATTCGTAGAGGGGCATGGTTACTCCAGAGACCGGTCGACGGTCTCGTCAAGCAGGAGCCGCCGATGCGCCCAGAACGGCGCACTCCCCTGGGAAAGGACGGCGTCGTGAAATGACCGAAGCGAATAACTTCCACCCTGCTGCTCCTTGTAGTCCCGGCGCAGCTTCAGCATCATCAGCTTGCCCAGTGAGTAGACGAGATAGGTTGGGTCGAAGGTGCCCCGTTCGGCCTCGCGTCTGGCTGTGGCCTCTTCGAGAAACGCCTCGTCGCGGAAGAAGCGCATCCCCTGTTCGACGGACAGGTCCTCACAGTGCAGTCGGATTGCCACGACGAAGCGAGCGAGACGGACGAGCGACTCCGCCAGTTGACCGAGCCGAATCGTGACGTCGCCTCTGCGGAAGCCCGCCTCGATCATCATCTGTTCGCAGTAGTGCGCCCAGCCCTCGACAAACGAGGCCGGCGCGAAGAGCGTGGACTTACGAACCTTCGACTCGACCTGTCGAAGATGACGGAAGTGCAGAAAATGCCCCGGGTACACCTCATGGATCGAGATGTTCCACAGCGTCGGGATGTTGAAGTCTCGCAGATGTTCCTTCTGCCGTTCGGGAGGCCAGGTCCGATCGACGTCTGTCAAGTAGTAATAGGCGCGGCTCGGTTTGCTTTCGAAGGGTCCGGGCGTCCACATGCTCGCAAACGCCCAGCGATAGAAATCTGGTGACGGTGCCACTACGACGGGCTCCGCGTCGGGGAGTGACACCAGATCCTGGGTTCTCAGAAACTCCTCGAGTTCGCCCACCTGCGCTTCCGCCACCGCGATGAGCTGACCGGGCGCGGGATGCTGTTCCTTGGCTCGACGCCACGCCTCAACCGGATCGGCCCCGTTCAATCGTCCGGCGACTGTCCGGAATTCTTCCTGGACGGCTTCGAGCTCACGAAGCGCGATCGCGAGAAGGCGATCAGCGCTCACCTCAACACCGTCCTCGAGCCTGAGCTTCCGCTCGAACCGATCGCGACCGAGGCGAAATGACGACTTGGCCCGTGGCGCGAGATCCGTCTCGAGGTACTCGAGGTAGGACTTGATCGCGCCCGCCGCCTCCGTGGACGTGTCGGCCAGGTCGCCCAGGATGTGAAGGTCGTCGAGGCCGGAAAACGCCCGCGGCAAATCAACCTCGATGAACCTCAGCGTCCCACGCCAGCTCTCGAGCCCAACCTTCACGAAGATCCCGGGGCACTCCTTGACGTTGTCGCGGGCGGCCTGCACCAACCTCGGCACTTGCCGAAGCTTCGAGACGACCCGGCGGGCCCGCTCCGCTTCGGGGGCGTAGGCGAATATCGCCTGCGCCGCGAGGCTCGAGGCCATGGTTTCAGCGTAGACGTGGGGGTTGCGTTCCCACGAACGGGTTTCCTCGAGCTCGAACTGCCGCGCGCGGATGTTCGCTGCGACGATTTCGTGCTCGACCTGCTCCCGGAGGGGGAGGTGCGCCGAGGGAATGGCGTCGAGCCGCCTCGCAAAACCGGCGAGCGCGCTGACGTGGGCGTCGACCGCGGTCCGGCGATAGTCCTCGACCAGGTCGTCATGGGCGTGAACCCCGTCCATCGTCGCCCCGGTCGGGTGGACCTCGTAGAGATGATCGAGGTAATCGTCGACGAAATGTGGCAGAGGTTCCGAGGCGTGCATTCTGGCATTTGGCCGGGCTCACGGGAGAGCGGCCATCTCGCAATGGTACAATAAAATGCGGGGGATGAGCCGCCCAGGGACGCTCTACGTCGTAGCGACACCGATCGGGCATCTCGAAGACATCACGCTTCGCGCGCTGCGGATCCTGAAGACGGTTGCGCTGGTCGCGGCCGAGGATACGAGGCGCACGGGCAACCTCCTTCGGCACTACGACATCCACACGCCGATCATCAGCGTCCACGAACACAACGAGCACGCGCGGGCGCCGCGGCTGATCGCGCGATTGGCGGCCGGAGACTCGGTCGCGTTGGTCACGGATGCCGGAACGCCGGGCG
>Ga0209108_10001731_pt1 | contig 12639 bp, 9 predicted proteins | sample Rifsed10ft1_FD_184003 | JGI IMG/M metagenome (GOLD analysis project Ga0209108, IMG submission 184003) | Soil microbial communities from Rifle, Colorado, USA - sediment 10ft 1 (version 2) | ecosystem: Environmental > Terrestrial > Deep subsurface > Rock core/Sediment | place: Rifle, Colorado...
GATGGGCTGGATGATGGACGAGTACACCAAGCTCGTCGGAGCCTATACGCCGGGGGTCATCACCGGCAAGCCGGTCGGCGCCGGCGGATCGCTCGGCCGCACGGAGGCCACCGGCTTCGGCGCCGTCTACGTCCTGCGGGAAACGCTGCGCCACCTCAAGCTCGACCCGAAGAAGCTGACCGCCTCGGTCCAGGGCTTCGGCAATGTCGCCCAGTATGCCGCCATCGGCTTCATCGATCAGCTGGGGGGCAAGGTCGTGGCCGTCTCGTGCTGGGACCGCAACGATACCGCCTCCCACACTTTCATCAAGAAGGACGGGGTCGACCCGCGCTTCCTGCAGACGATTACCGACGTCTACGGCTCCGTCGACAAGAAGAAGGCCGCCGCCGCCGGCTACGCCATCGAGGACAGCGAGTCCTGGATCTCCCAGGAAGTCGATATCCTGATCCCGTCGGCCATCGAGGCCCAGGTAACCGGCGAGACCGTCGGCAGTATCAGCCCGCGGGTCCGCATCGTGGCCGAGGGCGCCAACGGGCCGACAACCCCGGAGGCCGACAAGGTCCTCGAGGAGCACGGCGTCTTCGTCATCCCGGACTTCCTGTGCAACGCGGGAGGCGTCACCGTCTCCTATTTCGAGGGGGTCCAGAACGACATGAACTACTACTGGAGCCGCGACGAGGTGCTGAGCCGGCTGGACGAGAAGATGACGGTCGCTTTCAACGCCGTCCTGGACGAATCGGTCTCCAAGGGCGTCTCCATGCGGAATGCCGCCTACATGGTGGCGATCGAGCGAGTGGTTACCGCCATGGAGTTCCGCGGCTGGCTGTGACCGGGACCGGCACACAGGTCTTTCTTTCCAGAGAAAGTGGGTTAACTCGTAGTCGTCGTAGGGGCTGTCGAGAATGTGGAGAAGTGCGATGGCGGGCGGAATGCCCGCCATCGCCGCGGGACGGCGCGACATGCAACCCCAGGGAACGGGGTGACGGCGAAGGACTTACTCAACAGCCTGGGTGTGAGCGGTTTCTGGATGGATCCGACGGGGATGGACAACGATGTGGGGCGCCCCCCATGGCTGGGGGACGTTCCCACTCAGAGGCTGTATATAAGGAAGGGCTGGAAGCCCGGCTCTGGGACTTTCCCCAGCGGCGATGTCTTTTCCACAGTTTCGCCCCAGTTATCCACAGGGGTGGCAGGCGGAGGCGTAAAATTCGCCCGTGTCTGATAAGAGAGATTCGGTCGCCTCGGCGTCCGCCAGCTGGACGGAGCCACTCCGCCGCAGGTGGGAGGCCTTACCGCCTGCGAGGCGGCAGGAACTGGACAAGGTCCTCCGGCTGCTCCCAGGGAATCTGGGCCGCTGGCGAGGGCTGCTGCAGGCCGGGCTGACGCACGTTCGACTGACGACTGGTGATCGTCGGCGAGTGGCCATCGTTGGACCTCCAAATGCCGGCAAGTCGACACTGTACAACCGCCTGATCCTCAAGAAAGAGGACCGCGCCACGGTCGGCGCGCAGCCGGGGACGACCCGCGTCGCCCAGGAAGGCGACGTGGGGTTGTTCGCGCTGGTCGACACCCCGGGGGCAACGGCCTCCCCCTCGGCGGCGACGAGTGCGGACATCGAAGAACCGCTGGCCCGGGCGATGGCGGCGGCCCACAACGCCGACGTTTTGGTGATCCTGTTCGACGCCACCCAGCCGATGGGCGACCTGGAGAAGTCCCTCTTCGACGTACTCGTCGGGCTCGGGCGGCCATCTCTGGTCGCTTTGAACAAAATGGACGCCGTCGGCGAAGCGCGCCCGAAAGTACATGCCCGGGCGGCCCAGGTTCTTGGCCTGGCGACGGAGGAAATCCTCCCGATCAGCGCCCGGACCGGGGCCGGACTCGAACGTATGCTGCTCGAGATCGCCCGGCGCGAGCCGGAGATCGTCGCCGCCTTGGGCCAGGCGCTGCCGGCCTATCGCGGCACGTTGGCGCGAGCCACGATCAACCGGGCCGCCTCGACCGCCGCCGCCATCGCCCTGACCCCCTTGCCGATGATCTCCTTTATCCCGCTGGTTGGCGTGCAGACCGCCCTGGTGCTCTCGCTGGCGCGCATCTACGGCTACCAAATCACCTTGGCGCGGGCGCGGGAGTTGATCGTGACGTTCGGGATCGGGCTACTGGCGCGGTCGCTCTTCTATGAGCTCATCAAATTCGGCGGTCCGCCCGGCTGGCTGATCTCGGCCGGAGTGGCAGCTGGAGCGACGGCGGCACTGGGCTACGGCGCCGCCGCCTGGTTCGACCGCGGCGAGCGACTGTCTCGCCAGCGGCTGCAGGGGATCTCGAGCTCCGTGGGAACGTCGATCGTCGGGCGGATGCGGGGGCGGCGGCGGCCGAAGCGCGCCGAGATGGAAAACGAAGTGCGCCAGGTGCTCGAGGTCGGAGGGGGCGATGGCGGCGAAACCGTCTAACGCCCACCCGATCAGGACCTGGAATTGAGTCCGCCTCCTGGCCGCCCCGAGAAAGCTGCGGAGGGCTTCCTCGATCTGCAAAGGAGCTACTTCGCCCGCGCGGACGCCGACCATTTCGAGTGGCAGACCACCGACCCTTATCTGTCCGCCTCCGAACGGGAATTGCTCGAGATGGGCGATATCGCACCGGAAGCGGCTCTGCTGGAGGTCGGCTGTGGCGAGGGGAACAACCTCGCCCATCTAGGACCTCGTCCCGGCAAGACGATCGGGCTCGACCTGTCCAGAGGCAAGGTTGTGTGGGCAGGCTTGCGGGTCCACGGGAGCGCCTTCGTTTGCGGCGACGCCGTCTCGCTGCCGATTGCCTCGGCGAGCGTGGAGACCGTCCTTTGTCGTGATGTCCTCCACCATGTGGCGGATCGGCGACGCGTACTTGAAGAGCTGATTCGGGTCCTCCGGCCTGGTGGCCAGATTGTCGTGATCGAGCCCAACGGACGCAATCCGATCGTGCGCCTGCAGAGCTTGCTCATCCCGGCCGAGCGGGGTTTGCCGAGCAGCACGTCGAACTCGTTGATGGACTTGCTGGCCGCCCTGTCGATCGTCGACCTCTCCCTCCAACCGGCCAATCCGTTTCCTATTGGACGGGCCATCTTTCATTATCGATTAGGAGCCCCACGTCTCTCAAGATTCGCCGGGGGATTGGTGAGGCGCCTTGAGAGAACGATCGGCCGGGCCCTCCCTCAGGGGCGGTGGGCGTACCTCGTCGTTCGCGGGAAGCGCACTTGAGCGGGGCTGGCGGACTATAATCGCGGCGTGACCGCACCAACGCTGCAGCTGGCCTCCGAAATCGCCGACCTGAAGCGCTCCGTCATGCGCGAACTGCTGGCGCTGGCGGTCGATCCGCAGATCATCTCGCTGGCGGGCGGCCTGCCGGCGAGCAGCCTGCTGCCGCTGGACGACGTCCGTCGCTGCCTGGACGACGTTCTGGTGCAGGACGGGGCGCGGGCGCTGCAGTACAGCCCGCCCTACGAACCGCTGCGGCAGTGGATCGCCGAATGGATGCAGCGCCGCGGGGTGGCGTGCATCCCGGACGAGGTTTTCATCACCGGCGGGGCGCAGCAGGGTCTGGCGATCCTGTCGCGGCTCTTCCTCGATCGCGGCGATGCGGCCGTCGTCGAGGCGGTCACTTTCACCGGCGTTCAGCAGGTCACCGCCGGGCGCGGCGCCGAAGTGCGCGCCATCCCGACCGACCTGACCACTGGCGCCGACATGGATGCGCTGGAAGAGGCCTTGCGGCGAGCGCCGCGGCCGCGCCTGATCATCCTTATCCCGGACTTCCATAACCCGCTGGGCGTGTCTCTGACCGTCGAGAAGCGGCGTCGGGCCGCCGCCCTGGCGGCCGCGTACGGCGTGCCGCTGATCGAGGACGATCCATACTCGGCGCTGCGCTTCGATGGGGCCCCGGCCTCGCCGATCAAGGCCCACGACGAGACCGGCCTGGTGTGTTATGTCGGGTCGTTTTCCAAGATCATCGCCCCGGCGTTGCGCCTGGGCTGGATCATCGCCCCCCCGACGCTCTATGAGCGGATCACGGTACTGCGCGAATCGCTCGACCTCGAGTCGTCGGGCCTGATTCAGCGCGCCGTCCACCGCTTCGTCTCGCAAGGGTTACTGGAGCCGCACCTCGAGAAGCTCAACCGGGCCAATCGGGAGCGGCGCGACGTGCTCCTGGCGGAGCTGGAGAAGCACTTCGGCGAGGACGCCCACTGGACGCGGCCGGAAGGCGGGCTGTTCGTGTGGGTTACGCTCGGAGCGGATGTCGACACCGGGCAGCGTTTCCGCCGCGCGCTGGACCGGAAGGTGGCCTACATCCCCGGGTCGGCCTTCTCCATCGACGGCAGTGCGCGCAACGCCCTCCGCCTGAACTTCAGCAACGTCCCTCCAGAACGCATCCCGGTGGCGGTGGGGCGTCTGGCCGAAGCGCTTCGCCCCTCCTGAACGTTTTCAGGTCAGCTTCCCGGAAGCTTTCACCCCGCGGCTCCCATTGGACGTTCCGTCGAAGGCCGCGGGGCATAGCTTCCGGGATGCTTTGTTTTCCAGTCCGGTCTCATCTGAAAGGTGATTTAATGGGATGGGATCCGTCCGACTTCCGGCGGAGGGAGAGGGCCATGGCAGAGCAGGCGCTGGATATACGCCCGATCACGGAGGAAGGCGACTTCCTCCGGCTGAAGGGCATCGACCACCTCCACTTCTGGGTCGGCAACGCCAAGCACGCGCTCTACTACTGGTGGAAGGCGTTCGGCTTCCGCCCGGTGGCATATTCAGGCCTCGAGACCGGCAACCGGCAGTTCGCCTCCTACGTCCTCGAGTCGGGCAAGATCCGCTTCGTCGTCTCGGCGCCCTACGGGCCGTCGCACGAGATGGCGGCGCACCATCTGCTGCACGGCGACGGGGTCAAGGCGATCGCCCTGACGGTGGACGACGTCGAGGCGGCGCATCGCGAGACGACGGCGCGCGGCGCCCAAAGCGCCTGGGGCCCGCGCGAAGAAAGCGACGACCACGGCGTCCTGCGCACCGCCGCCATCCACGCCTATGGGGAGGTGCTGCACGTCTTCGTCGACCGCGCCGATTACAACGGCGCCTTCGCCCCGGGCTACCGGCCGATCGAACACAACGCCGAGGGGACCGGCCTGGTGGCCATCGACCACGTCGTGGGCAATGTCCAACTCGGCAAGATGAACGAGTGGGTGCGCTTCTATCACGAGGTGATGGGCTTCCGCCAACTGATCCACTTCAACGACCAGGACATCGGCACCGAGTACTCGGCGCTGATGTCCAAGGTCATGGAAGGCGGCGAAGGACGGATCAAGTTCCCGATCAACGAACCGGCGGGAGGAAAGCGCAAGAGCCAGATCGAGGAGTTCCTCGATTACTACCTGACGCCCGGGGTGCAGCATATCGCCATGGCCAGCGGCGACATCCTGGCCACGGTCCGGGCGCTGCGTCAGCGCGGCATCGAGTTCCTGCGCGTGCCGGAGGCTTACTACGAGATCGCCCCGGGGCGCGTCGGGGCGATCGACCAGTCGTTCGACGCCCTGCGCGAGCTGGGGATCCTCGTCGACCGCGATGACGAGGGGTACCTGCTGCAGGTGTTTTCGCGCCCGATCCAGGACCGGCCGACGTCGTTCATCGAAGTCATCGAGCGGCACGGGAGCCGCGGCTTCGGCAAAGGCAACTTCAAGGCGCTTTTCGAAGCGCTCGAATCCGAGCAGGCGAAGCGCGGGAACTTGTAGAGTTGTCCTCTAGAGCGCACTCGCCAGCCTCATCCCCTGACCTCCTTTCGGCTGAGGGCCTCCTGGCACCTCGCGACGGCCTAGCCTCGAAGGGGAGGAGTCAGGGGTGGAAGGGCTGGGGATTTGCCAGGGACAGGAAAAGGCTTTCGCGCGCGTGCGCTATGTGACGTTTGCTCCTCTAACAACCCCCCGCCAGCCGCGCTTCGGCGCCTGGGCGGACGAAAAAGTAGTCGAGCTGGCCGGGGTCTCCGGCTTACCGACAACGCTGCTGACTTTCCTCGAGGCCGGCCCAGCGGCTTGGGCGACGGCGCGGAAGATCGTGGAGCAGCGAGGCGGCCGTCGGTGGGCCGGGACGGAAGTGCGCCTGTGCGCCCCGCTGCCACGGCCCCCAAGCCTGCGCGATTTCTACTCTTTCGAGAAGCACGTGGCGACGGCCTCCGCCAACCGCGGGCGGCCGATGCCGGAGGCGTGGTATGACTTCCCGGTCTTCTACTTCTCCAACCCCGGATCGTTGTGCGGACCCGAGGATCCGGTCGCCGCGCCCCCCGGCTCCGAAGCCCTGGACTATGAGCTGGAAGTCGCCTGCGTCATCGGGCGCGGCGGCCGCGACATCGAGGCCGCCGAAGCCCCCGCCCACATCTTCGGATACACCATTTTGAACGATTGGTCGGCAAGGGACCTGCAGCGCGCCGAAATGACCGTCGGCCTGGGTCCGGCCAAGGGCAAGGACTTCGCCACATCTCTCGGGCCGTGGCTGGTGACGGCCGACGAGTTGGAGGATGCGGCCGAGGGGCGGCCCGGGGTCTATCGCTTGACGATGGCGGCCCGGCTCAACGGCGTCGAAAAATCGCGCGGCAATCTGGCCGAGCTGCACTACTCTTTCGGCGAGATGATCGCCCGGGCCTCCTCCGGGGCGGAGCTCTTCCCGGGGGACGTCGTTGGCTCGGGCACCGTGGGCACGGGCTGCCTGCTGGAACTGACCGGCGGCCAGGGCCCGTGGCTGAAGCCCGGAGATGTGGTCGAGTTGGAGATCGAGAGGCTGGGAATCTTGAAGAACACAGTGGTCAGTGGTCAGTGATTGTCATTGCGAGCCGGTGCCTTCCCGGCGTGGCAATCGCCTCATCGATGAGATTGCCCCGGCACCCTTCGACAAGCTCAGGGCGCCTCGCAATGACGCTTAGACCACCAACCACTGACCGCTGTCCTTAGGAGGTTATCATGCCCTTCTACCATCGCCTGGGTGAGCTCCCGGAAAAGCGACACATCCAGTTCCGCCGGCCGGACGGCGGCCTGTACCGCGAAGAGGTCATGGGGCTGGAGGGGTTCTCGGGCATCCAGTCGATCCTCTACCATCACTTCCTGCCGCCGCGCCTCGTCCGCGCGGAGGATCTCGGGTCGACGCGGGTCGAATACGCGCCGTTCGGCGCGCTGCGCCATCGGGCCTACGCCACCGGCGAGGTGCCGGCCGGCGGCGATGCGGTGGCCGCCCGGCGCGTCCTGCTCGGAAACGCCGACGTCACACTCGGGGTCAGCCGGCCGACGGAGAGCATGGATTACTTCTATCGCAACGGCCAGGCCTACGAAGTGTGGTTCACCCACGAAGGGCGCGGCGCGATGCACACCCAGTTCGGCCGGCTGCCGTTCGGGCCGGGGGACTACGTCGTGCTGCCGTACGGGACGACCTGGCGCATGGACCTCGACGGGCCGGCGCGTTTCTACATCATCGAGTCGATGTCGCAGATCCAGCCGCCGCGCCGATACCGCAACGAGTTCGGCCAGCTGTTGGAGCATGCCCCGTACTGCGAGCGTGACCTGCGGCCGCCGCAGACGCTGGAGGCGCACACCGAGCGCGGCGAGTTCGAGGTGCGCGTCAAGGCGCGCGAGACGATGACCCGCCACGTGCTCGATCACCATCCGCTCGACGTCGTCGGCTGGGACGGCTACCTCTACCCGTGGGCTTTCAATATCCACGACTACATGCCGATCACCGGCAAGATCCACCAGCCGCCGCCGGCGCACCAGACCTTTCAAGGCGGCAACTTCGTCGTGTGTTCGTTCGTGCCGCGCCTTTTCGACTACCATCCGCAGGCGATCCCGGTCCCCTACAATCACTCGAACGTCAACTCGGACGAGGTGATGTACTACTGCGACGGGGATTTCATGTCGCGCAAGGGGATCCAGCAGTACGACATCACGCTGCACCCGAGCGGCCTGCCGCACGGGCCGCAGCCGGGCGTCACGGAGGCCAAGATCGGCGTCGGCGAGACGAACGAGCTGGTGGTCATGGTCGATACCTTTCATCCGCTCCAGGTGGCGCTGGCGGCGCTGGAATTCGAGAAGACGGACTACCAGGCGTCGTGGATGGAGGGGGACGGAGGCTAGCAGAGTCTCCGGCCAATTGGAGTCTGGCGAATCTTGGCGCTTTGCGTCGCTCGCCCCCCTCCCCCCCTGGCCCCCCTCTCCGCGGAGATGTGCCCTCCGCGGTCGGTGAAACCTGCGGAGAGGGGGGAGGATCCTCTGGGAGGTGGGGGCGGCAGAGCCGCCCCCACCTCCCAGAAAACCCTCCCCTCCCCCTGCCTCGCTTTTTCGCCGTGCGCCGTCTATGGGTGCAGGGGGAGGGGAGGAAGGTTGGGAGGGACCGTCGCCGACACAGGTGCCGTCATGGAAGCCGATCCCGCCACGCTGCCCTGGAAGTCCGTCTACAAACTGATGATCGGCTCGATCCTGCCGCGTCCGATCGGCTGGATCTCGACCGCCGACGCCGCCGGGCGGACGAACCTGGCCCCCTTCTCGTTCTTCAACGCCGTCGCCTCACGTCCGCCGACGGTCCTCTTCTGCCCGACGATTCGCGAGTTCGACGCCGGGCCGAAGGATACATTGCGCAATGTGCGCACGACCGGCGAATTCGTCGTCAACATCGTTACGGAGGCGCTGGCCGAAGCGATGAACATCTCCTCGACTGAGTTCCCTCCCGAGGTGGATGAATTCCAGGCGGCCGGCCTGACGCCGGCGCCGTCGATGGTGGTGGCGCCGCCACGCGTCGCCGAGAGCCCGATCCACTTCGAATGCCGGGTGCACCAGATCGTCGAGTTGGGAACCGAGCCCGGCGCCGGGGCAGTGGTGCTCGGGCGGATCGTCCACCTGCACGTCGATCCGTCGGTGATGGCAGGGGATGACAAGATCGACCTGGCGGCGCTTCGCCCGATCGGACGCCTGTCCGGCGCCGGGTACTGCCGCGTGACGGATGTCTTTCAGCTGCCGCGGCCACAGTCGCAGTTGGGGTAGTGCACTCCTCGCAAGGCGGCACAGTGTCCTTAGGCCTCACCCCCCTGGCCCCCCTCTCCGCCCAATGTCATCCGTCTTCCCATGGGCGCGGTCGGCGGAGAGGGGGGCCAGGATTCTCTCAAGGGGAAGGGGGCAGCGTCGCTGCCCCCTTCCCCTTGGATAGATCTCCCCTCCCCCTGCTTCGCTCTCTTGCGCAAGAATGGGCGTTTATGCAGGGGGAGGGGTAGGGGTGGGGGTCTGCCAGATGAAGAGTTCCCAATCTCCAATCATCACCCTCCTCACAGACTTCGGCCTCGATGACGGCACGGTCGGTGTAATGAAGGGCGTCATCCTGGGCCTGGCGCCGCAGGCGCAGCTGGTCGATCTCTCGCACGGGATCGGGCCCCAGGACGTCCGGGCGGCGGCCATCGTTCTCGGCCGGACCGCTCCGTACTTTCCCGACGGGACGATCCACCTGGTCGTCGTCGATCCCGGCGTAGGTACGGTGCGGCGGCCGATGGCGGCGCGAGTGGGGCCGCATTATTTCGTCGGCCCGGACAACGGGGCCGTCACGAGGTTGATCGAGTGGGCCGAGCAGGTCGGCCAGGCGACGTCGTTCTTTCAGCTCGATCGGCCGGACCGCTGGCTCCCCAAGGTCAGCGACGTTTTCCACGGCCGCGACCTCTTCGCCCCGGTGGCGGCCCACCTGGCCAACGGGGCGGCTCTGGAGGACCTCGGCACCCCGTTGCAAGACCCTGTACGGCTTTCGCTGTCTAGTCCGGTTCCGATGCCGGGAGGACTGCTTGGCGAGGTCGAATACGTCGACCGCTTTGGGAATCTGCGGACGAACATCCGGCGCGCGGACTGCGGCGATCGGACGCCGGCTGGGGTGCGTCTCGGCTGGGTCGAGATCGAAGGCCTGGTGCGCACGTTCGGGGAGCGACCGGCCGGCGAGCTGATCGCTTTCTGGGGAAGCGGTGAGGAGCTGTGCGTTGCAGTGGTAAACGGCAGCGCCGCCGCGCGCCTGGCACTCTCAGCCGGCGGCGCGGTCGAGCTTCGGCTGCGCTAGCGGGCGGGGAACTCGATCGCTTCCCGGAGCGCGACCTGGGTCGCCTCGTCCGGGGCGACGATCCACAGAGTCTCATCATAGGCACGCTCGAGCAGAATGGAGCCGTGATGCCAGGTCCAGCGGCGTTCCGTCTGCTCCGTTCGACGCTCACCGAAGCGCCAGCCGCCGTACGCGTGGAAGGCCTCCACGAATTCGAAGGCGTCGCGCGGCGAGTCCCAGCGCGTCACCAAGACCAGCACTGACTGATCTCCCGTGTCGCTGGCGTAGGCGCGGTAGGCATCGCCGCCCCAGCCGGCGGCGGCGTCGGTCGCCTCCCAGCTGGGGACCTCCTCGTCCAACACCAACCGGGTAAACCACTCGCCCAGGACGCCGGCCTCGAGTTCGTGCCAGCCCTCGCCGAGCGTCTCGAGCCTGTCGGGGACCTCGACCGGCAGCGGCATCTCCTTCCCATACAGCTCGGGATGCAGGATCTGCTCGGTCGTCGTGGGTGGATCGAGGTAGGCGGCGTCGACGGCCGCCCAGCCCCCCCTGCGGAAAAGCGTTCGTACAAACTGGAGCCCCTGGTCGTAGGGAAAGAGGAAGTCCTGGCGAATGTACGCCGGCGCGGCGTTGAAGACATCGCCGCGATAGGACTCGATCGACGCCAGAAGATCTTCGTAGTCCTGCTGTGTGGAATAGGCCTGCCACCACTGCTCCTCGGCCAGCGTGGCGTCGCCCTCGATCAGGGCGGAGATGGCGGCGCAGCGCTCGGAGTCCTGCTGGCAGGTCTCATCGTTGTAGCCGAGGCCGCCTTCCAGGTCGTAGGTCTGATCCTGCAGGGCATGCACGTATTCGTGGGCGTAGGTCAGCCGCTCGGCGCCGCCCCACTGCGAACCCACGACATACATCCTCTCGCTCTCGGTGTCGTAGTACCCCGCCACCTGTTCTTCATAGAAGCCGAGGTGGAAATCGAGCAGATCGAAACCCGGTTCAACCAGCCCGAACAGCGACAGCACCCGCACATCATCGGCGGCTTGTTCGGCCGTGTATTCGTCCAGGAAGTCTTCCTCCACCCGTTGACCAAGCTCCTCGGGCGCGATCAACTGGCGATCGAGCGGACCGGTGGGGTAAAGCCCGCGGACAGTCGAAACCTGTCCCTGGATCTCTTCCAGATCCGGCAGCGTTTCAGGCGGTCTCTGGGTCGGGGCGTCGGATGGATCGAGGGGCTGCAAGGGGGTGGCGGACGGAGTAGCGCGTGGAGCCGGCAGCAGCGTCGTGGCAGCACTGCAGGCGAGAAGCGCCGCGAGCAGGGCGAGGCCCGCGAACCACGCTCGGGCGTCGGCCTTGGCGAAGGTCATTCGGCGATTGTAATCCGCCGGGTCATCCTTGATTCCGGCGTGTCAGGCGGGGAGAGGCTCCGGGCTCAATGTGCGATGCCACAAGAAGGCATAGCGTTCGACTTCGGCAGCCCAGCGCGGGTCGTCCCAGCCGAGCTCCGTCTGGACGGTCGAGCGGATTCGCTCCATCTGGGGCAGCCCGCCCTGGGGAAGCAGCAAGCCGAGGCGGACGCGACGCAGCAACAAGTCGTCCAGATGCACCACGCCTTCGGCGCGGGCCGCCCAGCGCAGTTCGGCCCACAAGGAGAGGCCCCCGTCGATCGGGGTCATCTCGCCCGCCTGCGCCGCGGCCGCCAGCCTGGGGGCGTCCGCTCCGTAGCGCCCGACCAGGCGCAGGCAAGCCGCCGGCGACACACGCGCCTCCAGGCAGGATTCTGGCGGCGGGGGATCGAGCACGCGCTCGCGCAGTCGATAGTCGCGGCGGGGCAAACGTCGGCGACCGAAGCGCAGCGCCCGGACGGCGACGCGGCGAAACGTCGTCAGCTTGCCCCCGGTCACGGTCATCAGGCCGTTTTCCATCCACAGCAAGGCCTCACGCGACTCCTTCGACGGGTTCGCCTTGCCCGTGTCCAGGACGGAGCGAACGCCTGCGAACGTGGCCTGGACATCGGCCGGGGAGAGGTCGGCGGATGGAAAGGCGAAGCGGAGCGCCTCGAGAAGATAGCCTGTCTCGTCCGGGCAGATCACCGGCTCCGTCGGCGCCGACCCCGTTAGCCCGACGTCCGTCGTCCCGATGATGGTGACACCTTCCCAGGGGAACACGAAAACAGGCCGCCCATCGGCCGGGTGCAGAATGGCCACGGCGCGAGGCAAGGCCAGGCGCCGGAGGGGGAAGACCAGATGGCTGCCGCGCAGCAGGCGCAAGCGGTCGCGGCCGCCGGCCTGGCGCCGTACCTCATCCGCCCAGGCCCCGGCGGCGTTGACGACGAGGGTCGCCCGCGCTTCGAGCGTGCGCCCCCGCCCTTCGGGCGCCTCGTCGCGCAACGCCGCTCCGCAGATTTGGCCCGCCCGGTCGCGCAGCAGCGAGACGGCGCGGGCGTAGTTGAGCGCCAGGCCGCCGGCGCCGACCGCCTCACGTGTCACCCGTAACACCAGCCGGGCATCGTCGGTCTGGGCGTCGAGATAGCGGTATCCCCCGTGCAGGCCGCTGAGCCGCAGCGGCGGACACAAGCCGACCAAGGCGGCCGGCCGAT
>Ga0209108_10001733_pt1 | contig 12637 bp, 14 predicted proteins | sample Rifsed10ft1_FD_184003 | JGI IMG/M metagenome (GOLD analysis project Ga0209108, IMG submission 184003) | Soil microbial communities from Rifle, Colorado, USA - sediment 10ft 1 (version 2) | ecosystem: Environmental > Terrestrial > Deep subsurface > Rock core/Sediment | place: Rifle, Colorado...
CCACTCGCTACGGCCAAAAAAGAAAAGGGCGGGTTTAGCCCGCCCTTTCTCAGCCGGAACTAGTCGTTTTCTTCTTACTTTCCTTTGCTTACGCTGATTTTCTTTGCGCTGTCACCCGAGTAATCCACAGTGACACTTTGGCCCTCCTTTAACTCGGACCGATCACCGACCCCTTGCAAGGTCGTGCGGCTGCCGCTGATCCCCAGAGTGACTTCCTTATCTTTCGCCTTCACAGTGATCTTGCGGCCGCCTCCCTCCACCTTGGTTATTTTTCCTTTGATCTCGTCAGCCAAGACCGAGCCAACAAAGGAGAGGGCAATAAGCGCGGCAGCCGCGAAGGTGGCAAACTGCTTAAACATGATCTTTCACCTCCTTTCTTCCAGGACTTAAGTCTAATTTTTATGGCATTTATTCCTTTATTTGTGTATATGTCAAGACCTTAGTTGTAGGATTTGGCTCCAAAACAGCATATGGCCTCCTTAAAGTTGATTGTGGTTGCCCTTCTGGTATTTTTTTCTGGCTGCAGTTTCAATCCTACCCGCAGCGAGTGGTTCGAAGAGTTGGGCCGCTTTGAGTTCCGCGAGGCCGCAGCGGGATTGGAGGGGGTTGTGATCGGGGCGCCGCACGGAAAAACCGATCGCAATTCGGACGCGCTGGCCACGGCGCTGAGCGACCGGACCGGGGCCGGGCTGGCGATCGCCTACGGGTTTGGATCTAAGCGTATTCCCGTGAATCAGCCTATCGTCAGGACGGGCGCTTACCCGGCATCCTCAAAGGTTCCCCAACGGGGAAGCGTTTTTAGAGAGTACGGAAAGATTCTACACCAGGCGGCCAAGGGAGAGATCGACCTTTATATAGGAGTTCACAGGTCTGGGACGGGGAAATCTGACCGGATTGAAGTCGCCACCAGCGGTCTGACGTTTGAGGAGGCGATGGCTCTTAAAGCGGCCTACATGGGCATCCGCGACCGGCTGGCTCTAGGCAAGGAGGCCCCCCGGCTCGAAATGGCCATCGAGCCACTGGAGAGGATCTCGTGGCGCGACTCCGGGGTGAAGCACCACGGGGTGCTCTTGATCGCGGAAAAGGGACTGAATATCCGCCTGCCGCAATCCTTCTCGTCAAACGCGGGAGAACGAGTCTACGCGGAAATTCTATGTCGCTGGATAGAGCAGGTCCTAGTCGTCCTGCGCGATAACCCCTTGGGGCTTCCGCAGGTCCAGGTCAAGCTCATGGAGCTTGGAAGGTTCGAGCTGGTGGGTTCCAAAAAAGCGCTTTCAGGGGCTGTAATAGGCTCACCTCACGGCAGCTACGACGAATTCACGGCCGAAATGGTGAAACGTCTCAGTTATCGGACGGGATTTGCCGCGGTTATCGCCAAGGGCTTTACTCCCACCGAGACCGGCGCCACGCGCATCAATGTCAACCGGCCCACGGAGAAGATCCCCTATTCGGAAGGGCGTGAACTGCGCAGTCCGCGGGCGCGGGAGACCTACGGCGCCTTCAAGGATCTTGTTTTGGAGGGCTCGCGCGGAGGTCTGGAGCTCTACATCGATGTCCATCAGTACAATACGGACAGCAAAATCCAGGTGGCCACGTTGGGCATTTCCCAGAGGGAAGCCAAGATCGTCAAGATGATCTACCGTGAGATCCGAGACCAAATGCTCGAGAGGCGATCTCATATCCCGGCCGTCGATCTTCTCATAGAGCCCCTCGATGAAGTGGAGATCGGCGCATGGGCCGCCAAGACTGAGGGTATCTTGGGTCTGGCCAAGAAGAGTTTGCACTTCGAGCTGCCTAGCCACCAGGTTCTTTCGAGCAATGAGGCCCGCGAGGCCTACACCCGCATCCTGGCCGCCCTTCTTCGAGAATCGGCGCCGCTACTGCTGCCGAAGTGGCGGCCCTAAGGCGGTAGCGGAGTCCTCAGGGACTCGAGGTGCGAGTTGCGACTTTAGATTGACATCCTACCGGCGAAGATGTAAAAAAAAGCCAATTTTGGCGTATCATAGTAATCTCGCGAAAGGAGAAAATGATGGCTGATCGACTGAGTGCGGTGCTCTGTGGGTTAATGTTTTCCTCTTTTGTTCTGTTAACCGGTTGTCCTCCGCCGGCAACCACGCAACCGGATGCTTCTTCTACGGCAGGGAAGGCGTCCGCGAAAGGGAAGGCTTCGGCGACCGCGAAGGCAAAGACTCCCGCGTCGAGTCTGGAGGCGGCGCGTCGGGGTAAGGCCCCCGCCGGAGGACCTCTCAAAGACGTTTATTTTGATTTCGACCGCTATGACCTTAAGGCCGATGCGCGGGCCACGCTTAAGACCAACGCCGGTTGGCTCAAGGCCAACCCCTCTGCCAGGGCGGAGATCGAGGGTCACGCTGACGAACGGGGGACCAATGAATACAACCTGGCGCTGGGCGCCAAAAGGGCTCAGGCAGCTAGGGATTACCTTGCCGGCCTGGGCATAGCGAAGGCGCGCCTGTCGACCAAGAGCTACGGCGAAGAGCTGCCGGTCTGCAAGGAACAGAACGACGGCTGCTGGCAGAGGAACCGCCACGACCGCTTTGTTGTCGCCCCTGCGCGGTCAAACTAGTAAAAGCACAGTTCAGGCTCCGAGCCGGTAAATCAGGCGGCCTGGGGGTATCGGGGATCGGACCCCGCTGCCCCCACTGCCTGCCGCACGCCCGCTTCCATGGCCGACCCCTTTTTTCGCTTGACAAGACCGGCAGCGTTACAGTATAGGGCTTAAGTTGTAGACGTAATTTAGGCCTTAAGTACCAAGAGAAAGTCTAAGGACAACTGGAGGATAAAATGAAAGGCTTACTTTCAATAACAGGTATCGTTCTAGTCTACATGGTTTTTGCCCTGTCCTCGTGCGCTCTGGAACAGGAGATGGCGGCCCCGCCGGCAAAACCGGCCGCGCCGATGGTGGCTGAGGCTAAGAAACCGCCGGCGAAGGCGCCAGCCGCGAAGGTGAAGCCGGTCAAGGCGTCGGGAGACATCGGGCTGCTGGACCTGGAAAAGAACTACATGATCCTGGTCACCAAAGAAGGGAAGCTCATCACGGCGGATTTTAACAACAAGACGAAGGTTCAGAAACTCGTGCCCGGGCCGTCGAAAATGAGCGACATCAATCTGGGACAGAACGCTGCGGTTACGTACGTGAAGAAGGGCAGCAAGAACATAGCCACCGCCGTCGAATACGCGGTCAAGGCAAAGAAGGGCGAATAGGTTTACAACGACGAACAATAGGAGAAGGACATGGGAAAGAAATTCATTTGCGCAGCCATCGTATTGACGTTTTTCGCCGCAGCACCGGTTTTAGCCCAGGAGAAGAAGGCCAAGCCCTTGAAGGTCACCGGCGATGTTGGCCTCTTGGACACGGAGAAGAACTATATGATCGTCGTGACCAAGGAGGGCAAACTGGTTACCATTGATTTCGATAAAAAGACCAAGGTGACCAAGTTCGTTCCTCAACCGGCAAAGATGAAGGATATTACGCTCGGGCAGGCCGCCTCCGTAACCTACAAGAAGCAAGGCGATAAAAATATTCTCGATTCGGTCGACGTTAAAGTAAAGGCAAAGAAAGGCGAGTAGCTGTAAAGCGCGCTGTTTTTTCGTGCTTGGAGGGCAACCTTTGAAGCGGGCTCAAATGCAGGGCCCGCTTTTCTTTTTCCCCGGAAATAAATCTCGGTATCTTCTAACCGGCATCTGCCGCCACATGGAACCAGATCCGGGTCCCCTTCCCGGGTGCGGTTTCGATGGAGAAGGTACCGCCGAGCTTTTCGATCCTTTCCTTCATTGCGCCAAGGCCCAATCCGTTACCGCTGTTCTTTATGCTCGGCATGTGAAAACCCACACCGTCGTCTTTTAGCTCGCCGCGGATGGTTTTCTCTTTATGTTCGAGGAAGATCTCGGCTCTGGAGGCCTGAGCGTGTCGGGCGATATTCATCAACCCCTCCCGCAAGACATAGTAGAGTTGCTGCTCAACCTCTGGGGCAAGGGTCAGTTCGTCGGGCTCGCTTTCCAGGACCACTCTCAGTCCTAAGCCATCGCGCAGGAACTTCATTTCTTCCCTCAGTCTTTCCATGAGCGTGCCCGCCGGTAAGGCGTCGGTCTCTTTTCCCGCAAGAAATTCCCTGATCTCCGCCATCGAGCTTCGGGCGGCTTCTTCCATCGAGCGGAGCTCGTCGGAGAGCTCAGCCGGGCTCTGCAGGAAGAGTCCGCGACAGGCTTCGAGCCGCAGCGTCAGGCTTGCGAGGACCTGGAGCAGCCGGTCGTGAAGCTCGCGGGCGATTCTTTGCCTCTCCTCGCGGGTGGCCACTTCCCCGGCGGTCTTGTAAAGGGCCATGAGCCTTTCGTTCTGTCTCATTTCGAACTCGCTGAGGAATCCGAAGATATAGGCCAGCACGAGCATGTAGATGGACCGGATGATGAACGTGTCAATACCCAGGGGGTTTTCTGAACTAGGATCGAATCGGATAAATCCGTAAAGGGTAACCCCCACCACGGCAACAAGAAGGCCCCCTTTCATGCCATAACGGGAACTGGCGGTGATAACCGGGAAAAGGTAAAAAACAAAGAACGGCGTTCGGGAGCCTCCAGTGGAATAGACCATCAGAGAGACCCAGAGAATATCCAGGCAGGTGGTGATAAGGCCAATTTTCTTCGAGTCTGTCTTTTCGCTTCTCGCAAGATAAAGGATGCTCAGGCTGTAAATGAAAAATGTATAGAGCGAGAAATACGAGAGAACAGGAAACCGCGCTGCCCTTTCAGGGTTGAGCTGGATGACAACGATGGCAGCGATCGAAAAACCCAGCCTTATCCATCCCAGGACCTTTTCTTTTTGCTGCTGCCATTGTTCTTCAAGCGGCATTTTTAACCTCGCGGCACCAAGGCGCGCTATTCCTGTCACCGGCCTTTTCCGATCCTGGTCGCCGAAGAGGACGGCCCCTGCGCCGCGCGATTCATGATGAGCAAGGCGGCCTTGAAGCGGTTGTTGACCTTGAGCTTGTCGAATATATTCGTAAGGTGCGTCTTCACTGTTTTTTCGCTGATGAAGATCCTCTTGCCGATCTCTTCGTTCGTCAACCCCTCGGCGACGAGTCTCAGAATCTCCACCTCTCTTTTCGTCAGGTGCTTGATCACTTCGTTGACCGGCTCCCCGCCGTAGTTTCCCGACTGCGATTGGACGATTTCCTCGAAGGCATCCGCCGACGACATCTCCTTATCGACCCAAAACCCCCCTTCGTAGACCGTTTTGATCGCCTGTACCAGCGTGGCGGAGGAAACGCCCTTCAGCACATATCCCTTAGCCCCGCTCTTGGCGGCGTTGAGAATATTTTCGTCTTCGGAGAAGGCCGTGAGAATAAGGACTTTCGTGGCACTGTTTTTTTCGCCCACCTCGAGGAGCGTCTGCACCACGTCTCCTTTGGGCATTTTGAGGTCCAGCAGAAGCACGTCCGGCCTGGTCCGATCCACGACCTTGGAGACCTCATCTCCGCGAGCGGCTTCACCGACCACCAGGACATCCTTTTCCAGAGAAAGGATCCGCTTCAAGCCCTCGCGAAACAGCGCGTGGTCATCAGCGATCACAACTTTAATAGGACCCATGGCTTCCCCCTTGGTCGTATAAGAAAAAGGCAGAAGTACGATACACAAAAAATGGATTATCCGCCAACAGCAAATACTCCTAACGGGGTCGCCGGTCAAGCCTGCAGTCGGACAATGCGCGTCAGTAGGACTTACGGCGTAGCATCAAAACCCTACTGAAGTCCTATTGTAAGGAATGGCCGAAAATACTAAATCAAAAGCGTTTTTAGCATCTAAGAACGGGCGAGATGTTCGCTCAAGCTCAGGAGGGTAAAATGAAAAGCTTGTTTTCGGTGACAGCGCTGACGCTCATCTATATGATTTTCTCTCTCTCCTCTTGTGCCGTACAGGAGGATATGACGCCTTCTCCAGCGCCCGCTCCCGCGGTCGTAGCCAAGGCCCCGCCGGCAAAGGCGCCCGAGGCAAAGGTAAAACCAGTGAAGGCCTCCGGGGATGTGGGGCTTCTCGACTTGGAGAAGAACTATCTGATTTTGGTCACTAAAGAAGGGAAGCTCATCACCGCAGATTTTAACAACAAGACCAAGGTCCAGAAGATCGTGCCCCAACCGGCAAAGATGAGCGACATCAACCTGGGACAGGGCGCCTCGGTTACGTACCAGCAAAAAGGCGGGAAGAACATAGCCACGTCCGTTGAGTACACCGTCAAGGCAAAGAAGGGCGAATAGCATCGTTGAAGAAGAGGAGACGAACATGAAAAGAGATCTAATCTGTGCAGCCGTCATCTTAGCGTTTCTTGCCGTAGGTCCGGCATTGGCCCAGGAAAAGAAGGCTAAACCCCTGAAGGTAACCGGCGACATTGGTCTCTTGGACACCGAAAAGAACTATATGATCGTTGTCACCAAGGAGGGTAAGCTCGTTACCGTGGATTTTGACAAGAAGACGAAGGTGACCCAGTATGTGCCCCAGAACGCAAAGATGAGCGACATCAATCTTGGCGATGCCGCGTCGATAAGCTACAAGAAGCAGGGGGATAAAAATATCCTGGATTCGCTCGAAGTCAAGGTAAAAGCGAAAAAGGGCGAGTGATAAGTCAATATACTAAGACGACCTTGAGATCCAAGACATTCGTGCCGGTTGGTCCCGGGCAGAATAGCTCCTTCAGGTTTTTGAAGAAGTTATAAGAATCGTTGTCGCGCAGCGCCCGGCGCGGGTCGAGGCCAAGGTGGAGGGCCGCCGCTACGGTCGTTTTATCGGCGAATGCCCCGGCCGCCGGGGTCGGTCCGTCGCTTCCGTCGGTGCCGGCGCTGAGCATATGAAGCCCGTCATGGCCTGTTAATTCTATTGCGCTGGCCAGGGCAAATTCCTGGTTTCTACCGCCTCTTCCCTTCCCACGGACCTGCACTGTCGTCTCCCCTCCCAGGAGAAAACAGTGCGGCCGGCGATAGCCCTTTGTTCGTTTGAGAAAAGAGCAGAGCTCTCCCGCCCGTGTGATCGTGTCGCCGCTGAGCTCACTCGTCAGGATGGTAGCCGCAAAACCGAGCGATCCGGCCTCTTTTTTGGCGGCGAGCAGGGCGTCTTTATTATTTGCCAGGAGGGCAAAAGGACTCCCGGCTGACAGCGTGGTCCCCGGCTTTAGCGTCTCCGGAATCTCTCCCCGCACCCCCCGGCTAAGATGGGCACGTACTCTCAGCGGCAGCCGTTCGACGAGGCCGTATCTTCTTAGCAGACGCCATACGTCTGCGTAGGTCGTGGGGTCGTGAAAGCTGGGGGCTGAGCCGATTACCGTCGGATCATCCCCAAGGACATCGGAAATGGCGAGCGTCAGGACTCTCGCCGGGTAAGCATGCCGTAATATTCCTCCCGCCTTGACCCCGGAGAGATGCTTGCGAATGGAGTTCATCTCCAAAATGGTCATGCCGCTCTTGAGTAGTAGAGCCGTAGTGCGCCGTTTGTCTTCCAGCGTCAGGCCGGGCGCCGGTTTCGCCAGCAGCGAGGAGGCGCCCCCCATAAGGAAGAAGATGACGCAGTCGTCGCGCCGGGCGGCGCCCAGGAGCCGGAGACACTGCTCGGTGCTTTTAAGGCTCCGCCTGTCGGGCAAGGGATGACCCGCAATGGCCAGAGAGATTCGCTCGGATCGTCCTCGAAAAGAGCGCTCCCGGCTCACCAGCGCTCCTCTCTCCAGGCGGTCGTGAAAGAGGGCCTCCCAGAACGGCGCCGACTGATCGACACCCTTGCCGGCTCCAATAACGTAAACCCTGCCGGTCAACGGAAAATAGCTGCGGCCCTGCCTGCCTTCTACCGCCAGGGCGCCGTTTGAAATCGTCAGCTTCTTGGGCAAAAGGGTCGAAGGCTGGACCGCCCGGACGGCGGCATCATAGATCGCTTTGAGGGTGGTTTTGGCATGCGCTTCCATGGGGCCGGGAAGACCTTGCGCCGCTCGGCGATTTTCATCTATATTGCTCCTGGCTATGGATCTCAAGAGCTGTCAGGAGGGGTTATGAGCGACTCCGAGTTTCTTCCCCAGGAAGGCCCCAAGGCTTTCGCATTGGTTTGGCGCAAGGTGATGTTGGATCCCCGCGGCTTCTATCGTGACATGCCGGCGACTGGAGGCTTCGAAAACCCGCTGATTTTTCTGGGTGTTTGCGGCTTCGTTTACTTCGTTCTGAGGGTCGTCGTGCTCGGTCTGCCCGATGCCATCAATACTATATTCCTGATCGCCCTGGCCTATATTTTTGGACCTGGCATCCTGATGCTGGCTTCTCAGTTCGTCTTTCAGGGGGAGGGCGACTACGAGGGCACTTTACGATTATGCGCCTATGCCGGAGCCTGCCTGGGCCTGGCCTGGATTCCTGCTTTGGGGATTCTCGCCTATGTCTATAGCCTGTACCTGATATTTCTCGGCATGGAAAAAGTTCACCGGCTGGACACCACCAAGGCAGCCATGACAACCCTTGTTGCCTTGGTCGTGACCTCGCTCATTATCATATGGGTGTTAGGGTTGGAGAGAATCCGTCACCCCCTCTTATAATTTTCGATTTTAGATTGAATCCAAAATCGGCAATCCAAAATCCAAAATAGTCAGGTTGTCGGGCTGGGGTTGGGTGGAACTCAGAAGTTGTCTTCTTCGATGTCCGTGATGGCCAGCTTGCGGTAGGTTCTTTCGTCTTCAAACTTCTTCTGCAGCTTGCTTTCCCTCTCCGTCTCTTCCTGGCATTTTACGCACAGCCGTGTAAAGGGAAGGACCTTCAACCGCCCCAGTTGGATCTCACCCTCGCAGTTCTCGCAACCGCACTCGCAGATCCCGTAGGTTTTGTCCTTGATCCGCTGGAGGGCTTCGTCGATACCCAGCAGCTTCTCTCGTTCGCGGTCGTTGAGGATGAAATTGATTTCCCGGTCCCGCTCGTCGCTGGCCAGGTCGTAGGTATCGCGTCCCTCGTCCTTGCTTCCCTCCGTCTCTTCCTTGACGCGCCCGCGGATTTCGCGCAGAAGCTGTTTCTTGGTCTCCTGCAGCGTTTCCTGAGCCTTTTTCAGAAACTCCTTGCGCAGTTTCTTATCGTCTACTATGGGTTTGGATCTGGCCATCAGTCGCCTAGTATGGCACCTATAAGATCATAGTCAAGGGCCCGGGTGATTCTCGCCTTTGCGAAATCGCCCGGCCTGAATTTTGCCACCCTGCGGTTCATGGGCTTGCCCTGGAGGCAGACAAGCCCGTCCACCTCGGGGGCATGGGCCTGTGTGCGGCCCAGCCACCTGTCCGCCTCGGCGTCATAGCGGTCGATCATAACCTCCTGAACCGTTCCGATCAGGCTCTCATTTTTCTTCCGTGAGATGCTCGCCTGAAGGTCCATCACCTCCTGCCAGCGTATCTCTTTCTCTTGCTCGGGAAGGTGATTCCCCATAAGGGCTGCCGGCGTCCCCTCCTCGACGGAGTATTTGAATACTCCCAGCCGGTCGAACTGCGTCTCTTCGACGAAATCCAGGAGCTGTTGAAAGTCCTCCTCGGTCTCTCCGGGAAAACCGACAATCAGCGAGGTTCGTAGCGTGACCCCCGGGATCATGCGGCGCAGTTTGTCCACCGCTTCGCTGACGGCGCTGCCGCTCTTGCCCCGGCGCATGCGCCTGAGAATCCCGGGACTGATGTGCTGGAACGGGATATCCACATACTTGCAGATCTTTTCATTTTCGTGGATCAGGCGCAGCAGGGGCTCGTCGAGGAAATTGGGATAGGAGTACAGGAGACGGATCCACTGAATCCGCGGCACCTCGACCATCCCGCGCAGCAGCCCGTAGAGCGTGGTGCCGTCCCTCCGTTCTCTGCCATAGGCGGTCAGGTCCTGGGCGATCAGGTTTATTTCCTTGACGCCCGCCTGGGCCAGCGCCCCCGCCTCCTTTACGACGGAGTCGATCGGGCGGCTGCGGTGGGGACCGCGGAGCTGGGGGATGATGCAAAAGGCGCACTTGTGATCGCAGCCTTCGGACACCTTGAGAAATGCGGTGTGGGACGGAGTGGTCAGAAGCCGCGGCGTAGCGTCATCGTAAAGATAGCGCGGGATCCCCACGTAGGCCCGCTGCCTTTTGCCCTCGCGGTGCCCTTTGAGGATGTCGACGATGCGCGGGACCTCGCCCGTCCCGATAAAGAGATCCACCTCGGGCAACTCCCGGCTGAGCTCCTCCGAGTACCGTTGCGGAAGGCAGCCGGCGACGACCAGGGTTTTTAATCTCCCTTCTTCCTTGAAGCGCGCCGTCTCCAGGATAGTATCGACGGATTCCTCCTTGGCCGCGTCGATGAAGCTGCAGGTGTTGATCAGGACGATGTCGGCCTCACAGGGCTCCGAGACCATCTCGTACGGGCCCTGCTGGAGGAGTCCCGCCATGACCTCCGTATCGACGAGGTTGCGCGCGCAGCCGAGGCTGATAATGCTGACTTTTTCCTTCATCGGGATGGCGCCCCCAGTTCGACCACGTCGACCCCTTCCGGGAGTTGGAGACGAAACAGGGAGTCTTTCAGTCCGGTTCCCTTGCGCATACCGGCAAAGCGAATCATGGTGACGTTGCCCGCGGCGTCCCGGATCCGGCTCGAATGGATGTTGAAGCTCTCCGCGTCGACGCCCAGGAGGATTTCACCAAAGCCTCCCAGCTCCCCTCTGGGCTCCAGCCTGAGCAGATAGAGTCCCTGTTCCAACCCCTTCAAGCTGACCTTAAACTCCTTCTTCAGATTGCCGATGCCCAACAGAAAGGACAGAGGGATATCCGAGCGAAAAGCGCTTTTCAGCGGGCTCTTGAGGACCTGTCCCTGCTCCGGCTGGTAATAGTATAGGTTTTTCCCGTCCGCCAGGACAAACTGCCCCTTGGGCTCGTCGTAGCGCCAGAGCATCCTGCCGGGGCGCTTGAAATAGAGCTTGCCGTGCGCCTTGAGGCTGCGGGCAAGGGTCTTAAGCTCCGTCTCTTGCCGAAAATCCGTTACGAAGTCAAGCGCGGAATCGTAGCTCTTCTGCAGACCGTCGATGACGCGCGCCTCCTCTTGAGGATCGCTCGCGCTCGCCGGGGAAACGCCGCAGAGAAGCAGCCAGACGGGCAGCCAGAGAAGAAGCGGCGGCCCGGAGCGCTTACTGTTCCAGTTTTCTCGCATAGACCTCTCGCGGCTTGGCGCCGTCCGCCGGTCCGACCACTCCGTCGCGCTCCATCTGCTCGATCATCCGGGCGGCCCGGTTGTAGCCCACGCGCAGTCTCCTCTGGATCATCGAGATGGAGGCCTGCTGGGTTTCGGTGACCAGCTCGACGGCCAGATCGTACATCTCATCGTAGTCGTCGTCCACCTCGCCGGTCTCGATCTCTTTTTTGGCTTCGAAGACCTCGGGGCGGTAGCGCGGTTTGGCTTGTTGTTTGATAAACTCCACAACCTTGCGGACCTCTTGATCCGAAACATAAGCCCCATGGATACGGGTCAGGCGAGCTGTCCCAGGGGGTAAGTAGAGCATGTCCCCTTCTCCTAGAAGCCGTTCAGCCCCGATGGAATCAAGAATCGTTCGGGAATCGACCCGGGAGGTCACCTGAAATGAGATCCGGGCCGGAAAATTCGCCTTAATGAGTCCTGTGATGATATCCACTGACGGGCGCTGTGTAGCTAGGATCATATGAATTCCCGCAGCCCTGGCCTTCTGAGCCAGACGCGTAATGTGTTCCTCGATATCTCTGCGAACAGACATCATCAAATCCGCCAGCTCATCCACGACAATCACGATGCGGGGGAGATGTTCATGCGCCAGGGGGATCTGTTCTTCGGTATGCCCTGTTATTTCATTGTTTTCTCCGGTCTCGTCCGGATCCTTGAGGTCAATGACCTCGCTTTTATCAGGCATCTTTTTTTCTAAGATGTGGTTATAGTGGTCGATGTTTCTGGCCCCTTTGTCGCGCATCAGCAGGTAGCGCCGGTCCATTTCGTCCATGGCCCAGAAGAGCGCCGCCGCCGCCTTCTTGGGATCCGTCACCACCGGAACTAGCATGTGAGGCAGTTCCTCGAAGACGCTGAGCTCCAGCATCTTCGGGTCGATCATGATGAACTGTACATCCTTTGGCGTCGCCTTATAAAGCATGCTCAAAATCATGGCATTGATAGAGACAGACTTTCCCGTTCCCGTGGCGCCGGCCACAAGCAGGTGGGGCATCCGGGCCAGATCCGCCAGGTAGGGAAGCCCTGATATAGCCTTTCCTAATGCTAGGGTGAGCTTCGACTCGGCATTTTGGTAATCATCGCTCCCAATGACCTGCTGAAGAAAAACTTTCTCGCGTCTGGGATTGGGTATTTCGATGCCCACAACAGACTCTCCAGGGATCGGAGCCAAGATCCTCACGTTTAGCGCGCGCAACGCCATCGCCAAATCATCTGCAAGGGTCACAATCCGTCTTACTTTAACCCCCGCAGCAGGCTCGAATTTAAACATCGTGATAACGGGTCCAGGGTGCACACTTTTTACGTGTCCTTCGACACCCAAATCCGTCAGTTTCCTTTGCAGAGTCAGCCCGATCGCGTCGAGAGTTTCCTTATCGATTTCCACATGCCCACTATCCGGGGGATCTAACAGAGATGGGGAAG
>Ga0209108_10001739_pt1 | contig 12620 bp, 9 predicted proteins | sample Rifsed10ft1_FD_184003 | JGI IMG/M metagenome (GOLD analysis project Ga0209108, IMG submission 184003) | Soil microbial communities from Rifle, Colorado, USA - sediment 10ft 1 (version 2) | ecosystem: Environmental > Terrestrial > Deep subsurface > Rock core/Sediment | place: Rifle, Colorado...
AAGCCGGTGAGCGATGGTGATGCACTGTCGCAGGCGACAACCGCGAGCAGTACGAGTGCTGCAACGCCGAGTGACTGTTTCATCGGGACTCCGTTCGTCAAGGTAGCCAACGTTGTTGTGGCTGGTACTTCATTGAACGGAACGAGAGTCCTCATGTGCGAACCTAACGTGTACGGTTGTCGGTGAGTTGTTCAGCGGATCGTCCGGTGGGGTTTTCGGGAGTGAGTCACATTGGGTTCAACGTGAGCTTGAACGGCAGCTGCACAGTCGCCAGCGTCGGCCCCACCGGCTTGCCAGCCTTCCAGGAACCGAAGATGTCCACGGTCGCACTACCGGCGGGAGCCTCAAGAATTCGCCCTCCGTTGCCGATGTCGGTGACCGACACGCCGGCCCGGAAGGCGAGCTCGTACTTCGTGTTCTGCGTGGTCGAGCCATCGGCGTTGACCACCAGGATGTAGATCTTGGCGGGTGACGAGGTCGCCCCCTGAGCAAATGCGTCGCTCGCCAGAAGGCGACCGGGCGCGTCTTCAATGGCCTCGGCAGTCCCGTCCTGATCGAGGTCGAGCAGCGCGGAACCAAGGTCGATCCTGAACCAGCGCCACGCGGGACGAAGCACGGCTTTACAGTCGCCCGTGTTGGCTATGGTGCGCAGCTGATACACTCCGCCCGCGTGGCCCTTCGAGTCGACGCAGCTGGAGCTGTAGTCTGGATAGCCGTCCACATACGTGCCACCACCGTCACTGTGCAGCTTGTAGGCCGTCGCGTCGTCCAGGACTGCGGTGAACGGAGACGAGGAACCAGTGCTCCCGCCACCTTTGGCGAGCTGCGCCTCGTCACTCAGCAAGCCGGTCAGCGATGGTGATGCGCTGTCGCAGGCGACAACCGCGAGCAGTACGAGTGCTGCGACGCCGAGTGTCTGTTTCATCGGGACTCCGTTCGTCAAGGTAGCCAACGTTGTTGTGGCTGGTACTTCATTGAACGGAATGAAAGTCCTCGTGTGCGAACCTAACGCGTACGATGGTCAGTGAGTTATTGGCGAGTTTGTCGGTGAGTGTGTCTGACCGTGACGGCGACGGGTCACATCGGGCTTAGCGTGAGCTTGAACGGCAGCTGCACTATCGCCAACGGCGGGCCCTGCGGCTTGCCACTCTTGGTCCACGAACCGTAGATGTCCACGGTCGCACTTCCCGCCGGAGCCTCGAGAATTCGCCCTCCGTTGCCGATGTCGGTGACCGACACCCCGGCCCGGAATGCGAGCTCGTACTTCGCATTCTGCGTGGTCGAGCCGTCGGTGTTGACCACCAGGATATAGATCTTGGCGGGTGACGAGGTTGCCCCATGAGCAAATCCGTCGCTCGCCAGCAGGCGACCGGGCGCGTCTTCAATGGCCTCGGCCGTCCCGTCCTGATCGAGGTCGATCAGCGTGGAACCAAGCTCGATCCTGAACCAGCGCCACGCGGGACGTTGCACAGCCTTACAGGTGCCCGTGTTGGCTATGGTGCGCAGCTGGTACACTCCGCCTGCGAAGCCCTTCGAGTCGACGCAACTCGAGCTGTAGTCCGGGTAGCTGTCCACGTACGGGCCGCCGCCATCACTGCGCAGCTTGTAGCCCGTCGCGTCGTCCAGGACCGCGATGAACGGATCACCGGAGCCGGTGTTCTTCACCGCGAACTGTTCGATCCCGATTCCGTTTTTTCCGGCCGCCGTCACGACGACGATGTCATACAGCGTGAGCGGGGCGTCGCCGGCAATAGTGATGTTGGCGACTAACTCCCCAGATCTGACGAACCGCGTGGAGTTGGTCGTGATCCTGGTTGTCGCGAACGCGGTGTCGCCGTCGATCGCCCACACGGCCCGAGACCCATTGTCGAACGCGGAGCCCAGAACCCGCACGTCGATCGTTGTGTTCCGCAGACCGGTGTCCGGGTCAGCCGCCCTCACCGTTGGTCCGTCGCCGCTCCCGCCGCCGCCTCCACCCCTGGCGGCGAGTGCCTCGAACGGCGTTGAGGTCGGCGCATCGGTGCCGCATCCGGAAAGGGCAAATAGCGAGAGGATTCCCGCCGCGCCGAATCGGCGCGCCGAACCGAGGCGCGAGGTTGTCATTTGAACTCCGGAGAAAGCGGCACTGGAACCCTGTTACCGTTGTACGGACCGGGCGGGCGGACTGTGCAGTTGCGGTGCCGGGTCGCTCGCCCCGAAGAGCTGGTATCCAGCCCAGTAATAGGGACTGGAAAAGCGTGAGTCACGGAGCAACTCGCGTTGGGCCTGGGCAATGGCCTCTGCCGGGGCCATGGTCCGCAGGTTGACATAGAATCGCTCGGCGAACGCCGGTGCTCCCTCGTCGCCGATCCGCCACAGGGTCGCCGCGACGGTCCGGGCACCCGCGTACAGAAAGGCCTGGGCCAACGTGGCGTAGTCGTCGCCGCGGGCGAACGTCGTCGACCAACTGGCGCCGAGACCCGTGTCGCAGCCGGAAAGGAAGACCAGGGGACCGTTCAGCCGGAGCGCCAGCAGCTCGTGCACCTCGAGCCGGCCATCGTCGTTTGCCCCAGCCCCACCCCCGCCGGGAGCGAGCTCGATGCGCGAGAACATCGGATTCCGCGGGTTCATGATGCCGTGCGTGGCCAGATGCACAATCCCGCCGGCTGAAAGGGCCTGGCGCACCCGCGGTTCGGTTGCGCGGCCTCCCTCCTCCATGCGCCCGCCAGGAACGGCTCGCAGGAAGACGCGCGTCTCGCGCGCCGAACCGGGGAGCGAGCGCGGGAACGGCGCGAAGGCCGTCGCCTGTGGTTGGGCGCGCGATCCAGCCGGCGGCGACGCTCGACGAAGTGCGCCTAACGCTGCCGCCGACGGCAGGTGAAGGACCGAGTACTCTTCCATCACGTATCGTCCCGTTCCTTCCGCCTTCAGAGCGCTGAATGGCAGGTACGCCAGCACCGAATGGGATACCACGATCACTCGCCCAACGCCGCGCAGCATCCCCGCTCGCTCGATGGGGGCCATGAGGATGCCGTGTAACGACGTGAGGACTTCACCTTGGGCCTCCGCAGGCGACGCGGGCTCGCCGAGCAGGTCGCGCGCCAGCCGCACGCGCCGCGCCAGGTCATCGCGCGCAGTCTCAACAACGAGGCTGCGCACTTCCTGTCGCGTGACGACGAACACCACCAGCCGCGCCGGCGTCACGAGGTATTCCAGCATCGCCTCGTCCGGCTGGAGCGCCCGCTGCACCTCGGCGGCGGTGATTCTCCGTCCGCCCAGGAGCGCGGCCCCGGCCGCATCGCGATCCGCGGCTTGCGACAGGAGCGTCTCATAGCTGCTGCGCGCGGCATTCAACTCGGCGACCAGCACGCGACTTTGCCGTCGCACGCCAGGACTCCGTTCAGCCGGGCGGGTCTCCTCGAGTGCATCCAGGCTTGCCACGAGCGTGTCGATGTGCCTGAGCACGGCCTCACCATCGGAGAAGGACCGCACCGTTGCGCCCGCGGGCAGCGCGTTGCTCATGGCGGTGAGGTGCTCCAACAGCGCGTGGCTTCGCGCTGCATCGGCGACCTCAAACGCTTCGGCGATGCGATTCAGACGGAGCAGTGTCTCGACCAGATCGCCGTACATCGCGGCCTTGTCGGTCACGAACGAACTGCGAAGGATGCCGGAAGTGAAACTCCCACGGACCTTCTCCGCTGCCGCAACAGCCCTTCGACCCGCCGCGGCCGCCGAATCGAGGAGCGACAGTCTGGCGTAGGCACGTGCCATGAGAGCCGCCGCCTGCCAGGCGCCGCCGAACCCGCCGCGTGAAAGGTCCTCGTCCGCCCGCTTCAGTGTGCGAAGAACCCCCCGGGAATCTCCGGCGCGATCGGCGATCGCCGCCTTCGCCAGCGCAACCTCGACCCGAGCGACCCGCGCGCCGAGCACGGCACTCAGACGGTCGGCGGCCCGCAGGTGCTCGCCTACAGCGTCATTCTGTGAGCCCGCCGCGGCCAGATCGGCAAGCAGGAGACGGTCGCGAAGCTCATCGAGGGCAGCTCCCGCCGTCCGATGGAGCCCTAACGCTTCGACCGCGTTCTCCCGGGCGATGTCGGACCGGCCTAACGCCGCCTGAATCTCAGCGGCGTTGCGGAGGTTGATGCCCTGTTCCAGCGTCTGGCCGAGCGCCCCGTTGATCAGATTGGCCTGACCGTAGAGATCCAGCGCCCGCGGCAGGTCGCCGGCCTGGCGGTGGAGGCCGGCAATGACCTCGAGGTTGTCCGCCTCCTCCTGCGGGAGATTGTGCTGTCGCGACACTCGCAGCGCGCTGTCCATGAGAGCGATTGCGAGGGAGGGCTCCCCTAATGCGTCATACGCCGTTCCGAGCTGGCCCAAAGCATTCTGGTAACCAGCTCGGTCGCCGGCTGACTGCAAGAGCACCCTCGCCCGCTCCAGGAGCGTGATGGCGGACCGCGGATCCCCCAGCTGCACGTTGAGCATCCCGAGATTGGTGAGTGCGCGTCCCTCCCGCATCTCATCAGCGAGACTCTGGTAGGCGTCGCGCGCCTGAACAAAGCCTGCACGCGCCTGCGCGAATCTGCCCTGCGTGGCGTAGACAAGTGCCTGATTGTTGGCACTGGTTGCCTCGCCCGTTCGGTCGCCGTTATCGCGAGCGGCCGCCGCCGCCTCTCCATAGAGTACGAGCGCGCTGTCCAACCGGCCTTCGTCTTTGGCCACGAGTCCCAAGGCGTTGTATGAGCGGAAGAGATCGGCCTGGAGTCCGGCGCGCAGCTTGAGCCCGAGAGCCTGTTCGCCAAGGGAGCGCGCCTGAGCGAGATTACCGAGCCGCATGGCGGCGAGGCCGAGCCACGTGAGGGCGTGGGCTTCTTGCGCGGTATCGCGGCGCGCGCGCGCGCGCTCCAGCGCCAGGCGTAAGAACCCGATGGCGCTATCGTATTCCGCTCGATAGAACGCCGCCTCTCCGTTCATCGCCGACGAATCCGGCTGAACGCCTAACGCCGGAACGCTGATGCGCGGCGCCTGGTCCGCTGACGATGCTGCTGATGTTCCCTGTGCTGCACCCTCCGGCGGATCGCGCGGCCCCGAACAAGCTGACGCCAGCATTCCGCAGGCGGCGAGGATTCCGACCCGGCGCATCAGCGGGCGGTGGAGAAGCGTTGCGCTCTTGTGGTGAGCGACGCTCCGTCAGCGGCGAGCGCGTCCACCGTCCAGAAGTAGGTTCTCCCACGCTCCAGCGAGACCGAGACCGGGAGGCTCAAAGTGGTGTCCGTCGTACGCGAAGACCACAGCTCACGACCTCCACCATCGGTCAGGCTGAGCTGATAGAGGAGCTGGCCGGGCTGACTCTTCCAGGTGAACGCCACCGGTCCCGGTCCGACGGTGCTCCCATTGGCTGGAGACACAACCTGAATCGCGGGTGGTGCACCCGAGCTAACCGCTCCTTCGCCCGATCGCATCCGTTCCTCGACTCCGGGAGCCCGACTCGGCAACCGCGAGAACACGATGAACGCCAGCACGGCCGCTGCCGCCGGTACCAGGAACCGCCGCGGATTCCGGGCGCGATGCTGTCGCAGAATCCGCCGTGCGAGTGTCACGTCCCGCCTGCAGGCCCGACACCGCACGAGGTGTTCCTCAAGAACGCCTCGGCTCGCCCCGGCCAGGGTGCCGTGCACGTACGCGGCGAGCTCCTCGCTCAAAGGATGGTCGGACAGGTCGTCACCAAAGTCGAGGTCCATCACTGCCTTACTCGCTTCCATCCGATGTGAAACGGATTGGGAGGCCCGTCGTGCGGTCGTGTTGCCGTCATCGTGCCGTCGCTCATGGGGCTGCCTCTTCGATTCCCTGCCGCTCGAGCGCACGCCGGAGGGCGCTCAGCACGTCCTTCAATCGGCGATAGGCATGGAAGCGAGTCGGGAATCCGAGGAGGCCCGCTACCTCGGGCATGGGAACATCGTCCTCGTATCGCAGCTTGATCAGCAGTCGGTCGCGCCCTTCGAGTTCCGCCAGCGCGAACTCCAAGGCCGAATAAACATCTGCCACCCGAACGGTTGATTCGGGATCATCTCGACCCTCGTCGGAGAGCGAGGAGAGGTCCACTTCCGCACCAATCAGGTCGACCAATCGCCGCCGTGCCGCCCATTCGTCGTCGTATGTCGCTGGGTCGGACTCCGGGTGCCGCATCCTCCCGTATCGGTGTCGCAGATGGTCGCGACACAGTCGCTGCGCCACGACCACGAGCCACGTCGAGAACTCGCTCCGGCCATCAGCGACATAGGAACGGAGTCTCCGGCAGTCATCTCGCCGGAGCTGTTCCAACACGAACGCGTAGCGGTCCATCGCCGCGTCGTGCTCGCCACCCATCTCGCGGGCCACATGCAGAATCAGGCGGCTGTATGCGGAAACGAAGTCGGCCCAGCAGGCTTCCCGCGCCGATGGTTCCTCGGCATTGAGCAATCGGCTCAGGGGAGCAGGCCGTGCATCGGTCATGGGGATCCTGGAGATTACCAGAGTGCCGCGACATACCGCTGCCGCTGGGAGAACGTACGATTCCTGCAAGGGATCGGCAAACCAGAGGCCGCCGCGCGTCCGACCATGACCTTTACCAAACGATGAGACGAGGTGTCCACGCTGGCGAACGAGGGCGGGATGCGGCCTCCGGACGCGGGCCACGGTGCCCGAAGCGTGCCGTCAGCTGGGAAGGCTGTCTGTTTCCCGGATTCAGCTCGATGACATGGCGGCCAGCCTAACGCCAGCCGCTGACCTTGGTCATCTCGATGACCGCGTTGTACGACTTCAGCTCGCCAAGAAAGAACGCGTCCAGCGTTCCCTTCATGGACGCGAGGCCGGAAGTCAGAAGCCCTCCCATGACCATCTGCATGCCGCGTCCGGCAGCCACCTGCCACTGAGAGTTGAGACGAATGATCGAATCGCGACGCGCCAGCATGGCGCGAAGTGCGGCCTGGCCGGTGTCCCGCGAAACGGAATCGCGCGTCACGCGCGCGGTGATTTCGATCAACCGCGAGATGCCTGCGCTGTCGCGCGCTGCCTGAGTCGAGGGCGTGCCGGTGCGGCGAACGCTATCGACGGTCGTTTGCACCAGGGTGACGCCGGCGCTGTCCCGGAATGTCCGGGTCACGGTGTTGCCGACGGCATCTTGCGTGATGATGTAACGGGTCCCGGCGGGGAGGCGCCCGGTGGTCACGCGACTCAACGGCGTCGTCGGCCAGCCTGACGTTCGCGGCACCGAGCGGATGAAACGACTGGTCGTATCGATGGGAAGTGCGGACACACTGCTGTAGAACCGGTCCGACGCACCAGGATCACGGAACAGGTACTGCTCCACGTTCGAGACATAGAAGGCGGTCACCGTCATCTCGCGCTCGCGTAGCCACTTGCCGACCGCGCGGATGGCCGTCGGCCCGCCAAAATCGCCGACCACCGGAACGATGAGGTTGCGCGATTGCAGCCGGCGCACCGCCTGGTAATTGTCCTCCGTCGCCAGGAACGCCATCTGGACGCTGTCGGCGTTAACCGCCTCCTGCAGCAAACCGTACGACGGGTACGTCGAGCGCACAAAGCCGGGATTGCCGGATCGATACCCGTAATTCACCTCGGGGCCCGCCGCGAAGAACACGCCGTAGACGTGCTCAATCGAGGCAATGTCGTCCTTCGACAGCGCGAACCCATGCTTCCGGGTGAGCAGTCGGATGATCGCCGCAAGATTTGCCTCGTACGCGGAATCACTTCTGCTCGCGATACCCGCGGAATCGAACAGCGCGTGGACGCCGATGTAGCGACCCAGTCGCGCGACGGACGGCCGCGAGAAGAGGCGCGAGACAAATTGGACCCGCGTGGGTGACAGCTCGAACAGCGCCTTGTACATCAGGTGCTGCATCGCATTCTGGCGCCTGATGTCGAAGATGACCGCCATCCGCGACCCGAGATTCGCGATGTACGTGAAGTTCTGCTCCGGGCCCACGCCGAGGTACACGCCGTCTCTCGTCAGTGACCGCTGCAGGCTCGGGATGACCTCCTGAAGCGAGACTTCGTTCGAAACGAAGTTCTCGGAGAGGAAATAGCCGTCCGGCTCTGACATCGACGTGAAGAACTTCCAGAACTCGGAGTCGGTGAGGCTATCCGGCGCCGGCATTCGAGATTGCGCACTCGCGGGCGCGGGTAGCGCAATCGCGAACGCCACGAGGACGGCAAGAAGACGGAAGACGATCCCTGACTCGCGCGTGGGGGGAGAAGCGGGGCGGAGGGGCATGGGGCTCAAATCAGGCAACGGGCAACAGGCATCAGGCAACAGGGGCGGTTTCGGCTACTCCTTTTGACTGTGCACTCGGGGAAAGGGTTCCCGAAGGAAACAGACTATCTTTGAGATACGATGGGCACCACCCTCCCTCTCGTCGGCACCGGCATCGTCCGCGGCGCGTGTCCACACGACTGCCCCGACACGTGCGCGATCATCACGACGGTGGAGGATGGCCGCGCGGTCCGGATCCAGGGTGACCCCGATCATCCGGTCACGCAGGGCTTCCTCTGCGCAAAGGTCAACCGGTATCTCGAGCGAACGTACCATCATGACCGCCTGACACACCCGTTGCGGCGGATTGGTCCAAAGGGGAGCGGCACGTTCGAGCCGGTCAGCTGGGACGAGGCACTTTCGGATATCGCCCGCCGGCTCAAACAGGTCATCAACGAGCACGGCGCCGAGTCGATCCTCCCGTACTCGTACGCGGGCACGATGGGCTATCTGCAGGGTGAGTCGATGGATCGGCGTTTCTTCCACACCCTCGGCGCCTCGAAACTGGACCGGACGATCTGCTCGACAGCCGGCGGGGCGGGAATGCGCATGACGGTTGGTGCGAATATCGGAACAGACACTGAAGCAGTTGGTCAGTCTGACCTCATTCTCCTTTGGGGGACGAACACCCTCACCGCGAATCCACACCTCTGGCCCTTCGTGCTCCAGGCGCGCGAGAACGGCGCGCCCGTCATCTGCATTGATCCGATTCGCACCCGCACGGCGCGCCAATGCGACGAGTGGATCCCCATCCGTCCGGGCACCGATGCGGCGCTGGCACTGGGGGTGATGCACGTGCTCTTCGCCGAGAACCTGAAGGACGACGACTTCATTGGGCGGCACACCCTCGGCGCCGACCAGTTGTGCCGGCGGGCGATGGAGTGGACACCGCAGCGAGCGTCCGAGACGACGGGTGTTCCGGTGGAGACGATCCTGTCGCTGGCGCGGCGGTATGGACGAGCGCGGAACGCGTTCATCCGGGTGAACTACGGATTGCAGCGGCACGCCGGTGGGGGGATGGCCGTGCGCACAATTGCCTGTCTTCCCGCCATCACCGGACACTGGCGGCATCCGGGCGGCGGCGTGCAGTTGTCTACCAGCAAGAACTTCGGTTTCAATGCCGCGAAGCTGCATCGAGTGGACGCCGGACCGGCGACGCGCATCATCAACATGATCCGGCTGGGTGATGCGCTGACACTGCCTGACGCGGGAGTCGGCGGCCCGCCGGTGAAGGCGCTGGTGGTCTACAACTCGAATCCAGCCGCGGTGGCGCCTGACCTCAACGCGGTGCGGCGCGGCCTGGCGCGCGAGGACCTGTTCACCGTGGTCCTGGAGCATTTCCAGACCGACACCGCCGACTGGGCGGACTACGTGCTGCCGGCGACGACCCAGTTGGAGCACTGGGACGTTCACCTGGCGTACGGGCATCACTACGCGACGCTCAACCGGCCGGCCATCGCCCCGATCGGACAGGCGCTGCCTAACACGGAGATCTTCCGGCGGCTGGCGAGTGCCATGGGGCTCCGCCAGGACTGGTTCGCGGACGACGACCTGACGCTGATCCGCCAAGCGCTCGATTCGGAGCAGGAGCGGATGCGCGGCGTGACGTTCGAGGCGCTGATGGAGAAGGGTTGGGTCCGGCTGAACATTCCCACGCCCTACGCGCCATTCGCCAATGGCGAGTTCCTGACGCCCAGCGGCAAGTGCGAGTTCTACAGCGAGCGGCTGGCGCAGATGGGATTCGATCCCCTGCCGACGTACATCCCGCCGTACGAGAGTCCGGAACGCGACGCCGCGCTCGTGGCGAAGTGGCCGCTGACGCTGATTTCCTCGCCCGCGCACCAGTTCCTCAATTCCTCGTTTGTGAACGTGGATGCCCTTCGCCGGAGCGTGGGCAAGCCGGAGTGCATCATCCATCCCGATGACGCGGCGCCGCGCGGTATCACGAATGGCGTCATGGTGGAGATTCGCAACGATCGTGGCGCCTTCACCGTGGTCGCGCGCGTTGACGAAGGCATCCGGCGTGGTGTGGTCTGGGCGCCGTCGGTCTGGTGGACGAAGTTCGCGGACGATGGACGCAATGCGAACGCGACGACCAGCCAGCGAGAGACCGACCTTGGCGGCGGGGCCACCTTCTACGACAACCAGGTAGAAGTAAGTCCGGTTTAGCAAGGCGATACCCGCGGTAAAGCGGAACACGGGTTTCGCGGGCTGTGCACACGGAAAAGCGCTGCAAACTGCACCAGAGAAGTATCTGTGCTTACTCGCGACGTACGTGTCCGCCCTATCAGACGTGGAAGCCGTTCCAGGGCGTTGAATCACGCAAGTAGTGTGACGAACGTTGTGACAGCTCCTGTGGCTTGCGCCTAACGCTGTAGCTCACGAATCAGTCGTGAGCCGTTCGCTCACAAGGCGAACCCGACCGTGGTGATCTTTCGGGGACTGCGCGCTGTTCGTGCAGGCTCCCCAGCCATTCGCCACATGCGACTTGCCACACTGCTTCTTGCTGCCTGCGCGACGCTCGCTACCGCGAGCGTGGCCGTGGCGCAACGGCCCGCAACCGCGCGACGCCTGTCCACCACGATCGGCGTGAGCAAGGGAGCGGGCGCGCTGACCTGTCCCTTCTGCTCGGGTGAAGGAAAAGGGGGCCTGGCGGGTGTCGTCGGTGTGGAACTGCCGTTCCGGACCGGTCTTCGCTTCGGTCTGGAGGGCGAGTGGTGGCTGCATTCCGGTGGCGGATCCACCCGGTCCGTGCTGGCGGCGGTCCCAGTGGTCCACTTCTATCCCGCCGCTTCGGGCCCCCTGTTCTTCAAGCTGGGCCTCGGCGTCGCCCGATTCTCCGCCAGCTCCGATGAAGAGGAGCTGCGGTCGACTTCGTTGTCCGGCCTGGTCGGCGTCGGCTATGAGTTTCGACTCTCGAGCCGCAGCGCGCTCATCCCCTATGTCAGTTGGCTGAACGGCAATCGAGGCACCATGCGCCTGAACGGGGCGCTGGTGACCGACCTTGGCGGCGTGTCGCTGCTCCAGTATGGCCTCGCGCTCTCGAAGCGGTAGGACGTCGCCCATGAACCCGGAGATTCTCGTTATGCGGATTCCCTGTCAGCTTCGCCGTCTGGTCGTCCTGGTCAGCGCGTTGGCGCTGGTCGCCTGCCTGGCGGACAGCACGGGACCCGACGCATCGTCAGCGCCGCCGGCGCGCGCGTTCGGTATCTGGACCCCCGGCGTCAACGAGACCTGCACGAAGGAGCAGCACGACGCGTACTCGGTCGTCGGCCCGGACGGAAAGCGGTACCCGACGTGGCATCCGCCCACCGACCCGCCGTCAGGCTGCACGTTCGGCCACGAGCATGGTCGCGATCCCAGCGGATCACGGCTGGCTGCGCTGGTCGGCCCCATTCCGTTCGGCTATGCGAACGAGCAGCTCGACACGTGGGATCCATTGAACCCGCGGCACGAGGATCACTTCGGCCACAAGGTGGAATGGGAGAACGACATCCCGATGCGGGTGGACTCGGATGTCGCGTCGCCGCTGTTCGACGTCCGCTGCGACGTGATGGTGAAGCTGCACCAGGGAACGCATTCGAAGGATGCCTTCACCAACAACGTGCACGAGCTGGTCTATCACATCGTCTGCAACGACGGTACGGCGATGCACGTCACCATGCTGACCGCGATCGGTAAACCCGGTGAATTCGTGCGCTCCTGCGACAACAGCACGCACATCGCCGTCGGCGCCCCAACGCCGCTCAATTCACCGGAAGGCGGTGGCCAGCGCCTGATTCCGGATCGAGAATGCGTCCTCGAGCACATGCTGGTCGGCAGCACGCGCAACTCGAACATGAGCACCGCCCTGCACGAGAGCTGGCAGACCTCGAACCAGGTCCGCCGGCAGAACGGCCAGAGCATCGCGTCGTTCGATCCGTACTTCCAGGTGCCGTCCCCCAGCCGGTACTACGACGCATCGGCGACGGCACTCGTGGGACGGCCGATGGACATGTGTTATGCGACGGAAGCGAACGGCGATCGCGCCCGGGGCGGGGCGTGCGCGGAAGCGACTGGCAACGGTCAGATCACCGGCATCACGTGGGACGATCCACGTTCTCCGTTCAACGGCGTGCGCCGGAAAGTCGACATCAACGGCAACCGGATCAGCAATGCCGACGGGCCGCTGGTGTGGTACACCGATCCCTACGGACGACATGGCCGCCCGGAGCCCTTCCCGGGGAGCGTCCGCCAGGTGATCGCGCGGATCAACACGGTACTGAACCCGCATGGGCCGACGATCGGGCAGGAGCGGAACTACGGTGGGCCGGGGGTGAGAGCGCCTAACTAG
>Ga0209108_10001740_pt1 | contig 12620 bp, 8 predicted proteins | sample Rifsed10ft1_FD_184003 | JGI IMG/M metagenome (GOLD analysis project Ga0209108, IMG submission 184003) | Soil microbial communities from Rifle, Colorado, USA - sediment 10ft 1 (version 2) | ecosystem: Environmental > Terrestrial > Deep subsurface > Rock core/Sediment | place: Rifle, Colorado...
CCGCGCGCGACCGGTACGGCGCCGACTTGTACCAGACGGGCGGGAGCCCGAGGACCGGCCACGGATAGCAGGAGCAGAGCGTGCAGACGACCATGTTGTGGACCGTCGGCGTGTTCTCCAGCACCACCATCTCCTCGCCCTGGCGGCCCATGTAGCCGAACTCGGCGACGGCCTTGGTCGCGTCCTGGAGGAGCCGCGCCTTGTACGCGGGATCGAGCCAGGCGCGGGCGACGACGCGCGCGCCGTTCCGGGGCCCCACCTTCGTCTCGTACGTGTCGATCAGCGCGTTGAGGGCCGCAGGCTCGACGAGCCCTTTCTCGACGAGCAGCGACTCCAGTGCCCGCACCCGGAGGTCGATCTCCGGGAGCGGCGAGCCTTCCTCGTGGTCGTGGTCGTGATGACCGCTCGCCATCAGATCGTCATCCTAGCCGGGTTTTGTGCCCGGCGCCAGCCCGCTGCCGCACGACCACGCTTGACTCTCTGCCGGCCGTCGCCCTAGGCTCATCGGCATGGCGCTGACCTTCCGAGCGCTTCACCAGCACTTCGCCGCAGATCGTCGCGTCCGCGATTGGAGGGACACCATGTCGAACGTGAGGAATTTCGTGCTCGTTGCCCTGGTCGGCAGCGTCATCGCCGCCGCCCAGCCCGCGCTCGCCCAGACCACGCTCACGATGTCCTCGTGGGTGTCGCCGACGCACCACATCACGGCCGTCGTGCTGCAGGGCTGGGCGAACGAGGCCGAGCGGGTGACGAACGGGCGCGTGAAGTTCACGATGCTGCCGAAGCACCCCTCGGCGCCCCCCGGCACCTTCGACGCGGTGAGGGACGGCCTCATGGACCTTTCGTACGTCACCGCGAGCTACACGCCGGCGCGGCACATCATGCCGCTCATGCCGGAGCTGCCCGGCGCCGGCGAGACCTCGCTCATCAACTCGGTCGCCTATTCGCGGATCTACTGGAAGCACTTCCACAAGGTCGGCGAGTACAAGGGCGTGAAGCTGCTGGGCGTGTTCACGCACGGCCCCGGCCAGATGTTCACGAAGAAGCCCGTCAACAGCATCGCCGACATCCAGGGCCTCAAGATCCGCACCGGCGGCGGCGTGGCCGAGGCGGTGGCGAAGGCGCTCGGCGCCTCCGCGTTCGTGAAGCCCGCCCCCGAGTCCTACGAACTGCTGAAGGCCGGGGTCGCCGACGGCGTCTTCTTCCCGATGGAATCGATCATCTCCTTCAAGCTCGACACCGTGCTCGAGCAGGCCACGCTGTTCCCGGGCGGGATGTACAGCTCCGCCTTCGGCTTCTTCATGAACGAGGACAAGTGGAACAAGCTGCCCAAGCAGGACCAGGACGCGATCGAGAAGATCTCGGGTGAGTGGATCGCGCGGCACGCCGGCCGGTCCTGGGACGAGGCCGACAGGAAGGGCCTGGAGGCGCTGAAGAAGTCCGGCGTCAAGATCGTCAACGCCGACGCGGCGCTCGTGGCCGAGGTGCAGAAGCGGTCGGCGCCCATCATCGATGACTGGATCCAGAAGGCCAGCGCCAAGGGCGTGGACGCTGCGAAGATCCTCGCCGAGTTCCGCGCCGAGCTGAAGAAGGTCGCCGCCGAAAAGTGACGAGTCCCGGGCACCGGTGGGAGCGGCGCGTCGAGGCGGTCCTCGGCGGCGCCGCTTCCGCCATCCTCCTGGCCATGATGCTCCTCACGTTCGTGGACGTCGTGGCGCGGTACGTCTTCAACCGCCCGCTGCGCGGCGCGTTCGAGGTGACCGAGCTGATGCTGGTGGTGCTGATCTTCGCCGGTCTGCCCCTCGTGTCGTACGCCGGCGAGCACGCCCTCATGGACTTCATCGACCGCCTGCTCGGCGCGCGTCCGCAGCGCCGGCTCGAGCGCCTCGTGCAGGCGGCGTGTGCGGCGGTCATGTTCCTGCTCGCCTGGCTGGTCTGGCTCAAGGCCGATCGGATCTGGGCCTACCGCGACGCGACCGACGTGCTGCGCATCGTGTACGGCCCCTTCGTCTACTTCATGGCGGTCATGATGGGGCTGGCGGGCCTGATCCACCTCTACAAGGTGGTGGAGCGCCGATGATCGAGGGCCTGGTCGGCCTCACCCTGATGCTGGTGATCGCCTTCCTGCGCGTGCCCATCGCGTACGCCATGGGCATCGTCGGCATCGTCGGCTACGCCTACATGCGCGACTGGAACTGGACGGTGGCCTTCGCCATCGCCCAGACCAAGCTCTACGAGACCGGCCGCAGCTACACGCTGTCGGTGGTGCCGCTGTTCATCCTCATGGGCAACTTCGTGACGCGCGCCGGCATGTCGCAGGAGCTGTTCCGGGCCGCCTACACCTTCATCGGCCACCTGCGCGGCGGGCTGGCCATGGCCACAATTCTGGCGTCGGCCGGCTTCGGCGGGATCTGCGGCTCCTCCATCGCGACCGCGGCCACCATGGCGAAGGTGGCCTACCCCTCGATGAAACGCTTCGGCTACTCCCAGCAGCTCGCCGCGGGCGTGGTCGCCGGGGCCGGCACGCTCGGCATCATGATCCCGCCCTCCACCATCATGGTGATCTACGGCGTCTTCACCGAGACCAACATCGGCAAGCTGTTCGCGGCCGGGATCCTGCCCGGGATCCTCGGCGCCACGCTGCTCTGCCTCACCGTCAGGTATACGACCTGGCGCGATCCGGCCTCGGGCCCGCCCGGGCAGCGCTCGTCCTGGCGCGAGCGCTGGCTCGCCCTCAAGGAGGTGTGGAGCGTGGCGGCGCTGTTCCTGTTCGTGATGGGCGGCATCTACGGGGGCCTCTTCACCGCCACCGAGGGCGCGGGCATGGGCGCCGTCGGCGCCATGGTCTTCGCGCTGTGGCGTCGCGCGCTCCGCTGGGGGACGCTCTACGCCGCGCTCCTCGAGAGCGCGCGCACCACGGCCATGCTGTTCATGATCCTGATCGGCGCGCTGATGTTCGCGGAGTTCATCAACATCACGACGATGCCGCACGACCTCAGGGCCTTCGTCTCGCGCTTCGCGCTGAGCCCCCTCGTGGTGGTGGCGGCGATCTGCGCCGTCTACGTGGTGCTCGGCACCGCGATGGAGGAGCTGTCGATGGTGCTGCTCACCATGCCCGTGTTCTTCCCGGTGATCGTCCAGCTGGGGTTCGATCCCGTCTGGTTCGGCATCATCATCGTGTGCGTGGTCGAGATCGGGCTGATCAGCCCGCCCGTCGGGATGAACATGTTCGTGCTCAAGACCCTGCTGCCCGAGGTGCCGACGGGGACCGTGTTCCGCGGCGTGATGCCGTTCATGTGGGCCGACGTGGTGCGCCTCGCCATCCTGGTTGCCTTTCCCTGGATCTCGCTCTGGCTGCCCAGCCTGATGCGATGAACGATTGGTGCGGGGACACGGAAAGGACACTGCCATGATCACCAAGTTCTCGACCGTCTACGCCGGCCACATCGATCTGGACGACATGGGACAGCTGGCGACGCCCGCCAACGAGCGGCGCTACCCGAACGAGCGGCTAGCCTCCGTCTTCGAGAAGACCGAGGCCATCGCGCGGCGCATGGACGAGCACGGGTACCACACGCTCTGGCTGGCCGAGCACCATTTCCAGCACGAGGGTTACGAGTGCATCCCCAACATCCTGATGGTCGCCGTCCACCTCGCCCACTTGACGTCGCGGCTCCGCATCGGGTGCGGCTTCAACATCACCCCTATGTGGCACCCGCTCCGGCTGGCCGAGGACTTCGCCACCGCCGACATCCTCACGGGCGGACGCGTCACCTTCGGCGTGGGCCGCGGCTACCACACCCGCGAGGTGGAGACGTTCGGCGCTCCGATGCTCGACGCCGACGCCAACCGCGACCTCTTCGAGGAGCAAGTCGACATCATCATGAAGGCCTTCTCCTCGGAGTCCTTCTCGCACCGTGGGAAGCACTACACGCTGCCGCCCGCCGTCCCCTACCGCGGCTACGATCTCGAGGAGATCACCCTGGTGCCGCGGCCGCTCCGGCAGCCGGTCGAGTGCTGGCAGCCGGTCGTGAGCGCCGGCGCCCGCGGCCTCGACTTCATGATCAAGCACGGCATCAAGGGCCTGATCGGCGGGGGCGCGGCCACCATGGCGGAGCGCTCGATCCACGCCTACAAGGAAGCCGCCGAGCGCGCCGGCTTCGACCACGCCCTCGGCCAGGGCCTGAGCCTCGGCATCTTCTATCACCTGGCGGAATCGCGCGAGCGGGCCGTCCGCGAGATCACCCCGTGGTACGAAGAGCACGTGAAGATGTTCGGCCCGCTGGGCTTCGTTCCCGGCATCACCCCGGCGCAGCTCGAAGCCTCCACGCGGCGTGGCGGCTGGGCCGCGGCCGGCGTCCCCACGGTCGAGCATTACATGAAGGCGGGCGCCTGGTTCGCCGGGCCGCCCGAGGAGCTGGTGGCCCAGCTCCGGTCGCTCGAAGAGCGCTTCCCCGGCCTCCAATACGTCCACCTGAGCAACAGCATGGGGACCCCGAGGGCCGTGCTGCTGGAGCAGCTCGCCTGGCTCGCCAAGGAAGTCATGCCGGGGTTCGTGACCGCGGCAGCCGGCGCGCCACGCGTGGAGACGGGACAGACTCGGTGATGAAGGGGCGGTACCCGAGCATGAGGCGACCGCCGACGGACGAGGCGACGACCGCCGCGCTGGGGCTCTCGGCGAGACGCCCCGCTGCGGCGGCGGTGCTGAACGCGTCCACCTGAACCCGGAACGAGACGGCGAGCGCGGCCGATCGCGCGGGCGCGGTCCGGGCCCGGCCTGTCAGCGTCGTCTTGACCGTGGCGCTCGACGCGCTCGTCCCTCTCGCCGTGGCCGCGCCCACGCTCCACCCGTCCTCTCTCGATCGCCCAGGCACCGCCGCCCGCGCGCCGAGCGACTCGACTTCTGGCGCGGTCGCCCGCACGACCGGCGGCTGGCGGTCGCCGCTGGTTGCGCCGTCGCCGAGCCGTGAGGTCTGGATCGGCTCCGTCGGCGACGGCTTGGGCACCAGGGCGCTCTGCCCGTCCTCTCTCGATCGCACGGGCGCCGCTTCCCCCGCGCCGAGCGACTCGGCTTCTGGCGCGGTCGCCCGCACGACCGGCGGCTGGCGGTCGTGGTCGGCGGTCCTGTCGTCGAGCCGTACGGTCAGGACCAGCTCCGTCGGCACCGGCTCGAATGCCAACGCGCTCCGCCCCCCGACGCGGGCGAAGATGATCGACTCGTCGCCCAGCTTCGCCTTGACCTTCCCGACGAGATCCTGATACGACACCTGGCGCAGGACGCGCTGGAACTGGGCGCGGTAGTTCTCGACGATGCTGACACCGTCGAGGACCAGGTCACGGACGCGCCATCGCCCCTGGCGGTTCACCATCCGGTATTCGACCGGCGTCTTGCCGCCGTCCCTCGCGCCGAGCGAAGTCTGCACGGTCGCCTCGTCGCCGGCGACGGCCTCGCCGAGATACGCGATCCGGACGCCGTTGCTCACGCTGCCCAGGCCCGCGAGCCTCCCGACGTAGGCGCGCTCGAGGAGCGCGGCGAAGAGCGCGACGAACTCCTCCCGCTCCATCGGACTCCGCGCCCGCCACTCGCGACCGAGGGCCACGGCCGCGGCCTCGTTGACGGCCGCGACCTCGCCGACGAGCCGGCAGATGCGCGCGACGCGCTCGAGCGGGTTGTCCTCGGTCTCCGGGTCGGCGAGGACGGTGTTGACGGCGGCGAAGAAATCGCGCAGCCGCTCGGTCGGCCCCGCCGAGGCGGGCGGCGGACCGAGGAGGACGAGGACGAGGGCCACGGCAGGGGCGGCGCGGAGCAGACGGTGACCGCGATCGGGGGGCCGAGGCACGCCCCGACGACACAGGAATCGCGGAAGGCTGCCGAGGGTATTCGTGACGCGGGAACTATGCGGTACGCTGCGTCGGCCGTCAAGACTGGCTCCCTCCCTCTGGCGCCGCCCGACCTCCTCGATTGAGCTTGCACGGGAGGTCAGGTGTCTTAAACTGCATTGGGATGCCTCCAAGCCCGCACCACCACCTCAGCGATGCAGGGGCGGACGTGAGTCGGAGCGTCCGGTACCGCTACATCGTTTCGCGGGACCATCCTGAGATGCGAGGCCGTCTCATGAGGCAGTTCTGGGGTGACGATAGTGTTCAAGTGATCTTCGATCGTCGGTATACAGACCGCCGACGGTCCAGTTCGATGCGGGAACCGGATCGACGGCGAGGGGATCGGCGGTTCCAATCCGAGGCCACGGCCGATCTCCGAAAGACCGGGTACGTACGGCTCGCGGTCGGCGCCCTCAGGGCTGAAACGTCTTGACCCAGACGCCGGGAGAGCCGGGGGCGTGGCGCATGTGGGGTCGGACACGGTGCGTCACCGGTGAGATGTCCCGCTGGGCGGCCCACGCCGCGCTTTCCGAGACCGTGGGGTGCTCGAACTCGTAGAGGGTGAGATACGTGGGCGTGCCGGTCACGGCTCGATAGCGCCGGCCGCGAATCACGCCCGGGACCTTCTCGTAATTGGGCACGTAGATGGTGTCGTACCAGGTGTTGAACTCGCCATCGATCTCGGCTGGCACATCCATGCGTCCGATCTGCAGGGCCGGTGCCATGTCGCTCCCGGCGACCTCCGGGGTCACGGTCTTCGGATGGATCAGCGTGTAAATGTTGCGGATGTACGTGGTGGCGACGACCTCCGGCGAGCAGCGCCTGGTCCACGCCGTCGGGTTGGCCTGAACGCGTCGATACGCGTCGCTCTCCAGCACCGCGACGCTGTCCAGCTCATAACAGGCGAGATGCTTCGGCCCGCCTTTCACCGCCTCGTACCGCGCTCCACTCAAGAAGCCCGGCACCGAGAGCCGCTCGGCCAGATGCTCCTCGTTGTACCAGCGATTGAAGTCTTCTTCCTTCTCCGCCGGGACGTCGGCCCAGACCATCAACAGCCCCGTGCCCTTCTTCTTCGCCATAGAACGCTCCTCTCCTGATGCCGGCGCCAGGGACCCGGCAGCGGGCTGGTCTCCCGCGCGATTCATCGCCGGAGTCGATCGGCAGTAGAATGCCCGTCCGAGGGCATGATGTCATTCCTCGATTCCCGCACCCGTTCCGCGCCCCAGGGCTTCGGCAAACCGGTTCCCCGAACGGAAGACGCGCGCCTGCTCACCGGCAGGGGTCGCTACAGCGATGACTTCAATCTGCCGGGCCAGGCCTATGCGTCTCTGGTGCGCTCGCCGCACGCCCATGCACGCATCCGACGCATCGACGTCGCCCCCGCCCTGGCGGCGCCGGGTGTGATCGCGGTGCTCACGGGCGAGGACGCCGCGGCCGACGGTCTCGCGCCGATCCCGCACCGGCCGGTGCCGTCGAACCCGCACGAAGTCCTGCTCAGGAGCCGCGACGGCTCGGCCTTCTTCATCGCCCCGCATCCGCCGTTGCCCGCCGACACGGCGCGCTTCGTGGGTGAGGCCGTCGCCCTGGTGATCGCCGACACGTGCGCGGCCGCGCAGGACGGCGCCGAACGCGTGGTCGTGGACTATGAGCCCCTGCCCGCGGTGACCTCCACCGGCAAGGCGGCCGAAGCGGCCGCGCCGATCGTCTGGGACGAGACCGGCTCGAACGTGTGCGTCGACTCCCAGGCCGGCGACGCTGAGGCCGCCGATGCGGCATTCCAGCGCGCCGCCCATGTGGTGCGGCTCGAGACCTCGGTGAATCGTGTCACCGGCGTGCCGATGGAGCCGCGGGCGGCGCTCGGCGTCTACGACGAGCCGAGCGGCCGCTACACGCTCTACGCGGGCTCGGGCGGATCGGTGCACATCAGGCACGATCTCGCCGGCACGCTCGGCGTTCCCGAGAGCGCGGTCCGCGTGGTGGCCCGCGAGGTCGGCGGCAACTACGGGACCCGCAACGCCTGCTATCCCGAGTTCGCGCTGGTCGCCTGGGCGGCGAGGCGTCTGCGCCGCCCCGTGAAGTGGACCTGCGAACGGCGGGAGGCGTTCCTCACGGACTACCACGCGCGCGATCTCGTCTCGCACGTCGAGCTGGCGCTCGACGCCGAGGGCCACTTTCTCGCGCTCCGCGGCGTCAACACCAGCAACGTCGGGGCGCACGCGGTGTCCTTCATCCCGCTCGCCAAGGGCATCGCGGTGCTGCCGAGCCTCTACCACATTCCCGTCGCGTCCATCCGCGGCCGCGCGGTGCTGAGCCACACCTCGCCCACGTATCCGTATCGCAGCGCCGGCCGCCCCGAGGTGATGTTCGTGATCGAGCGCCTGATCGACCTCGCCGCGCGCCGCCACGGATTCGATCGGGTGGCGCTGCGGCGACGCAACCTCGTGCCGGCCAGCGCGATGCCATACCGCAATCCGCTCGGTCTGCTCTATGACAGCGGCGACTACGTGGCGGTGCAGGACCGGGCGGTCGCCCTCTCGGACTGGGCAGGGTTCGAGGCGCGCCGCGCCGAGGCGCGCCGGCGCGGCCGCTATCGCGGGATCGGCATCGCCAACTACCTCGAGCTCAACACCGGCGCGCCGCGCGAGCGCGCCGAGATCACGGTCGCCCCCGAGGGGCGGATCGACGTGGTCCTCGGCACCCTCTCGGCCGGCCAGGGCCACGAGACGAGCTTCGCACAGCTCGTCGTCGAGTGGTTCGACGTCGGCCTGGAACGGGTGAGGTTGATCACCGGTGACACCGACGTCGCCTCCGTCGGCGGGGGCTCGCATTCCGGCCGCTCGATGCGTCTCGGCGCCGTGGTGATGGCGAAGGCCTCGGATGAGATCGTCCACAAGGGCAAGCGCATCGCGGCGTGGCTGCTCGAGGCGGCGGAGGCGGACATCGACTTCTCGAAGCGGCGCTTCGTGGTGAAGGGCACCGACCGCGCGGTCGATCTGTTCGAAGCCGCGGCCGCCGCGCTCCGGCATGACGCGCCCGAGGCGCTGCGCGGGAGGCTCACAGGGACGAGCGACGAGACCATGAGCGTGCCGTCCTTTCCCTACGGCTGCGCGGTGTGCGAGGTCGAAGTCGATCCCGAAACCGGCGTGGTGGAGGTGGTGCGCTACACCTCGGTCGATGACGTCGGCCGCGCCGTCAATCCGATGATCCTGCATGGCCAGACGCACGGCGGCATCGCGGCGGGCGTGGGGCAGGCGCTGTGGGAGCACTGCCACTACGACGCCGCGACCGGCCAGATGCAGTCGGCGACGTTCATGGACTACGCGATCCCGCGCGCCGACATGCTCCCCGCGTTCACGACCGAGATCAGCGAGGTGCCCTCGACGTCCAACCCGCTCGGCCTGCGCGGCGGGGGCGAGGGCGGCACGACGCCGGCGCTCGGCGCCGTGGTCAACGCCATCGTCGATGCGCTGGCCGAGCTGGGCGTGGAGCACATCGAGCTCCCGGCGACGCCGGAGCGCGTCTGGCGCGCCATCCACGGGATGGAAGCGCAGAATCAGTAGGGGACCTCGATCAGCCGGTCCCTCGCCGCGCGCATGTCCTGCTCGAGGAGCTCGCGGAGGGCCCGGGCGACCGGGCCCGGCTTGCCGTCCCCGACGGGTTTCCGGTCCCACTCGACGACCGGCGCCACCTTGACCGAGCTGCCGAACAGCATCATCTCGCGGGCCGCGCGCGCCTCCGCGACCGGGATGTCGCAGACCCGGACGTCCCGGATGAGCTTCCGGGCCCGGAGGGCGGCGGCCAGCTCGAGAAGGCGGAGGGACGTGCACCCGGAGAGGATGTGGTCGAACGTCGGGTGCTTGAGGATCCCGTCCCCGGTGACGAAGGCCACGTTCATGTTGGAGCTCTCGCCCACGTTGCCCGCCTCGTCGACGAAGACGCCGTTGTCCAGCCCGCTCTGCTGCGCCTCCATCTGCATGAGGACGTTGGGCAGGTAGTTGGTGCTCTTGGTGACGGCGTAGAGGGGCGGCTTGATGGGATACGTCGTCGTCATGACCCGGAGCCCCTCCGTGTACCAGGTTTCGGGATAGGAAAGGCCGGCGAAGATCATGACGAAGAATCCCGGCTCCGCGCCGGCGGCCGGAGCGAGCCCGAGGCTCCCCGGCCCCGAGGAGGCCCAGTAGCGGATCGAGCCGTCCCGCTTGCCGCTCACCGCCGCGGTCCGGACGATGATGTCGCGCATCTCCTCCCGCGTTGGGACCGAAAGCTTCGAGGTGCGGGCCGAGCGGACGAAGCGATCGAGGTGGGCCTCGAGGTCGTAGATCTTTCCCTCCACGATGGCCGCCGTGTCGAAGACACCGTGCCCGCGGTGCACCATGTGGTCATCGAAGGGGATGACCATGAGCGCGGGATCGGTCACGATCCCGCCGAGCTGGCTCGAGTAGAACGCCCAGTAGCGCACCGGCTGCCGGGTCCGGAGGGCCCGGAGCTGCTCGAGCACGTCTTCGATCTTCAGGACGCGAGGGGCGGTCGTCGCTGGCATCGGGCTCCCTCCTGTGGGGCGGATCTCATCCCGCCGCTGGACCTGCCGGGTGCACGCCAACGGCCCAACTGTAGCACCTCCCAAAAGGTGCGCGCCGCACGCGCGAGGCGGGACCGTTCATGAACGATCCGGCTAGGTTCCGATGTTGCGCTCACCGGCCTCTCGCAGCGCCGCCCAGACCCGCGCCGTCGTCATCGGCAGATCGAGACGTCGAACGCCCCGGCTCGCGAGCGCGTCGAGCACCGCGTTCACCGCCGACGGCAGGGATCCTGCCACGCCCGACTCGCCGGCTCCCTTCACTCCCAGCGGATTGGTGGCGCACGGGATGCCGTGGTGCCCGACGCTCATGTCGGGCATGTCGTCGGCCCGAAGAATCACGTAGTCCATGAACGAGGCGGTCAACAGCTGGCCGCTTTCGCTGTAGACGACTTCCTCGCCGAGCACCTGGCCGAGGCCCTGCGCCACGCCGCCGTGGATCTGGCCCTCGACGATGGTCTCGTGCACGATGTTGCCGACGTCGTCAACCGCGGCGTAGCCGACCACCGTCACGGCGCCCGTCTCGGGATCGATCTCGACCTCGCAGACGTGGCAGCCATTCGGGAAGCTCATCTGCGGCGACACGAACTTGGCCATGCTGTCCAGCCCCTCGGCGAGATCCGCCGGCAGCCCTGCCGACGCGCGCGCCCGCCGCGCCAGCTCGACGATCCCGATCCCCCGATCGGTCCCGGCGACCCGGAACCGGCCCTCCCTGAACTCGATGTCGAAGACGGCGGCCTCGAGCAGGTGCGCGGCGAGCCGCCGGCCCTTCTCGATCGCCGCGTCGCAGGCGAGGGCTGCCGCGCTGCCGGCCATCATCATGGACCTCGACGCCACGCTCGGCGTGCCCACCGGCACCTCGTCGCTGTCGCCCTGGATGAGCCTGACCGCGCCCACGTCCACGCCGAGCCTCTTCGCGATGAGCGGCGGGAAGGTCGACAGGTGTCCCTGACCGAGGGCCTGCACTCCGGTGCGCAGCGCGACCGTCCCGTCAGCCTCGAAGCGCAGGTCCACCGTCTCGTCGAGAATGCCTCCGGCCACCTCGAGGAAGCAGCCCAGGCCGATGCCCCGCAGCCGGCCCGCCCGCTCGGACGCCGCGCGCCGTGCGGCGAAGCCCTTCCAGTCGGCCAGCGCCAGCGCCTTGTCCATCGCCGCCTCGAACTCCCCGCTGTCGTAAACCTGGCCGTTCGGCGCCCGGTACGGCATCGCGGACGGGGGGATCAGGTTGCGGCGCCGCAGCTCCACACGGTCGATGCCCATCGCCCGCGCCGCGGAGTCGATGAGGCGCTCGATGAGGTAGATCGCCTCCGGTCGGCCCGCGCCCCGGTACGGCCCCAGCGGCGCGGCGTTCGTGAGCACCATCTTCACATCGATCTGGATGGCGGGGATCGCGTACACGCTCGACAGGCAGTTCTTCGTGTTGCTCGTCGCGAAGACGGCCGCGAACGTCGAGACGTACGCCCCGATCCCCACGAAGGTGCGCACCCGGAGGGCGAGGAACTTTCCCTGCGCGTCGAGCGCCAGCTCGGCCTCGAGCACGCCGTCGCGGCCGTGGGTGTCCGCGAGGAAGCTCTCGAGCCGCGTGGCGCACCACTTCACCGGTCGCCCCACCCGTCGGGCCGCGTAGAGCAGCACCGCGTACTCCGGGTACGCCTGCACCTTCATGCCGAAGCCGCCGCCGACGTCGTAGGTGAGCACTCGAATCTTCTGCGCCGGCACTTTGAAGACCCCCTCGGCCAGCAGCCGGCGCACCACCGCGACGCCCTGCGTGCCCGCGATCAGCGTGTAGCGCTCCGCCGCCGCATCCCACTGGCCGATCGCCGCCCGGGGCTCGAGGGCCGAGGGCGCCAGGCGCGTGTCGAGCAGCCGAACGCGCTCGACGTGCGCGGCGCGCGCGAACGCTCCATCGACCGCCCTCCCGTCCCCGTCGGTCCAGTCGAAGGCGACGTTGTCCGGCGCCGCGGGCCAGATCGCGTGCGCGCCCGGCGCCACGGCGCGCTCGACGTCCGACGCGGCCGGCAGCTCGGCCAGATCGGCGACCACCGCCTCGGCCGCGTCCCGCGCCTGCGCGGCAGTCTCCGCGATGACCACCGCGATCGCCTCGCCGGCGTAGCGGACGCGGTCGACCGCAAGCGGCGGCATCATCGCGGCGACCATCGGCTTT
>Ga0209108_10001742_pt1 | contig 12614 bp, 9 predicted proteins | sample Rifsed10ft1_FD_184003 | JGI IMG/M metagenome (GOLD analysis project Ga0209108, IMG submission 184003) | Soil microbial communities from Rifle, Colorado, USA - sediment 10ft 1 (version 2) | ecosystem: Environmental > Terrestrial > Deep subsurface > Rock core/Sediment | place: Rifle, Colorado...
GGAACAAAAGCGAAAACACCCATTATAGTTGAAGTTGATAATGAAAATAAGAAAAAAGGAAGTAAGAACTTTAATACCTTCGAGAATGGATTCGAGTAAAGAAATTAAAATAGGTAAAGATGTAAGAATTGGATTAAGAGATGGTGTTAATAAATTAGCTAATACTGTATTAACTACATTAGGACCAATGGGTAGCACAGTTATCATTGCAAATGAATTTGGTGATCCTTATATTACTAAAGATGGTGTATCTGTATCTAATTATATAACATTAGCTGATCCTATAGAAAATATAGCAGTAACATTATTAAAACAAGTTGCACAGAATACTGTAGAACAAGCTGGTGATGGTACTACTACCTCATTATGTTTAGCTCAAGCTTTAATTAATAAAGGGTTTGATTTATTAGATGGAAATAAAAGTTATAATGATATTAAAAAGGATTTAGAAGAATTAGAAGAAAAAGTAGTTAAAGAACTAATTAAAAATTCTAAGAAATTAAAGACGACTAATATTATTGATGTGGCTACTATTTCAGCAAATAATGATAAAAGTATTGGTAAATTAATTCAAGAAGCCTATGAACATTCTAATATCGTTAGAGTGGAAGAGGGTAGTAAATCAGAAGATGAATTAATTACTATTAATGGTATGCAATTAGAAACTACTTATTTTGATAAAGCTTTCATTAATAGTAGAGAAAGTCAGTCTATTGAATATGGTAAAATTCCAATAATTCTTATTAATGGGAAATTAGAACGATTAGAAGTAATAGCAGGTCTTTTAAAGCAGTTACAATCAGCTGTAATAGTAGCAGATCACTTTAGTGAACAAGTAGTATCAATTTTAAAAGATAATTACAACCGAGGGGCACTAAATATTGCATTAGTTAAATCTCCTGGGTTTGGACAACACAGGAAAGACTTAATGAATGATTTAGCTATTTATACTAACTCTACTTTACTATTACCTTCTAAAGAATATACAATATTTGAAGGATTCGTAGGTAAAATAGATAGTATATCTGTACAACGTGATAAAACTATTATATCTGTTAATAATACATCAAAAGCTACATCTGAATTATTATCAGATTTAGCAGAAGCTTATTCTTGTATAGAGAAAGGTCATGCAAGAGATTTATTAGATCAAAGGATAACTAATTTAACAGGAAAGATATCTCTTATTAAAGTAGGAGGTAAATCCGAGGTTGAAATGAAAGAACGTAAAGATAGGATAGAAGATGCTGTATTAGCTGTACATTCTGCTTTAGAAGAAGGTATTGTTGAAGGGGGTGGATGTGCTTTGTATAGAATTAATATTGATAATCCTTTTAATAAATGTTTAGGTGCTCCACTACAACAAATTCTATATAATGGAGCTGATTTTAATTATTTAGAGGATGTATTTAAATTAAATATAATTGATCCACTTAAAGTGACTAGATGTGCATTAGAGAATGCTATATCTGTTTCTAAAACAATACTAAGCACTAAAGCAATAGTATTAAATGAACGATTATGGAAATAAAACTTAATAAGTATCAAACACCTCTTAGTGATGAATTAAGAGATTCAGTACCTAAAGAGGTGTGGGATGAGGTATTAGAGTATATTAGTACAGTTAAGTTTATTCAAAATTTAATTGCTCCAGAGGAAGAAAGAGGGTTTATTAAAGATAGACCTGTAATGACATATATTGATGAAACAGGTAATACTGTAGAATATGATGATGGTAGAAAATTAATTGATATTACTAATCCTCATATATTAGAAGATATGGATTTCTTTAGAGAGAAAGCTTTATTCTTTGAAAAGAATGGTAAATATACTAATTTAATACCTAATGGTAATCCTAAATCTGAATATGCTCAATTTTGGAGAGATGAATTATATAAATGGAAACATGGTTTAGTTCGTCCTGATGGTGAGTGGATTCCTGGAGAATTATATTTTTATTGGAATTATTCTCCTATATGGTTAGTAGAAAAGGCAGAAGGAAGTAAAAGTAAAAAAAAAGGTGAACGTGTTAGAAAGTTTCCTAGACCGTGGTCTGGAGATTATCTGTTCTTTCATTATGTTAATGCTGCTAAAGAAAATGGACAACATGGTAAATTATTAAAAACCAGGGGTATTGGATTTAGTTTTAAAGCAGGTGCTTGGAGTCCTAGAAATATGTATGTATATCCTGGGTCTGGTAATCCTAATTTCCATTTAGCATCAGAGAAAGGTTTCTTATCTGGTGATAAAGGTATATGGGGTAAAGTATTAGATACTTTAGACTGGATAGCAGATACTACACCATTACCTCGTATGAGATTGGTAGATGGTAAGAGAGCTATGGAAGTCCAATTAGGTTATGAAGATGAATATGGTACAAGACGTGGTAATTTATCATCTGTATTTGGTATATCTTTAAAAGATAACCCTGATAAAGCACGGGGTATTCGTGGACCACTTATTCATTATGAAGAAGATGGTTTATTTCCTAATCTAGAAAAAGCTTGGAACGTAAATAGAAAAGCAGTAGAGGATGGTGGAATAGCATTTGGTTTTATGCTTGCTGGAGGTACAGGGGGTACAGAAGGAGCTAGTTTTGAAGGATCTGAAAAATTATTTTATAGTCATAATGCTTATAATATTTATGGTATTCCCAATGTATATGATAGAAATACAAATGGGGATACAACATGTGGTTTCTTCTGGGGAGCATATATGAATAGAAATAATTGTTATGATTTAGAAACAGGAGAATCAGATGTTATTAAAGCATTAATTGAAATATGTAAAGATAGATATTTAGTTAAATATAGTTCGTCTGATGCTAGAGCTATTACTCAGAAAAAAGCAGAAGAACCAATAACACCTCAAGAGGCAGTAATGCGTACTGAAGGTACTGTATTTCCTGTAGCTGATTTAAAAGAATATTTAGAAAGTGTTTCAGTTAAACGTGAAAGTTTTTTAGCTGAACACTATGTAGGAGAGTTAGTTTATAATCCAGATAGTAGTTTAAGTTGGAGACCAATAGGTAATAAATATCCTTTACGTGCATATGATACAGGAACAGGAGATAAAACTGGATGTTTAGAAATATTTGAAATGCCACGTAAGAATAGTGAAGGTTTAATTGTTAGAGGTAGATATATAGCAGGAATTGACCCTATTGATGCAGATACTGGGCAATCCTTATTTAGTATTATGGTAATGGATACATTTACTGATAGAATAGTAGCTGAATATTCAGGTAGACCTAAAACAGCTAATGAAGCATATGATATAGCTTTAAGAACATTACAATTTTATAATGCTGAAGCTAACTATGAAAGTAACTTAAAAGGATTATTTAGTTATTTTGATAGAAAGAATGCATTACATTATTTAGCTGATACACCACAGATATTAAAAGATATGGATTTTGTTAAACAAACTAATTTATATGGTAATAGAGCTAAGGGAACACATGCTAATGCACAGATAAATTCTTGGGGTAGATTATTACAAGCTGACTGGATGTTAACTAAAGCACATGGTGATGAAAAAGATGAAAGAAGAAATTTACATAGATTAAGAAGTTTTGCTTATATAGAAGAATGTATTAAGTGGAACTCAGATGGTAACTTCGATAGAGTATCTGCAGGAATTATGTTATTTATATTAAGAGAAGATAGAGTTAAAAGAACTCAGTCAGCTATGAAGAATAATGAGAAACCTGTTAAGTCTTTATCTAATGATCCATTCTTTAACAGAAACTTTGGAAAACCTTCTAATCAAAATATAGATATTTTTAAATAATAGCTATTACGTAATGAACTTAAAAGAGAAGTTTAAAATAAACAATTTGTATTTAACTAATTTATTTAGTATATTTGTAAGTTTAATATAATAATATGGCAAGAATAAATAATTTAACTTTGCCACCACAGCGTCTTGCCTATAGTAGAAAGACTCAAGAGTGGCGGAAAGATAATATAGATTATGCTGATAAACATTCATTTTATCATAATGAATCTGTAAGAAAGAGTCTTAAAAATAAAGTGATTAATCTTAATCTCTATAATGGTATTGTAGATATTAGAGATCTAACTGATGTAGTAAATCCATTTCATATGGATGCATCTTTTATACCTGATAATATTCCACACCATCCTATAGTAGTTCCTAAGATTGATTTATTAGTAGGGGAAGAAATAAAGAGACGTTTTGATTGGAAAGTTATTGTTACTAATCAAGATGCTATTAGTAAGAAAGAAGAAGATAAGAAAAAGGTTCTTATGCAACGTCTTACTGAATATTTAGAAAGTAATTATAGTGATGAAGAATTAGCTTCTAAAATGAAAGAACTTGAAAATTATATGAAATATGATTGGCAAGATTTACGTGAGAAAATGGCTAATCAAATATTACGTCATTACTGGGCTGAACAAGAATTCCAAACTAAATTTAATAATGGTTTTAAAGATGCTTTAATTATGGCTGAGGAAATATATCAAGTTGATATAATTCATTCAGAACCAACATTAGACAAATTAAATCCATTAAAAGTTCATGCAATTAGAAGTGGTAATTCAGATAGAATTGAAGATTCTAGTATTATTATATTAGAAGATCATTGGAGTCCTGGTAAGATTATAGATTATTTTCATGACCAATTAAAACCAGAAGATATTGATTATATTATGGACTATAGTACTACTAAAACTGGTGGTAGTTATAGTGATGATGATAATAATCATGTCTTATTAAGAGATGGAGTAGAAGCTGGACTTGGTGGTAATGCTACTATAGATAGTTTATTTAATATTGCAGAAATTAATGGTCACTATTTTAGTTCTGATTTTACAGATGAAAATGGTAATATGCGTGTATTACGTGTATATTGGAAATCATTAAAGAAGATTAAGAAAGTTAAATATTATAATGAGTTTGGTGAAGAAGAATCTAAAATCATGTCTGAGGATTATATTCCTAATAAAGATATGGGAGAAGAAGAAACTACTTTATGGGTTAGTGAATGGTGGGAAGGAACTAAATTAGGAAAAGAAATTTATATTAATATGCGTCCTAGACCTGTACAATATAATAAGATTTCTAATCCTTCATATTGTCATCCTGGAATTATTGGACAGATTTATAATACCAATCAAGGTAAAGCTGTATCACTATTAGATAGATGTAAAAACTATCAATATTTATATGATGTTTTATGGGATAGATTAAATAAAGCTATTGCCACTAATTATGGTAAAATCTTTGAACTTGATTTAGCTAAAGTACCAGAAAATTGGGAAATAGATAAATGGTTACACTTTGCTGTAGTTAATAAGATTGCAGTTATAGACTCATTTAAAGAAGGTAATCATGGTGCTGCAACTGGTAAGTTGGCAGGTTCTATGAATACTCAAGGTGGGCGTGCTATTGATATGGAAACTGGTAATTATATTCAGCAACATATTCAGTTATTAGAGTTTATTAAAGCTGAGATGGGTGAGATAGCAGGAGTATCTCAACAACGTCAAGGGCAAATATCTAGTAATGAAACTGTAGGTGGTGTAGAGCGTTCAGTTAATCAATCATCTCATATTACAGAGTTTTGGTTTCATACACATGAACAAGTTAAACTAAGAGTTTTAACAGCATTTTTAGAAGCTGCTAAAGTAGCTCTTAAAGGTAACAATAAGAAGGTTCAGTATATATTAGATGATCAGACTATTGAGATGTTAAATATAGAAGGAGAAGAATTTGCTGAAGCAGATTATGGTATGGTATGTACTAGTTCTTCTAAAACTGCTGAATTAGAACAAGCTATTAAACAGTATGCTCAAGCATTCTTACAGAATGGTGGTTCTATGTCAACTATTATGGATATCTACTTTAGTCCTAGTTTATCTGATATGAAGAAAAAATTAGAGATAGCTGAAGAAGCTATTAATGAAAGAAATTCTAAAGCTCAAGATGACCAAAATAAACTAGCACAACAAGCACAACAAGATGCTGTACAATTAGAAGCTAGTAAAATGGAATTAGAAGATAAACTAAATCAACGTGATAATGAAACTAAGATTTATATTGCTGAACTTAATGCAAGTATGAATCAAGAAGAAGTTGTCGATGAGGATGATGATGGTATTGATGATTCAATGGAATTAGAAAAACTATCACTAGATAGAGAGAAACTACAATCTGATAGACTTTTAAAAATAAAAGCTCTAGATAACGATATGAAGAAACATAGTGATAAAATGGTAAGAGAAGATAAGAAAATTGCTGTTTCAAAGAGAAAGAAAACAGTGTAAAATAGCTATTAGGTATTGTCAATAATTTTAACATAATAAAAAAAATTATTGACTTTCCTAATAAAAAATGTTATATTTGTAATTTAATGGGAGAAATATATTATGGAAGGAAATGAAAACAACTTAGGCATGAGTCTATTTGATAATGCCAGCGACTTAGAAATCAATATGGATTTCACTACTGAAGGTCTTCAAGACTTTGAAGATAACTCAGACGACAATCAAGAAGATAATGAAAATCAAGATGGTCTAGATATTACTGGATCAGATGAACAAAATAATCTCGGCGAGGATGAGAATCCAGAGGAAGTAGGCGAGAACGAAGATCATGAAGAAGAGGGTGAGGACTCTGATGAAAATTCTCCCAATATTTATTCTTCCTTTGCATCCGTTCTTAGTGAGCAAGGTTTACTCCCCTCTCTAGATCTTCAAAAAGATAAACCAATTACTAATGTAGAAGAATTAACTTCATCTATTAAATTAGAAATTGAAAATCAAGCTAAAGAATATATTGTTAATAAGATTGGACAAGAAGGATATGATGCTTTAAACAAAGGAATAAGTTTAGCAGAGTATCAACAATATCAAGATAATGTTAATACATTAGAAGGAATTACAGAAGATACATTAGCAGAAGATATTGAATTAAGTAAAAAGATTATATATCAAGATTATCTAAATCAAGGTATAGATGAAAATAGAGCAATGAGACTTCTTAAAAAGTCAATAGATGCTGGAGATGAATCTATTATAGAAGATGCAAGAGAATCTTTAGCTAGTTTAAAAGTTGGAGAAGCAAAAAGACTGCAACAATTAGCTGATGAGAGACAAGCAAGAGCTTTAGCTGAAGCACAAGAACAAGAAAAAATTGACAATGATTTAAAAAATTCTATTTATAATAAAACAGAATTTTTTAAAGGAATCAAAGTTAACAAAACAATACAAGATACAGTATATAATAGTATTACTAAAATAGTTGGAAAGAGTCCTTCTGGGATAATGGAAAATAAGTTAATGAGGGATAGAAGAGAAAACCCAATTGACTTTGATAGTAAACTTTACTATTTATATGAAATGACGAATGGGTTCAAAGATTTATCAAAAATTACTAATAAATCTGAAACAAAAGCAATTTCTAAATTAGAAAGAGATTTAAGAAAAACTAAATTTGAAGATTCAGGAACACCAAGTTATTTAACCGATCCTAATAGTTATGGAGGGATAGGTTCTGAGATTGTATTTTAAACAATAAAATAAATAAAAGTAAGTAAAAATTTAATTAATTAAAATTATGAGTTTAGGAAAGTTTGTAATGACCAAAGGTAAATCCTGGTCAGGTTTGACATTAAAAAACCATATTGGTGCTATTTTTGGTAGTCAACCTCAATTAGTGTCACCTCTTACAACCGTTCTTTTACAAAATTCTGGAATGAAAAACCTAGATACTACTCTCTCGTTATTTCCTGAGAAAGTTCTAGAAACTTCTGATGATTTTGTTTGGAAAGTAGTAGGTAGTGATGAACGTAATATTCCTTTAGTGGAAGCACGTTATAATGGAGCTGTTGTATTAACTGGAGACACTGGTGTAGGTGCAGCTAGAACACACATTGAATTGGTGTTTGGTGAAAAGTACTTTAGTCAAGTACACGTAATTGGTGGTCCACGACCAGATGTATATCAGTTTAGATTAATATCTGAACCTACAGAAGAAGGTGGAAACTATGTTTATCTTGCAGAAGTGTTTGGTGGACAAGAAACATTAGCAGGAGTTCCTGGTGATGAACTATTAGCTGGAAATAGATTTAGTATTGAATCAGCTTACGTTGAGGATGAGTTATCAACTCGAGGTGCTGATATTCAATTTACTTCTCCTTATTTAATGAGAAACTCAGTTTCTACATTACGTATGGAACATAAAGTATCTGGAGCTATGATTGATGTTAAAGTACAACCTGTTTATTTCGCTGGTATTGAAACTAGAGATCCTAACTCAGGAAAAGTACATAAATCAGTTACTTGGATGCAAGAAGTTTACTGGCAATTTGAAAAATCATTATCTAGAATTAAAGCTAGAACATTAATGTTTGGTAAAACAAATAGAGATGAAAATGGTAGATTCCTTAACAAAGGTGCATCTAATATTGAAATTAAAGCTGGTTCTGGAATTAGAGAACAAATGGAAGTATCTAATACTACCGAGTATAATAAGTTCTCAATTAGAATATTAGAAGATTTATTATCTGAATTAGTAGAAGGTAAATTAGATTTCTCAGAACGTAAATTTATGTTACGTACTGGTGAAAGAGGTGCTGCTCAATTTAGTAGAGCTGTCACAGCTGAAGCTTCTGGTTGGTTAAATATTGGATTTGATAATACAGGTACGGGTGCTATTTCTAAAACTTCATCTAAATTCCATGATAATTCATATAAAGCTGGATTCCAATTTACAGAATGGACTGCTCCTAATAACATTCACGTAATGTTAGAAGTAGACCCAATGTATGATGATAAAGTAAGAAATAAAATTCTTCACCCAGATGGTGGTGTAGCTGAATCTTACCGTTATGATATTCTTTATATTGGTTCAATGGAAGAGCCTAATATCCAAAAAATTAAAGTAAGAGGTGACGATGAGTTACGTGGTTACAAAGCTGGTATTAGAGATCCATTTAGTGGACGTAGAGGTGGTATAATGCAACATATGGAAGACTCTGCAATTATGAGTGCTATGTGTGGTACAGGAGCGATGGTTAAAGACCCATCAAGAACTGCAACCTTGAAACCTTCTATTGCTGCATAAGTAATAAAAGTTTATATAAGTTTTTAAGGGTGTACTTCAAACACCCTTTTATTTTATTTTTAATTTAAAGGGAGAAAAATTATGGAAACAAAGGAAGTTACAAAGAAAGAATTTACATTACCTAATGATGTAGTAATTGTTAAATTCGTTAAAAGAAAAATGGGTATGTCAGCTAATGTTGATGAGAATCACGTTATATCTGGAGGGATGTTAACAGGTTCTAAGAGAAAATTCTGTGCTCCATTACAAAGAAATGGTTCTGTTGCTAATATATTAACACCAGAAGAAAAAGAATATTTAGAAAGAGTTACAAATTTAAATTTATCAGTATATGGTGATTTTTGGACATCTTTCTTTGTATCATTATATAAAGATGATGCTAATAATAGATTTGATATGAGTAATCCTATGGATTATATTTCAATTAGAATATTAGAATCTTTAAAAAATGATATAGCACCAACTTGGAATGACCGTAATAAAAAACAAACATATCAGTTTGTAATTACACGTACTGACGAAGAGTTTAAAGAGAAAAAAGTTAAACTTGATACTAAGAAACAGGCATTCAAATTATATGGTAAAATTGAAGATGATAGAGATAAACTTATTGGTATTCTTAAATTATTAACTAATCAACCTATTTCAGCAGATTCTAAATTAGACTGGATACAAGGTAAAGTTGAAGAATATTTAGATAAAATGCCATCATCATTTTTATCAATTATAGAAGATAAATCTTTTGATACTAAAGTATTAATTCATAAAGGAATTGATAGTGGTTTAGTTATTAGAAGTGGTAATAAGTATTCAACTATTGATGGATTAGATTTATGTGAAAATGGAGAAGTAGCATCATTTGATAATGCTGTAAAATATTTAGATAATCCTAAAAATCAAGAAGTACGTTTATTAATAGAAGCTAGAATAGATAATTCTAAATAATATATGACAACGACAGAATTTTCAAACGAGTTTGATATCCTCTATAATAGTATAGCTACTAATGCCGCACCTAATATAGATTTATATGAGAAATCAGTTTATCTAACTAAGGCTCAATTAGAATTAGTTAAAAACTATTTTAATCCATTAGGTAATAAATATCAGAGTGGATTTGAAAATTCATCTAAAAGAAGAGATGATTTAAAGGAACTTATAAAAAATCATAAAAGTACCATTATATTAACCTCTTCAGATAATATATCAAGCTCATCTAAATTTTTTAAAATACCTAATGATACCTTTCTTATTATACAAGAGCAAGTTAAAGTAAATGATACCACCTCTTGTGCTAATGGAAAGTATTTAAAAGTAATACCAAAAACATATGATGAATATAATACTCAAGTAAATAATCCATTCAAAAATCCTAATGATAAAATTGCATGGAGACTTGATTATTATACACAGCAAGCAGGTAATAAAAATGTGGAATTAATTTCTAAGTATAATATTTCTGAATATAAACTTAGATATATTGCATATCCATCACCTATAATACTAACTAATTTGTCAACAAGTTTTGTTGGAGAAGGTTTAAGTATAGATGGAATAACATCTGCTCAAACATGTAAACTTAGTGAAAGTATACATAGAGAAATATTAGATAGAGCTGTTGAACTTGCTCTTGCAGATTATCGTCAAGGTAATTTACAATTAAAAGCTCAAATGAATCAAAGAAATGAATAATAATAATTAAAATTAACAAAAAATGAGTGTATTTGGACCGAACCAAGTAGAGGAACTAATCATTGGTAATGCAGTAGCAGCAGAAGTAACTGTAGCTACGTTTATTAGTGCAGCCTCTGACAAGGAAATTAAAGTATTGTCCGCTACTGGTGGAGCACCAGCAGCTGGCAAAGATTTCAAAGTTTTACAAAAAACAGCAGGAAATGCTGCTAAAGGTTTAAACTATGAATTTTCAGATGTTATTAAAGCATCTAAAGTTGACAAAGTAATTCTTAAAACATATGCACCTGAAGTACAAAAGGTGGTAACAGTAGCAGGATTTACTGGAAATGTTGTAGCTAATACTACTTATGCAGTAGAAGTACGATTATTTAATGATGGTGGAACTCTTTCACCTGAGAATTTTGCAACTGTAACTGGTTATTATGTAACTGGAGCAAGTGTTGCAGGTATTACTGATCAAATAATTCAAAATGGAGTAATTGCTTCATTAAATGCTAATCTTTTAAAAAGAGGTGGTTTTGAACTAACAGTAGCTACTGTAAATGCGAATAGCTTTACTATTACTGGACAAGCACAAACTGTTGTACCTGGTAAAATTACTGGTCGTCAAATTGAATTTGAAGTAACTGCCAAACAATTTTTAAATACTTCCATAACCCATGAAAATTTAGGTTTATTAACTGCAACAGTTAATACTAAAAACTATCCTGGAGCTGGTACTGGTAAGTATGCTGTAAATCTTGAGTGGTTTACTAAAGGATATAAATATGAAGTATATCGTCAAACAGGATTCCCTGCAGACTTTGCAACACCTTATTATGCAAGTATTAATGGTGTTTATAATGTAATTCATATTAAATATTTTGATGACAGACAATCACCTACAGTAGAAAAACAAAATAAAGTTTTAACTATTTTAGTTGATAAAGTTGTAGATAATTTAGCTAATAACGCTGCTACTAATGCAGTATTAGCTGATCTAACTACTATCTTAGGAGCAGGAGTTGTTCCAGCTGCATTACCTGTAGTATAATAGATAGATAAGTAACTTTTTAATATAAAAGGAGAGCAGGGTAACTTAACTCTTCTCTCCTTTTTTAATTTAATCAAAATATGAAAATAACATTATTTGAAATATCACAAGATAAAACTCAACTAAATCTTACAATTATAGATGCAGCTACTGTTACAACATTAAACTTATGGACAGATATTACTTATAAAGATCCAACGTTATCTATAGATTTAAGTGGTAAATTAACAGCATCTGCTACAGAAAATATTGTGATTAGTTTAACAGATTTAGGATTAAATTATTTTGATGGTGTTTATTTTATACAAGCAGAAACTACTACAGAGGTATCAACTAGTGCAGTTGGTGAACTAACCAGATATAAAGAATGTATTTTAAATAAAATAGTTCAAATAGTTAATTCTTCAACTTGTTTAGTGACATCAGATAATTCAATATTAAATGCTCAAACATTATTATATGCATTAGAAACAGCAATAGATAATTCTTTTATAGATGAGATATCTTCTATTTTAACAACATTGAAAAAATATTGCTCTAATGATTGTAAATCTTGTGGTGATTATAAAAATATAGTAGATTTAACTTATTATCCATAATATGAATTATAGAAATAGTCAAGTATTAATAGCTAGTAGTTTAAAACTTATTAATAAAGCTAGAGTAACTGGAAAACTGGATACTCAGATTTTACATATATTTAAGATTTTTGACTATTATATAAATTATACACAGGAAGCCATTACTAATGGAGATTTATCATATCAGGATACTAATTCTCTTCTAAAGAAAA
>Ga0209108_10001743_pt1 | contig 12611 bp, 10 predicted proteins | sample Rifsed10ft1_FD_184003 | JGI IMG/M metagenome (GOLD analysis project Ga0209108, IMG submission 184003) | Soil microbial communities from Rifle, Colorado, USA - sediment 10ft 1 (version 2) | ecosystem: Environmental > Terrestrial > Deep subsurface > Rock core/Sediment | place: Rifle, Colorado...
CCGACCGCGATCGACCCGTCGTTAAAGGCTTGGGGCATCTGATATTGGAAGTACTGGCCGTCGACCAAGACCTCCTCGGGGAAGACGACCTGCTCCAGATAGGTGCCGTCTGCGGAGAACACCGCGGCGCGCTGTTTGGCGGCGTCGAGGATCCAATAATACCCGTCGGGGGTCTGAGTCCCGAACTCGGGACCCAATATGACGCCATCCCCGCCGGGAGAGGTGCCCAGTTGGTCTTCGGCCTCGCCGTACGGAAGAAATAGCTCGGACCAAAGCCCACCCAGCTCGCTGAACGGCTGGAACAAGACCTGCACCGTCTCCTCGGCCGGAACTGCAACGGTCGACGTTGTCGTCGTGTCAAGGGCGGCAGTGGTGGTTGCCTGGACCAGGGTGGTGGTTGTCGCCTCGGCCGTCGAGGTCGAGGCGGTGCCCGGGGAGCAGGCGGCAAGGAGGACGATCACCAGGGCAGAAACCCGGATCGGGGCTCGACGCATGAATCCAGGTTACGGGGGCATAGCCTCTCCTCGTGAGCTCGATTCGATTCGGTATCTCCACCCTGCCTCCGGACGAGGGCAAGGACCCCGCCTTTCTCGACGGTCTCGTCGAGCAGGGTCACCGCGCCCTGGAGCTTCCCTTCGTCACCGGGTTTCCCTGGAAGGAGAAGCGATGCCGCCAATTCGGCGAGCTGGCTGCGGAGCGTGATATCCGACTCTCGGTCCATGCCCCCTACTTCGCGGTGCTCACCGTTCAAGAGGAGGAAAAGGGGGCCCAATGTCTGGCTGCCCTCGAACACACGATGAAGCTCGGCAAATGGCTGAGGGCTCCGGTGATCGTGGCCCATCTCGGGAACACCCACGGTGAGGAGCCGGCCGACCTCATGGACCGGGTTCGGGCCCGGCTCTCGGCCGTTGAGCCAAAAGTGGCGGCGCTCGGAGTCGGCCTCGGCCTGGAAACGGCTGGGAGCGAGCGCTCATTCGGCTCTCTGGGAGACATCGCCCAGCTCGCGGCCGAGTTCAGCTTGGTGCGGCCGGTGATCGACTGGGCCCACGTCCACGCCATCACCGGGGGCGGTCTCACCTCGAAAGAGGCCTTCCTCTCGGTGTTCGCCTTTCTCAAGGCTTCCTTCCCGGGCTGGATGATCCAGCCCCTCCACGCCCAATTCACCGACAACGAATTCGGCAAGAGCGGGGAGATCCGACATATCCCCTACGGCTCAGGCTCGCTCCGGGTGACCCCGCTGCTCGAGGCCGCCCTCGAGGCGGGGGTCTCCATGAACCTGATCTCGGAGGCGAGAGAGAGCGAGAGTCATGAGGCGATTTGGGAAGAGGCCAGACAGGTCATTGACCGGGCGACGTCCATGACCGGGAACGACCGCTATCTGAGCACCTCGGGAATCGAGTACCCCGATCCGATCCGGGTGCGGGTCGAAGGCCAGCACTTCCAGCCGGTCGGGCTGGAGCGCCCCCTCCGGCTGTCCAATGTGGACAAGCCCTTCTTTCCAGACGACGGGTACACCAAGGGGGACCTGATCCAGTACTACGCCTCGGTGGCGCCGGTCCTGCTCCCTCATCTCGCCGGCCGGCCGATCTCGATGAGCCGCTACCCGGATGGGATCGAAGGCCCTTCGTTCTATGAGAAACGGGCACCCGGTCATCAACCGGAGTGGATGAGAACAGTCCCCGTTCCCTCAGACTCCCAGGGCGGGATCATCGACTTCCTCGTGGCCGACTCCCGGGAAGCCCTGATGTGGTTCGCCAACATGGGTTGCGTCGAAGTCCATCCCTTCCACTCGACCTCCGCCGATCTCGACAGGCCCAGCTACGCCATCTTCGACTTCGACCCCTCCGAGGGCTCGGAGTGGGACCAGGTGGTGGCCGCGGCCAAGCTTTTGGAGATAGCACTGCGCCAACTCGGGCTGGTCGGTTACCCCAAACTCTCGGGTTCGCGAGGGCTCCATGTCTATGTCCCCTTGGAGCCGAGCCACGACAATGCCCGAGTGCGGAGGTTCGTCGGGGAGGTGGGCGCCTATCTGGCCGCGGCCAACCCTGACGACATCACCATGGAATGGGACAAACCGAAGCGTAAGGGCAGGGTCTTCGTCGATCACAACCGCAACGCCTTCGGTCAGACCGTGGCGTCGGTCTATTCGGTGCGGCCCCGACCGGGAGCCCCGGTGGCGGCTCCGTTGACCTGGGACGAGGTGGGCACGGTGGGCAACGGAGACATCACCATCGCCAACCTTTGGGACCGCTTGCAGCGGTACGGAGACCTCTTTGCCCCGGTTCTGGCCGGTGACCAGACCCTGGATTCGGCGGAGAAGGCGCTGGAAATGGCTGGAACATCGGGGTGACTGAGCCGTTCTCTGCGCACGTAGCGCCATATATGGCGCTACGTACCTCAGGTAAGCGGTAGCCCACCGGACATCCTGGATCGCTAGCTTGCCGGGATGGATCTGTACGCCCGCATCAACATTTTGGGCGGGTTGTCGGTGCGCCTCCCCCGAGGGCGTCTCGACGATGCGATAGCGCTCGACAACGACCCGATCGGGCGCGCCAAGAGCTGGGTGGAGCAGGGGGCCGAGATCCTTCACATCGTCGATCTCGACGCCGCCGCCTACGGCGATTACCGCAACCGCGATCTCATCGATCGGCTGATGCGAGAAGTCACGGTCCCGGTGCAGGTGGCAGGGGGAGTCCGCTCCGAGGGTGAGGCGGCCCGGCTCATCGAGAACGGCGCCTGGCGCATCGTCATGGGCACGGCAGCCATCGAAAACCAGAACATGGTCTGGGATTTGTGCCGGGACCACCCAGACAAGATCGCCGTCTCGGTCGACGTGCGCAGGGACGAGGAGATTGTCACCAAGGGATGGACCCAGAACAGCGGGCGCTATCTGGAGGAGGTCCTGATCGAGATGTCGTCGGCCGGGGTGGTGGCGTTTCTCGTATCCGAGGCCGGTCGCAATGCCCTCGAGGACCCGCCCAACCTGCAGATCATGGCCGAGGCCCTGGCCACCGTGGAGCAACCGGTGATCGCGGCCGGCGGGGTGAGGGACCTCGAGGACCTCCGGACGCTGGTTCGTCTCCAGGCCGCCGGCCGGCACCTCGAGGGGGTGATCGTGGGGCGCGAGGTGACCGCGGGCCGGTTCACCCTGGAGGAGGCGAAGTCGGTGATCGCCGGGGTGGGCCCGTTGCGGGCCCCCGGTGGCATCGAAGCGACGCGGATCCGGATCGGAGTGAAGTCCTTGCCCGAGTCCTTGTCGTTCTACGAGGAAAAACTCGGGTTCTCGCATCAGCGGTCGCCCGCCGGGGTGTCTGGGGCCATCCTGGAGCCGTCACGCGGCCAACACATGGAGTTGGTGGAGGGCGCCGAGGCCGATCCCAGGCTTCTCACCTTCGTCGTCGAGGACCTGCCGCGATGGGGTGATCATCTCGAGAGTGTCGGTCTCGATCTCAGGGCTACCGACGACTTCATCGAGGTCGAGGACCCGGACGGCCGCACCATTCGGTTCGAGCGGGCGGTCTGATCGGCGCCGCTTCTTGCTACGAACGGACTTGTGTCCGCGACTGCTCCCGCAGGTACTGACGTAGGTACCAGGGACCGCCACCACCGGTCCCCGAGGTCCCCGATCCCTTCCATCCTCCGAACGACTGGATGTCAGGCCAGGCGCCGGTTGTGGCTCCCGCTTCACGGTTGACATAGGTGACGCCGGCTTGGATCCCCTGGAACCAGCGCTCGATCTCGTCTTCATCGGTGGCGAACAGGCCGGCGGTGAGGCCGAACTCGGTGTCGTTGGATCGCTCCAGGCCCTCGGCAAGGGAATCCACGGGCCCGATCGCCAGGAACGGCATGAAGAGCTCTTCTTTCCAGATCCATGAATCGAAGGGAGCGGTGGCGACCGTCGGCTGCACGAAGTTGCCCCGGTTGAGACCATCGTCTTGGATCAGATCTCCCCCGGCCAAGATGCTGCCTCCCGAGGATTCGACCTCGGCCACGGCACGGCGGAACTTGTCGACCACGCCCTGGTCGATGACGGGGCCCATGTACACGTCGCGCTGCAACGGGTTCCCGACGACCAACTGCTCCGTCTTCTCCACGAGTCTGGCGACAAACTCGTCGTAGACCGATCGTTCCACATAGACCCTGGAGGCCGCTGAGCATTTCTGACCGCTGAGACCGAACGCACTTCGCACCACGCCGGTGGCAGCCTTGTCGAGGTCGGCGGTCGCGGTGACCACGACCGGGTTCTTTCCGCCCATCTCACAGATGACCGGCTTGGGGCGGTTCTCGTTGACGGTTCTGTAGAGGTGCATCCCCACCGGATAGGAACCGGTGAAGGTGAGCCCGTCCACATCAGGATGATGGGCCAGGTAGTCCCCGGCCTTGGAGTCCCCGGTGACCACGTGCAATGCGCCCCGGGGAAAACCTGCCTCCTCCATCACCGAATAGAACTCGAGTGTCATGAGGGCACCTTGTCTCGAGGGCTTGGCCACCACGGTGTTGCCCGTGATCAGGGCGCCGATCGAGGGGCCGGCGGCCAGGGCCATGGGGAAATTGAAGGGTGAGATAACAACCCACACCCCCCAAGGGCGAAGGACAGAGGTGTTCGTCTCTTGGGGGCTCAAGGACGCCAAAGGCGTGACGAAGCCGTGGTGTTCGGTGAGCTGACGGGAGTAGTAGCGGAAGAACTCGACAGTCTCCGCAATGTCTCCCAGCGCCTCGAGGCGGTTCTTGCCGATCTCGAAGGCCATGTCGGCGGCCATCTCGAAGGCCCTTGCCTCCATGATGTCCGCGGCCGCCAGCATGAGGTCGCGCCGCCTCTTCCAGCCCCAAGCCTCCCATTCGGGGGCGAAGGCTTTGGCGGCGGCCATCGCATCGTCGATGTCGTCGTTGGTGGCGAGGGAATAGCGCCCGATCAGGATCTCGGAATCGATCGGAGAGAATTCCTCGGCGGTGGCCTCCGTGGCGCGCCGTTCCCCGTTGATGATCAGGGGATGGGTGGCGCCCAATCGACCCGGGGCGGTCGCCACCGCCTCCTCGAACGAGGCGTTCAAGTCCTCGTTGTCCGCCGACATCGTCGCATAGGTGACCTTCAGTGTGATGCGGGGCCTCCGTCTTCGATCTCGAAAACCGACCATATCAACTGTCGAGAGGGAGAGGGCAGCATCCGTGTGGATAGGTCGATAGGCCGGTGCGCAGAGGGCGGTTATCTGCCGAAAAACTCCTCATGGTCACTGTGAACTCCCGCAGCCTTCGTGCCGCCCAGACCGACGTGGCGCGTGTGCACCGCCGTGTGGTCCGGGTGGGTGCGGCGGCAGCCTGGTTCAGCGCCGCTGTGTTTCTGCTGGCGGGGTTCGGCACCGGCAACGATGGCCTCTTCATCCAGTCGGTCGGCCCCATGATCGCCGCCGGCTACATGACCGCACAGATCATGCTCCACCGCGAGGACGGGTCGGTAGCGCTTCTCGTTTCTGCAGTCGTCCTGGTTGCGACCAATGCCCTGGTGGGCATCGACGAGACCCTGCTTCCATCGGCTCTGGCCCTGGTCGCGACCAGCTCGGTCGGGATGCTCTTCGTCATCCAGAACCAGCTCTCGGTGATGCTGGGTGTGGGCCTGCTCCTGATCGTCACTCCTCAGCTGTGGACGGACGATCTGAGAGCGGCACTCGCGTTGGGTCTGGTGATGGGGCTGAGCTTCGCGGTGACAACAGTTGCTTTCACCACTGTTCTCAACGCAGCGACCGCGTATAACGAGCGTTTCAGGATCTTGTTCGACCGATCACCGACCGCGGTCCTCGAGGAGGACTGGTCCGAGGCTGCGGCATACGTTCGGTCCGAGTACGCCGGGCGCCCGGAGCGAATCCACCAGTTCCTGCTCTCCTATCCCCAAGTGGTGCGTAACGCCGTCAGTCGGGCCCAGATCGTCAGGGTGAACCAGGCAGCCCTCGATCTCCTCGAGGCGAACGGGCCCGAGGACCTCCTTGGACGCCGTGAGGCCTCTTCGGTCAACCGAGGCAACATGGACTCCTTTGTCCACGCCCTCGTCGCCCTCTATCAGGGCCGTGAGATCTTCGAGCATGAGTTCTTCACCCATACCTTCCGGGGCAGGCCGGTGTGGCTTCAGGCGCGATGCGTCGACAACACCGCGGGGGCCAACCCGGACTCGGTGATGGTGGCCCTTGCCGATATCTCCCACCTTCGGGCGCGAGAAGAAGCCCTCGCCGATCTGATAAGGGCCAAGGACGCCTTCATCGCTTCCATCAGCCACGAGTTGCGGACCCCGCTCACCGCTGTTGTGGGCCTCAGCGCGGAGATGACCGGTGGTGAGATGAGCCAGAAAGAGAGGATGAGTTGATGCAGCTCATCCTTCCCAGTCGAGGCAGATGACCTTGATCGTCGAGGACCTTTTGGTTGCGGCCCGCGCCGAGATCGGAACCGTCTCGGTGGAGTTGGTTCGGGTCGATCTCCTCGCCCAGGTCAGCGCAGCTTTGGAGATCCCGGTCTTCGAGGGTTCGATTGCCGATCGCGACCACGCCGGAGGTCTCAAACAGGCCATGGCCCACTAGTGTCTTCCGCCGGATGCCTGGGTCCATTTCGCCCTTGTACTGGCCACTCCTCGTGGTGGCGGCCTACTTCTTGGGGTCGATCCCGTTCGCCCAGGTTCTAGGGCGTCTCAAAGGGGTCGATCTTCGCGTTGCCGGTACCGGCAACGTCGGCGCCGGGAATCTCACCAAGACTGCCGGCATCGCGTGGGGCCTGACAGCAGGAGTCCTCGATGGACTGAAAGGCCTCATCCCGGTTCTCCTCGCCAAGGAGATGGGTCTGGGGCCGGGTGCTGCCGGTCTGGCCGGCCTGGCGGCGGTGATCGGGCACAACTGGTCGATCTTCATCCGAGGGCGCTCGGGACGCGGGCTTGCCACCTCGGTAGGGGTGATCACCGCACTGGACCCGGTCCTTCTTGTCTGGACCACCGGATGGGCTGTCGCCGGATGGAAGATCGGCGGGGGGGTTGCCGGGTTCTTGGGTTGGGGCCTGCTCCCGATCGTGGCGATCGCAATGGGTCGGCTGCCAACCGAGTACCTGTTCCTACTCTTCCTCTCCGGTGTGCTCATGGCGCGGCGAGTCCAGGGCAACCCCGAGAGTGAGAGGGGAGTCAGGCCATCATTGCGACGGGCCGTGTTCGACTCCGACCCGGGCGATCACGACTTCCCACACACGGTTGACGAGCCGCTGACCCCGTGAGCCCGAAGCGGGTTGCCATCATCGCCGGGATCTCGGCGGTCGTGTACATCGGCGTCGCCGTTTTCGTCTTCGACAACTTCGGGGGGAAGTTGCCGCCGATGAGCCCGGTGGCCTGGGCCCTGGTGGGAGCGGCGGCCGTCGTCCAGATCAGCGCCAAATGGTTCTTCGGTCTCCTCTTCAAGGAATCCGTCGAGGAAGCCGGTGGGTCGCTGCGGGCGACCAGCGCTTTCAGGGGGGCTCTGGTCGGGGCGGGGGTGGCCCGTCTCATCCCTGCGGGTGGGGCGATAACCCCGGTCGCCATGGCCTGGACGGTCCGCGACGAGGAAAAGGCGACCACGGGTGCCGCCATCCGCACCGTTCTCCTCAACTATGCCGCCCTGCTCATCATGACCGGCGTCGGATTGCTGATCGCCCGTCCCCGTGAGAGTGCTCAGTTCCTCTCGGTCAGCCTTGTCGTCCTGGCGCCTTTCGTGCTCGCCGCCGGTCTGTTGCTGATGTTCGGCTCCGGCAAACTCGGCTCACTCTCTCGCTTCCTGCCCCAGTTCATCCGCAAGCGACTCGATGCCTCGATGATCGACCATCTCCCCGGGCTCGAGTCCCAGTTCCACATCTGGGCACGGATCGTGCTCGAGGCATCCGCGCTGGGGTTGGTGATGCACGCCTTCGGGATCGATGTCGGCATCTTCCAGGTGGCGGCGGCCTTCGGGGTCTCGTCGCTCGCCGGGGGGCTCCCCGGAACCCCGGGGGGGCTCCTGGTCACCGAGGGCAGCCTCGTTTTCATACTCACTGCCTACGGATTCGCGGCGGCGACGACGTTGGCGCCGGTGCTGGTGTTCCGCATCGTGTCCTACTGGCTCCCGGCCGGGCTCAGCCTCCTCGCCGGAGGATCGACGTTCCTCGCATCACCCGAGGCCAAAGAGGCGGCCGCCGAGGCAACCTGAGCGGCCGGTTAGTCTCGTCGCATGGCCGACAACGTCACCTTCAACCTCCTCAATCAGGATGGGGAGAGGGTGTCTTCCACCGACTTCGCCGGTCGCCGTCTCGTCATGTTCTTCTATCCGGCAGCGATGACCCCGGGGTGCACCTTGGAGTCGTGTGAGTTCCGGGACAACTATGGCGAGTTCACCGCTGCGGGCTACGACATAGTGGGAGTGAGCCCTGATCCCCCTTCCCGCAACGCCAAGTTCCGGGAAAAGGAGGGCCTCAATTTCGACCTTCTCTCCGATGAGGACCACGCCCTGGCCGAGGAGTTGGGGGCCTGGGGCGAGAAGAAGTCTTATGGCAGGACCAGCGAGGGGCTGATCCGGTCCACCTTCGTGATTGGCCCTGACGGCGCCGTGGAGAAGGCCTACCGCAACATCAAAGCGGCCGGCCACGTGGCCCGGGTCAAACAGGACCTCCTGGGCTGACGGGACGGCTCTCCCCGATTTCGACCCCGGCCATCTCCTCCAGTGCCTTGACCAGGGCGTGGTTGCCCTCCTGTCCCAATCCACGGGTCTGGAGCGCTCGATAGAGCTGGAACACGAGGGCCACCCCCGGCAAGGGGACCCCCAACTCATCGGCGGCCTCGAGGACCAGACGGAGGTCCTTTTGTTGGAGATCGATGGTGAATCCGGGCCGCCAGTCACGGACGATCATCTGTGGGCCGCGATTGGAGAGCATCCACGAGCCTCCGGCGCCACCCTCGACTGCTGCGATCGCCGTGGCCAGGTCGATGCCCGCCGCCTCACCCAGGAGCAAAGCCTCCGATACCGCCAATTGGTTCACCACCACCAGCGCCTGGTTCATCAGTTTCACCAACTGCCCGGACCCGGACGCTTCGCCGGCATGCACGACCGACTTGGAGTAGGAGTCGAGAAAAGGCCTCACCACTTCCAGGGATGGGGCTGGACCGCCGACCATGATCACCAGGGTGCCATTGACTGCCCCCTCCGATCCGCCAGACACCGGGGCATCCAGCCAGGAGACCCTTCGCTCCCCGGCCCGGGCTGCGAAGGCCCTGGTGGCACTGGGCGAGATGGTCGAGTGGTCCACGATGATGGCTCCGTCACGAAGGCCGTGGATGACCCCCGACTCGCCGAACACGACTTCCTCGACATCGGGGGTGTTGGAGACACAGATCATCACTACGTCGCTTTGCTCGCCGAGGTCCTGGGGGCTGAGCGCAATGTCACACACGAGGTCCACTGCCTTCTCCGGGGTGCGATTCCAGACGGTCAGCGGATTCCCGGCAAAGAGCAGATTGGCTGCCATCCCGTGACCCATGATTCCGAGGCCGATGAATCCGAGACGCGTCATGGTCGTTGACAATAGGACTCTGCTAAACCCGGGGAGTCATGCCTCACGACCGACTCGATGCCACCCTCAGCGAGGAAGTCGAGGCGCTCCGCGCCGCGGGCACCGACAAGGGATCGGAGTCGGTGATAACCGAGGTGATACCGGCCGCCGGTGACAGGGGTCCCCGGTTCCACCTTGCCGGCTCGGATCAGGAGTTCATTCGCATGAACTCCAACGGCTATCTAGGGCTTGCCCACCATCCGCTGGTGGTCGCCGCCGAGGAAGCCGCAACTCGTGACTTCGGCGCCGGTCCGGGCGCGGTCCGATTCATCTCCGGGACCTATCAGCCCCACGTCGACCTGGAGGCCAGGCTCGCCCGTTTCCATGCTCGGGACAGGTCGATGATCTTCTCATCGGCTTACGCCACGGTGGTTTCGGTCTTGACCTCGCTGATCACTCCGGAGACCGTGGTCCTCTCCGACGAGTTGAACCACAACTGCATCATCAATGCCCTTCGTTTGGCCCGCCCCGCCGCACGGGAGGTCTATCGCCATCTCGACTTCGACGAGCTGGACCAGGCCCTGGGAAAGGCTCGCGGCTCGGGACGGCGGGCGGTCGTGGTCACGGACGGGGTGTTCTCGATGCGCGGCGACCACGCCGACCTGGCGGTGCTCCAGGAAGTGGCTCGCGCCCACGACGATGGGTTTTCGGAGAACGTGGTGGTGGTCGTCGATGACTCCCACGGGGTGGGGGCCTATGGCGCCACGGGGCGAGGAACCGAAGAGGTGACCGGGTCGGGCCCTGTGGACGTCCTGATCGGGACGCTGGGGAAGGGCTTCGGGGTCAATGGCGGGTATGTGGCCGGAAGCGAGGGCTTGATCTCCTATTTGAGGGAGAAGGCACCGATGTACATCTACTCCAACCCGATCACGGTGGGGGAGGCCGCCGCCTCCATCGCCGCTCTCGATGTTGTCGACTCGGCTGAGGGAAGGGCGATGCTCGGTCATCTGGCCGCGATGACTTCGAAGTTCGAGAAAGGTCTGATCGATCTCGGATTGGAAACCATCCCAGGGCCTCACCCTGTGGTCCCGCTGATGGTGAGGGATACCGAGGGGACCTCGGCGTTGGTGAGCCATCTGTTCGCCAACGGGGTACTGGCCACCGGTCTCAACCACCCGGTGGTGCCGAAAGGGGACGAGGAGATCAGATTCCAAGTCAACGCCGACCACACCGAGGCCGATATCGACTTCGTCTTGGGGGTGCTGCGGGGCTTTTGGGGGGTAGCTCGAAGCTAATTGGGTTGCACAGGGCCGGATATGACCCCTGTGGCTCCCAATTACGGTGGTGGTGCCTCCGTCAGTGCCTCGACCACCACCAACACGGTCTCCGCCTCCACTTGTTGGCCGGGGATCGCCTCGACCGATGCGACAGTCCCTGGCCATGGGGCACGCAGGGTGTGCTCCATCTTCATCGCCTCGAGCACCACCAGGGTCTGGCCTTCCTCGACGCGGTCTCCCACCGCTACCTCGACCTTGATGACCTGGCCCGGCATCGGGGCATGAAGAGAGCCGGGGTCCTCTTCGATCTCGGTGCCGGCGAAGCGAGGCAGCTCCTCGAGCGCCAGCGGTCCGCTGGGACCGTCCACGTAACGAGTCGTTTCGAAGCGGTCGACGGCGAACGCCGAAACCTCACCGTCGAGCTCGAGCCCGACGAGGCTCGGGGTCTGAGAGATCACGGTCAGGCCCTCCACGCCGAGCATCCGGAGCCCATCGCGCGCAATCTGGTACTCGACCTCGATCGCAGTGGTGTCCCAGCGATATACCACCCTCTGCGGTTGGCTTGGCGAGTTGCGCCAGCCGGGCCCGATCGTGCCGAGTACCGGGGCGTGCTGACCCCGATGCAACCGATCCGCGATGGCGACGGCGACCGCGGCGAGACGGGCTTCGGCCTCGGGGACCAAGGGGGAAGCCAAGGTTCTCAGGTCGTGAGCGTCCAGGAAGCTCGTGTCGATTGCCCCGGTCACGAAGTCCTCGTGCTCCAGGACCCGAACCAGTAGCTCGCGGTTGGTGACAGGGCCATGGATCCAGGCGTGTCGCAGCGACTCGGCCAGGGCCGATGCGGCCTCGGCGCGGGTAGGGGAATGGGCGATCACCTTGGCCAGCATCGGGTCATAGTGGACCGAGACCGTTGAGCCGTCCTCGACCCCGGAGTCGACCCGAAGCCCGGGCCGATCGGGGAACGAGAACCGATGGAACCGCCCGGCGGCCGGGAGGAAATCGTGGGCCGGGTCCTCCGCATAGAGCCGGGCCTCGATGGCATGACCCGAAATCGAAGGAGTCAATGCCCCGGCCGGTAGAGGCCGGCCGTTAGCGACGTCGATCTGGAGACGCACCAGGTCGAGACCGGTGATCATCTCGGTCACCGGATGCTCGACCTGGAGCCGGGTGTTCATCTCCAGAAACCAGAACTCGCCGTCCTGGAACAGGAACTCGACGGTCCCCGCTCCCACATAGTCCGCGGCCCTGGCCACGGCCACGGCCGATGCACCCATGCGATTGCGCAGCCCCTCGTCGACAGCCATCGAAGGGGACTCCTCGATGATCTTCTGATGTCTCCTCTGGATGGAGCATTCCCGCTCGTGAAGGGAGACAACGTTCCCGTGGCTGTCAGCGAACACCTGGATCTCGATGTGACGTGGCGCCTCCAGGTATTTCTCCAGGAAGACCGTGTCGTCACCGAACGAGGCTGCCGCCTCGCGTCTCCCAGCCGCGATGGCTTCGTCGAGGTCCTCCCTGGAATCGACCACCCTCATTCCCTTGCCCCCTCCGCCGGCGCTGGCCTTGACCAGGACCGGGTAGCCGAAGGCTGTGGCCGCTGCTGCGATCGCCTCGTCATCGAGCCCGGTCAGATCGACACCGGGAATGATGGGGACTCCTACCTCGGTCACCAGATGCTTTGAGGCGAGCTTGGATCCCATGACCTCGATGGCCGCAGGCGGAGGGCCGATCCAGACCAGGCCCGCTTTCACCACCGCCCGGGCGAAATCTGGGTTCTCGGCCAGGAAGCCATAGCCGGGATGGATGGCGTCCGCACCC
>Ga0209108_10001744_pt1 | contig 12602 bp, 13 predicted proteins | sample Rifsed10ft1_FD_184003 | JGI IMG/M metagenome (GOLD analysis project Ga0209108, IMG submission 184003) | Soil microbial communities from Rifle, Colorado, USA - sediment 10ft 1 (version 2) | ecosystem: Environmental > Terrestrial > Deep subsurface > Rock core/Sediment | place: Rifle, Colorado...
GGCCCTGACGCGTGACTTCGTAGCGCGCGGCCGGGTTCTCGATGGGCCGCCCGGTGTCGGGATCGACGCCCGACGCCCACGTAATGTCGTCGGCAAACGGCGCCGCCGAGACGAACTCGCCCGTGACGCGATCCAAGACATAGAAGAAGCCGTTCTTGGGCGCCTGCACGAGCAACTTGCGCTCGCGACCATCGACCACGAGGTCGAGCAGCATCATCGGCTGCGAGGCCGTGTAGTCCCAGCTATCGCCGGGCACGAGCTGAAAATGCCAGCGATACTCGCCCGTGCCGGCATCGAGCGCGACGATCGAGGACAGATACAGGTTGTCGCCGCCGCCGGGACTCCTGATGCCGCGGTTCCACGGTGAGCCGTTGCCGACGCCGACGTAGAGCAAGTCGAGCTCCGCGTCGTAAGCGAAGCCGTCCCATGCCGTGCCGCCGCCGCCCATCGTCCACCATTCGCCGGTCCACGTCGCCGCAGCTTTCTCCATGGCCGGGTTCTCGAGGCCGTCCGCCGGATTACCGGGTACCGTGTGGAAGCGCCAAACCTCCGCACCGGTCGCGGCGTCGTAAGCCGTGACGTAGCCGCGCACGCCGAACTCCGCCCCGGCGTTGCCGATGATGACTTTGCCATCGACGACGCGCGGCGCGCCGGTGATCGAGTAGTCGGAACCGGCGGGTGTCGTCTGCACGGCCCAAACGACGAGCCCCGTGTCTTGATCGAGCGCGACGAGCCGGCCGTCGAGGAGGCCCACGTAGACCTTGTCGCCGTGGAGCGCGACGCCGCGATTGACGGGACCGCAGCACGCGCTCGGCCCACCGTTCGCGCGCCCGCCGCGCACCAAGCCCGGATCCCAGCGCCACTTGACCGCGCCCGTCGCCGCGTCGAGCGCGAAGACGTGGCTCCACGTGCCGGTCGCGTAGATCACGCCGTCCGCGACGAGCGGCGTCGCCTCGAGATTGCCGTCCGTGCCTGTGATCTCGAACGTCCACGCGACCGCGAGCCGGCTCACGTTGCTGGGATCGATCTCATCGAGAGGACTGAAGTGGGTTTCGGCATAGTCGCCGCCGTACGTGAGCCATTCGCGATTCGGCGAAGCGCCGAGCGCGGCGTCGTCGACACGCGGCTGTGCAGACACCGGAGCCGCGAACATCGCGCCGCCGGCGGCGACGCCGCAAGCCAATGCGGCGCATGCCGCCCGCATCGGCCCTCGAGAAAGCGGCATCAGCGAGCTTCGCGCCGTGACTATTTGAGCGGCGAGTAGTCGGTGGCGCTCATCATGGTCACGTTCGGCCGCTCTATCGGCACGAAGTACTTCTGCCTGAGCTCCGTCCACTCGGGATCGGCGTTGAACGCGGCCCACACCTCTTCGCGATGCGCGCGGTCGCGATAGGCAAGCATCCAGACCAGCGTCAGCGGGTTGTCCAAGCTTTGCCACACGGCGATGATCTCCGCGCCGTGCTTCTTGAAGATCTCGACTTCCTTCTCGCGGAAGCGCTGATGCAGCTCATTGATGCCGCCTTTGAACTGATCGACGCCGTCGCGCGTCGGATCGACCGTATACATGCGGAGCTCAAAGCAGCGCGAATCCTGGGCGATGTTGCGCGAGAGATCCGCCGGCAGACTCGCGGCAGGACCGCAGGGCGGCGGGGGAACCGCGGGCGCCGCTTGCTGCGCCGAAACATCGCGCACAGACAGCGAAAACAGTGCGAGCGCCGCGACACCCGCGAGCGAGACAATGACGCGGCCGGACTCGCCCTTGGTCAACGAAGTTTGCATGATCAACCCCCTCATATCCGACAGTTGTTTGTTGTTTCTCAACGGGGAACGTCTGTTCCGAAGCGTAAATATAGCTGCGCAGGGGCCCTCTATGGCAGGAGTTATCGAACTACTGTATAAATATCCACATCAGAGAGATCCATGGACAAACTTGACATTGATGGGTTGCCCGCTAGCGAAGTGGGTATATGGACGCTCGACAAACATGAGCGCCTGCGGAAGTATGTCGATGCGGCTCATGGGGCGAGGCGCCGATTCCCTCATCGAAGTTACATAGATCTCTACTGTGGCCCCGGCCGATCCTGGATCAGGGAGACCGACGAGCACATTGACGGAAGTCCCCTGGTCGCGTATGAGGCGGGCGGGCGTCATGGGGATCAATTCACGGAGTTCTTTCTCGCCGATGCAAGTCGTGAGTACCTAAATGCGGCCAAACAACGCCTGGCAACGCGCGGCGTCAATGCACGGACGTTTCACGGGGACGCAGCGGATGTTGTAGACGAGGTGATCCCTCGTCTCGATCCGTCAGGTTTGCACCTTGCCCTGCTTGATCCGTATAACCTCGGAGATCTTCCATTCTCCGTCATCAAGAAGCTGGCAGAAGTGAAGCGCATGGACCTCTTGATCCATGTGAGCGCGATGGATCTGAAGCGCGATCTGCCGAACTATCTCCGCACCGAGGGTCCGAATCACCTCGACCGATTCGCGCCAGGGTGGCGCCGAGCCGTCGACGCGAAGCAACGTCAGGAACGCATTCGGCAGGCAATCTTTGAACATTGGAAGTCACTTATTAAGGGCCTCGGCACCACCGCCAATGACTGTGTTGAAGCGGTGGAGAACAGCAAGCGCTCGGAATTGTACTGGCTCGTCTTCGTCGCCCGTCATGAGCTTGCACACAAGCTTTGGAAGGCGATTGCAAACGTATCGTCTCAACCGCGGCTTTTCGACTGATCATCACTCCGCGATAGAGTACTTTCCATTCGGAGACTTTCGAGTGCCTACACGATCGAATATCGAGTGGACTGAGATGACATGGAACCCTGTTACGGGTTGCACGAAGCTCAGTCAAGGTTGCAAGAACTGCTATGCGGAACGCATGGCAAAGCGATTGCACGCGATGGGTAGCGCGCGATATGTTCATGGCTTCCACGTCACACTACATCCCGATCTCATCGACGTTCCACGCAAGTGGCGTCACCCGCGGATTGTTTTCGTCAATTCGATGAGCGACCTGTTTCATGAGGAGGTCCCGGTTGCCTACATCCGACGCGTGTTCGACACAATGAAAGCGTGTCCCCAACACACGTTTCAAGTACTAACGAAGCGCGCTGAACGACTGGCAGAGATCGCGCAGTCGCTGCCTTGGCCCGAAAATGTGTGGATGGGTGTCAGTGTCGAAGACGCACGCGTTTCCTCGCGGATCAATCTGCTACGAACCGTGCCTGCGGCCGTACGTTTTCTGTCGTTGGAACCACTTATCGGGCCACTAGAGAATCTGTGCCTCCAAGGAATGGACTGGGTGATCGTCGGAGGAGAGTCCGGACCCCGCGCCCGGCCGATGCAGCCGGAGTGGGTTACGTCGATTCTCCATCAGTGCCGCAGCGCTTCGGTCGCCTTCTTCTTTAAGCAGTGGGGTGGTGTGCGGAAGGATCTGACAGGCCGAAAGCTGAACGGCCGAATTTACAACGAAATGCCAGCAGCAATTGAGCGTATCGGAGTAGGCGCTTAAGCTCCGCCCAAAGGCGCCCCGCTTGATTCATTTGACCCGTATCGGGAGCATCTTGAAAATCTAGCCGCCGCAGCAGCAGTGACTTTGCGTGTGACGAGAGGACCGATGATCGCAGCAGCCAATCGCATCTCCTTAATTCTCGCAACGACCCTCGCGCTCGCGAGTTGCGCCGATCCGGACGCCGGCGCGCAATGGCGCCATCCCATGACGGCCTGGGGCGACCCCGATCTGCAAGGCCGGTGGCCGATCGAGCACATGAACGGCACGCCTATAGAGCGGCCCGAGGCCTTGGGCGAGCGGCGCTTTCTGACCGACGAGGAATTCGCGGAGCGCGAGACGCGCCTCGCGGCGCTCAACGGGCGCTACGATCAAGAGATCGCGACCAACAAGATGGGCATGGGGCACTGGGCCGAGCTCGGGCTCCCGAACCGGCTCACGTCGCTCGTCAGCGAGCCCGCGAACGGCAGGATTCCGGCGCTGACCGCTGAAGGTCAACGCCGGTCCGCCGCGATGCGGAGCAGCGGCTTGTCGGACAAGTTCGACAGCGTCGCCGACTTCAGCGCCGTGGACCGGTGCATCTCGCGCGGCTTGCCGGCGTCGATGTTTCCGTTCATGTACAACAACGGCATCGAGATCATCCAAGCACCGGGCTACGTCGTCATGCGGCTCGAGCTGATTCATGAGACGCGCGTCATTCCCGTCGACGGCCGGCCGCCGCTCGCGCCCGCCGTGCGCCAGTGGCTTGGGGAACCGCGCGGCCGCTTCGAAGGCTTTGCGCTCGTCGTCGAGACGACGAACTTCAACGGGCAGACGCCGATGATTCACGGGCCGCCCGGATACAGCGCGCTGCTGCCGACGAGCGAATCGATGCGCATCGTCGAGCGGTTCACGCGTACGTCCGACGATACGATGGAGTACGAAATCAGCATCGAGGACCCTGAGGTCCTCACGCAACCGTGGAAAGCCGCCTACCCATGGCGGCGCGATCCGAGCTACGAGATGTTCGAATACGCGTGCCACGAGGACAACCACACGCTCCGCGACTTCATCACGACGTCGCGCTACGAGCGGGCGCGTCAAGCAACGCGATAGAGCGCATCGCACGCAGAGCCATCAGAGACGCAGCTCAGGCGAGCCGCAGCGGCAAGCTGCGCAGGCGCTGCCCGGTCAATGCAAAGACAGCGTTCGCGACAGCCGGTGCGATCGGCGGCACGCCGGGCTCGCCGAGCCCGCCCATCGGCGCGTCCGACTCGAGGAATTCGACATTGACGCGCGGTGCGTTCGCGAGGCGGATCATGTCGTAATCCGGGAAGCTGCGCTGCACGACGGCGCCGCGCTCCACCGTGATCTCGTGAAACAACGCCGCCGACAAGCCGAAGATGATCGCGCCTTGAATCTGCGCAAGCGCCTGATCGGGATTCACGACGAGGCCGCAATCGACCGCGGCATCGACGCGATAAACGCGGATCGCGCCGTCCGCGTCGATACCGACCTCGGCGACTTCGGCGACTCTCGTGCCGAAACACTCGACGATCGCGATGCCGCGCGCGCGCCCCTCCGGCACGGCATGGCCCCAGCCGGCCATCGCGGCCGCGCGCTCGAGCACGGCGCGATGCCGTGGCTTGCCGCTCAAGAGTGCGATTCGATACCCGAGCGGATCGCGACCCGCGGCGTGCGCGAGCTCATCGATGAACGACTCCATGAAAAAGCCGTGCTGCGACGACGCGACCGAGCGCCACGAGCCCGTGCGCAGATGCATCGGCGCGTCCGCGACTCGGACGTCAGGAGCGTCGATGCCGTAGATCGGGGCTGCCGCCGGCGCGTCCAAGAAACCGGCCCCGGTGAAGTAGCTCGTCCAGGAGATGGGGCGGCCCTCGGCATCCAAAGCGCTGCCCATGCGGGCGACCACTGCCGGCCGGTAGTAGTCGTGCTGCATGTCCTCCTCGCGGCTCCAGATCAACTTCACGGGCCGCGGCGTCAGCGCTTTCGCGACGCGCACCGCTTGCTCGACGTAGTCAAACGCGCCCGGTAGTCGGCGGCCGAAGCCGCCGCCAAGCTGCAGGTTGTGCATGACGACGTCAGCGGTGTCGACGTCAGCGGCGGCCGCGGCGACGCGCCGCGCGTTGAGCGGATCTTGCGTGCCGGCCCAGACCTCGCAGCGCCCGTCCGCGAATCGCGCCGTCGCGCACATCGGTTCCATCGTCGCGTGCGCGAGGTACGGCACGCGGTATTCCGCAGCGATCGTTCTCGCGCCGCCCGCAGGCGCGTCTCCCGAACCGACTGCATCGAGCGCGGCTGCGTGCGCCGCGTAGATCTGCTCGCTATCCATGGCGCCGCGCCCGGCATCCGTGAACTGCGGCTGCAAGGCGCGCAGCGCCTGAAGCGCTTGCCAATAGCCGTCCGCAACGACGGCGACCGCATCGTCGAGCCGCACGACCTCGCGCACGCCCGGCACCGTTTTCGCGGGCTCGGGATCGACGGCCGCGAGCTTGCCGCCCGGCACGGGCGCCGCAGCGATCGCCGCATACAACATCTCGGGCAACACGACGTCGATGCCGAACTGCGCGGTGCCGTCGACCTTGCTCGGAATGTCGTGCCGCAATTGCGGCGTGCCGACGAGCCGATATTGATCGCGGGGTTTCAAACGCGGGTGCAGCGGCGGTTTGATCGCGGCGGCGTCGCTTGCGAGCTCACCGTAAGTCGCGCTGCGATTCGTGGGTCCATGCACGACCTGCGAGCTCCGCGCGCTCAGCTCGCCGACCGGCACGCTCCAGCGCGCAGCCGCGGCTTCGAGCAACATCTCTCTCGCAGCCGCGCCCGCAACGCGCATGCCGAGCTGTCCCGTCGAACGCGTGCTCGAGCTGCCGCCCGTGATCTGCAAGCCTGCGAAGTCCGCTACCTTATAGGTCCCGTAGTCGACGGCGCGTTCGAGCCAACGCGGCACTTCCATGCCCATCTCCGCGCCGAAGCCCCGCAGCATGTAGCCGTTGGCGTAAACGTCCTCGGCCGGCGCTTCTTCGATACGCACGCGACCCCAATCCGCTTCAAGCTCCTCCGCGAGCATCATGGCCACGCCCGTGAGGGCCCCCTGGCCCATCTCGCAATGTGGAATCACCGCGACGACCTCGTTGTCGGGCGTGATTTTGATCCACGTGGTCAAGCGTTCGTGCCCGTCGGCGCGCTTCGGCACGATGCGCAACCGGTTCGGCGCGAGGGCGATCGCGCCGACGCCGAGCACGAGCCCGCCGCCGACCAGACTGCCGGTTGCGATGAACGCGCGGCGTGTCCACTTACCCATGCGACACCTCCGCCTTTCCCGCGAGCGAATGAATCGCCGTCCGAATGCGTTCGTACGTGCCGCAGCGGCAAATGTTCGTCACGGACGCATCAATTTCTGCATCGCTGGGTCGAGGGTTGCTTTCGAGCAGGGCTGCAATCGCCATGATCATGCCCGATTGACAGTAGCCGCACTGCGGCACTTGGTGCTCGATCCACGCGGCTTGGGCCGCGTGCAGCTCAAGTCCCGAAGCCAGTCCTTCGATGGTCGTCACCGCGCGGCCGGCCACGCCGGCAATCGGCACGAGACAGGACCGCACGGCGACACCGTCGATATGCACCGTGCAGGCGCCGCACGCGCCGATGCCGCAACCGAACTTCGTACCGGTGAGGCCGCCCTGCTCGCGGATCGCCCACAGCAGCGGTGTGTCGGGCGTTACCTCGAATCGCGTCGGTGTGCCGTTCAATGTGAATTCGATCATGGTGCTACCTCTCTGCCGGCCGACCGACAGTGTACTACCGGAGCCCGTGCTCGAGCTTCTGCCAGATTTCCGTCTTGTAAACCGGGGGCAGTATACTGAATGGCTTGACTTTGCCGACATATAAACTACATTGTGATTTATATGTCGAGAGGTCAGAGTCTCGGAGAATTCGAGCAGATCGCCCTGCTCGCAATTCTGCGTCTACAACAAGAAGCTTACGGTGTATCGATTCGTGCCGAGATCGCGAGGCGGGTCGGGCGTGAGACCGCGCCCGGTGCGCTGTACACGACGCTGGAGCGCCTCGAGGAGAAGGGCTTCGTCAAGTCGCGCATCGGCGAGCCGACGCCGGAGCGCGGCGGGCGCGCCAAGCGCTACTACAAAGTCACTGCGGCGGGGGTCAAAGCGGTCGCGCGAGCGCAACGCGCCTATCGCCGTCTGCTCGACGGTCTCGAGATTCCCGGAGTTTCACATGTCTGAGGCATCGTTTGCGCAGAGGCTTTTGTCCCTCTTTACGGAGCCCGCCCACGCCGAGTCGATCGTCGGCGACTTGACGGAAGAATCTTGCGCGCGCGGCCGCAGCTGGTTTTGGCGTCAGATCTCGAGCACGGCGTTCGCGTTGTGCTTGAAGAGCGTTCGCGCGGCGCCGCGGCGCTCGTTGTGGCTCGGAGGCGCCGCGCTCGTCTTGTGGCTCGGCATTTATGCGGCCCTGCTCGCGATCACGGGCTTGTATGGTTTCCTTCGATATTTCGATCCCGCCGATCTAGACGCGAGCCTGAGCGCGGCGCCGCTCGGTTTCTGGATCCGCGTCGTCTCGGCCGTCGTCGCCACGAATTTTCTGACCGGTGTGATCCTCGGGCGATGGGCATCGACGGGCGCGATGAATGGCAGCGCTCCGCTCGTCGTTCTTTGGCTCGCGAGCTGGGTCGCCTGGCCGTTTCTCGCGCAGCTCGTATACGCCCTTTCCTGGTACTGGATCGTGGGCGGCGTTTTCGCGTTCCCCTTCGTTTACTTGGTGCCGTTACTCGCCGGCAGCGCGGTGGCGCGTAGACCGGGCAGCGGCGGCGGTCCTCCCTTTAAGTCGCCGAGCAAGGTGTCGGATTGAAACCTGCTGCGTCGGGGAGCTGCTTGAAGTTCGAGCTCGTGACGTAAGGCCGGTTGAGATAAGTGGGATCGTCGACGATCGTCGTGACGACGAGCCACTCGTCGCCGTTCGGCGCCGTGAAACGATTGAAGTATTCGGTCAGCATCGCGTTCTCGCTGTAGGGCACGCCGTTCTTACGCAGATACCCGCTGCGCATGCCCGTCGTCACGACTTCGAGGCCGCCGCCGTTCGGCGAGTCCTCCGCGGCGCGCCATACGACCGGCCGCCACTTCGCGACCGAATGCCCCTGCCACGTCGCCTCACCGGGCGTCGCCGCCGCGTCGAAATGCAATAGGCGCGTCTGCTCGCCGGCGTCCGTGTTGATGCGCAACGTCGCATCGTTTTCCCACGTGACGTGCAACCGGCCCGGCACACGCATGATGCTCGCGGCGCCATACGCCTTGCAGGCCTCGCCGGCCGCCTTGTCGCGCGCCGGGTCCCACGCGTCGGCGACGCGACGGCCCGCGGCATTGAGCGGGATGCCCGCGTACGCGCCGGCATTCGGCGTGACCATGCGGAACTTCCAATCCTCGGTCACAACGGCGACCCAGTAGCCCGTGAGATCGAGGGCCGCGGCTGCGCGCGGGGTCGCGGCGGGCGCGGCGGGCTGAGCGTTTGCCACGGGGAGCGACGCGGCGGCTAGAACCAGACAAGAGAAGATCGCGAGCGAAGCTCGCTCCCACAAGAGCGAAGGTCGCTCCCACAAGAGCAAAGCTCGCTCCCACATGCTCAATCGACGACCTCGCCCGAGCGCTCACCCCACGTCAAGCCGTCGAGCGGCCGGCGCAGCGTGAGCATCTGCGCGCGAAACTCGCCGGGCGTGCGCGAGGGATAAGCCGTGATCGTGACCTCGTCGCCGACGCGAAGCGTGCCGCGATCCACGCCCTGCCGCGTGAGCGCCCCCGCGGCGCTCCACTCCACCGACCAGCGGTGGACGGCGCCTTGCTCGTCCGGCACTTCGACGTGCACGAAAGAGTGCGGGTTGCGAAACATGAACTGCACGAGCTTGCCTTGCAGCGTGATCTCGGTCTTCAAGTTGTAGGTCGCGCCGAAGGAGTGGTGAGCGTGCACCGGAAAACCCGCGGCGAATGCAACGCCCGCAAGAAGCCCCAACGTTCCAAAACCGGCCCTTTGCTTCATCGTTCCCTCCTTCGATCTCGCTATCTTTGCGCGAGACTTTCGTACACGGCTTCGACGAACATGTCCGTGGTCCATGCGCCCTGCGTCGAGCCGTAACGCCCATCGAAATCGAGCGTCGGCCGCGCGGCGATGACCTGCTCGAGCGTCATGCCGTCGTCGATCATCTGCCGCACGCGGTCGCGGATCATCGTGATCATGTTGCGGTAAGAGGCGACATCGGCCGTGTCCGCAAGACGTCCGTGACTCGGGATGATCCAGGTCCCGCCTTGCGAGCGGTACTCGGCGACGGCGAGATCCAAGATGTGATTCAAGCCGTCGATGACGCCTTGCACGCTGCCGCCGCCGTCGATGTCGATGAACGGATAGCTCACCGTCGAGAGCAGATTGCCGGCGCTAATGACCTCCGAATGCCGGAAGAACACGATGCTGTCGCCGTCGGTGCTGGCAGCCGGCGCGTGATAGACGATCACCGCCTCGCCGTTGACGTACTCGCTCAACTTCTGAAAGTCGTAGAAATAGGTGTCGGTGGGCCACGCCTCGGGAGGCAGTGGCGCTGCGTCGCCCGGCGGCGCGCTCATCGTCGCGAGCGCATTCTCGTGAGCGATCACGGAAGCGTTCGCGGCCGCGCCCGTGACGTTCGTGCCGCCGCGCCTCGCGAAGAACCCTTCGACGGCGAGCTTCGCGTTACCGCCCGTGTGCTCGGGCGCCGCGCTCGTATTGATGATGTAGCGAATCGGGCGCGCGGCCGCGGGCGACGCCACGATCGCGTTCATCGCCGGGCTCGCCCAACCGTGCGGGTTCCCCGCGCAATTCGCGCCGGCGCAAGGATTGGGCCGCGGAGCCGCCGCGACTTCGGCCGCGAGCGCGTCGACGGCGGCGCGCACCTTGTTCACCATCAGGACCGTGCCCGTGTTGACGAGCAGCACGCCGTCCGGGCCCACCGAAGCCGTGATGTTGGTGCCGTCGGCCACGAGCATGTAGATGTTGCCCTGCACGGGCAGCACGTGGACCTCGCCGTCGCGCGGACTTTGCGCGGCGATCATGCGCCCGACGTCGAGCGCCGAGCGCGACAGCGGCAGCGCGGCGCGGCGCGTGCCCGACGGGGACGCGAGCACATACTCGGGATACTGAGTTTGAGCCCCGCCGCGCGTCGCGGCTTCGGGGATCCAGTCCTGCTCGCCGAGCCACTCCGTCAAGTACGGGTTTTGGCCCGGCAAGAAGTGCGGCACGAAATGCGGATCGGTGCCGCCGGCCTCGCCGAGAGCCGAAGTCACGCAGGATTCCATTTGCACGATCGTATTCGGGTCGTACTCGTAGGTCGTCGACTGCACGTAAGGCTCATCCATGTAGATCGGGTCGTCGACGATCGTGACGACGGTCAGATAGTCGTCGTTGCGCGTCAGGTACTCCGTCATCGTATACATGTCGCTCGTCTGCGGTCCGCCGCGCTTCAAAAAGCCGTCCTTGAGATGCGTCGTCGTCACGACGAGCGTGTTGCCGACCCACTCGCCCGTCGAAAAACCGGTCCAGCTGTGCGGCGCATACGCGGGCGGATGCGGCCGCCCATCCAAGTAAATGGGCCGATCGAGGGACCGCCAGAACTGCACGTGGTACGCGTTGACGTCGCGCGTCAGCGGATCCAATTCCTTGAGGATGCGCGCGCCGCCCAAGCCGCGCCATTGATGCGGCGCGGAATGCGGCCGGCACCGGTACTCCGAGGTGCCCCAGATCGATTCGGCCGTCGTGTCGGAGCGCTGGCGGCCCGCGTCGTTGTACGGAATCCCGAGATAGTCGCCGAGCGGCGGCTGGCCGGGGTCCTCGTCGCTCTCGAGGCGCCACTCGCCCGAGAGATCGGGAGGGCTCCGCTCGCGGCCGACTAAGAGTTGCGCGGACGCGGGGGCGGAAGCGACGAGCGAGAGCAAAAGGAGCAGGACATTATTCCGGGCCATTGCTGTTGAAGATATCGCGAATCATGAGCCACGATCCATCGTCCTGGCGCTCGTAAATGTGGATGTATTTGCCGACGCTCCTGATCGGCTCGACGCCTAAGCGCTTCGGCGTCAGCGTGATGTCGTAAGCACCGCGCTGGTAGGCGAAGTCGCCCGCGACGACGGTTTCCGCAGGCGTCCAGATTTCGACGTTATCCCACGACGCGATGAGGTTCTCGTTCGCGGCCTCGATGGCTTCCTTGCCCGCGAGCTCCGGGCGATTCGGAATCATCATGATGTGATTCTCGGCCACGGTCGAATTGAGCAGCTCGAGGTCGCCCTCGTTCAAGCCCCGCAAAATCTTCTCGTTGATCGCTTGGATCGCGGCGAGATCCTCCTCGAGCGTCGGTGCGCGCTCGCAACCGGGGAGCACCGCGAACGCCACCAAAGCGAAGAGCGACGAGCGCGCGCTCACCACGGCTGCGGGGAACCGTCGTATTGCAGAAACTTGCCCGTATCCGCAATCGTCAGCCCAGTGATCGTCGCGATCATGTGGCTCACGGAGAATGTCGTCTCGATCATGCCGGGAAACTCGAGATGCGCCTGCTTCTCGGTCAACACGGCGCCCGGATGCAGCAGGACCACCGTGATGCCCTCCACCTTGAGCACATACGACAGTGTCGCCATCGTCTTGTTGAGAGCGGCCTTGCTCATACCATACCAGAACGCGCCCTCGACGAGCGGCGGCACCGTGACGGAGCCGTGCGAGGAGCTGATCGAGACGATCTTCTTCTGCTCGCCGGCGCGCACGTCACGTCCATGCGCTCGATGCGCACGTTCGGAAACTCGTCCTGAACCGCCTGCAAGGTTTCCGGCACGGAGTCGCGACGGTGCGTCGCGATGACCGTGGAGCCGCGCGCCGCGTATTGCTTCACGAGCGGCGACGACGAGCAGCCGGCGCGCGCGGCGCGGAAGAGTCGAGCTCATGTCGGTTCTTCCGCGCACGTGGCCGGCCGCTGCTTCAGAAGCTGAACTTCAGTCCAGCGTAATACCGGCGGCCGAGAATGTCGTAGTAGCCCTGATTCGTCGAGCCGAGCGCGTTGGTTACGCCCGGGTCGTAGCCGACG
>Ga0209108_10001745_pt1 | contig 12599 bp, 12 predicted proteins | sample Rifsed10ft1_FD_184003 | JGI IMG/M metagenome (GOLD analysis project Ga0209108, IMG submission 184003) | Soil microbial communities from Rifle, Colorado, USA - sediment 10ft 1 (version 2) | ecosystem: Environmental > Terrestrial > Deep subsurface > Rock core/Sediment | place: Rifle, Colorado...
ACATAGGAAACCCAGACCCCGCCGGGGCGCAGCGCCTCGCCCGCGTGTGGGGAGACGCGCCAGGGCTCCGGCAGGTCCAGGAAGAGTCGGTCCACCGGGCCGTCCGGGATTCCCGCATAGATGTCCTGCGCCCGCAGGATCAGGTTCTCCGCTGGGCCGAGCAGGCGCTCGATGTTCCGCATCGCCTGCCGGGCAAAGTCCTCCCGTACCTCGTAGGAGATGACCCGGCCAGTGGAGCCGACCGCGCGCAGCAGCGTCATTGTCAGCGCGCCCGACCCCGTTCCCGCCTCGAGGACCGTCGCGCCCGGGTAGACGTCGCCCCAGAGCAGCAGCACGCCGAGGTCCTTAGGGTAGATCACCTGCGCGCCGCGGGGCATCTCCAGGACGAACTCGGCCAGGGTGGGACGCAGGACGAGGAGGCGCTCCCCGCGGGACGTCTCCACGCTGATCCCTTCCTCTTGACCGATCAGGGAATCGAGAGGGAGTTTGCCGCCGCGCAGGTCGTGGAGGCGCCCGGCCTGGAGGACGACAAGATAGCGGCGGCCCCGTCGGTCGAGGAGGAGAACGGCCTCACCCTCCACCAGCGGCCCCGACCGCGTCCTCAGGTTCTCACCCCCCGGGGCGTGACGTGCTCGCGGACCCAGTCGACGATCTGCTGCAGCGAGGTGCCCGGCGTGAAGATCTCGGCGATGCCGGCGGCCCGGAGCGGCGCGATGTCCTCCTCCGGAATAATCCCGCCGGCGAAGACCACGATGTCGTCCGCGCCGCGCTCGCGCCGTAATTGGATGATCCGCGGGAAGAGGGCGTTGTGCGCGCCGGAGAGGATGGAGAGGCCGATCGCGTCCACGTCCTCCTGGATCGCGCTGTTCACGATCATCTCCGGGGTCTGGTGCAGGCCAGTGTAGATCACCTCGAACCCGGCGTCCCGCAGGGCGCGGGCCACGACCTTCACGCCGCGGTCGTGCCCGTCCAGGCCCGGCTTGGCGATCAGGATGCGGATCTTCCCGTTGCCCATCAGATAATGGCCATCTCGCGGTACTCGCCGTACACCGCGCGGAAGACATCGCAGATCTCGCCGAGGGTCACGTGGGTCTTCACCGCGTCCACGATGGCGTCCATTGTGTTGCCGCCGGACTGCGCCGTCTCCCGCAGCCGAGCCAGGGCCTCCGCCGCAGCGCGCTGCTCCCGCTCCGCTCGCACGCGGCGGGTGCGCTCGACCTGCCGCCGCTCCACCTCCGGCGAGATGCGCAGGATCTCAATCGGCTGCTCCTCCGGCTGGACGAACTCGTTGACCCCGACGATGATCTTCTCCCTGCGCTCCAACTGCTGCTGGTAGCGGTAGGACGCCTCCGCGATCTCCCGCTGCGGGAAGCCCGCCTCCACCGCCGCCACCATGCCGCCCAGGTCGTCGATGCGGCGGATGTACTCCCAGGCCTGGCGCTCGATCTCGGTGGTCAGGGCTTCGACGAAGTAGGATCCGCCCAGCGGATCCGCCGTGCCGGCCACGCCGGTCTCATGGGCGATGATCTGCTGCGTGCGCAGGGCCACGGTCACGGCCTCTTGCGTGGGCAGGGCGTAGGTCTCGTCCATGGAGTTGGTGTGCAGCGACTGCGTGCCGCCCAGCACCGCCGCCAGGGCCTGGAGGGCCACGCGGGCGATGTTGTTCAGCGGCTGCTGCGCGGTCAGGCTCACGCCAGCGGTCTGGGTGTGGAAGCGCAGCCACCAGGAGCGCGGGCTCTGCGCGCCAAACCGCTCGCGCATGATCTTCGCCCACATCCGCCGGGCGGCGCGGAATTTGGCGATCTCTTCGAAGAAGTCGACATGGCAGTCGAAGAAGAAGGAGAGGCGCGGCGCGAACTCATCCACCGGCAGGCCGGCGTCGATCCCGGCCTGCACATAGGCGATCCCGTCCGCCAGGGTGAAGGCCAGTTCCTGCGCCGCGGTCGCGCCCGCTTCTCGCATGTGGTAGCCACTGATGCTGATGATGTTCCACTTGGGCAGCTCGCGGGCGCCGAAGACCAGCATGTCCTGGATGAGCTTCATGCTGGGACGCGGCGGGACGATCCACTCCTTCTGGGCGATGAACTCCTTGAGCATGTCCGTCTGCGTGGTGCCGCCCACCTGGTCGCGCGGGATGCCGCGCGCATCCGCCACCGCCACGTAGAGCGCCAGGAGGACGTTGGCCGGCGCGTTGATGGTCATGGAGGTGGTGACCCGATCCAGCGGCAGGCCGTCCAGGAGGATCTCCATGTCGGCCAGGGAGTCGATGGCCACCCCCTCCCGCCCGACCTCGCCCAGCGCCCGCGGGTGATCGGAGTCGTAGCCCATCAGCGTGGGCATGTCGAAGGCCACCGAGAGACCGGTTTGACCCATCGCCAGCAGATAGTGGAAGCGCTTGTTGGCGTCCTCCGCCGTGCCGAACCCGGCGAACTGCCGCATCGTCCACAGCCGGCCGCGGTACATGTCGGGGTGGATGCCGCGGGTGAAGGGGTACTCGCCGGGATCGCCGAGGTCCCGGCGGTAGTCCAGGTCGACGTCCGCGGCGCGGTAGACCACCTTTAGGGGAACAGTGGAGAGCGTCTCCGTGGGAACTGTCGGGCGACGGGCCGGCATCACCATGTCAGTGCCGCTCCTCGGCGAGGCTGCGGTCCAGGAGTTCCGCCACGTCCAGCGGGCGGGCCGTCGACTCCGTAGCCGCGGCCGCATCCTCCAGCATGAGCATGCAGAACGGGCAGGCGGTGGCCACCACCTGCGCGCCGGTGGCCGCCACGTGAGAAGTGCGCACGTGGCTGACCCGCTGGCCCACCCGGTCCTCCAGCCAGTACAGGCCGCCCCCGGCCCCGCAGCAGAAGCTCCGCTCCCGGCACTGCGCCATCTCCACAGTCTTTGCTCCGGGGATGGCGCCGAGCACCCGCCGCGGCGCGTCGTACTCCCCGTTGTGCCGGCCCAGATAGCAGGGGTCGTGGAAGGTGATGGTGGAGGCGACGGCGCCGCCAGGTTTGATGCGCCCCTCGTCAATCAGCCGGGCCAGGAGCTGCGTGTGGTGCCACACCTCGTACCGGCCCCCCAGCTGAGGGTACTCGTGCCTGAGCGTATTGTAACAGTGCGGGCAGAGGGTGACGATCTTCGTCACGCCGTAGCCCGTCAGCGTCTCGATGTTCTGCCGCGCCAGCGTCTGGAAGAGGTATTCGTTGCCCATCCGCCGGGCGGGGTCGCCGGTGCACGCCTCCTCATCGCCCAAGATGCCCACATCCAACCTCGCCGCCTGCAACAGGCGCACCAGCGCCTGCAGGGGCGCGTGGTTGCGCTCGTTGAGGGCGGCGGCGCAGCCCACCCAGAGCAGCCACTCGGCGCGCTCACCCGCGGGGAGGCGCTTCACTGCTACGCCGTCGGCCCAGGCGTCGCGGGCAAGCCCGGCCCCGCGGAACGGATGCCCCCGCGCCTCCAGACTCCGCAAGGCGTCCGCCATCGTCTCGGGGACGCGCGCCTCCTCCATCGCCAGGTGGCGGCGCATCTCCACGATCTTGTCGATGTGCTCGTTGGTCGCCGGGCATTCCTCCACGCAGGCGCCGCAGGTGAGGCACTGCCAGAGGAAGGCCTCGGAGAAGACCTCACCCACCAGCGCCGGCCGCGGCACGTCTCCCGCCCCGGCCAGCAGCGCCGGGCCGACCTTCGTCAGCTGCTTGCGCAGGTCGGTGTGCAGGCGCCGGGGATCGAGCTCCTTCCCGGTGGAGTTGGCCGGACAGACCTCGGTGCAGCGGCCGCACTCCATGCAGGCGAAGACGTCCAGGTTGTCCTTCCAGGTGAAGTGCTCGACGCGGGAGGCCCCCAGGCGGTCGGCGTGCTCGACGTCCAGCAGCGCCAGCGCGCCGCGCGGGCGGGCCTTGCGCAGCAAGATGTTCGGCACGAGGGTGATCAGGTGGAGGTGCTTGCCCTCGGGGATCCAGGTGAGGAAGTACAGGATGATCAGGAGGTGCGCCCACCAGCTCACCGCGGCGACCACTCCCACCGTTCCCCGCGCTGCCCCGGCGAACCAGCCGGCCACGACCCGCGAGACCTCGGCACCGGCCGCCCACCGCGGCGCGTCCAGGACGATGGCGGTCCCGCGCGACAGCAGCAGGGTCACCATGATACCGGTGATCAGCCCCAGGATCATGTAGGCGCCCACCGGATCCTGACCGGCCAGTCGCTTCGGTCGGACTGCCAGGCGCAACCACAGCGCGATCCCGATCCCGACGAGGACCAGCACGATGAAGACGTCCTGCAGGAAGGCAAACCATGGCGCCGCGCCGACCACCGGCAGCGTCCAGCCCGGTACGAAGGCTTCGCCGAAGGCCTGGACGATGGTGGAGAGCAGCACCAGGAAGCCCCAGAAGATGAAGAAGTGCAGAATGCCCGAGGCCGGCCGCCGCAGGACCTTGCTGTGTGCCAGGACCTGCACCACGAGATCGCGCAGGCGCACCCCGATCGGGGCCAGCGGCACGGGACCGCTGCCCAGCCGAATCAGGCGGTAGATGAGGAGAAGCTTGCGGACGGCGATGCCGGCGGCAACCGCGAGCAGCAGCAGGACGGCCGCGCCGCGCAGGAGGGTGATCTCCATCCGCCTAGGCGCCCTTGAGTTCCTTCACCTTGGCGATGAGGGCGGGCACGACCTCGCGGTAGTCGCCGACGATCCCCAGGTGCGCGCTGGAGAAGATCGGCGCCTCGGGATCACGGTTGATCGCCACGATGGTCCGCGATCCGGTGACCCCCGCGATGTGCTGCGTGGCCCCGGAGATCCCCACGGCGATGTACAGGGCGGGACGGATGGTCTTGCCCGTCTGGCCGATCTGCCAGTTCACCGGCACCCAGCCGGCGTCCGTCGGCGGCCGGGAGGCACCGACCGCGCCGCCCAACTGTTTGGCGAGTTCCGCCAGCAGGGCAAACCCTTCGGGCCCGCCCAGCCCCCGCCCGCCGCCGATCACGATCTGCGCGTCTTCCAGACCAAGCTCGGCCTGCTCGCGCAGGACCTCGCGCACCCGCGTCGGCAGCGCGCCGGCATCGATGGCCACGGAGACGTCTTCCACGGTTCCCGCCACCGGTGCGGGCTGTGGGACATCGAGGGCGTGGGGCTTCACAGAGAGCACGGCCGGCCGCGTCCGCACGACCAGCGTCGCCAGCGCCCGGCCCCCGTACACCTGCCGGCGCACGACAATCGCTCCGTCTTCGACGCCCAGTTCCACGCATTCCGTCGCCAGCGCCGCGCGCAGCCGGTACGCCAGCCGGGGGGCGAGCTCCCGCCCCACCGTGTCCGCGGCGATGAGCACGACCTCCGGCCCCGTCCGTCGGACCACCTGTTCCCCGGCCACGAGCACCGCGTCGGTTTGGCCCGCGGTCAGCAGCGGATGGTCGCACCGGTAAACCCTACCCACCCCGTGCCGGTGCAGATCGGCGGCCGCCTCCGCGAGCCCCGGCCCATGCCCGAGGAGGACAGCCGCGACCTCCTGACCGAGCGGGCCCTGCAGCATCCGCGCCCCCCCGATCAGCTCGAGGCTCGACCGGCTGAGCTTCCCGTCCAGCGCACCGGCGATAATGCAGATTCCGGTCATCGGCATGCCCCTCGCTACAGCAGCTTCAGGTCGCGCAGCCGCTGCGTCAGCGCGGCGACCTGTGCGGCGGCATCACCCGGGAGGAACTCGCAGCGCGCCGTCCGCTCGGGCAGCGCCACGTCGCGGACCTCAACGCCCGGCGCGTCCCCGTCGGCCGGTGTCCCGGACAGATCGGCCATCGGCCAGACTTGGACGGGCTTGCGCCGGGCCGTCATAATGTCCTTGACCTTGGGCAGCCGGGGTCGGTTCGTCTCGTCGCTGGTCACCGACAGTACGGCGGGCAGGCGCACCTCGAGCTGGTGGAATCCCTCGTCGGCCATCCGCCGCACCAGCAGCCCGCCGTTCGTCTGCTCGATCCGTGAGACGAAGGTGACGCAGGCCGCCGCCAGCGCCTCGGCCAGGAGGGGTCCGACCACCCGCTCTACCCAGTCCGCGGATTCGCAGCCGCAGAGTACCAGGTCGAAGCGGCCGATGCGCCGGATCGCCGCCGTGAGGACGCGGGCCTTCTCCACACCCAGCAACCCCACGCCGTGGGGGTCGTCCACCGCCACCGCCTCATCCGCTCCCATCGCCAGCGCCAGCCGGATGGCGTCGCCGGCCACCCCCTGCGGTCCGAGCGTCAGCGCGGTCACCTTGCCCCCGACGCGATCCTTCAGTTGCAGCGCCACCTCCAGGGCGTTTTCGTCGTAGGTCGAGATCACCAGCGGCCGGCCCTCGCGGACCTGCCGTCGGGTCGCGGGGTCGATGGCGAAATCCCGCGCGGGGAGTTCCGGATCGACGACCTGCTTCAGACAGACGATAATCTCCACGTCGCCTCCTCCCACCCCGGGCTCACTTCAGCAACCCTTGGCTCGCTAGCGCCGGCCCAGGATGTGACGGGAAATCACCAGGCGCTGGACCTCGGACGTCCCCTCGTAGATCTCGGTGATCTTGGCGTCGCGGAAGAAGCGCTCCACCGGGTACTCCTGAATGTACCCGTAGCCGCCGAAGAGCTGCACCGCCCGGTGCGCCGCCCACATGGCAGTCTCCGAAGCGACGAGTTTGGCCATCGCCGCCTCCGCCGTGCAGCGCTCCCCGCGGTCGCGCAGCCAGGCCGCCCGGTAGGTGAGCAGGCGCGCGGCGTCGATGCGCGTGGCCATGTCGGCGACCGCCCACTGGATCGCCTGGAACTCCTTGATCGGTTGGCCGAATTGCTCCCGCAGGGAGGCGTAGGCGACGCACTCCTCCAGAGCGGCCCGGGCGATTCCCAGCGCCTGCGCCGCAATGCCAATCCGCCCGCCGTCGAGCGTCGCCAGCGCAATCGGCCCGCCCCGGCCGCGCGCCCCCAACAGATTTTCGGCGGGGACCCGGCAGTCCGCGAGCACGATCTCCACGGTGGAGGAGCACTTGATCCCCAGCTTCTTCTCGACCTTACCCACGGAGATGCCGGGGAAGGACTTCTCCACCAGGAAGGCGGAGATGCCCCGCGCGCCGGGCACGGGCTCGGTGCGCGCGTAGACGATGCACAGCTGCGCTTCGAGACCGTTGGTGACGAAGATCTTCTGCCCGGTGAGGACCCACTCGCCGTTGCGCCGTTCCGCCCGCGTCTGCAGCGACATGGCGTCGCTGCCCGCGGCCGGTTCGGTCAGACAGTAGCACCCCAGCCACTCGCCACCGACCAGCCGCGGCAGATAGCGGCGCTTCTGCTCGGCGGTGCCGAAGCGCAGGATCGGATCGCAGACCAGGGAGTTCTGCACGGTGACGATGGCCTGCACGCCCGCCGAGGCCCGCGCCAGTTCCTCCTGCACCAGGACGTTGGCCAGGCCGTCCAGCCCCGCACCGCCGTACTCCTCCGGAACGGTCAGGCCGAGGAGGCCGAGCGCGGCGGCGCTGGCGATGATCTCTGCGGGATACCGGGGATTGTGATCCAGCTCGGCCGCGACGGGAAGGATCTCCTTCGCCGCGAACTCGCGCACCGTCGCCTGGATGAGGCGATGCTCCTCGTTGAGTTCGAAGTCCATATGGAGCCCAAACTGTCTTCGGTTCGCCGCGCGCGTTTACCTGCCCGCGGGCGCCGCGGGTCCATCGATTCGCCGTGTGCCCTCGCCGGGGGCAGGGGATCGGTGCGCGTGGCGAGAATCACATCGACGCCGTCATGGAGAATCAGGTCGCGATCGTCGGCGTCGGCCTTACGCCCCTGCGTCCCGTCTCGCCAGACCTCTCCTTTCGGGAAATGATCTTTGAGGCGGCCACAAGGGCCTACGCGGACGCCGGGGTCACGCCGCGCGAGATCGACACCTTCGTCACCGTGGCCGAAGACTTCCACGAAGGCACCAGCATCACCGACGAATACACCCCCGACCAGTTGGGCGCGGTGCGCCGCCCTGTGCATACGGTTGCCGGGGACGGCCTGCAGGGGCTCGCCGCCGCCTACATGCTGGTCCGCTCCGGCGCCGCGGACGTGGCGGTGGTCGAGGCGCACAGCAAGGCCAGCAACATCGTGCACCACGAAGAGATCCTGGCCCTGGCCCTCGACCCGACCTACGAGCGGCCCTGGCGGGTGAACCCGCACGCGGTCGCCGCGCTGGAGATGCGCCGGTACCTGCACGAGGCGAACGCGTCGCCGGAGGTCAGCGCGCAGGTTGTCGCCAAGAACCGCGGGAACGCCCTGCGCAACCCCTTCGCCGCCTACGGCGCCTCGCTCTCCCCTGAGGAGGTCCTGCGCGACGCTCCCGTCGCCGAGCCGCTGCGCGGGCTGGAGGTCAGCGGATACGCCGACGGCGCGGTCGTGCTGGTCCTGGCGTCGATGGAGCGCGGCCGGTCACTGGCGGGGCGGCCGGTCCTGATCCGCGGCATCGGGTGGGCCTCCGACGAGCCCTCCCTCTCCGGCCGGCCCTGGGCCCAGGCGGTCTACGCGCACCTGGCCTGCGAGATGGCGTATCGCGTCGCCGCCATCCACGCGCCCGCCGACGAGATCGACCTCTTTGAAGTGGACGACACCTATGCCTACAAAGAACTGCAGCATCTCGAGGCGGCGCTCCGCCTCGAGGTCGGCGAAGGCGCGCGGCTGACCGTGTCCGGGCGGACCGCCCGCGACGGCGAACTCCCGGTGAACCCCTCCGGCGGCAGCCTGGGGATGGGATACGGCTACGACGCTTCCGCGCTAGTGCGCACGGCGATGGCGGCGCTGCAGATGCGGGGCGAAGCCGGCGCGATGCAGGTGACCGGGGCCCGCTCCGCCGCGGTCGTCTCCTGGCGCGGCGTGCCCACCACGTCGGGCGGGGCGGTGGTCCTGAGTGCACAATAGGCGGACCATCCGTGGCTAGATCGATGCGCCGCGTGGCAGTGGTGGGCGCCGGCCTCTCCCTGTTCATGCGCCGCGCGCTGGAGACCGGCAAAGAACTCTCCTATTACGCCGCGAGCCAGGCCCTGCAATCCGCGGGGCTGCGCCGGCAGGACGTCCAGGCGGTGGTGATGGCCAGCGGGCCGGACGCCTTCGACGGCGTGCACATGAAGGGCGAGTACCTCTCCGACGGCGCCGGGGGGTGGCGCAAACCCTACCTGCGCGCCTACGTCGGCGGCGGCTCGGGGGTCTTCAGTATCATCTCCGGCTGGTCGTTGGTGGCCTCGGGGCTGTTCGACGTGGTGCTGGTGGTGGCCGAAGAGAAGATGAGTCCCACCCAGCCCCACCCGCAGGCGGCGTTCATCTCCATTTTTGACCACACCATCGAGCGGCCGCTGGGGCCCAACCTGCTCTGGATCTTCGCCCTGGAGCAGAACCGCTACATGCACGCCTACGGCATCCGCAATGAAGAGATCGCGCTGGTCTCCGTCAAGAACAAGCGCAACGCCCTGGACCACCCGGCGGCGCAGATCGCCGCGGAACTGACACCGGAACAGGTGCTGGCCAGCGAGGTGGTGGCCTGGCCGGTGCACCGCCTGATGGTCAGCCCGGTCTCCGACGGCGCGGCGGCCATCGTCCTGGCCGCGGAGGAAGTGGCGAAGCGCATCACGGCCCAGCCCGTCTGGGTCGAGGGCGTCGGCTGGGCGCTCGATACCTCGTACTGGGGCAACCGCGACCTGGCCTATCCGCGCTACGTGGAGGACGCCGCGCGCATGGCCTACAAGATGGCGGGAATTACCGAGCCGCGCCGGCAGATCCATGTGGCCGAGCCGTACGACCCGTTCGCGTACAAGGAACTGCACCATCTGGAAGGCCTGCTTCTGGCGGACCGGGGCAAGGCGCCGGAGGACCTCGCCCGCGGCCGCTTCAACCGCGACGGCGAACTGCCCTCCTGCCCGTCGGGTGGACTGCTCGGCGTCGGCAACCCCATCGCCGCCGCCGGACTGATGAAGATCTGTGAGCTCTTCTGGCAGCTGCGTGGCGAGGCCGGGAAGCGGCAGGTGCACAACAACCCGAAGCGCGGCCTGGCGCAGGCCTGGGGAGACCTGATGCAGATCGGCACGGTCGTGGTAGTGGGGGTGTAGCGGTGGCACGCGAGCGTCGCAGCGCACGCCGTCCGGCGGCCAAGGTGTCGCGCCTGCGGAAGAAGACGGCGAAGGTCCCCCCGCAGCAGGCTCCGGGGCCCATCGAACCTGTTGTGCGGGACGGCCTGCGCGGCACGCCGCTGCGGGACGTACACGTGCAGGGCGGGATGGTCAGCCTGGAGCGGTGGGAACCGAAACTGGAGTACCGCTGGGACACCGGGGTGGCCATCGGCCGCTTCCTGGAAGGGCTGCGCGAGGGCAAGATCTTGGGCGTGCGCTGCGACCGCTGCCACCGGACGGTCACGCCGCCGCGGGCCTTCTGCGAGTGGTGCTTCAAGCCGATGGACGCGTGGGTGGAATTGGCGGATGCGGGCACGATCAACACCTTCTCCATCTGCTACATCACCTGGGACATGCAGCCGCTGGAGGTCCCGCAGATTCCGGCGGTGATCGAGATCGACGGGACCTCGCCGCGCGTCGGTTTCCTCCACCTGATCGGCGCTCTACGCGCGCACACTGTCGACGGCATCCGCAAGGAGATCCGGGTGGGGCAGCGCGTGCGGGCGGTGTGGAAGCCGGCCGCGGAACGCACCGGCGCGATCACCGACATCCTCTACTTCACGCCGGCGTAGGAGCGACGATGGGGCTGCGCGAGAAGATCACCGACACCTCCCGGCTGCGCGCCTGGAGCGGCACAATCGGGGTGTCGTTCCAATACACCGCCGGCGTGGCGGGGGAGCGGTTCTTCAGCGTCCTGCGCACGCGGGGGCGCTTCGCCGTCACGCGCTGCCCGGAGTGCGGCACGACCTACCTGCCGCCGCGGATCTACTGCCCGCGGGACTTTCAAGATCTCACCAATCGGTGGGACGAGGTGGCGCCCCGCGGCACGGTGCATTCCTTCACCGTCTTGCACCGCGACCTGAACGGGCAGCCGCTGGACCGGCCTCGCCTCTTCGGGTTTGTGCAGATCGACGCGACCGACGGCGGGCTGCTCGCCCCACTCGACCTCGACCCCGCCACCGTTCGGATCGGGCAGAAGGTTGAGGCCGTCCTCCGCCCGCAGGGGAAGCGGCGGGGCACGATTCAGGACATCATCGCGTTCAGATGACGGGACTCTGGGTGGCCGGCGCCCTGGCGCTGGCCGCGGCGCTGTGGTGGGTGCGCCGGCGCTACGATCGTTTTCGTTTCTGGGCGGTGGCCCGCCTGCGGGACGTCTACCCCGACCTGGCCGTGGAGCATGAAACGCCGGCGGAGATCACCGGCAGGCTGGCCGGGGTTCCGGTCCGCCTCGACCTGGCTTCGCTCTTTCGCCAGTTGAAGGGACATCCGGGCGGTGCGGCCCTCGATCAGGTCGTGGACGCGATGCGCGCCGCCCTCCCGGCGCCGGAATCCCCGCCGTTCCACTACGTGCGCGCCGCCGTCCTGCCGCTCATCAAGCCGGCCGCCTTTGCCGAGGTCTACCGGCGGTACCCTCCCGCCCTCCACCTGGTCACGCTGCCGTTCGCCGAAGGGTTGGTCGTGGTCTACGTCATCCTGGGGTTCCAGCAGATCATCTACGTGACGACGGGGATGCAGCAGGCCTGGCAGACGACGACCGAGGAATTGCACCGCCTGGCGCTCGAGAACCTGCGCCGTCGCACCGAGCACCTGTTGATGGAACTGGGCGGCCCGCAAGCGGCCTACGCCCACCTGGACGGATTCGAGGCGGCGCGCATCCTCATCCCCGACCTGGTGACCCCGCCGGGCGTGGCCGATCCGCTGCTCGCCATCCCCGACGAGCACATTCTCCTGGCGGGCGATGCCCGCGACGCCGCGCGCCTGGCGCAGGAGGCCGCGGCGGCCTACGCCGGGGCCCGTTCACCCCTCTCCCCCGCCATCTTCCGCCTCAGGGAGGCCTCGCTCGTCCCCGAAGTAGTTTCCTAGGGTCGAAAGGAGCCGCTTTGCCAGCGTATAACCCATATTCAGGGGGCTCGAGAACCCTATCTCGGGAGGTGCAGGATGAACGACATGTGGTCGCAGATCATCGGGTTGGGTGAGTTGATGACGAAGGCGGGACTCGACCCCAAGAATGACGGGGACGTCACGCGCATGCTCAACTGGCTGCGCAACCACAACGTTCCCTACGCACTCATCGGCCGTGGGGGCGGAGGGCGGCAGCGCGGGATCCTGGTCCTCGCCGAGGACGTGGCCGCGGCCGTGCGCGGTGGCCGGCGGCGTCGCGGAAAAGGGGCGGCGGGCGCCTAGCTCCCGTACTCGTAGAAGCCCCGGCCGGACTTCCGCCCCAGGTGGCCGGCCAGAACCATCTTCTTCAGCAACGGTGGTGCGGCGTACCGCGCGTCCTTGAACTCCGCGTACATCGCCTCGGCGATGTAGTAGGTGGTGTCCAGACCGACAAAATCCAGCAGCGTCAGCGGGCCCATGGGGTGGTTCAGGCCCAGCGTGATGGCCTTGTCGATATCCTCCTTCGTGGCCACGCCCAACTCCAGGGCCCGCACCGCGTCCAGCATGAAGGGGATGAGCAGCAGGTTGACGATGAACCCCGGG
>Ga0209108_10001746_pt1 | contig 12592 bp, 8 predicted proteins | sample Rifsed10ft1_FD_184003 | JGI IMG/M metagenome (GOLD analysis project Ga0209108, IMG submission 184003) | Soil microbial communities from Rifle, Colorado, USA - sediment 10ft 1 (version 2) | ecosystem: Environmental > Terrestrial > Deep subsurface > Rock core/Sediment | place: Rifle, Colorado...
GGTCGTGCCGCAGCCCTTGTTGAGTGCGGCGGTCCCTGAGCCCGCGCCGGAGGCGAAAACGCCATAACTGCCTTTGCTCCAAATGTTGCTGTCGAACACGCACGGCGCACCGCCTTCCACGATAGCGGCAGAATGCGTCGTCCCCGAGAACACGTTCCGGACGACCGACACCGACTGCGGATTGAGCAGGACCAGACCGTCACGAGAGCCCGGCTGACTCAAGTCGAGCACGTTTTCTGAAATCAGGACGCGTTTGGTCGTGGAGTCGCTGTTCGTGGAACCGGCGACAGCGATCCCTTGGCCTGCGTTGGTGATCAGGTTGCGGCGGATGGTGACGTCGGTAGAGCGGCACCAACGACAGCCGCCAGACTGATTGGAAGACTTCACGATGATGCTGCCGCCGTTCTCACGCCAGGAGCCATCGAGGACGTTGCCTTCGACCAGCACCCGGACGGCGTTCTTGAACTCGAGGAGATTCTTGATTGTCCACGGGCCACCCTGCCACGAGAGCGGCTTGTAGATGTAGTTGCGTCGGATCTCGATGTCGCTGGGCACGAGCCCCGGGATGGACGGATCGCTGCCGCCGAACATGATGTTTTCGCCCGCGCCCTGGAGCGTGTTGTTCACGATCTTGTACGGCCCCGGGCCGTTGCCGCCCCAGATGGCCTGCGAGTCGTAGCCCTTGGCGTGGCACTCCGTGAGGTAGCTGTCGCTGATTTGAGTGCGGGCCGAGTTCAGCGCCACGCACCGGGTGATGTTGGTCGTCGCCTGGGCGTGGATGTACATCCGGTCCAGGACGAGATCCGACGGAACGCTCTCCAGCGTCGATTGTGCCTTGCCGGATTCGCCGAGGTATATCAGTCCGTAGTGCACCTGCGTCACCGTCGGCGCGACGGTCACTTCCAGTCCGACCATCCGCCACCCGCTCGCTCCGGCCTCGAGACGGAATGCCGGTCCGGTGTTCGGCGTGATGACCACCGGCATGAGAATCCCGTCTGCCGGCGCGACCCGTGTGCCTAACAGCGGGAGCCGATCCGACTTGTCGCCGCGAATGGTGATCCATCCGTCGGCGGCCGTGCCACCGAGCGCCGGCAGCTTGAAATTGCCCGTGAACTGGGCGCCGCTGGCCAGAACGATTTCATCGCCCCGCCGGGCACTGTTCAGGGCGGACTGCAGGTTGTCGCCGGCGTCCACCTTGATCGACCGGCCGGTGACCGCCGGATAGGGGAAGTCGAGAAGGACCCGGGGCAGAGCGGGCGTCCCGGCTCTCCCCTTCTGGCGATCCGGTCGCTGCCCATCGAACGTTGGCACCACATCGATGGGGACCGTCCCGACCACCGAGTCCGCGCTGGCGGCGATCACTGCCCGGCCGCTGGCGCGAGCCACGAGCGTCCCGCGGTCGTCGATACGAACGAACTGGGAACCTTCGAGCACCGTCCAGCGCACCTTCAATCCGCGGATGGTGGCTCCACCGCGATCGACGATCCTGGCGCGCGCATGCGCTTCCGATCCAATGGCGAGGATCGGGGTGTCGAGCGTCACCACGACCGCGGAAGCGGCAACCGGCGGCTTCAGGTCCGGAGACGTGCTACCGGAATCAGCGCATGCCGCCGGCGAGAGCAAAGCGAGGACCGTCCAGATCATGTGAGCTCCATGCATATCGCCGTCCACCCCGACCCGCCGCACGGGACCAAATGACAGCTTTTTGGCGAGTCGAGAAGCCCGGAGCCACATCGGGCCCCAACGTATGGAAGACGGTGCCTATTGTCCATGACGAGTTGCCAGATCTCCATAGAGCGATTCCAGTGATCTCATGACGGTGCTCTCGTGATACAGTGAACGCGCACGCAAAGTGCCCCCCGCGCCCAGCCTGGTCCTCAATTCAGGGTCGCGGAGGACCCGGTCGAGCGCCTCCGCCAGCATTTCGTCGTTCCCCGGTTCCACCAGAATCCCGGTTTCTCCCTCGACAACGGCGTCCGGAATCCCGCCCACGCTCGTCGCGACCACTGCCCGACCCGCGGCCATCGATTCCACGACCCAGTTCGGGAAGCCCTCCTCCCTCGAGGTCAACGTGCTGACGTCGAAGATCCCGGGGAGACCCGGCTCGTGAGCGATGCGTCCCGGCATCAACACGCGATCGGCTATTCCCAGGTCATGCGCGATCTTCGCCAGGGTGTCACGCTCTCTGCCATCTCCCAGCAGCACGAATCGGACCGCCGGCCACCGGCCAGCCAGACGCGCAGCCGCACGGAGGAGCATGGCGTGATTCTTCACGGGATACAGGTTGGCCACGACCCCAACGGCCAGGTCGCCGGGGGCGAGTCCGACCTGCTGGCGAAGGGCCGCGCGGCGGGACTCCGGGAGAGGCGTGAATGCCGCTTCCTCGACGAAATTGGGGATCACGACCAGGCGTTCGCGGTCCACCCCTTCCTCCCTCACCACCAGCTCACCAACCGCCGGACTATTCGCAAGTACCCGGTGCGCAAACCGATACGCCAGCCGATTAGCCATACGCACCTTCGGCCGGTGCACGTCCCGCCACCAGCGGTGGCTGGCGATCACCGCTCCCCGGCCGGCCAGGCGAACCGACGGCGCGGCAAGGAAATTCGCATACGGGTCATGCGCGTGCACCACGTCTATCCGGTCCCGCCTCACGAGGTCGCGAATTTCCAGGATGCGCCACAGCGCGGACGCGCTGGCCAGACTCGAGACAGGAATATCGCGAACCGGGATCCCGGCGGCGTCGAGACGCGCCCGAAGCGGCCCGTGGGCCTGCAGGCAGAGAAAGCGAACGTCGAACCGGTCGCGGTCCAGCCGCTCTGCGGTCCGCACAGCGTTCAGCTCCGTGCCACCGGTATTGAGGCTGTCGAGTACATGAACGATTCGAATTCGCCGGCTCTCACGCGAGGGCGCCGGCCAATCGGTCATGGAAGCGCGGCGCGCGCCGGAGGCACTTCACGGTCACGCGTGAAAACGAACTCGTTGCATCCGCTGCCGAGCGTTGAGATCAGCCGGTCCAGTCGGAACCCGCGTGACCGAAGGAAGTCGAACGTCGCCGTGGGCGCTGCCACCTCGAACGGATAACCACCCAACCAGTCCACCCAGTCGCGCACGACCGACATCCCGCGATTGGCACGGTACTCCCGGTAATGCTCCAACGGGTTCCGGCCGCGCGCCACGTCGCTCACAAGCCGTCGCAACACGAAGTAGGGCACGCAGACGGTCGTCACGAATGCGCGCCCGACTGCGTTGCTGCAGTACAGGCGCTTGAGCCCACGCCAGACGACGGACCGAAGCCCCTGATCGTTGTACAGCGCAATGAAGAACCGGCCGCCTGGAGCGACGGCCCGTTGCGCAAGGTCGATAGCGCGCCACATCGCCCCCGTGTGGTGCAGCACTCCCCAGGAGTACACCAGGTCAAACGTTCCCAGTCCCGTGACGAAGGATTCATCGAGCACGGATCCCTCGCGCACGTCCCAGTTCCGGTCGTCGGGGAAGTAGCGCCTTCGCAACTCGGCGGTGCAGGCCACCGACTGTGGATCGAAGTCAAACGAAGTGACCTTCGCGCCAAGCCGGCGCGCCGCAAGGCTGAACAATCCGCTTCCCGACCCCGCGTCGAGGAATGTCCGGCCATCCAGTCGGTTCACTTCCAGCATGGATTGGAGCGAGGCCTCGGCCACCGCGATGCGCCGTTCATCCAGGAGTCGAAGGAACCGCTGCCAGTTCGCGCCGAACTGGAAGCGATCGCCCGCCTTCACCTGCTCGGCATGCCGGACGGTCTCCCCTGTGGGCATTGGCGTCGTGTCGGGCATGATCATCTGATTCCGCTCACCAGCAGATCCCGTCATACGTGCGGCCATCGCTGCGCCGCGAGCCAAAGGCGCGGACCAGATCTACCACCATCTGCCCGGGCTTCAGTCTGGGCTCAATGCCCCGGAATTCGGCCGAACCGTTCCCGATGATCACGGTTTCGGAATGAGCCAGCACGTCGTCGACGGCGGGACGGAACAGCGACCACACGTGGGGGATCTCGCGCTCGATGAAGTCCTTGTTGGCGCCGATCAATTTCGCCTGCGACACCTCGCGATCGTAGATCGCGACATCGATTCCCTTGCCGATGAGCCGCTCGACCAGTGCCACCATCGGTGATTCGCGGAGGTCGTCGGTCCCTTCCTTGAAGGCGAGCCCCAGGACGCCAACCCGCCGGTGCCCGGTGCCCATCACCATGTTGAAGGCGCGCCTGACCTGAACCTCGTTGCTTTCGAGTGTGCCGCTCAGGATGGGTGTCGACACGTCGAGCTGGCGGGCGCGATAGGTGATCGCGCGCAGGTCCTTGGGCAGGCACGATCCACCGAACGCAAAACCCGGCATCAGGTACGCCTTGGACACGTTCAGTTTCGTGTCCTGAACGAAGAGTCGCATCACCTCGTGCGAATCGACGCCGAGCGCCTTGCAGATGTTCCCGATCTCGTTGGCAAAGCCGACCTTCAGTCCGTGGTAGGCGTTGCAGGCGTACTTCAGCATTTCGGCGACGCCGGTGGCAACCACGTGGAGCGGCGCATCGATGCCGTCATAAAGCGCCGCGACAGAGCGACCCGTCTGCTCATCGTCGGCACCGATCACCGTGAACGGCGGCGCGTTGAAGTCGCGGATCGAGGTGCCCTCCCGCAGGAACTCCGGGTTCATCGCGAGCCCGAACTCCGCGCCGGCGCGCTTGCCGCTGGCGCGTTCGAGCGCCGGGCCGGCCAGCGTCGCGGTCGTGCCGGGAAAGACCGTGCTGCGGATGACCACCGTGTGGCGGTCGGTCTTCCGCCGCAGTGCCTCGCCGATCTGCGTGCACACGCGCTCGACGTAGCTGAGGTCGAGGTTGCCGTTAGGCTGGGACGGCGTGCCGACACAGATCAGCGAAATCGCCGTGGCCTCGACGGCGTCGGCCACGCTGGTCGCCGCGCTCAGCCGGCCCGCGGCATGGCCCGCGCGAACCAGCTCGGCGATTCCCTCCTCCACGATCGTCGCCTGCCCTGAATTGATCAGGTCGACTTTCGACTGCGTGACGTCCACGCCGATGACGCGGAAGCCGCGATCGGCAAGACACGCCGCGGTAACACATCCCACGTATCCGAGTCCGAAGACAGAAACGCCAGGCATCGTTTTCATTCGATTGGTCGGTGCGAAGCGTACATGTCGATCCATCTCAAGGTGGCTTTCCACTCGCCGGCGATCGTCTGATCGTCGGCAAAGAACAGTACTCCGTCACGATCCTTCCAGCGCATCCTGATCCCTGGCGCGCCCTGCGAAGTATCGGCGTTCGCGCGCAGGGACAGGCCTGGCTCGCACAGTACGGTGGTGAGTGCCGCGCGTCCGATGCCGCGCACCGAGCAGGTCACGTGAGGCGCGATCTCGCGTGTGCCGTATGCGGGCGAGACCCAACCGTCAGCGAACCGCCAGATGGCCGCCTCGACGACATGCAGGTCGAGCAGATCGGATCTGCCCTGGAACAGGGTGAGCGATCCCGCGCCGCCACGGCACGCCAGTCCCGGGGCGCCCTGCCAGTGGACCGTCAGCTCGTGCTCGCCTTCGCCCCGAATCTCATCGCGGACGACCCAGACATCAGGAGCGAACCAGGCGATGTAGCGACGATATCGGATGCGCGGTCGCAGGCGCTCAAACCCGTCGTGTGATCCGGAAAACAGCACGACGTCACCACCCGCATCCCACACCTCGCAACGGGACTCGGCGCGGGAAGCCCACTGGAATGGCCCAGCCACACTCGCCGATCCGCATCCATCGACCGTGACCGCAGAGTGCGCGGCCGTTTCTCGAAAGGAGTCGCGCCAGGTGGGTGATGTCGTGTAGGTGAACGTTCCAGGGTCGACCAGAACCTGCCGGCCCCGGACGGTCAAATCGACGGAAAGCGCGTCGGCGTGGGCGTGACCACCATTGAGGAAGCCGTGAGGCCCCGCATCGATGGTCATCACACTCGCAGTAGCCCCCCAGTCGGAGCGCAACACGTAGGTCCCTCCCTCTACGAAGGCCCTGGCCGTCGCCGCCGGGAAACGTGGGGTCAGTCCCTGAAAGGCCCGCAGACCCGAAGGTCCAAGGAGCCAGATCAATTCGGTGCTCGGCGTGCCGGCAACGGCAGCGAGGTCGGCACGACCAAGGAGCGCGGCCCCCTCGGCAAGGGGCGTCCGTGTGTCATGCGCCGTTCGCTCGTCCAGAAACAACAGGCGACCTCCGTCATCGTCCCCGATCAGCGGCATCGTGCCGTCGGGCCGGGTAATCCACATCAGGTGCTCCAGCAACCCGCCAAGGGCCGGCTCGATTCGCGAGCGGACCGGAATCCCGGCTCGCTCGGCCAGCACGAGGAAGTGCAGATAGAAGTCCGTCGTGTAGCGATGGTACCACGTGGACTGCTCGACGTAGCTGCCATCTGCGCGCACGTGCCGGTCCACCCAGTTGAGGAGGATTCCAGCGCCCGTTCGTTGCCAGGACATCGCCTCGCGACACTGAGGAAGCGCGGTCCCGATGGCGAACAGTCCAAGTGCTTCACCCGTGAGGTGCGTATTGGGACTGAACCACGTCGACAGGTGACGCTCGATGTGCCGTCCGGCCACGGCGAGATGACCGATGACGCGGCGCCTGAGGTCGGGCGAGATCACGTCGTCGACGAGCGCCAGGACCCAGAGCCACGCAATGCACCGGAAGGAGAGTTCCAGACTGCTCGTCCAGTGTACGCCCTGCTTGGGCGGGTTGGCGTCGAGCCAGCTGGTGAGCAGCGCAAGGCAATGGTCCGCATAACGAGAATCGCGCGTGCACCACCAGGCCTGGCCAAGCGTGACCAGTGCGTTATGCCGGCCCAGTTCCCAGAGGAGCTTGTGATCGCCGACCCGCGTCGGATCGAGGAAATCGATCCTGCTCCAGTGCTGGTTTGGCGCACGGAGTCCAGCCAGCGGCTCGAGCCACCAGTCGATCGGGTTGCCGAACGCCAGGTCCCGGTGGCCGAGGAGATCGTACTGCCCGCCTAACAGTCTGTCGGCGCGTGCTCTCAACGAGGATTCGAAGGCCGGGTCGACCGAACGGAGGGCCCGCAACGTCGCATCGCGATCGTCGAACGAAGAGAAGAACGCTCCTCGAATCGCCGGCGACGACGCTGCATCCTGCACGAAGAGCCGGGCGGGCCGCGGTTCGCCAATGTCACCCAGTCCGCGCCGTTCCAACCAGCGAGCCGCACCCTGCCTCGCACGATCCAGAAACTCCGAGGCCGACCGCCCGCGCAACTTTCCCAGGCTGAGAGCCATCAGGCCGGCGCGTGACCCATTCGCCGGCTTGGGGCGGCCAGCTCGCGATAGACACGAACCCAGGCCTCCTGGACCGCCGGCCAGGTGAAGCGCTCCAGACACGTGGCTCGAGCGGCGCGTGACAATCGCAGCGCCAGGCCGGGCTCGTCGAGCAGGCGAAGCGCCGCTCGCGCCATCGCTTCGTCGTCCCCGGGGGGAACGAGCAACCCGGTTTCCCCGTCTGTCACGATGTACGGTATGCCGCCCGTCCACGTGCTCACCACGGGGAGACCCGCAGCCTGCGCCTCGATCAGGGAAAGCGGCATGTTGTCGATGTCGGGGCTGTTCAGAAGGATGTCCGCCTCATTCAGGAGGCGACCCATTTCACCTGGCGACACCCGCCCGGTGAATCGGACGTTCCGCAGCTCCAGCTTCTTCGCCAGGTCCTGGAGTAATTCGCTCTGGGTGCCGTCGCCGGCCACGATCAGCGACGCCGAGGGAACCCGTTGCTGCACGCGAGAAAACGCCCGCAGGCAGCAGGAAACATTGTAATGCGCCTCGAAGTTGCGGTTACTCAGAAAGATCGGCCGTAGATTCGCGCGTTCCCGGTGAGGAATGGAATCGGCATCGACGAAGTTGTGAATCGCCTCAGCAGTCAGTCCAAACCGGCCGAAGACCTCGGTCAGGTAACCGGAGGGAACCACGATTCGATGTGCCAGTCGCGTCAGTGGCACGGCCGTGCGCCAGTTCCGGAGATGGTCCTCGGCCTCACCGCTGTGGTAGTTCAGCAACGCCCCACGTCCGAAAGCCCTCGCCACGAGCAGCGCCGGCACCGGGCCCAGCAGGAAGGCCCAGTAGGAGGGCGAGAACGCGTGGACGACGTCATACCGGCGAACGCGCGAGAGCAGGAGCACCCAGTAGGCAATCGAAGTCGCGATCGTGCGAAGATATTTCACCCGCTGAAGTAACCGTAACGGCCCTGGGAGCCTCGGGTTCATCGGGAGGAATCCGACCTCGAGCCCTGGGGTGTTTCCGAGTCGACCCTGAAGGCGCGCGAGTTGGACGGCCTGACCGCCAAGAATGTCCAGAGAAGGCCCGACAAGGCACACTTTCACGGTGGTCGGCGGGGAGATGCCCGTCACCTTGCTTTCAGGCTGCAGGCCGGATCCTCGGTTGCTGGCGGTTCCGTCAAGGCGTCCACATTCGGTGCGGAAGTCATTGCCATATTAGCTTTTTCACGCCCGCCGACCTCCTGACTCGTCGGTCGTCGGAAGCGTCACTGAAGGTCAGCCGGCTCATCGTTGCCACCCGAAAAGGTGTTGCCTGATCAATGAAATCGAGAGTGCTGGTTACCGGCGGCGCTGGGTTCATCGGATCCCACCTGGTGAGGCGTCTGTTGGAGGAAGGCCACGCTGTCCGCGTCGTCGATAATCTGGCAACCGGCTTCCGGAATAACCTCGAGGAAGTACTGGAACGTATCGATTTCATCGAAGGGGACGTCTGCGACCCTTATGTGTGCACCGACGCCGTATACGGGGTCGACGTCGTGTTCCATGTAGCCGCGCTGCCGAGCGTTCCGCGCTCCATGGCCGATCCGGTCGGAACGCACAATACGAATGTGAACGCCACCCTCAATCTCCTCGAGTCCTCACGTCGAGGTGGCGTGAGACGTTTTGTGTATTCGAGTTCAAGTTCCGCGTACGGAGACACTCCGGTTCTTCCCAAAGTGGAGTCAATGGAGCCACTTCCGCGCTCTCCGTACGCTGCGGCGAAGCTGTCCGGAGAGTTGTACTCCCTGGCTTATGCGCGTGCCGGACTGCTCGAGGCGGTGGCGCTGCGCTACTTCAACGTCTTCGGTCCCCGGCAGGATCCAAACGGACCGTACGCCGCCGTCGTTCCGCTCATCTTTCGCGCGGTACTCATGGACGTGCCCATCACGATCTACGGCGACGGGTTGCAGACGCGCGATTTCACGTATGTGGACAACGTGATTGATGCGAACCTGCTGGCGTCATCACAGCCCGCGGGCAAGGCGAGTGGTCACGTGGTGAATGTCGGGACAGGGAACCGAATCACTCTTCTCGACCTCGTTACCCTTGCCGAAGAAATCAGCGGGCGACGGATAACGGTGCGCCACTTACCCGAGCGCGCGGGCGACATCCGTGACTCGCAGGCGGACCTCGATCGCGCTCGGGCTGTCCTTGGCTACCAACCGCAAGTCAGCGTCCGCGACGGGTTGGAGCGTCTCTGGCACTGGTATTCGGCGAATCCCTCGGCGGTCATAGCCGCCTCGCCCGGATGATGCAGCGTCACGCGAGAGTCACGCCTTGAGCGCTAACAAATCCAGATCCGCGCGCGCCAACCGGGTCTGGCCCGGTTCGGATGCTGCGACGGTAGAACCGACATTTCTCAAGGCGGCAAAGCTGTGGGTGCTCACTCGGGCCGAGCGCGCCGGGGTGTTTCGCGCGCTGTGCGCGACAGTCGATGGAGGATGAGCCGGCTGCTCATCCTAGGGTATCACGGCATTTCGCTGGGCGATGAGCATGAGTGGTGCTGCACGGTGGGGTCCAGCGAGTTCGCGTGGTGCTCCGCGCGATGGCCTTGCTCCAGTTGCACCGCGGAGCCAGTGCCCCCCGTCGTCGCGGGCGTGTCAGCCCCACCGTGAGCGCAGTGCGCCATGGCGGGGATGGCACGCCCGCTCGCATCAGGATGCTCACGGCTTCACCAAGCGGTAGTACACGCGGTGCGAGAGCCGGTTGAGCAGAGGCAGATAGGCGATCTTTTCCAGCGGCACGAAGAGGGCGGGAAGAAACCGGAACAGGCGCCACACCACCGGCAAGACGGCCCCGTAGACGCGATCCACGCGGCACTGGTCACCGATTACGAATCGGATCTCCGACGGCAGTGATCCGCGCTCCAGGTTTCTCCAGCGTTTCCAGGGGCCCACGATCAAACCGTGCAACGCGTTGTCGAACTCGAGGAGAACGGTCCCGCCGGGCTTGACGACGCGAATCATCTCGGCCACCATCGCGCGCTGGGTATCGAGACTGAACAGGTGGAGGAAGTTCAGCGTCGTCGCCAGGTCGAAAGAGTCGCTCGCCAACGGCAGGTACTGCGCGTACGCGGCGACCAGGTCGGTCCGGAAGGTGGACTCGAGCTTCCCGTTCGCGGCCTGAAGCATGTCCACCGAGGCGTCGCAGCCGACGACCCATCCCGCCTGGCTGCTGAACTCGACCATGCCTCGACCCGTGCCGCAGCCGACATCGAGGATGCGTTTCCCCGCGAGCGGTCCGATGAGGCGTCGATACGCCTCCGACATCACGCGCTGCTTGTACTCGTTGGCCGGGCCTTCGTAGCGCACGGCATCATAGAGCACGACGTCCTGATAGCCCGAGGAACCAACCCGATAGCGTACGACCTCGGGGGCCGGAGGTGGCGGTGAATTGGTCATTTCCGGGACATTCTCTCTGGGGTTGACCGAGGCGCGACGAGGCGCTACGGAGTTCATGCCATCGATCTGCCGCGCCAGCCGTGAAACGGCGGCCGAAAGCCAGCGCCGCCTCTGCCATCGGACGACTCGGTTGGCCTTCGGATTCAACTCCGCGATCACGGTCAGTGACATGCGGAGCTCATGTAACGACAGCAACAGCGTCGAGACGGTCCCGCCATACGACAGGAGTAAGCGCTCGCGGGCGGCCCTGATCGTTCGCGGCGAATAGAGCGGCGAAGCGGCCATCAGTCTGAGCCACGACGCCATCGCTCCCAGGTCTGCATAGATGGAGTCGCGCTCCGCGAAGTTCTCCAGATCGATCACCGAAATGCGGGCGCCGTCGACCAGGATATTCTGAGGAAGGAAGTCGCCGTGACGCGCGGCAGTCGGTTCCATCGTGCCGCTCGCCGCCCGGCCAGCCTTCGTCGCCGTCTCCCACAGCGACTCACCCAGCCGCCCCTCCAAGCCTGCCGCGGCGCATCGATCCAGCTGCAGGCGCACGTCGGCCAGGAAGCGTCCCGAATCAAACGGGCGCGCGTCCTGTGCGGTCGCCCCATGAAAGTCGCGAAGCCATCGTCCCACGTGATCCACGGCGCCGACCACGCGGCGTCCCTGCCAGGGCCCTGCCACGCGATTCGCTGCTCGCCTGAGGATCTGGCTGAGGGGAACGCCGGGCACCTTGCTGACTACCAGAGCGGCATCCTCTGGAAGCAGGAGGAGCGGCTCCGGCAGGGTCGCGCTCAGAGCCGGGCCGACCAGAGCGCGGACCCGCTCCAAGGCGCGGAACTCCCGCGACGCGGCTTCCACGGCGCGAGCGTGGTTCGCGGCGTGGGAGATCCACTTCAACAGCACGGCCGCCCGACCCGGAGTCGCGCCGCACCGGTATTCGACGAGCTCCGAATGCCTGGCCGACCGTCGTCCAACTCGCTCGAGCTGGAGATGGGCAACCGAAGGATGTCTCGGAAGCGCCGTTTCCAGGTCGCTCCTCGATGTCGGAGTCAAGTCGTCGCGCTCGTTACGGATTGACGCCGGCAGGCCCATCGGACACCCGCTGTCGACTGCTGCACGAGCGCCATCGTTCGGGCGCCGACCGAAGTGAGGCCGCTTCGAGCGTGACCGTAATCGACGCGACAACACCCGGAGACAACACCGCGGGGGCACCGCCGTCACTACAGCCCGTGGCAAGGAGGAACAGGGTGGTAACCAGCGTAACGTCGCGGCTCACGGCCCGGGTGCAAGGCGAGACACAAGACGGCCGGCCGCCTCCGCATCTGTTGGCCGGCCCCTTTTCTAACGTAGCGGGCGTCGGGATTCCTCTCAATGGCCGCGCCCCCGAGCCAGCGTCTCGTACAGCGACGTCAGCGAGGCCATCACGAGATCCGCGTCGTATTGCGCAAGCGCCCGCTCCGCGCCTGCGGCTCCCATCCGCGCGCGGAGCCCGGCATCGCGGAGGAGCTGGTCGATCGCCGCAGCGGCGGACTCGTCATCGCCGGCGGGATCCGAACAGCCGCGCCAAGGCCAGCGCCGGCACCGGCCCGAGCAGAAACGCCCAGTACGAGGGCGAGAAGGCATGCACGACGTCGTAGCGGGGCACTCGTCGCAGCAGTGTGATCGCGTACGCGACCGATGTGACCGCGGTCCGCAGGTACTTCACGCGCTGCAGCAACCGGAGGGGACCGGGAGTCGCGGGTTCACGGCGATGTACCCGACCTCGATTCCGGGAATCGCCTGGAGGCGCTCGAGGAGCTGTGCAAGCTGCACAGCCTGGCCGCCCAGGATGTCCAGCGACAGTCCGACAAGACACACCAGCACTATCGGCAGGGCC
>Ga0209108_10001747_pt1 | contig 12590 bp, 5 predicted proteins | sample Rifsed10ft1_FD_184003 | JGI IMG/M metagenome (GOLD analysis project Ga0209108, IMG submission 184003) | Soil microbial communities from Rifle, Colorado, USA - sediment 10ft 1 (version 2) | ecosystem: Environmental > Terrestrial > Deep subsurface > Rock core/Sediment | place: Rifle, Colorado...
CCAGGGATTGGGGCGGTTCTTTTCTCTCCGACAAACTGCTAGGAGCGAAATCAGCAGAGCAATTAGACACCCGACTACAAATGTGATGGCAATAACTCCGAATGCTATTGCTTTGGCCACGCTTGCTGCTCTGGTGGTAGATATTCTCTTTCCCGTGGCACTCTCGTATTGCCTGGTTGCGTAGAAACTGTGGGGGCGGGCGAATTCATATGCGTGCTATGGGCTTCCATGTATTGTTTGTTCCCTCGTGCTGTGGGGTATAATCTCCATGCTTTGTCCACGACTCTAATCCTCCCGCGAATTTTTCGCAAATGAAACTCGGCCTCGTCACTGGCGAATTCCCCCCTATGCAAGGCGGGGTGGGGGATTACACTCATGAACTTGCCCGCGCCTTCGCCGCGCGGGATGTCGAGGTCCACGTTATAACAGACGTGCGCTGTAAGGGCACCCACCTTCCACCTTCCACTTTCCACCTGCATCCCGTCATCCGCCGCTGGTCTTTTCCATCCCTCTTGCGCATCCGCTCTCTCGCCCAATCACTCAATCTCCAACTCCTCAACATTCAATACCAGGCCGCCGCTTACGGCCTCTCAGCGCCGATTCATTTTCTGCCAAACATCGCCGGAGTGAAGACAGTCGTTACTTTTCACGATTTGCGCATCCCGTATCTCTTCCCCAAAGCCGGGCGGCTGCGCGAGGCCGCCGTGACGCACCTCGCCCGCTCGGCCTCCGGTGTGATCGTCACCGACCCGGCGGACGAAGACGAGTTGCGGCGGCGCGGAGGAGTGAAACGGCTGACGCAGATTCCCATCGGCAGCAACATCGCTCCGCTCGAAGATCCCCGAAGCGAAGCGGAGGGGAAGCCCCCGCCGGGCTACGACCGCGCGGCGTGGCGCGAGCAGATGGGCGTCTATCCCAACGAGTTTCTGCTCGGCTACTTCGGATTTCTCAACGAGTCGAAAGGCGGGGATACGTTGATCGGCGCGCTGTCGGCGCTCGTCAGCCGCAAGGCGAAAGTGAAGCTGGCCCTCATCGGCGGGCAGACGGGGACGAGCGATGCGACCAATGCAGCCTTCAGCGCCGAGATTGAAAAACTCATCGCCCGCTACGACTTGAGCGACCGCATCCTCCACACGGGCTTTGTGGACGCGCCGGAGGTCTCCGCGCACCTCATGGCCTGTGACGCCGTCGTTCTGCCATATCGGGATGGGGTGTCATTTCGGCGCGGGAGTTTCATGGCCGCACTCGCGCACGGCTGCCCCGTCATCACCACGCACCCGGCCACGCCGCTCCCGGAACTGCGCGATGGCGTGAACGTCCGCCTCGTCCCGCCGGAGTCGGCCACCGCCCTTGTGCTCGCCGTGACCGAACTGCTGGACGCGCCCGAACTCCGCGCCCGGCTGGGGCTTGGCGCACGCGAACTATCTGCGCTCTTCAGCTGGGAGACCATTGCGAAACGGACACTGGAGTTTTACCAATCGGTGTGAGTGCTTGCCGCAGAGATGGCTGAGTTCGCAGAGATTCGAGAAAATCGTTTATCATTGGGCGAATGTCTCCGACTCTGCCCATGCACATTCTCCGCGCTCTCCGCGTGCCCGGCGGTAGACAAATACTTTGGCTCCTCACCCCCTTCCTCCTCCTCGGCGCGATCTACGCCGTTGCCACGCCGCTCTTTGAGATCTCCGACGAGCTCTGGCATTACCCGATGGTCAAGCATCTGGCGGACGGCAACGGCCTGCCAGTGCAAGACCCGGCCATCCCCACCCCCTGGCGGCAGGAGGGCAGCCAGCCGCCGCTGTATTACGCGCTCATGGCGTTCGCCACGCGTTGGATAGACACCAGCGACGTGGATCAGGTGCGCTGGCTGAATCCGCACGTGGACAACGGCATCATCACCGCAGACCGCAACAACAACATTATCATCCACACCGACCGCGAACGCGCCGCGTGGCCGTGGCGCGGCACGGTGTTGGCTGTGCGGCTCATCCGCTTGCTTTCCGTGCTGCTCGGCGCGGGCACAGTTTACTTCACCTATCGCCTCGCGCTGGAACTCATGCCGGAGCAGACCGGGCTGGCGCTGGCCGCCGCGGGCTTTGCTGCGTTCACGCCGATGTTCCTGTTCATCAGCGCCTCGGTCAACAACGACAACCTCGCCATTTTCTTCTCGGCGTGGGCATTGTGGCTGATGGTGCGCTGGCTGCGAGAGCCGCCGCGCCTCGGATGGCAACCCATCCTCATGGGCGCAGTCTTGGGCGGCGCGGCCCTCAGCAAAGTTTCGGCCCTCGGCCTCTTCCCACTTGCGGGCGCGGCCCTGCTATTCTCGCATTTTCGTCGTGGGAGTTTCTCGGATCGCCAACAGTTGCTGATTGCTTTTTACTCTTTACTTCTTTGCTTCGGCCTGGCTGTCCTCCTCTGCAGCTGGTGGTACTGGCGCAACTATCAGTTGTATGGCGACTGGCTCGGCTGGAACAAGTTCATTGACATCGTCGGGCGCAGGCCGCATCCGGCCACACTCGCGCAATTGTGGGGCGAGCGGGTGGGGTTCGTGCAGGCTTACTGGGGCCTCTTTGGCGGCGTGAGCGTCCCGATGCCGGGCTGGACGTACACCGTGCTCAACGTGATCATGGGGTCAGCGCTCATCGGGCTGGGATGGGCGGCCCTTCGTGCATTGTGGTTAGCCCGCCCAGAGCCTGCCCTGAGCCCGCCGAAGGGTGGACTTCACTTCGTGTTGCCGCGACTCTGCGAAGCGCCCCAGGAGCAAAGCGAAGGGGGTCAGTCGCCGAGCACGTTGATGGGATTGTTCCTGGTGGCGTGGATTATCCTCATCTTCATCGGTCTGATCCGCTGGACGAGCCTCACCTGGGCCTCACAGGGCCGCCTCATCTTCCCGGCCATCTCTGCCATCAGCGTCCTCGTCGTCGCCGGTCTGGCGCAGCTCGCCCGGCTCGTCCGTCTTCATCCGTCGTTCTTCGTCCTTCCCGCCGTTGCCTTCATGGCTCTCCTCTCCGCCGCCGTTCCCGTCGCCGTCATCGCTCCGCACTACGCGCCCCCGCCCGAGCTCACCCCCGAGCAAATCGCCGCTATCCCGCATCGTGTGGACGCCGATTTCAGCGGGGAGATGAAACTGCTCGGCTACGATCTGGAAACGGATACGGTGCTGCCCGGCGAGGCCGTGCGGCTCACGCTATACTGGCAGAGTCAGGTCCAAATGGATCGCAACTGGAGCGTCTTCGTGCACGTGGTGGACGATCAGCGCATCATCGTCGCCCAGCGAGATCGCTATCCCGGCGAGGGTACGCTGGCGACCACCCTCCTGCACCCCGGCCAGACCTTCGCCGACCGCTACGTGATTCCGCTCCCGGCGGCCACGTACTCGCCCGCCGCCGCGCAGATCCGGATGGGGCTGTACGATCTGCTCGACGGCCTGCGCCTGCCCGTCGTCGGTGATGGCGATGAAGTCACCCTCGCGCCCCTGTCCATTCGCGCCCGTCCGGGCAACATCCCCAATGCGGTGCGCCAGAACTTCGGTAACCTGGTTCAACTTGCCGGATACGATATGGGAACGCGCGTCCTGCGGCCCGGCGAGACCTTGCGCGTGACGCTCTACTGGCAGGCGCTCGCGCCCATCCATGTGAACTACTCCGTTTTCGTGCACGTGCGCGGGGAGGGGGAGAGTATCTGGGCCGGGCAGGATGCATGGCCGCAGCAAGGAGCCGCGCCCACCTCCACCTGGCGCGTCAGCGACCTCATCACCGACATGTACGAACTCACGCTCAAGCCCGATACCCCGCCCGGCATGTACGATGTGGAAGTGGGACTATATGACTCGTCCACGCTCAAGCGCCTCCAACTCATCACCGACGATGGCCGCCTGACCGATGCAGATTTCATTTATCTGAGTATAATCCGGGTCGTCCCGCCGTGATCAGACGCTATCAGAAGCTTCTCCCGTTCCTTACCCTGCTAGGGGCGTGGGCCTTATTCTTCTGGCGCTTCGCCGCGCCTGCCCCAGGCGACCGGGTGACGTATCCTGCCGGAGATTTCACACAGCAGTTCGGCGTCTTTCGAGATGTCGCTTATCGCGCCCTCATCGCCGGTCGGCTGCCGCTCTGGGCGGATTGTCTTTACTCCGGCTATCCCTTCCATGCCGACCCGCAGGCGCAGGTCTTCTATCCTCCCGCGTGGTTGACCTTTGGAGTCTTACGCTGGCAAGGGTGGGGGAATTTCCCCATCGAAGCCCTCGTGGCCGAAGTCAGCGCGCACTATCTCTTTCTTTCTCTTTTTCTTTATCTCTTTCTGCACGCTCTCTCCCTGCGCCGTTCGGCGGCGACCCTCGGCGCGCTCATCTTCACCTACGGGGGCTACCTCACCGGTTACCCACCGCTCCAGACCGCTGTGCTCGAAGTGAACCTATGGGTGCCGCTGGCCCTGCTGTTCGCGGGCCGCCTCGCGGAGACACGCCGCCTGCGCCACCTCGCGCTGACCGCGCTTGCGCTCGCGCTCGCCTTCTTCGCGGGTCATCCGCAGACCTTCCTGTTTGTGGCCCTGCTGACGCTCGCGTATTTTGCTTTTCGTGCGCATCAGGTGCGTTTGCGTCTTGCAGTTTTCCTCGGCCTCGCCCCGGCGCTGATCGGCCTCACGGCCGCGCTCACGGCGGTTCAACTCCTGCCTGCCATGCAATTTGTCTCGAACTCCACGCGCGCCTCGGTCGCCTTCGAGCAGGCTTCGGCGGGCTTCCCCTTTGCGGACGTGCTGCAATTCCTCATGACTGGATTCGTGAGCTACTGGCATCCGCTCTACGTCGGCATTTTGCCGCTGAGTCTGGTCGCTTTTGCCTTTACCCGGCCCGCGCCTCAAGTGCGTTTCTGGGCGGGGGTGGCGCTTGTGGGCCTCGTGCTCTCGTTCGGCACGCGCGCGGTGGCTTACGATGCGGCCTACTGGATCATTCCTGGGCTGAGACTCTTTCGCGGCGCCGAACGTTTCGCCGTCGTCGTCAGTTTCGCGCTCGCCGTGCTCGCGGCGCTTGGCGCGGACGTCTTCTTTGGCGCGTTCACGCGCCCGGCCCGCCGGACTCTGAACCGCTTCGTGCGCGTCGGCGGTATCCTGTTTGTGGTGAGTGTTGCCCTCCTCGCTGTGCTAACCTATCTCGCGCGACTGGGGTTTGACCCCAGCGACTGGAAACGGATCTCCGACCGCGCCGGGGTGATGACTCTGGGGATGGGCCTCGCCCTCGTGGCTTTCACCCTCCGCGCACAAGCGCCCGCCGTGCGTCGCTGGCTCCCAGCGCTCTGTGTGAGCGTTGTCGTCCTTGACCTGTTCGCCGCCAGCCGCCCCGTCAACGTGGTTCCGGCCTTCGACGCATTTCCTTACGACCCGGTGCTCGATCCGATCCTGGCCGAGCCGGGCTTCTTCCGAGTTCAGGATGATGCCCGGCTCGTCGGCCATGCGGGGTGCGCCTTTGGCTATCGGGCCATCGAAGGCGTGACGCCGTATCAAGTGGCGACCTATGCCCGCTTGCTCGAGCGCGCGCCCGAGCTCGTGCGCTGGCAACTGTTCGGGGTCAAGTACGTCGTCACGTGGCGCGATCAGCTTTTCTCTCCAGACGGTCAACTCCTTCCAAGCGAAGTCGTCGTTCGCGGCACTGTGCCCGATTTCAAAGGCAATGTCACCCACACCCATCGCCTGAATCTCACCCCGCGCCGCGCCTTCCTCGTCCATCGCGTGGAGGCAACCCCGGACGACGACGCGCTTTACGCCCGCCTCGCCGACCCTGGCTTCAATCCGTTTTCAATCGCTCTCCTGCCGCATGCGGTTGACGTGAGTCCGGGTGGGGGTGGCGACCGCGTAGCTGTCACCCACGACACGCCCGGTCGGACCATCCTGTCCGCTACCCCAGACGGCGAGGCGGTGCTCGTCGTCAGCGAAGCCTATTTCCCCGGTTGGCGCGTGACGGTAGATGGCCGGCCCGCCCAATTGCTCCGCGCCGATGGCGCATTGCTGGCGGTGCGCGTGCCATCGGGCGCGCATCAAGTTGAGTTTGCCTATCGCCCCGACGTGCTGGCGCTCGGCGGCGTGATTTCGGGATTGGCTTTCTTACTCGTGCTCGGTCTCGCGGTGGCTGACTATCGCTTCGTCAGAAAGTCTGCCGCATGAGCTCGTCCCGCTCCTCGCGCTGGTTCTTGACTCTCCTGTTCGCCGCGCGGCTGGCGGTCGGCCTGACCTACAGTTTGATCACGCCGATCTGGGAAGCCTACGATGAAGATGGCCACTTTGCCTATGCCTACTACGTCGCCCGGCATGGGACTCTCTTGCAACCGGGCGACCCGGAGGCCGAACAGGTCTGGGAAAAATTTCAACCCCCGCTGTATTACATCCTGGCCGCTCTGCCGCTGACCGCCTTTGACTTCGACCAGCCTTTGCCCGCGCGCGCCCAGAATCCCTTTCTACGAGACGGCACCACCTATAATTACGCGCTTCATCCGGATCGTTTGCAGGGGCGTGATTATCAAATTGCTCTGGCCGTGCTCACGGTGCGCGCGGTCGGGGTGTTGCTCAGCACCCTGAGCGTGTTTTTTGTATACCGGGCTGCGCGCCTGATCTGGCCGATGGAAGCGACCACCGCCTGGACCGCCGCTCTGGTGTACGCCTTCTGGCCACAGTTTTTATTTGTGGGAAGTATGGTGACCAACGATGCGCTGGTGACGGTGCTTTCGGCGATGGCTTTCTACTTCGCCCTGCAGTTGATCTGCACGGGATTTCGCCTGCGTTATGCGCTGCCGCTCGGCGGTCTTCTCGGTTGTGCCCTGCTGACCAAGCTGAATGCCTTTGCTCTGGTCCCGATGGCAGGGTCAGCTCTGGTTGTGAGCCTCACTGCGCCTACGATCCGCCGCGCGGGTTGGAAATCGCCGCGCCTGTGGCTGGCCGTGACCATCGTGGGCCTGATCCTGCTGGCCGCGGTGTGGCTGCTTACGTCCCAGCGCTTTGTCGTCACCCACATTTTCCAGGTGCAGACGGTCTACGACTTCCTGGGCGCAACGGGCGAGGTGGCCGGACCCTCCGGCGCCAAATTCGTATGGGCATTTCTGCAGTATGGCTTCAGGACGTATCTCGCCTCGTTTGGCTGGGGTAATTTGGAAACGTACGCGTGGCTGTACTGGCTGTCGGGGCCAGGCGCTGGTTTGGCGGTGGTGGGCCTGCTCGTGCGCGTCGTCCGCCGCACGCCGAACGTGCGTTGGAGCGTGTTGGGGTTGTTGACTTTGCACGTTCTCAGCGTGATCACCCTTGATCTGGCGCTCGCCCTTGCCCTGGACAATATATTTATTGGAGCGGGGCGTTATCTATTGCTCAGCCTGCCCGCCGTGGTCGTCTTGCTCATCAGCGGCTGGAGCGCGTTGCTTCCGCGCGCGTGGCGCGTTCCAACATGGAAAATCGTCGGCGCGGGGATCGTGTTGGTGGGCTGGTCCGTTCCGCTGTGGACATTGGCCCCGGCTTACGCCAAGCCGCGCCCGCAGACCGTCCCCGCCGACGTTCCCATGTCCCTTCGCTTTGGCGAGGCGATTGAACTGCTCGGATACGACCGGCCCGAACCCGTCCGCCCCGGCGACGAGGCGAAGGTGACGCTCTGCTGGCAAGCCACCGCGCCCATGTCTCAAAACTATACGGTCTTTTTGGAAATTGTCGGGCCGGACGGCCAGGGCTATGGACGGCTGATGACGTACCCAGGCCGGGGCAATTATGCGACCTCGCTGTGGGCGGTGCGCACTCCGTTCTGCGATCGTTATGCGGTCCCCCTTGGAGAGACCATCCCCGCGCCCGCGGCAGCTGAGATGCGCGTCTCGCTCCTGGTGACCACCGACGTGAACGGCGAACGCCTGCCGGTCACAGACGCTGCCGGTGGCCCGATTCAGGCCAATGCGGTCAGCATTCCGCTCAAAACCCGCGCGGTGAGTCCGGCCCCCGTGCTAGCTCAGCGCGTCGAATATCGCTTTGGGGATGAGCTGGTGTTGCGCGGCTATGAACTGAAGCCCGCATCGGAAGGACATACCGTGCGCGTGGTCCTGCGCTGGGAAGCGCTCAAAGACTCTTTAACAAACTACACCATCTTCGTTCACCTGCGTGATACGCCTGACCATGCGTATACGCTGGGCGACAGCCCGCCCCGGAACGGCTGGTATCCGACTTCGCTGTGGCAAAAGGGCGAGGTGGTATTGGACGAGCACACTCTGACTCTCCCGTCCGGCAACCTTCCGCCGCTTGCGCTCTACATCGGCGCATACGCGACTGACACAGGTGTGCGCCTTCCAGCCTTTGACGCCGAAGGCAAACCCATCCCGAATGGCGAAGTGATGCTGGAGCGGGACTTGACGTTTCCCGCCCGGTAACTTGGCCTGCCGGGTGATGATTCAGACCGGGACGCAAGCGTGCGTGGATTATGAACTTTCGACGTTCGCTATTTGAAAGGCGAGCGGGGGCCATCAAAAACCGGGACAGGATTTTCGCCGGGGTGGTGGTATTTCTCGCTTATGCCCTGCGAGCCTACGCGGTGAGCCGCCAGGCCCTGCGCGGGGATGAAGCCTTCAGCGTGACATTCTCGTCGCAGTCTATCGGCGAGATTATGCGGGCGATGGCATACACCGAACCTAACCCGCCACTTTACTGGTTACTGCTGAATGGCTGGATGCGTGCGGCCGGGCAGAGTGAACTGGCGGTCCGATGGCCCTCGGTGCTGGCCGGGGTGATCGCCGTTGCGTTGACGTATCGGCTGGGCCGGGCGATGGTGGGCGTCAGGACGGGCCTCAGCGCGGCCTTGCTCGTGGCCGTCAGCCCCTTCCTGATCTGGTATTCTCAGGATGCGCGAGTCTACTCCCTGCTGTCGGCGCTGGTGGTTGGGGCGGTGTGGCAGACCTGGGAGGCGGTGCGGCGCAACCCTACGGGCCGCTGGCTCGCCTCCGGCGTGCTGTGGTGGCTGGCGCTGTTCGCTCATTATTTTGCGGTGTTACCCTTTGTCTCGGTTGGGTTTGCACTGCTGCTCACGCCGCAAACGCGCTCACGGTGGCGGCCGGCTGGGGGTGTGGCGCTCGGGGTCGGTCTGGTGTACCTGCCGTGGGCGCTCTACGTGGGGCCTTTATTAGCCGGCCATACCAAAGCCTGGATTTCACCGCCGGGAGTGGGGGAGATGTTCTGGCGCACCCTGGCTGCCGCCAGCGCCGGAACGCAGGCTGCTGGGGCAACCAGTGAATTGCAACTCCTCGGCGTGGGTTTGTTGACTCTGTTCACTGGAATTGGGATGTGGGCGGCGTTCCGACGGGACCGGGGCGCGGCCATCTGGCTATTGGCGACTGGCCTCGGCCCTCCGCTTGCATTGTGGTTGCTGTCCCTCGTCCGCCCGGCGTTCACCGAACAGTACCTCATCAGCAGCTTACCGGTCATGCTGATCCTCGCCGCGTGGGGCGTCTCGGTGTTGGCACGCGTCGGGCGTGCGAGCGTGTGGTTGACCCGGATCGTATTCGCCGTGTGGCTGATTGCCGTGCTGCTCGCGCTGCGAAACTATTTCTTCAATCCCGACTACGCCAAAAGCCCGAATTGGCGCGGCGTGGTGGCCTACCTGGAGCAAACTGCGCGGCCCGAGGAGGTCGTGGTCATCAACCTGCCCGATCCGGCTTTCTTTTACTACTATCGCGCGCCCATGCCGGTGGAAACCTCGCCGCTCGCTCCCCTCGCCGAGGCCGGCATTCCGGCGACCGAGGCGCAGCTCCAACGTCTGCGAGACCGCTTCCATCACATCCGTTTCTTCTTTTCGCCCAGCGCGGGCTATGACCCGGACGGTTTTGTGGGAAAGTGGCTGGAAGCCTGCTGTGAAAAGATGGCGGATCGATTCGTGTATCGCTTCCGGGTGCAGACCTTTGACACACCCACCGGTTCGCTTGCGGCCCGGCAAGCGTACCCGGTCGAGTTCGAAGAGGACGTCACCCTCACTGGCTATCGGGTGGACAGCGCGGAGGTCCAGGCCGGGGACACACTTCATCTGACTCTGTATTGGACGGCGCGCGCACCAATCAATACCTCGTACACTGTCTTTGTTCACTTTCTGGCCGCGGATGGTTTTGATGTGGTCGACGCCGACAGCCTGCCCGCGAGTGGCCGCCGCCTCACCGATCAGTGGGGAGTGGGGGAGGCGGTGATTGACCCACATCTCATTCCCGTCCCGACGGATGCGCCGCCCGGCGAGTATGGGATCGAAGTGGGGCTGTATCAACTCTCCACGGGCGAGCGCCTCTCTCTGGTTGGGGCCGCGGGCGCAGTCGCCGATGCGGTGAAGCTCCCCGTAACCGTGCGGCTGACGAATCCGTGAACTCGGGATGGGGTGCTTGAACTCTTATTCACGTTGGCTCGCCGCCATCATCGGTCTGCATCTCGTCCTCGGCCTGCTCTACGATTGGGCCACGCCGATCCTCGAAGCCTCGGACGAGGGTGCGCACTATGCGGTGATTCATTGGCTGGCGCAGGGGCATTCGCTCCCCGTACAGCAACCGGAGAAGCCGGAGCGGCCGTGGGCGCAGGAGGGCAGCCAGCCACCGCTCTACTATTTCCTCGGCGCGGGCCTCACGGCCTGGGTGGACACGGGCGACTTTGAACAGGTCTTCGTCCGCAACCCGTTCTCGCGCGTCGGCATCCCCGGCACCACGCACAATGTCAATCTCTATCGCCACCCGATGCGGGCGACTCCCCTCACCGGCGCGGCCCTCGCCGTCAAGCTCGCACGCTGGTTGTCGCTCCTCCTGAGTTCTGTGACGATCGTCCTCACCGCGCAGCTCGCCCGCCGCCTCTTCCCGAACCGCGAGCGGCTGGCTCTCCTCGCCGCCGCGCTCGTGGCTTTCAACCCGATGGCCCTGTTTATCAACGCCTCGGTCAACAACGACAACCTGCTGATGTTGTTGAGCACAGCAGCTCTCATCGTGATAGTGGACTTCATGCAAGCCTCCCCAGCCTCGCCTGACAACGGCACCCTAAGAAGCCCTTCGGCTGCGCTCCTTGGTCTCCTGCTTGGGCTGGCTGCGCTGACCAAAGTGAGCGGCCTCGTCCTCTGGCCGATAGCTGCATTGGGACTGGGGTGGGGAGCATGGAAAGCACATGACTGGCGACGTTTCGTCCTCGGCGGCGCGATCATCGCGGGCGTGGCGTTAGTCGTCTGCGGCTGGTGGTTCTGGCGCAATCAGGTCTTGTACGACGAATGGCTGGGGCTGAACACGATGGTCGCCGTCGCCGGGCCGCGCATCCCGCCGATCACACTGGGGCAGCTGATCCGGGACGAGTGGGTGAGTTTCTGGCTGTCGTATTGGGGCATCTTCGGCGCGTTCACCATTCGGGCCGGAGACTGGGCCTACCTATTCTTTGACGCGCTCACTCTGTGGGCATTGGCGGGCGGCGCGTGGGCGCTGTTCCGGCTCCGGCGGTGGCCGCGCCCTGAGATGCTCGTCCTCGGCCTCTTCTGTGCGCTCACGCTCGTCGGCGTTGTGCGCTGGACGTTGCAGACGTTTGCCTCGCAGGGGCGCCTCATGTTTGGCGCCGTCGCGCCTCTTTCCATCTTCATGGCGGCCGGTCTTGTTGCTCCCTTCGAAGCTTGGCCGTCACAGCGCGTGAATTTGAAATTAGAGCTTGGAGCTTGGAAATTGGGAGTTTGGGATTTGGGATTTGGAGTTTTGACCTTTCTCCTGGCCCTTATTGCCGCCATCCTCCCTGTGGCCGACATTGCTCCCCGCTACGCGCCTCCGCCGGTCATCGCCGAGTCCGGCCTTCCCACCAGCCTGCACCCAACGCAGGTGCGATTCGGCGACAGTATTGAGCTCATTGGATACACGTCAGACGACACGCCGCGGCACCGCGGCGAGACACAATCGGTCACGCTCTATTGGCGCGCGCTCAAACCGATGACGACTGATTATGCTCTGGCCCTGCACCTGTTGGGGCGCGGCGCGGCAGAAGTGGGCAAGATTGACACCTGGCCCGGCGGAGGCAACGCGCCCACTTCGCAGTGGACGCCCGGCGCAATCTTTGCCGATACCTATCTCATCCCGATTGACTCACAGGCGGAGGCGCCCTCGCTGCTCAATTTATATCTGACCATCGGAGGCAGCGATGCGGCGGGCGCGTTGCCGATGACCGCACAATCCGGCGTGTCGGTGTCGTCCGTGAAAATGGTGATGGGGCGCGTCGTCGCCGCGTCCACGCCGCGTTTCTCCCCGATGATCGTCGAGGGCAGCACGTTCGAGCATGGCATCAAACTCTTGGGCATGGATGTTGAACCTGATGGGCGGGTTACGCTATACTGGCAGACGGACAGGCGAATTCCAGACGACTACACGGTGTTCCTGCATTTGCTCGCGAACGGCACGCGGCTCACTCAGGCAGATGCGCCCCCGAGCGGCGGTGACTGGCCGACCTCTGCGTGGATTCCCGGCCAGCCGTTCGCGGACGTTCACCAGTTTGAGTTGCCGCCTGAGCTGCCCCCCGGCCCGTACAGCCTGCGCCTGGGGTTCTACGATCCGGCCACGGACGCGCGGCTCATAGCTTTCCGGCAGGATGGCGCGGAG
>Ga0209108_10001748_pt1 | contig 12577 bp, 10 predicted proteins | sample Rifsed10ft1_FD_184003 | JGI IMG/M metagenome (GOLD analysis project Ga0209108, IMG submission 184003) | Soil microbial communities from Rifle, Colorado, USA - sediment 10ft 1 (version 2) | ecosystem: Environmental > Terrestrial > Deep subsurface > Rock core/Sediment | place: Rifle, Colorado...
CGTCGAGCGGGGCGAGACGGCGCTCAGGATGCTGCCGCGGCTTTCAGCAGGCGGCTGAAGGGCTGGGCCAGCCAGTCTTCGGCATCGGCCAGGGTGGTGAAGAGGCGCAGGTTGACGCGCTCGGAGAGGACCATGATTTCGTCCAGCACCTCGGCCACCTCGGGGCTGGCGACCACGACCGCGGTGCGCACGTTGCGGGCCGCCGGGTCGTTAGCGACCTCCAGCGCAAACTGCCGGGCGGCCTCCGACAGGTTGGCGATCAGCCGGATGTCGTACAGGTTGCGCGTGTTGTGGTCGGCGGTTTGCAAGTGGCGCAGCGCGAACTCGCGCCAATGCTGGAGCGTGGGGAGGTCCGCTTTAGAGAAGACGTAGTGCATGCCGCCGTCGGGACGGCGGGTCACGGTGTAGCCGATGCGCGGGTCGTCGGGCGGAGGCCAGTTGAAGGGTTTGGGGATGGACATGCGCACACTCCTCGCCGGGAGAAACCCGGTTTCTGGCTCCTGCGGAGCAGGCGAAACCGGGTTTCTAGCGCATTAGCCGCTGCGGGCTGTGCGCGCCAGCGTGGTTAAGCGCTGGACCAACGGCTGAAGCGCATCGGGCACGGCGGCCTCGCCCAGCTCGACCGTGTGCCGCCGCCCCTCCGCTTCCACAGTGATCTTGTATTGAAATCGGTCTGCGCCCGGGGTTGGCGAGGCGATGACGGGCGGAAGATCGAAGAAGCGGGCGGCGTCTACGCTCTCGCGCAGCACGCGCGCCTCGTCGGGCGGCAGTGAATTCGTGTTCACGGTGGTTGCCATGCGCATCCCGGCGAAACCCCCGGTGCGGACGAATTCAATGCGCATATGTCACTTCCTCCTCGGCAATGGAGACGGGTAATTATTTACGCGCGCCCAACCCGAGGAAGTCCAACAGCGTCTGCAGACAGCCTTTGGGGGGCGGCGGCGCGGTTCCGACGTCGAGGCCTACTGCCGCCCAGCCGTTGCGGACGGCCTGCTGCTCCAGACTTCCGGCCCCGAAGAGTTCTCCGGCGGTTTGATACGTGAGATTGGCGGCAGCTTGAAAGTTCGAGGTGATGGAAAGTTTGTCGCGCAGGGTGACGTACCAAACGCGGCCCGCCTTCTCCCAGGCATTCCCGCCGATCTCCGTCGCCGTGACGTAGAAGGCGCGGTTCGGGATGCCGGAGTTGATGTGCACGCCGCCGTTGTCTTCAATCGTGTTCACGTAGTCCCGCATGTGGGCGGGCTGGGGGTCTTTGCCGAGCACGGGGTCGTCGTAGGCCGTGCCCGGCGCTTTCATCGAGCGGAGGGCCACGCCGTTGACGTTGGAGGTGAACAGCCCCTGCCCCACGAGCCAGTCGGCCTGGGCGGCGGTCTGGCCGAGCTGGTACTGCTTCACCAGCACACCGAATACGTCGGACATGGACTCGTTGAGCGCGCCGGGCTGATTCAGGTAGGCGAGTTTGGCCTCGTACTGGGTGACGCCGTGGGTCAGCTCGTGCCCGATGATGTCAATGGAAATCGTGAAGCGATTGAAGAGCCGCTGCGCCGGGGGCAGGTCTTCGTCGCCGTCGCCGTACACCATTTGCCGGCCGTTCCAGAAGGCGTTGTCGTAGCCTTTCTGGAAGTGGACGGTGGAGTCGAGGCGCAGACCACTGCCGTCAATCGAGTTGCGCCCATAAGCATTTTGATACAAGTCGTAGGTGACTCCGGCTCCATCATAGGCTTCGTCCACCGCCAGGTCCCCGGTCGGCGGCTGGCCCTCCTGGCGAATTTGGCGGCCGGGGAGCGTCGTTCCAAAGTCGGCGGTATAGACGACGCGCTGTTTTCCGCCCGCCACCGCGCGCGCAATCCGGGCGGCGGCCATCGCGGCGTGGCGCTCGTCGCGGAACTGCGCGTTGAGGCGCTGGGCGCGGATGGCCCGGTCGCGCTGCTCCGGCGTGCCGCGCTGGACGATGGCATCCACCATGTGCGGCGGGAGGATACATTGAAGCGGGTGGGGTCGGGTGATCATGAGAACAACTCCTTTCCGGGTGTGAGGGAAGGCCTCGGTGGGTAAGGCTCGGTGCGGTTTGACGGGTGGTGTTTCTAATCGCTGCCCGGGTTGACGACCGGCAGGTCCTTCTCCACCCGGAGCTTGGCGATGCCGTTGCGGACCTGATTGAGGGATTTCGTCATCTCGGTTTCGAGGCGGGTGAGCACGTCGAGGACGTAGTCGTCGGCGTCGGCGCGGACGCCGTCCGCCTCGGCTTTGGCGGACTGGAGAATCTGCTCGGCGCGTGACTGCGCCTGCATCACCAGCGCGTCGCGCTCCACCATCTGATCCGCTTTCTCTTTGGCGAGCTGGACCGTGCGCGCGGCCTCTTCCTGCGCCTGCGCCAGAATCCGGTCGCGCTGGGCCAGCACCTGCTGCGCCTTCTTGACCTCGTCCGGGATCGAGACGCGCATTTGGTCAATCAATTCCAGCACGCGGTCTTCGTCCACCACCAGGCTGTGGGTCAGGGGAATAGGGCGTCCGGCGTTGAAGACTTCTTCCAGTCGGTCAACCAGATGCAGGATATCCATGCTTCCTCCCCGGCAGGGGAATCGTCGTCCGTCGTCGAGGGTTAAGATACACCCATCGGGCGGGGAAAGCAATTCGTATTGCATTGCGCAGTGCGTATTCCGTTTTACGCATTAATCCCGAATAGACGTCATCGGCACGACCTTACCCCCGTCATCTCCCAGCTCGGCGAAGCGGCGCTGGAGCGCGGCCTGCACGCGCGGCGGGACCATCGTGCTCACGTCGCCGCCCAGCGAAGCGATCTCGCGGACGGTGGAGCTGCTCAGGAAAGTATGCTCTTCGCTGGTGATGAGCGGGACGATGTCAATCTCCGGCGCGAGGCGGTGATTGGCGAGCGCCAGCCGGAATTCGTGCTCGAAGTCCGAGAAAACGCGCAGGCCGCGGATCATCACCTTGGCGCCCGCCTTCCGGCAGAACTCCACCGTCAGGCCGCTGTAGCCGGTGACGCTCACGTTGGGCAGGTCCATGCCCTGGATGGTTTCGGTGACGAGAGCGATGCGCTCCTCCGGCGAGAACAGCAGGGTTTTGAGGGGCTTGTCGTACACCGCAATCAACAGTTGATCGAACAACGATGCCGCGCGGCGGGCGATGTCCATGTGCCCGTAGTGGATGGGATCGAACGTACCGGGATAGACGGCTAGGATGTTCAAGGCTTTCCCTCTCGATAACTAAAGTAAGATAGAAGTTGGAAGTCGGAAGTCAGAGGAAATTCCGACTTCCGACCTCAGACCTCTCACCTCTAACTGACGTCCCCCGCGCCCGGCGTCCAGAACCGGGCCAGATTTTCGGCGATGGCCTGATGCTCCGGCGCTTTCAACTCCGGATCACGCTCGAAGAGCAGGTGCGCCTCGCGCCGCGCCTTTTCAATCGTCTTCATGTCGCTCAGCTTCGCCATCCGCAGACCGGCGAACCCGGATTGGCGCGTGCCGAGGAAATCGCCGGGGCCGCGCAGATCCAAATCCTTCTCCGCGAGCACGAAGCCGTCCTGTGATTGCTCCATCGCCAACAACCGCTCGTCCGCGCGCGGGTTGAACGCGTCCGAGACGAGCAGGCAGGTGGAGGGATGCTCGCCCCGCCCCACCCGCCCCCGGAACTGGTGGAGTTGCGCCAGCCCGAAGCGGTTCGCGCCTTCGATGAGGATCACGGTCGCGTTCGGGACGTCTACGCCGACCTCCACCACCGAGGTCGAGACGAGGAGGTGATATTCGCCCGCGCGGAAACGGGTCATCACGTCGTCCTTCTCGTCCGCTCGCATGCGCCCGTGCAGCAGGCCGAGCTTGAATTCCGGGAAGACTTCCTTCTGCAAGCGCGCGTGCTCGTCCACGGCGGCCTTCGCTTCGATCTTCTCCGACTCCTCGACGAGCGGGAAGATGACGAAGGCCTGCCGCCCTTTGTGAATCTGGCTGCGGATGAAGGCGAAGCCGCGTTCGCGCTCGTTGGCGTGCAGGATGTGCGTGGTGATGGGTTGGCGGCCCGGCGGCATCTCGTCGAGCACCGACAGGTCGAGGTCGCCGTACACCGTGAGCGCGAGAGTACGCGGGATGGGCGTCGCCGTCATCACGAGCAGGTGCGGCCCGCCGCCTTGCGCGGCGGCGGCGCCTTTGCCGCGCAGCGCCGCGCGCTGGGCCACGCCGAAGCGGTGCTGTTCGTCCACCACCACCAGCCCCAGGCTCGCAAATTCCACCGGGGCCTCGATGAGCGCGTGCGTGCCGACGACGACTTTGACTGCGCCGGAGCGGAGGCCGGCGTAAATTTCTTCCTTTTCGGAAGCGGGGGTTGAACCTTGCAGAAGGCGAAAGGCAGGAGGCAGGAGGCGGCCCGCACTGCTTTCTGCCCGCTCTGCGTGCACACTGCCTTCTGCGCTTAACAGGCGCAACAGGGTTTTGTAGTGCTGTTCTGCCAGAATGCTCGTCGGGGCCATGAGGGCGGACTGCGCCCCGGCCTGAGCGGCGACGGCCATGGCCGCCGCGGCGACGGCGGTCTTGCCCGACCCCACGTCGCCTTGCAGCAACCGGTTCATGGGGACGTTACGGCCCATGTCGGCGCGGACGTCCGCAAGCGCGCGCTGCTGCGCGTGGGTGAGCGCGTAGGGCAGCGAGCCGGCGAACGACGAGAGCCAATCGTCGGGGACGGCGAGCGGCTGGCCGTTGGCCGACTGCCATTCCTTCCTTTGGCGCATCACCCCGAGCTGGAGCAGCAGCAGTTCGTCGAAGGCCAGGCGGTGCTTCGCGGCTTCGAGCGCGGCTCCGTTGTCCGGGAAATGGATGTGGGCCAGCGCCTCGCCGTAGCTCAACAGCCCGGCGCGCTGCACCATCTCGGCGGGGAGCGCGTCGGGCATCTTGCGCGCCCAGTACTGCACGACCTGCGCGGTGACCTTCCGCAGGCCGCGCTGGAGCACGCCGCTGGTCAGCCGGTACACCGGCACAATGCGCCCGGTGTTGAGCAGCTCGCGGTCGAGGTATTCCCATTCGTCCGGGACGAGCGTGAGCCGCCCGAGATATTGATCCACGCGCCCCGAGACGACGACCTGCTTGCCGGTCGTCAACTGCTGCGCCAGCCACGGCTGATTGAAGAAGCTGATCTCCAGCATGCCCGTTGCGTCCGAGAGCACGACCTTGAACAGAGTGCTCTGGCCGCCCCGGATGCGGCGCTGGTGGGATTCTGTGATCGTGCCGATGACGGTGCACTCCTCGCCGTACTCCAGCCGGTTGATGGTCTTCATCCTGGAGTAGTCGTCGTAGCGGCGTGGGAAGTACAGCAGCACGTCGCGCAGGGTGTTCAGCCCGAGGCGCTTGAACTTGGCCGCGTTCTCCGGGCCGACGCCGTATAGCACGGTGAGCGGCGAGTCCACTCCCGCGGCGGCGTTGAGCGGCACCGGCGACCTGAGCGGCTGGGGGCCGGTCTGGCGGCGCGGGCGTGGGGCCAACGGCTCCTCGTCGAGGTAAGTGCGCTCGGCTCGGCGCGGTTTATCAACGGACGGAGCCGCTTCGCGTGAAACAGATGATGGGGCTGATGATCGTCGAGGAGACGCGACCGGTGCGGGAGGCGGTTGAATGGACACTGGCGGCGGTGCGGCAGGCGGTGGAGAGGGTTGAACAGAGTCGGCCCTCGGCGCGGGCAGGGATGGCGCTAGCGATGGGGTGGTCTCACGTTTGGGGGCCGGGGGCGGCGCGGCGGGTGAGGGACTGGGACGTTCGGGCGCAGCAGGGCGCGGGCCGCTCGCCGCGCTTCGTGAACTTTCGACGGGCGGGGGCGCAGCCGGTCTGGGTGCTTGCGTCACCGGAGGCCGGGGCGCGGGCTTCGAGGCGGGGCTGGCCGCCGGAGCCGCGGCGGCAGCCTCCTGCACCATCTGCAACATAGCCTGAACGGCCCCGGCGCGTTCGGAGGCGGGGAGGTCCGGGTAGGCGCGGACGCGCGCGACGACGCCGTCCACGAACGCCGGGTCAAAGCCCGCCCGGCGCGCGGTGGGTTCCCAGAAGCTGAGCATCTTGGGCAGCCCTCCGATGACGGCTCGGTTGAGGCAGCCGTCTTTGATTTCGAGATCGAGAATCTTTTTGAGGTGCTCCAGGGAAGGGTGCATGCCGGAGATTGTACTAGAAAAAGGAGGAAGGAGGGAGGCGGAGGAACAAAGGTAGCAGGGCTTTTCCAAAGTTGTCTCTTTGTCATGCTGAGGCGCGAACCCCCCATGCGGGGGGCAGGTCGCCGAAGCATCTCTACCACCAGCCCGGAGATTCTTCGCGGCTTCGCCGCTCAGAATGACAGGGGGCCGACTTTGGAAAGACCCTTATTGGATTCAGGGGGTGTCCGCCAGCTCAATCCGCCCGATGCTCTCTACTCGCCCACCCTCGTATCGCGCCACGTCGAGCGCAGCGATCTCGCCGTGGATGGAAACGCCGCGGGCGTTGAGGTCGTCGGCGAGCCGTTTGCACGCCTGGGCATTTGCGGCGTTCCCGACCGTCAGGTGTGGGATGAAGGGAATATCCAGCCGCAGCTCCGCCGCCAACGGGCCGGTATATAAACGGTCATGGAGTTTGACCATCGTGCTATGTCCTTCATCCGGCACAAGGCAGACGTGCGTGTGCGCCGAGAGCGCATCCTTGACCACGACCGCACACCGCAATACAAAGTAAAACTTCGCCTGTCCTTGCGCCCGGTTTCTGACGTGCGTCACGAAGGCATCTTGCTCCTGGCTGGTTACCGGGAAGACGAGGGTAAAGTGTAGGCCGACGATGTCATGTTGCGTGTCGTGTTCAGCCCGGATGCTTTGAATCCAGGCATGATCGCCGGGAGAAAGCTCGGGATAGCTGAGAACCAGGAATGACATGCTGTGGGAATGCGGGATGGCGGTCAGCCGCCCGCCGCCGGGGCATCGAGGTGTTCCTGCCGGCCACCGGCCTTAGAGCCTCGTTTGACCAGGGTAGTGATGCCGTTTGGCATATAGAAGGAACTCCTGTTTGCGACCGTCAATTTCGGTTTCATCGTGGTGGTGGAAGTTCCCACTACCGATAAGCCAGAACAGTTTGTCAACTGCGTAGGGTGTTGTATGGTTGTGGCTGGCAACCCTATCAATCGCCTCGAAGACCTGGATATCGTCGCGCGAGTCAACGTTGATGTCACTGTTGCAGTCGCTGGTGCAGTTAGGCTACTCGTCGGCGTGGCGGTCGGGCTAGGTGGGAAGAGCTCTGCCGGAGTGACGGTAAGCGTGGGGGTGGATGTGGTTGTTGCAGTGCCGCACCCACTTAGAAGCAGAGTCAGTACTGTCACAGCAATTAACTCACGATACACAATGGAGCTCCCCTTTTTTGAAATCCTTTTCGCGACAGGAGGTCTAGCACCCCTTTACATTTCATCTCAAGCTCCGCTCTTGGAGTATAGAACAAACCTCCCGGCAAATCAAAAGCGGCAGCAGATGCAGAGCGCCGCCATCGGCTGGAAGCCGACGGCTACCGCACGCGAAGCCCGCGCAGCGGGCTTTCCCGCAACTATTAGCCGTTCGTTTGCAACGAATGGCGCAAGGCGGCTGGTATTTTGTGCATGAGCATACCCATTGCAGCTTTACCTATTCTGCCCTGAACGGTGATAAACTGAGTTGCAGACCTACGCTCGGAGGAACCCCGTGACTCCCCTCACCGACTTCGCCGACCGCCTGATCCGCAACATCGAGACCGTCATCGTCGGCAAGCGCGCGCAGATCGAGATGCTGCTGGTCGCGTTGCTGTGCCAGGGGCATGTGCTGATCGAAGATGTGCCGGGGACGGGCAAGACGATGCTCGCGCGGGCGGCGGCGGCGAGCCTCGGCCTCCAGTTCAAGCGCGTGCAATGCACGCCCGACCTCCTGCCCAACGACATCACGGGCGTAAGCGTCTTCAACCAGCAGACACAGTCGTTCGACTTCCGCCCCGGCCCGGTCTTCGCCAACGTCCTGCTCGCGGACGAGATCAACCGGGCGACGCCGCGCGCGCAGGCTGCGCTGCTGGAGGCGATGCAGGAGCGGCAGGTCACGGTGGACGGCGTCACCCGCCCGCTCGCCGCGCCGTTCGTGGTGCTCGCCACGCAGAACCCCATCGAATTCGAAGGCACCTTCCCCCTGCCCGAGGCGCAGCTCGACCGCTTCCTCATGCGGCTGTCGCTCGGCTACCCGGTCGAGGACGACGAAGCGCAAATCCTGGTCAATCTCAAAAAAGCGCATCCGATTGAAACCGTGCGGCAGGTGGCGGATGGGACGGAATTGCCGAAACTCTTCGACGTGGTCGGCGACGTACACGTGGACAAATCGCTCGAACGCTACATCCTGGCGATTGTGCGCGCCACGCGCTTACACCTGGAGTTGGCGCTCGGGGCGAGCCCGCGCGGGTCGCTTGCGCTCTACAAGACCGCGCAGGCCCTCGCCGCGCTGCGAGATCGCGACTACGTCGTCCCCGACGACGTCAAGGCCCTCGTCCCGCTCACCCTCGCCCACCGCCTCATCGTCAAGCCCGACAGCCAATTGCGGGGCCGGGCGGCGCTGACGATACTGGGGGAGATTTTGGAGAGCACCAAGTTGGAAATCGGCGAACTGAAGTAAGCGGGGGGTGTGAGGCGTGAGGCGAACGGAGCACGCCTCACGCTCCACGCCCCACCCTCCACGCCCCACGATGCGCTCCTACCTCCCCTTCCTCCTCGCCCTCTTCGTCATTGCCGCGATACTGCGCGCGGACTTCGCCTTCGTCGTCGCCTATGTCTTCTTCGCCGTCTACCTGCTCTCGCGGCTGTGGCTGAGGCGCGTGGCAAAAAACGTGCGCGTCCGGCGGCGCTTCACGCCGCGCGCGTTCTATGGAGATGAAGTGAAAGTGGAAGTGCAGATCGAGAACGCGGGGCGGCTGCCCATCCCGTGGCTCGCCGTCCACGAGTCGCTGTCGGTCGAGTTGACGGCGCCTCCGTTCCGCAGGCAGGTCTTCTCCCTCGGCTCACACGAACGGCGGCATTTCAATTATGATCTCCACTGCCGCAAGCGCGGCTACTATCCCCTCGGCCCGCTCACGGCGAGCACGGGCGATCTGTTGGGGATCGAGGATCGCGACCTCGGGCAGTTCGCGCCGGATTACTTGATCGTGTACCCGCGCACGGTCCCACTCGAACGATTGGGGCTGCCCACGCGCTCACCGCTCGTCGCGCTCCCTGCCCGCTCGCCGTTGTTCGAGGACCCGGCGCGCGTGACTGGCGTGCGCGACTACCAATGGGGCGACTCACAGCGCCGCATTCACTGGACGGCGACCGCGAGCGCGGGGCGGCTGCTCGTGAAGCAGTATCAGCCCTCCATCGCCCGCGAAACGCTCATCTGCCTCGACTTGAACGAAGACAGTTATGACCTGCGCCATCGCTTCGACGCCGCCGAACTCGCCATCGTCGTCGCGGCCTCCGTCGCGCGCCACATCGTCGTGCGCGAGCGGCTGCCGGCCGGGCTGGCGACCGAAGCGCTCGACGCGCGCACCGGCGCGCAGATGCGGTTCTTCCTGCCTCCCCGCCGTGAGCGTGCACAATTGATGGACGTGCTGGAAGTGCTCGCCCGCGCGCAGATGGCTCCGGCGACGCCCTTTCCCGAAACCCTGCGGCGCGAGAGCGTGCGCCTCACCTGGGGCGCGACGCTGGCCGTCGTCACCGGCCGCGTGAGCGAAGACCTGTTCGACTCACTGGCCTATTTGCGGCGCACGGGCTTCGCCGTCGCGCTCATTCTGGTTCAGCCGGGGCAACTCTCTGCCGAGCTGCAAAAGCGCGCCGGGCTGCTGGACATGCCCATTCACCGGCTGTGGCGCGAGCGGGATTTGGAGCAGTGGCAATGAGTCGCACAGCGTGGGTGGAGAATATCTTCCGCCCGCTCGTCGTCGGGGCCATGGTGGCCTGCGTCGCCGTGTCGCTCGCGGATCTGGCGCGCCTGTTCTTTCCGCCGTGGCTCTTCCCGGCGTGGAAAAGCCTGTACATCGTCGCGGTCTGCGTAGTCGCCGCGTTGGAGGCCGCCTACTCGTATCGTCTCGTCCGAGACGGTTTCATCTCAGGCAACGACCTGCTGCGCTTCCGCGCCATCGAGCTTGTGCTTTTCGTCGTCGTCCTCAAAATCACCACTTACCTCGGCCACAACTGGGTCGAGATCACGGACGACCTGCGAATCTGGACCAGAACGATGTGCACCCCGCTCGACTTCGAAACGGGTGTGATGTTCTTCTTCGCCTTCCTCGCCTGGGGCGCGACCACGGAAACGCTGTCCGATCTGGATCGCCTGGACGAACCGGCGGAACCTCAGCCCCGCACCCCCTCGCCTGTGGACAGCCTGACCCAGCGCTTCTTCGGGGGCGGCGTGCTCTTGCTCATTCTCGCCGGCCTCACCCGCGTGGGCATCACTGCGATGCTGAATTTGCGCCGCCCGTCGGTTCCGGGACTCGTGTTCAACGTGCTCGCCTATTTCATGCTCGGGCTGGTGCTGCTGGGGCAAGTCCGCTTCACGCGGCTGCGTCACCTGTGGGAAGCGCAACAGATCCCGGTCGCCGACAATCTGGCTGGCCGCTGGGCGCGTTACAGCCTTGCCTTCCTCGGGCTGGCGGCGCTCGCGGCCTTCCTGCTGCCCACCGGCTATACTTACAACTTGCTCGACGCGATTGGCGCTGCACTGACCGCGATTTCTGCGATTCTCACGTTCGTCGTCTTGCTCGTGCTATGGCTGGTGATGCTCCCCTTCGTGTGGCTGTGGTGGCTGCTGATGACCCTGCTCGGTTCGCGATCCCCATTCCCGGCGGGTCGCCTCCCGCCCCCGCCCCCCATCCTGCCTGCCTCGCCGACGAGCGCGCCCCCGCCGCCCTGGTTCGAGACCCTGCGCATCCTGCTCATCGTGGCCATCGTCGGCGGGATGGTCGTCTACATCCTCCGTGCGTATCTGCGCGACCACCCCGGCGCGCTGAAAGCGCTGAATGCGCTCCGGCCCGTGCGCGGGCTGCGGCAGTGGTGGGCGGCCCTGCGGCGGCGGCTGGGCGGCTGGGCCGAAGCGCTCGACGAGCGGCTTCCGCGCGAATGGCTGAGGCGGTGGATGCGCCGCCCGCCTCCGGCCTCGCCTTTCAGCTTCTTCCGGTTGGGGGCGCAATCTTCGCGCGATCAGATTCTCCACTACTATCTCAGCCTGTTGCGGCGCGCGGGCGAGTTGGGTTTCCCGCGCCGCCCCGCGCAGACCCCGCGCGAATACGAACCCACGCTCGAAACCCATCTTCCCGAAGCGCAGGCGGAGACAGACCAACTCACGCAGGCCTTCGTCGAGGCGCGTTACAGCCGGCAGGCGATTGGAGAAGATCAAGCCCGGCGCGTGCGGGCTTACTGGGAGCGGGTGCGCGCGGCGCTGCAGGCGCGGAGGCGGGGGAGATAAAGGGGATCACCGGCCTGCGCGAGGACAGCCTGTCGGTGCGCTTCGCCCCCGGGGCCGTGCGGTTCGCGCGCTCGTGTTCGCGGATGAAACTCAGCGCCGCTGCCTCTTCCGGGGCAAGAACAGCGGCGGCGACCGATAAGCCGGAGCGCGATCCGACGACCACGGCGCGGTCGGCGCCGTGGTGATGGCGCACAGGGCAATCAGGACGCGATCGTAGTTGACGCGCCAGCCCGCGAAATCGCGCCAGGCCTGATCGCGATCCGCTTTCAGGGGCACGCCCTGGGCGGCCAGGTCTTCACAGGCGGCGTTAAACTCTTCGCGCGTCACGCTGATCGGCTCGGCGGGATAGTGCGGGTCGGGGTTGTGCTGGATGCCGAAGAAGTCGCTGATCCGGCGCAGGGCGAGATAGCCGGCCCGGATGCACAGCATCGCTCGGGGGTCGAGCGGCACATCCACGGCGGCGGTGAGCAGCGCGGCCGCGTCCATCACTGCGCCCGAGGCCGTGACCCACGAGTGGTCCGGCTGCGGGGAACGGAAGAACGCGAGCGCGGGGAGCGAGGAGTGACTTTCCTCCAGCTGCGCGAACCAGACCTCCCAGGCCGCCCACAAATCGCCGAGGCGATCCAGGCCATGAATACGCTGGTAACGCTGGATCATCTCGACCGCCGAGGGCGGGGAGCCGGCGCGGACCTCCAGCAGCGTCACCAGCGCCTCGCGCTGCGAAAAAGCGGCGTACATCGTCGGCAGGTAGGCGATGAGCAGCGCCACCAGAATCAGGCCGATGGCCGCCTCGGAGAACATCAGAAGCGTCTGGAGCAGGTCTTCGCGCGAGGCGATGCCGAGGGTGAGGAGCGAGGAGCCGCTGATCCGAAAGGCCTCGCGCCACGCAGGGACCCCCAGCGCCCAGAACATGCCCATGTACCCGAGCAGGACGAGCGCGAGCCACGTGGGGGGCAGGGCCAGCAGGCTGAACGGCGCGTAGAGCGCGAGGGCCTGATCGCGTTCGGCATAGGTGCGCGCCCGGCGCAGCCTGAGTTCAAACAGGCGGCGCATGGCGACGAAGACGATGCGCGTGATCTGGTCGGGGGCGCTGCGCGGCAGGACGAAAGTGCGGATGGCGGAGACCAGCGTTCC
>Ga0209108_10001749_pt1 | contig 12577 bp, 10 predicted proteins | sample Rifsed10ft1_FD_184003 | JGI IMG/M metagenome (GOLD analysis project Ga0209108, IMG submission 184003) | Soil microbial communities from Rifle, Colorado, USA - sediment 10ft 1 (version 2) | ecosystem: Environmental > Terrestrial > Deep subsurface > Rock core/Sediment | place: Rifle, Colorado...
GTGTCGGTCATGGCCGGTCTCCCTTCTCGATCCAGAACAATTGACGGTCCTCGAGCCGTTCCACTCCGAGCAGCGTGTCGCCGAGCTGACGGGCCAGTGCCGGGATGTCCTCAAGGGACCCCGGGTCGGTGCTGATCACATGGAGCACCTGACCTTTCGACAACTGGCCCAAGGCGATGGATGCCTTGTAGACGGGGAGCGGGCAGAGCAGACCAGAGGTGTCGAGCTCGGCGTCGACCTTGACCTCTCCGATCGGTATGTCGTATTGGGTTGTCACTTGGTCTCCTTGTTCTCGTTCATATGCGGGGCAGGCCCTCGTCACCGAGGATCTCCTCGAAATAGCTGGTGTATTTGAAGCCCGAGTCGGCCGAGACCCCCACCACCACGTCGCCGGTGGTGGTCTCGAGTTGTCGGATGGCGTGGACCACGGCGCCGGTCGAGGGGCCGACGGTCAGCCCCTCCTCACGCCACAGCCGTTTGGTGGTGTCGTAGGCCGGCCCGTCGTCGACCCTGATCACGTCGTCGATGACGTCCCAATCGAGGATCTCGGGCTGCTTGGCCTCCTGGAAGCTCCTGAGGCCGGGGAGGCGATGACCCGGCTGCGGTTCGATCCCGACCACCCGTATCGACGGATCTCGCTCCTTCAAGAAGCGCCCGACACCGGTGATCGTCCCCCCGGTGCCCAGCCCGGTCACGAACCAGCCGACCCTGCCATCGGTTTGGCGCCAGATCTCGGGACCGGTGGTCTCATAGTGGGCGGTGACGTTGTCCGGGTTGGAGTACTGGTCGGTCATCACAAAACGCCCACCCTGCTCGGAGGCGGCCAGCGACCGGGCCAGGGCGATAGCTCCGTCCTTGGGGAGATCGACCGGGCAGAGATCGTCCGGCGTCTCCCACACCTCGGCCCCGAGCATGCGCAGGATGATCTTCTTCTCCTCGGGGACCCCGTCGGGAATGGTCACCGTGACCCCTATCCCGCTCAAGGCGGCCAATGCGGCCAAGGCGATGCCGGTGTTGCCCGAGGTTGCCTCGACCACATCACGCTCTCCGAGCAGCCCGCGCTCGACCAGGCCGGCCAATAGGTAGCTGGCCGCCCGGTCCTTGAGCGAGCCGAATGGGTTGAGCCACTCCAGCTTGAGATAAACCTCGCCCTGGTTGGATGCCACCACGTGATTGAGCCGCACCAGGGGGGTGGGGTTGTCGACTCCGGGGAGCAGATCCCTCACGTCCAGATAGCGCCGCACCTCTCGATCGGTGCCGAGCGAGGTGGCGACTGTTGTCGTTGTCATTGTCTCTTCCTCGATTTGGGCAACAAAAAACCCGCATCCGTGGTGCCGGTGCGGGTCTTGGTGTCTGTCTTGGTTCTTGTTCAGTACATCACTACCCAACCGGCGCGGCGCCACAACAACAGGTGCAGACGCAAGCGCGGTCGGTGACGTGATAGGTCATTACTGAGGATGGTAGGCGTTGTGGGCGCTTCGTCAAGACGTGGCCGCCCCTTCTTCCCCGTAATTGGGAGCTACAGGGGTCATATATGACCCCTGTAGCTCCCAATTACGGAAGGCGACCGCTTAGTTGCTGAAGGTGACCGAGAAGGCGGGGGCCCATCTGGTGACGACGCGGCCGTAGTTCTCGCCGGCGGCGAGCATGTCACCCTCGGCGAGGGCGTTCACCGACTGCTGGACCAGATCGACCGACTCGTCGAAGACCAGGTCCTGGGGGTCGAAGAGCTCGGATACCTCGCCGTAGTCCAGCTCCACCATCGAGTCGCCGGGGAACAGACTCAGCCACTCCGAGAGCTGGCCCAACTCCTCGGCGGGCCCCTGGAAGATCTGCAACCCTCGCAGCACCTCGAGGACCCGCTCGACACGCTCCCGGGCCACTTCGAGATCCACCCGATAACGGAGGCGAGCCTGCCCCTCGATCTCGTAGACCTCCTTGTCCTCCGAGACGAAGGCGGTGAACCAACGCACCGGGACATGCCAGGCCGAGGTGAGGACATGCGAGCGGTGCAATGGATGCATCGCGTGATAGCGACGCAACTCCTGGTCGGCGGAGCGGGCGGCTCCCTCAGGGATGAGCCCCGCTCCCATGCCCCGAAAGGCGTTGGCGAAGGCGACGGTCGATTCGAGGACCCGCAGCCGGAGATTCCTGGGGCACACCAGACGCCGACCGTTCCAGTCGACCGCCCAGTCTCCCTCGCCCTCGGTTTCGGAGAGAAGCCCGTACGACCGCACGAATCCGGGCACCGGGTCGTCGCTGTTGACGACCTCCGGTGTGTAGACCCTGAGGAAGGCGGTCTTGATCACGCCCTCATCCTGGCAGGGGTGGATGGGTAGTATCGAAATACGGAGTGACACCACCCGTCTGACAAGGAGGATGGAGCTCGGTGGTATTCGACCAGGTCGCCCGGGATGGTCACGAACAGATCGTTTATGGCTACGACGAAGTATCTGGCCTCCGAACGATCATCGCCATCCACTCCACGGCTCTCGGTCCCGCCCTCGGCGGGACTCGCTTTTTTCCCTACGAATCAGAGGCCGACGCCCTGACCGACGTCCTCCGGCTGTCCAAAGGCATGACTTACAAGGCGGCAGCGGCCGGACTCGATCTCGGAGGCGGCAAGGCGGTGATCATCGGAGACCCCAGGACCGACAAGAGCGAACGTCTCTTCCGTGCCTACGGACGGATCGTCGACAGCCTCCGTGGCCGTTACATCACCGCCGAGGACGTCGGCACCACTACCACCGACATCGACCTCATCCGTCGCGAGACCAAGTGGGCGCTAGGAATCTCCGTGGCCGAAGGCGGGGCCGGTGACCCGTCTCCGGTGACCGCCCGTGGCCTGTTCAACGCGGCGAGAGCGGTTGCCGAGTTCATCTGGGGCGGATCCGACCTCGCCGGGCGCAGGTTCGCGGTGCAGGGCGTGGGCAAGGTCGGCTCAGCATTTGTTCAACTCCTGGTGGAGGCCCGCGCCGAGGTCATCGTCTCAGATGCCTATGAAGCTGCCATCAAGACGGCGGTGGACACCTACGGAGTGAAGAGCGTTCCCCCCGACGACATCCACACCGTCGATTGTGACTTCTACTCACCGTGCGCTCTCGGGGCCGGGCTCAACGAGAGGATCATCCCCGAGCTCAACTGTCAAGCAATCGTGGGTAGTGCCAACAATCAACTCGCCACCGATGAGGACGCCGACCGAATCGCGCAACGGGGCATCATCTACGCCCCCGACTTCGTTGTGAACGCCGGGGGGCTGATCAACGTCTACGACGAGATGCTCGGCTATTCCAAGACCAGGGCACTGCATCGAGTGGACGGGATATTCCAGGCAACCAAGACCATCCTCGAGATGTCCAAATCCGAAGCAGTCAACCCCAACCAGGCGGCGGTGAAAGTGGCCGAGAATCGGATCAGGGAAATCGGCGATCTACGACGATTCCGGAGAAGCGGAGACGATCGAGATTGAAGGATCGTTCCCATGGCATGGACTTCGACAGGAACCTGCACCACGGGGAGCTGGGGCTGACCGACGCGCAGATGGTCGAGATGTACCGCTTGATGCTCACCGCGAGACGCGTCGACGACCGCATGTTCGCCCTGCAACGTCAGGGGCGTGCCCCATTCGTGGTCGGATCCTCCGGCCATGAGGCGGTCCAGGTGGCGTCGGTTTTCGCCCTCGACCGGGCCAAGGACTGGGTCCTTCCCTACTACCGCGACATGGGAGTCGGGCTGGCCTGGGGTTTTAGCCCGGAGGACATCTTCCTCGGAGCCTTCGCCAAGAAATCCGATCCGATGTCGGGTGGCCGCCAGCTTCCGGGGCATTGGTCGAGCCCAGAGCTCAGGGTTCTCACCCAGTCCTCGGTGATCGGGACCCAGTACCCGCACGCGGTCGGGATCGCCCAGGCGATCGTGACCAGGGGAGAGGACGCGGTGGTGGTCGTCTACGGGGGGGAGGGATCGACCTCGGAGGGGGACTGGCACGAGGCGATGAACTGGGCTGGAATCCGCAAGCTCCCGATCGTCTTTGTCATCGAGAACAACCACTACGCCATCTCGGTCCCCAGCGAGGAGCAGGTGGCAGGAAGTCTCGCCGCCAGGGCCCTCGGCTACGGCTTCCCAGGGGTGGAGGTGGACGGCAACCGGACACTCCGGGTCCTCAAGGTGATGCAGGAGGCGGTGGCCCGGGCGCGAGCCGGCGAGGGCCCGACCCTGATCGAGGCCGGGACCTATCGCTATTACGCCCATACCTCCGATGACAACGACGCTCTATATCGGAGCCGGGAAGAGGTCGAGACCTGGCGCAAACGTGACCCGGTGGCTCGGGTCCGCCAATACCTCATCGAGAACAGGCTGCTGACCGAGGCCGAAGAGGACGCTCTCGATGAGGAGGTGGTCCATGTGCTGGCCGAGGCGGTGGAACTCGCCGAGGCCGCCCCGGCGCCCGACGAGCCGACCTCCAGGGTCTACGCCAGAGTCATCCAGCCGGGGCCTGCCGCCACCGAGCCGGAGCGGACGCCGACGGGCGAGACGGTCAACCTGATCACCGCCATCAATCGGGCCCTCCACGAGATCCTCGAGGCCTACGACGACACGGTGGTGTTCGGCCAGGACGTCGCCCGGCGCAAGGGTGGGGTGTTCAAGGCGACCCAGGACCTGACCGAGCGGTTCGGGGCGAAGCGGTGCTTCAACACCCCGATTGCCGAGTCGTCGATCATCGGAGCCGCCATCGGGATGTCGGCGGCAGGGTTCAAGGTGATCCCCGAGATCCAGTTCGCCGACTACATCCACCCCGCCTTCGACCAGATCGTGTCCGAGGCGGCCCGGATCAGTTTCCGATCCGACGGCCGTTGGAATGTCCCGATCGTGATCCGCACCCCGTATGGCGCCGGGATCCATGGGGCTCTCTATCACTCCCAGTCCATCGAGTCCTTCTACACCCACGTCCCCGGCTTGAAGGTCGTGGTCCCCTCCACCCCCGCCGATGTCAAGGGGCTCCTCTTCACCGCGGTCGAGGACCCTGATCCAGTGATCTTTCTCGAGCCGAAGAAGCTCTACCGGCTGGCCAAGGGCCCCTACCCCGAGGGCGAGCACCGGGTGCCCTTGGGGCGGGCGGTAATCCGTCATGTGGGATCGGATCTCACGATCATCGCCTATGGGGCCATGGCTCACTTCGCCATGGAAGCGGTGCCCGTTCTCGAAGAGCTGGGGATCAGCCCCGAGGTGATCGATCTCCGCAGTCTCAAGCCGCTCGACTGGCCCACCATCGAGGAGTCGATCAAGAAGACCTCCCGGGCCCTCATCGTCCACGAGGACAACGAGTTCGTCGGCTACGGCGCCGAGATCGCAGCCCAGATCGCGGACAAGACCTTCGAGTACCTGGATGCCCCGGTTCGGAGGTACGCCCTCACCGACGTCCCGGCGATGCCCTATGCCGGTTCTCTCGAGAACGAGCTGTATCCCTCCCCCGAGGGGATCGTCCGCCACGCCCAGGACCTGGCGAAATACTGAGCAGTCTTCGGCTGTAATCCGGGCACCTAAGGTCTGCGACCAATGTCGCTGATGGCGCATCTCTCAGAAATCGCCGGTGAGGCGTTCTCCAAGCTGGGTTTCCCCGCCGGGCTCGGCGAGGTGGTGCCCTCGCAGCGGCCCGAGTTGGCCCAGTTCCAGTGCAACGGCGCCATGAGCGCTGCCAAGACCTCGGGGCGGCCACCGGCGGAGATCGCCGCAGAGGTGGCTGCGATCCTCGAAGCCCAAGACGAGATCGCCCGGGTTGAGGTGGCCCCACCCGGGTTCATCAACCTCACCCTGACCGACGCCGCCCTGGCGGGCTGGGCCGGGCTTTCCGTCGGTGACGACCATCTGGGGTATCCGGTCACCGAGACCCCCGAGAACGTGGTGGTCGACTACGCCGGGCCCAATGTCTCCAAGGCGATGCACGTCGGTCATCTCCGGGCAACCATCATCGGGGACTCCCTGGCCCGTCTCTTCACCTTCGCCGGGCACCAAGTGATCCGCGACCCCCATTTCGGCGACTGGGGCTTCAACATGGGCCTGCTCATCGCCGCCATCGAGGAGGCCCACCCCGACCTCCCGTTTTTCGACCAAGATGTCTCCCAGTACCCGGAGCGATCGCCGGTGTCCCTCGACGACCTGGAACGGTTGTACCCCGAGGCCGCGGCGCGGGCCCAGGCCGACACCGCCTTCGCCGACCAGGCACGAGAGGCGACGGTCCGTCTCCAGCAGGGCGACCCGGGGTATCTGGCCTTGTGGCGACACATGAAATACGCCTCCGAGGTGGCCCAACGCGAGGACTTCGCCGCACTGGGTGTGAACTTCGACCTCTGGTACGGGGAGTCGGACGTGCGGGATCGGATTGGCCCGATGATCAGCTCGCTGATCGAGTCCGGGGTCACCGAGGAGTCGGACGGCGCGGTCGTGATCCGGGTCGCCGAAGAGGACGACAAACGTGACATCCCGCCGTTGATCCTGGAGTCGTCGGTGGGCGGCGCCCTTTACAGCACCACCGACCTGGCCACCATCGAAATGAGGATCGAGGAGCTTCATGCCGACCTGGTCCTCTACGTCGTGGACAAACGTCAGTCGGACCACTTCCTCCAACTGTTCCGGGCGGCGCACAAAGCAGGGATGATCCCAGACGGGACCAGGCTGGAGCACATCTGGTTCGGGACCATGAACGGCCCCGACGGGAAGCCCTTCAAGACCCGGGAGGGCGGTGTGGTCAGTCTCGCCGACGTGATCGAGATGCTCACCGATGCTGCGCGCCGCAGGTTGGACGAGGCTCATCTGGCCGAGGAGTACCCCGCCGAGGAGCGGGAGCGGATCGCGTCCCTGGTCGGAACTGCCGCCCTGAAGTTCGGAGACCTGATCAACAACCGGGTCTCGGACTACGTGTTCGACCTCGACCGTTTCAGCTCCTTCGAGGGAAAGACCGGCCCCTACCTTCAATACGCCGCGGTGCGCATCAAGTCGATCCTGCGCAAGGCCGCCGAGGCAGGATTGAGCCAGGGTGAGATCTCCCCACCCGCGGTGGACGTGGAACGCGACCTCGTGATCGACCTGTTGCGTCTTCCCGAGGTGGTCCAACGCACGATCGACCTTCGCTCTCCCAACCACGTGGCGGAGTTCGCCTATGGGGTGGCAGGCCGATTCAACCGCTTCTACGACACCTGTCACATCCTCTCCGAGCCCGACCCGGTGCGACAGGCCTCGTGGCTGGCGTTGTCGGCCTGGGCGTTGCGAGCCTTGGAACGACTGCTTGACCTGTTAGGGATCGAGATTCCCGACCGGATGTAGCTATGGCCTTCACGCTGCGCCCCGCACGCCAAGACGATGTGCCGAAGATCGAGCCTTGGACCCGTGACACCTTCACCTGGGGCGACTATGTCGGCGAGGCGCTCCCGGCATGGATCGAGGACCGGAGCTCAGTGGTCGTGGTCTGTGTCGATCAGGACGACCACCCGCTGGCGATGTCACGGGCCGAGTTGCTGTCTCCCACCGAGGGGTGGTTGAGCGCGGCCAGGGTCCATCCCGATCATCGTCGGGCCGGGATGGGTGCGGCCATGAACGACTACGGGGTGCAATGGGCCCGGGAACGGGGGGCACGGATCGTCCGACTCGTGATCGAGGAGGAGAACCGGGCGGCAGGGTCCCAGGTCGAGAAGCTCGGGTATCGGAACACCTGTGTCTGGATCCTGGGAGAAGCCGAAACCCCGCGGGGGCCGCTGCCTCGGGAGCGTGACCGGCTTCATCCGGCTTCGAGCGCCGACGCCGACGCCGGCTGGTTGCTGTGGCTAGGAAGCGAATTGGCCCGGGCCGGCCGTGAGCTCTACCCGGCGAATTGGCGCTGGCGCAAGGCACATCGCAGCGATCTCGATACCCCGATCGCCAACCGTGACTTGTTCCAGGGAGGCGCCGGTTGGGTAGTGGCGGTCCCCGCCCGGGACACTCTTGCGGTGCGATGGATGGTCACCGACCCTGCCGACTGCCCTGCGCTGCTCGAGGGCATCGCCGAGGTCGCCCGTCAGTTGGGGATGGCCCGGACCGAGATCTACCTACCGGAGACACCGTGGAGTGGCGAGGCGCTGGTCAGGGAGGGGTTCACGACGCGGCGGCTGCTGATCTACGCCAAGAGCTTGTAGGTCCGACTCCTACGCGAAGATCGCCATGGCGGCGATGGCCCAAACCACAAACAGCACCGGGATCTCGGCTTTGCTCAGCCAGGCCGGGGCGTTTGGAGCCCAGCGAACCAGCAGGGAGAGCGGCACTCCGACCAGGGGCATCACGGCCATCCCGGCGACTCCGACTGCCCGCAGCCCTTCTGCGCCCTTGTGGAGAGGCTCAGGAAGATCTTCGAGGAACCCGCTGATCACCCCGTAGGTCAACAAAGCGCCGAATCCGACGAGGAACACAGCCACCGTCCGCCCGATCCCCACCTCCCAGAGCTGGAAGCCGATGAGTTTTCGGCCCCGGCCGAGCGGTCCTTCGGAGGCGACACCGAGACAGAACAAGCCGACGACCGCAAGGATCAGGGCCGAAGCGAGCATGGCGCCGGTCGACAGCTCCTGGACGACGTTGACGAGCTCGAAGCCGGCCAGGAGAACCGCAATCGCGAGGCCAGCTAGAAGACTTCCCAGGACCATCAACCCCACGTCCAACATGGTGCCGAACGCCCCATAGCCAAGGATGGCGTAACGCTTGACCATCTCGAGAGGGTCGGTGCGGCTGGCGCGTTCGGTCAACGTGTCTCCTCCAAGGCGGCGACGATACCGCCAAGCTTTTCCCGCGTGACGGCTTGCAGGTACCACTCGATGGGGTGGGCGATCTCAAACCCCCCGCCGAGCGCGCTCCGCAGCTGCATCTCACAACCGGGGTTGGCCGACGCCACCCTTTTCACCCCAGTTGAACGAACCTGAGCCGCCTTTCGGTTTCCGAGCTCCTGGGAAGCTTCGGGCTGGAGGATGGTGTAGAGACCCGCCGCCCCACAGCACATACCGGTGGGGTCGATCTCCACTACCTGGTAACCGGCGGCTCCCAGGATCAGCCTGGGCTCGACCGTCACCTTCTGGGCGTGACGGAGATGGCACGGGTCCTGGATGGCGATCGTGCCCGAAACCGACGCCACCCTCGGCAGCAAGCCGCTTTCGATTGCCCGGGCCACCGCTACCGTCACGTCCAACGCAGTCGAGCCAACCGCGTCTCCATCATCTGCCCAGTGGGTGTAGTCACGAAGGTGGGCCGAGCAACCAGCCGCGGTGGCCACCACCATGTCGTATCCGCTCAACACCGGGGTGTTGCGCTCGGCGAGCTGATGGGCCTCCGGCGCCTTGCCGTCGTGGGCGGCGAGAGCGCCACAACAGGTCTGTCCCACCGGCACCTCGACCCGGTACCCGGCCATCTCCAGCAATTCCACGGCGGCGTGGTTCACCGGCTGGAACCACTGATCCTGGATGCACCCGGCGAGCAATGCCACCCTCCCCGACGTCCCCTCACCCCCGACATGCCCGATCGCGGATCCGGGCCGACCTCGCAGCTGACGCATCCCCGAGGACAGCCGACGCCAACGACGCGGGGCCACCTTCGTCGCCCCGCTCATCTGCGCCAGGCTCATGGCCCCGGTCCCGAAACTGAGCGACCGGCGCGAGCCGAGCACCGACCCGAGCAGGAAGGACCGGATGCGATGGGATATCGAGGGGCGCTGGGCCACGATTTCGGCCCTGGTCCCTTCCAGGGTGCGCCCGTAAGGCACCAGACCGGGGCATACCGGCTCGCACGCCCGACAGCCCAGGCAGAAATCGATGATCCCCTGGAAGGTGGCGTCGATCTCGACCACTCCCTCGTGCACCGCGCTCATGGCGTGCAGCCGGCCCCGGGGGGAGGCGGTCTCCCGACCGGTGAGACGGAAGGTGGGGCAGTGGGGCAGGCAGAGCCCGCATTGCACACATGCGTTCAACTCTTCGGTCGTCGGATGCTCAGCCGTCACCCAACCCATCAGATCGCTCCGGGGAGTCGGCCCGGGTTGATCACCCGCGCCGGGTCGAACTGGCCGATGAGTTGACGTTGGATCTCGAGGCCTTCGGGGAGCGCGCCCCAGGGGTCGAAGTCGGGGAAGGACCCCGGTGGGGAGTCGACCACCACCAGCCGGCCGTCGCTGGCCTCGGCCCACGCCCTCAGCCCGAGAGCACCCTCGGCGTCGTCGGAGCCGAGACGGATCTCCCCGACCCCGTGAATCGCCAGGTAGCTCCAGGAGGGGGGCAGGTTGGTGATCGCCGCTGCCGTCAGCGCCGGCGGCACCCGCAGCGACCAACGGAATGCCCCTTCGGGGTCGGTGGGCCACAGGTGGCCGGAGGTGATCTGGCCCCCGATCCGGCTGGCGCTGGTCTCCACTTCCTCGCTGATCCCCCAGATGAACACCTGAGTCGCTCCGTCCTTCTCGAGCACGGCGAGGGGACGGGACAGCAACCCGAGACGATCGGGGTCCGGATCGGTCACCGTTGCCTTGGCCCGGGGGACCGGCCACAGCTTGAGACAGACCGAGACCACCACCCCGAGGGCACCAAATGCGCCCACCACGAACCGGGAGAGGTCGTACCCGGATACGTTCTTCACCACCCGGCCTCCCGCTCGCACCAGCCGGCCATCCCCGGTCACCACTGTCACCTCGAGAAGCCGCTCCCGGGTCCCGAGGAGACGGCCCCGCTTCAACGACGAGATCCCCGCCGAGACAACTCCGCCGATGGTGGCTTCCCCGGGATGCTCGGGCATGACGGCGGTCTGGTTCCGCTCGGCGAGCATCTCCTCGAATCTCGCCACCGGAGTCCCCGACCCGAGGGTGAGAGTCATGTCATCGGGCTCCCAGGCCTCAACCGCGTCGAGACGTTCGGTGAGAAGCACCAGATTCGGTGTCTCCGGACGGCCGTAGCCCTGATGCGATCCCCCGCCCCAGACCTGGATCTTGAGACGTTGCTCGGTGGCGAAGCGAAGGATGGTGGCGACCTCTCCCGGAGAAGAGGGTGCGAGCCCGGCCTCCGCCTCGGAGCCGGAGGGAACCTCGACCTCCATGCTCCGAATCGGGGCGGGGATGGAGCCGGGGACGACGGTCAAACCCAGGCCCCTTCGGGGATTTCCTTGCGCACCCCGCCGAAATCGAAACACAGAGAGCCCTGTGGCAACACCTTGGAGGGGTTGAAGGTCCCCTTGGGGTCGAAGGTCTGCTTGAGCCGGGCCTGGGCGTCGAGGTCGAGCTCGCTGAAGTTCATCCTCATCAGGTCTCGCTTCTCGACACCAATCCCGTGTTCCCCGGTCAGAGCGCCGCCGTTACGAAGACAGAGGGCGACGATCTCGTCCCCGGCCAGTCGGACCTTCTCCGCCGCCACCGGGTCCGAGGAGTCGAAGGCGATCAACGGGTGGAGGTTGCCGTCACCGGCGTGAAACACATTGACCAGGAGGAGCCCATGACGGTCGGCGATCTCGTAGACGTCACGCATCGTCTCCACCAGGCGGGTCCTGGGGACGACGGTGTCATGGAGGTAGTAGTCGGGCGCCAACTGGGCGACGGCCCCGAACGCCGACTTTCTACCCTTCCAAAGAAGCTGGCGCTCGGCTTCGGTCGCCGCCACCCGGACCGTCTGGGAATGGCGGCTCACCGCGATCTTCTGGACGAGGGCGGCCTCGGCCTCCACCCCGGCGGTCTCGCCCACCACCTCGACGAGCAAGATCGCGGCCCGATCGGTGGGGAGCCCGGCCTGAAGCCAGTTCTCGACTGCCTGCATCATTCGCTGGTCCATCATCTCCAGGGCCGCGGGCACGCAGCCGGCGGCGATGATGTCCGAGACCGTGCCACAGGCGTCCTCGACCCGATCGAAGTCGATGAGCAGAGTCCTGACATCGGGGTCGACCGGGATCAGCCTCACCAGGGCCCGGGTCACCACACCGAGCGTGCCCTCCGAGCCGACGATGAGACCTTTCAGGTCGAGGCCGGGAGTGTCAGGCGCCAACCCACCGAGAGTCACCACCTCGCCACCGGCCAACACGACCTCGAGCCCGAGGATGTGGCTGGTGGTGCTGCCTTCGGCCAGACAGTGGGGACCGCCGCTGTTGTTGGCCACATTGCCGCCGATGGTGCAGGCCGACTGCGACGAAGGATCGGGGGCGAATTGAAGACCGAAGGGGGCAGCGGCGAGGGTCAGGTCGAGGTTGATGACCCCGGCACCCACCCAAGCCGATCGGTTCTCCGGATCGATGTCGACGCTGTTGAGCGAGGTGGTGGAGAGCACGATCCCGCCCTCGGTGGGGCTGGCCCCGGCGGTGAGACCGGTTCCCGCCCCCCGCGCCACCACCGGCGCCTCATGGGCCTCGGCCAGTTTCACGATCTCGGCAACTTCCTCGGTCGACCGGGGAAACACCACACAGTTGGGATGGCCGCGGACCAACGACGAGGCGTCCTTGGAATAGAGATAGAGCTCCACCGGCTCGTGGAGCACCCGATCGGCGCCGAGCAGCCGCTCGAGATCGGAGATCAGAGACATCGGTGCGGAGGCTAACGGCCCCGGTTCAG
>Ga0209108_10001750_pt1 | contig 12570 bp, 13 predicted proteins | sample Rifsed10ft1_FD_184003 | JGI IMG/M metagenome (GOLD analysis project Ga0209108, IMG submission 184003) | Soil microbial communities from Rifle, Colorado, USA - sediment 10ft 1 (version 2) | ecosystem: Environmental > Terrestrial > Deep subsurface > Rock core/Sediment | place: Rifle, Colorado...
CATCTCGGGCAGCCCTCGACCGCATCGCCCGCCGCATCCGTGGCCATCTCGCGGGCGCACGATCGCCCGGGGGCGCGAGCCCGCTGTGACAAGGCAGACCCCGGGGGAAGATCCTCGGGCGCGGCGGGCCAGGACTGAGGAGGCTGACGAGCTATCCGATGATGCCGCCGACAGTGATGACCACTCGGCACGCGGGCGCAATCACGGGTAGACTGGACGGCATGATGCTCGAGCATCCGTGGACCGCTGCGCCCGCGCCCGGCACCGTCATCGAGGTGGCTCCTGGCATCCGATGGCTGCGCATGCCGCTGCCATTCCAGCTCGACCACATCAACCTCTGGCTCCTCGACGATGGCGACGGCTTCACCGTCGTCGACACCGGCGTGGGGGTCGACGCGACCCGCGAGCTGTGGGAGCGGATCTTCGCGACGGCGCTCGGCGGCCGGCCTATCACCCGCGTCATCCTCACCCACTTCCATCCCGACCACATCGGCAATGCCGCGTGGCTCACCGAGCGCTGGCCCGCCGATCTCTGGTGCACGCCGGCCGAGTACTTCGCGGCGCAGCACGCGTGGCGTTCGCGCGAGCCGGCCGACGTCGAGCGGCGCATCGAGCACTGGCGGCGCCACGGCATCAGGGACGAGGCGCTCGCGCGGCTGCGCAAGCGCGGCAATCACTATCCGGGGCTCGTGCCGTCTGTGGTGACCCGCTTCCGCGGCGTGCGCGAGGGCGACACGATGGCCATCGGCGATCGTCGGTGGCGCGTCTTCACGGCACAGGGCCACTCGCCGGAGCATGCGTGCTTCTGGTGTCCCGAGGCCCGCGTCCTGATCTCCGGTGACCAGGTCCTGCCGAAGATCACCACGAACGTCAGCGTGTGGGCGGAGGAGCCGTGGGGCAATCCGCTGCGGCTCTATCTGGATTCACTCCGCCGCTTCGAGCCGATCGCGCCCGACACGCTGGTGCTCCCGTCGCACGGGCTGCCCTTCCGCGGGCTGCCCGCGCGCCTGCGTGCGCTCGTCGATCATCACGACGCACGGCTGGCCGAGTGCGCCGCGGGGCTCACCGAGCCGCGCACCGCCGCGGAGCTCCTCCCCCTGCTCTTCCGTCGCGAGCTCGACACCCACCAGCTCGCGTTCGCCATCGGCGAGGCGCTCGCTCACCTGCACTTCCTGGAAGCCGATGGCCGCGCGGTGCGCACCGTCGGCGACGACGGTCTCATTCGCTTCGGAAAGCGGTGACGCGACCGGTCAGGTGAATTAACGCTGGACGATTCCCGTGCCCGGCGTGAGATCCCACTCCGGGTACCGCAGACCCCGGATGAAGTCGATTTGCCCGTGGTGGTTGTTCTTGTGCGTGATCATGTGGCGCAGTTGCGTGGCCACGTTGCGGTCGGGCTGGGCTGGATCTGGCACCCGGTCGAGGCCGTCGGGCGTGAGACCGCGCAGCTTCTCCAGCGTGTCCTCGTGCAGCGCGGCGAGGTAGGCCCTGACGTCGTCGAGGCGGGGCGGCACCGCGCCCGCCCTCTTCAGGAACTGGTACGGCTCCCGCGGCCGGATATCCTTCGTCGTGCCCAGTCGCTGGCTCCACCCCTGGCTCGCCCACAGCTCTGGCCCGAGCCCTGTTGCGCGCCGCCCGAGTCGGTCGTCGACGCGCGCAACGTGCCATGCGATCTCGAGGATGGTGTTGGCGTGCGGCGCCGGCCGCCACGTGGCGTCGGCGTCGGTGAGCCCGCCGAGCGTCGCCATGAGCCGCTCGTGCACCTGCGTGAGCGCCTGTCGGATGAACGTGATCGCGTCCATGCTCCTCCTCGTCAGTTGATCTGCCGCGTCTTCGGGAATGTGCCGGGCTGATGCACGGGGGGACCGAGTTCACCCGTCACTTCGGGAGCATGCCCACGAGCGGATCGAGATTCTTGGGGTCGGGCTTGAGGGTGCCTGGCGGCACGCGCGTGATGAGCTCCACGACCTTGTCGTTGAAGGGGGTCGGGACGCCGACTTGACGTCCCTGCTCGGAGACGTAGCCGTTGAGGTATTGCACCTCGGTGCGGCGACCGCGCATCACGTCCTGGAGGAGCGAGGGGCGCCCGCCGGCCAGCTCCTTGGCCCGTTCGGCCATGTCGCGCTCGACGTCTGCGAGCCCACGGCCCTGGACGGCGTCGATGAAGCGCTGGGCCTCGATGCCCCAGATCGGCTCGACCTCGTGGCCGCGTGCGCGGCCCACCAGGATGGCCTCGGCGGCGAGATGGATGGCCACGCGGCGGACGCCGTCCCGCGTGCGCACCTCCGCCGATCCCAGTCCCGAGAGGCCGGCCAGGCCATTGGCCATGCAGTTGACGGACAGCTTGGACCAGCGTTCTCCCCAAAGGTTGGTGGTGACCTTGGTCGGGGCCACGTCGCACATGATCTTGGCCAGGCGCTCGGCGCGATCCGTCACCTTGCCGTCGTGCTCGCCGATCTTGAACCCGATGCCGCTCCGGTCGGTGCGGATGGCGTGGCCGGGCTCGTACATGCCGGCCCCGATGGTGATGACGCAGCCCAGGCACCGCTCGCGCCCGGCGAGCGCGGCCACCCGCTCGTCGTTGATGCCGTTCTGGAAATCCACGAGCACGCCGTCGGGCTTCTTCAAGTACTGGAGGGCGAGAGACACCGCCCACTCGGTGTCGTAGGACTTCACGGAGATGAAGACGGCGTCGAAGGGCTCGGCCACGGACTGAAGCTCGTGGATCTGCAGCGCCCGCACGGGGATGAGGTGCTCGCCACAGGTGCCGGACAGGCGGAGCCCAGTGTGCTTCATGGCCTGGACGTGGTCGGGCCACTGGTCGATCAGCGTGACGTCATGTCCGGCCTTGGTGAGAAGCCCTCCCACGACACTGCCGATCGCCCCGACCCCGATGATGCCAATCCGTGTGCCCATGGAGATCTCCTTTAGGATTGCCCCTCTCGCGGCGGGCTTGCCCGAGATAGCTTTGAGAGTGCCAGGTCGTATGGATCAAGCGCATACAGGCGGAGATACTTGAATTGACCCGGGAACAGCTCCGTCAGGCGTTCCTCATACGACTCTGCAGAGACGCTTCGCCACCCAGCTTCTCGATGAGACCTTGGGCGTTACGAGGGGCGATCTCGAGATAGTCCAGGTCAGCAGTGGTCCGTGGCAGACCGTAGTGCTGCGCAGCGACGAAGCCGCCGTGACAGTGAAGGACGACGGCCTCCGCCAGCTGGCCATCGACCTCTGAGAGAAACTCGCGCCACGGGGACGACAAATCATGGGACATAGCGGAGGTGATTCGCTGTCCAATCGGTCACTAGGTTCCAGTGCTTTGCCTCGTCAGACCGGTTAGCCTCCAGCCATCGACGCTCAGGCTCTCGCAGGGATGCCTTGCACAAGGTGTCTTCGTGAACAAGACGGCTTCGGTCGAGTTCCGCCTCAAGGGCGCCCAGCGCCACCCTCTTGGGCTCGTCGTGCGTCCGTTCAGCAAGATTGCGCGCCAAGTGAACCACAAAACCCAAACGATTCTGTAGGTTGCGCAGCTTCGCTTCCCGCACGAGCCACTCGCGGTCAACGTTCCAGTATTTCAGGACAAGCCATGGAAGGGCCTCGACGAGGCGTGCTTCGAGATCATGCTGGGCCAAGGCCGCCAAGAGAACATCGCTGGGGTTCTTTGGTTTCTGCTTTGGTGAACTCCGATGGGCAAACCCGGGATATCCCAACGCGGCAAGATCATTTACTAGAGTGTCGGCACTCACTCCGGGGCCGGGGACCAAGTGCGAATGCGGAAGCACGGTTGGGGGCAGGCCATAGACTTTCGCCGCCCGCCGAGCCAACTTGGGTGTGAGTCGCCGTGCGCCGTTCTCCAGCATGGCGAGGTAAGACTGCGAAACGCCTAGGCGGGCGGCCGCCTGCGTTTGCTTCAATCCCTTCGCAGTACGCCCCGCCTTTAGAACCTGAAAAGTCATGGCACAGGAAAGATTATCACAGAACTTGTAATAGTCTAGCAGACTTGCATGATGCATCAAGAACCGAATCGTCGCCAGCATACCTCCCTCTACCATTCGGACGCCGTCAGGCCAATGCGTCGAATTCAATACACCGGTTCTCCATTAAGTAGGGGCCGGAGCGGGCCGTGACCCTCCCTGTCACAGCAGGGATACATGCTGGCCGTCCCGGTTCGGAGACCGAGCAGCGCCCTCTATTTAATAGGAGGCCCTACATGCCCACGGTGGCCGACGTCGAGACGATCGCGAAGACCCTTGGCAGCATCCTGGCCGGCAAGCCCCAGCGCCACGGCGCGCTGACCGTCATCCCCATCCTGGCGCCCATGCAGACGGAGCCCGAGTGGCTCACCCTGGCCGAGGCCGGGGATTTCGTGCGCATCACGGAGGTGGACGACGAGGGCTCCGTGCCCGAGCTCCGCGTGGCCAACCTGGGAGACCTGCCGCTCCTGCTCCTGGACGGCGAGCAGCTGGTGGGCGCCAAGCAGAACCGCATCTTGCACATGACCGTGCTGGTGGCGGCGCAGAGCGAGGTGACCATCCCCGTGAGCTGCGTGGAGCGGGTTCGACTCTGCTAGACTCGCGCCCGTGCGGGCTTATGTCGCCGTCACGGACCGGGACTGGTACCGCTTCCTGCGGGACCGCCCCGATGTGGACGAGGTGAACTTCTGGCAGCCCGGCGGCAATCGACTGTTCAGAACACTCAAGCCCGGCGAACCCTTCCTGTTCAAACTCCACTACCCAGAGAACGTCATTGCTGGTGGAGGCTTCTTCACGCACGCCTCACTCCTCGACGCCAGCATCGCTTGGGACGCGTTCGGTTCGAAGAACGGGGCGCTCTCATATCCCGAGATGTGCCGGCGGATCGAGAGGTATCGCAGGGCACCCGTAGGACCGCATGCGCAGTACACGATCGGCTGCATCATTCTGCAAGAGCCTTTCTTCTTCCGTGAACGCGACTGGATCCCGGCCCCGGCTGATTTCAGCCGGCACATTGTCCAGGGCAAGACATACGATCTCGAGTCAGGTGTGGGTCGCCAGCTGTGGGAAGCTGTTCTTGAGCGCTATCGCTTCACTCGAGCCTCCGTTAGCGCCGAACCTGAGGGGCCCGTCCAGGGACGAGTCGTTTCAGTGTGGCAGCGGCTGGGGCAGGGCGCCTTCCGTGTGCTCGTCACTGACACGTATGAGCGCAGCTGCGCGGTGACACGCGAGAAGGCCTTGCCCGTCCTCGAAGCTGTGCATATCCAGCCAGTCGCTGAAGGTGGCCCGCACAGCATCAGCAACGGGCTGCTGCTCCGCTCCGACGTCCATACGCTCTACGATCGCGGGTACGTGACCATTGCGTCCGACCTTCGGTTCCGCGTCAGCCGTCGGCTCAAGAAGGATTTCGACAACGGCGAGCACTACTTCCAGCTAGACGGCAGCACTATCTGGGTGCCGCGAGGGGCCGATGAGCGCCCAAGGCGCGAGCTGCTCGAATGGCACGCCGACACGGTGTTTCGGGGCTAGAGCAGATGGCTGACCATCAGCGAGGGGTCGTTCCAGTCCTTCACCGAGGCCGAGTTGAAGCAGAACTGGTTCGAAATCCGCGACGGTGCTCGCCTCTGGACTATACGTCTCTTCCGTGAAGAATTCTTCGCTTCGCGCGGCCGCACAACGGTCTTACTACTCGGGCACGATCACGGAGTTCTGTGCGGCTGACTTAGACGAGATTTTTGCGCGAATGGTCCAGCGGAACGATTTCGATCTGACGGGAACCCAACGGGACGCATGGCTCGAGCAGGCCAAAATCCTCAAGCGCGTTCTGGCGGGCCGTCAAGGCACGCTCTACTTAGAGTTCACCATTCCCCGCATGGGTCGCCGAATCGATGCGCTTGTCATCATCGGACCGGTCATCTTCGTCCTTGAGTTCAAGGTCGGGGAACAGGCCTATTCGTCGCAGGACGTAGATCAAGTCGTCGACTACAGCCTGGACCTTCACAACTTTCATGAAGGCAGCCACCACGCATATATCGCGCCGGTGCTGATCTGCACTCAGGCGGACGGGAAGAACCAGCGTATCCCCGACACGCGTCCCTCGGACCGTCTGTTCGAGGTGTCGCGGACGAACTCCGACGGTTTGGGGTCGACGATTGAGCGAATCCTGAACCTCGTGGAGGCGCCGGACATTCGGATCGATCAATGGGAGGAGAGCGGTTACAAGCCCACTCCGACGATCATCGAAGCGACGCTAGCGCTCTATCGTGGCCATTCGGTCACCGAGATCTCACGGAGCGACGCCGGCGCCACAAATCTCAGTCAGACTGCAGGCACCGTCGCCTCCATCCTCGAGGAGGTCAAGGCGCGCTCGCAGAAGGCCATCTGCTTCGTGACCGGGGTTCCCGGAGCTGGCAAGACACTGGTCGGCCTCGACGCGGCGACGAAGCACATCGACCACACGGATGAGCTCTACAGCGTGTTCCTGTCAGGCAACGGCCCTCTCGTTGAGATCCTGCAGGAGGCCCTGGCACGGGACAAGATCCGTCAGGAACGCCTCCGAGGAAGGGTTGTCCGCAAGGGGGTAGCATTGAGCGAGGTCCGCGCATTCATTCAGAATGTCCACCACTTCCGCGACGAATGCCTCGTCGACGTGGAGAGGCCCCCGGTCGAGCATGTCGCCATCTTCGATGAAGCGCAGCGTGCCTGGAATCTGAAGCAGACGGCCGACTTCATGAAGCGCAAGAAGGGCCGCGCAGACTTCAGCCAGTCCGAGCCCGAGTTCCTCATCTCTTGCCTCGACCGGCACAAGGATTGGGCCGTGGTCATCTGTCTTGTGGGGGGCGGTCAGGAGATCAATACCGGTGAGGCAGGAATCGGCGAGTGGCTGAGGGCGTTGGGCCGATCATTTCCGGAATGGCGGATCTACGTCTCTGACCGACTCGTGGACAGCGAGTACGGAGCGGGTCGGGTCCTTGAAGCCCTGCGGACCCGAGAGCACGTGGTGTTCAAATCGGACCTCCACCTTTCTACGTCGGTCCGGTCGTTTCGGAGCGAGAAGGTGTCAAAGCTGGTGAAGGAGCTTCTGGACTTGGAGCTCGATGCGGCCCTCGAGACTTTGCAGCTCGTGCAGGAGCGCTACCCGATCGTGCTGACCCGGGATCTGAACACCGCCCGGCGATGGCTCCGCGGCAAGGCTCGGGGTTCGGAACGGTATGGCATCGTGGTGTCGTCCGAGGCTGAACGTCTGAAACCGCATGCGCTGGACGTCAAGACTCCCGTCAACCCCGTGCACTGGTTCCTCAACGACAAGGACAATGTTCGCTCGTCCTACTATCTGGAGGACGTCGCCACGGAGTTCCATGTTCAGGGCCTTGAGCTGGACTGGACCTGCGTAGTCTGGGATGCGGACTTCCGGTATACGCCCAAAGGGTGGCAGCACTGGTCCTTTCGCGGAAACGGCTGGCAGCGGATGCTCTCACCCGAGAGGCAGATGTATCTAAAGAATGCTTACCGAGTCCTGCTGACCAGAGCCCGGCAGGGCATGGTGGTGGTCGTTCCGCGGGGCGATGACGAAGATCTAACCAGAAATCCCGCCTACTATGACCAGACATTCGACTATCTCAGTCGCTCTGGAATGTTGTTGATCTAGGGGCACCGCCCGTCCGCTCGGGAGCGGGGTACCCGCGCCGCCCCGGTTTATGCTTGCCGGGCGCCTATGGTAAGGTGAGCGGCCATGCGCAGCGGAAGCGCCTACGTCGCCGGTCTGATGGACGGCCGCACCGTGTATCTCGACGGCGAGCCGGTCAAGGACGTCACGGTCCATCCCGCGTTTGCCGAGCCGATCAAGGGGATCGCCCGGACGTACGACCGCGCGCGCGCGGCCGCGGCGGATCCGGCGCTCACCTTTGCCGAGCTGGGGACCGAACGGCGCCACAGCAACATGTGGCTCGTCCCGCGCTCGGCCGAGGACCTCGGCGCGCGACGGCGCGTCCACCGCTTTTGGGCGGAGCCCTCGTACGGACTGATGGGCCGCACGCCCGACCACGTCGCGTGCGTGTTGACGGCGTTCGCGGCATGGCGCCAGCTCTTCGACCGGGGCGGGGCGCGCTTCGGCGACCACGTCGTGCGGTGGTACGAGCGCGCGCGCGACGAGGATCTCTACGTCACCTACGCGATCGTGCCGCCGCAGATCGACCGCTCGCAGCCCGCCCATCGGCAGCCTGAGCCGTTTCTCTATCCGGGGGTCGTGGCCGAGCGTGAGGGCGGCATCGTGGTTCGCGGCGCCCAGGCCATCGCGACCTCCGCGGTGCTCGCGGACTGGCTGTTCCTCAGCTACATCACGCCGCTTGTTCCGGGCGACGAGGACTACGCGCTGTCGTTCGTCGTGCCGATGGCCGCCGAGGGCCTGCGCCTCTACCCGCGGCGGCCCTTCGCCGGGATCGCGACGAGCGTCTACGACTACCCGCTCTCCTCGCGCTTCGACGAGGTCGATGCGACGGTCGTATTCCACGACGTGTTCGTGCCCTGGGAGCAGGTGTTCGTCTACCGGAACGTGGACCTCGTCAACGCCCAGTTCCACGAGTCGCCCTCGCACACGCTCGCGAACTTTCAGTCGCTCGTGCGCTTCTCGGTGAAGCTCGAGTTCATGGCCGGGCTCGCCATGAAGCTGGTCGAGCTCCACAGCAACGAGAAGAACGCGGCCGCCCAGGCCACGCTCGGCGGCGACATCGCCGCGCTCTGCGCCAGCTTCGCCGCGCTCGTTCAGGCTGCCGAGCGCTCCCCGCTGGTGCTGGACGGCGTGGCACGCCCGCACCCTCAGTACATCTATGCCGGCATGAGCCTCCAGCGCCGGCTCATCGTGGATCTGATGCGGACGATCCGCGAGCTGGCGGGCGGCGCCTTCCAGGCCGTGCCCTCGTCCGAGGCGAGCTTCACGAGCCCGGAGAGCCGGGCGGACACGGAGCGCTACTACCGGTCGGGCGTGGCGAACGCGCACGACCGGATCAAGCTGATCAGGCTCATCTGGGACTTCGTCGGCACGGAGTTCGGCGGTCGCCAGCTGCAGTACGAGATGTTCTACTCGGCGCCGCAGCCAGTGGTGAACACGCGGATGTTCAAGGCCTACGATTGGCCGGCCGCCAAGGCCGCCGTCGACCGCTGCCTCGGCGAGTACTGAGCCCGTGGCCACGCTCGGCCTCGTCAACATCGGCGCCCTCGCGACGGGCGTGCTGTCGGCGCCGCGGCTCGAGGCCGAGGCGATCCTGGTCGAGAGCGGGCTGATCGCGGCGATCGGGGCGGCCTCGCGGACCGCCGCCGCGGCGGCCGACGTCGTCGTGGACTGCCAGGGCACGACGGTCATCCCCGGGCTCATCGACTCCCATTGCCACGTGGTCCTCGGCGACTACACGCCGCGCCAGAAAACGGTGGACTTCCTTGACTCCTACGTCCACGGCGGGATCACGAGCGTCGTGTCCGCCGGCGAAGGGGTCCACGCTCCCGGCCGTCCTCACGATCCGGTGGCGGCGAAAGCGATCGCGATCGCGGCGGCGATGTGCTTCGCGAACTTTCACCCGAACGGCATGAAGGTGAACGCGGGCTCGGTCGTGCTCGAGCCCGGGCTCACCGACGACGACTTCGCCGAGATGGCGCGCCACGGCGTGCGCCACGCCAAGTACGGCTTCGGCGGCTACGCCCACCCGCGGGACGGCGAGCCGGACGTGCGCCGGGCGCAGAAGCACGGGCTCTGCGTCATGTCCCACTCGGGCGGCAACTCGATCCCGGGCTCGAGCCCGATCAGTCACGACGTGCTCCTGCACCTGCGGCCCGACGTTTGCGGTCACGTGAACGGCGGGACCACGTCGCTCGACGAGGACGGCCTGGCGACGATCATCCGCGAGACGGACATGGCTTTGCAGATCGTGCAGGCCGGCAACCTCCGGTCGGCGCTCTACATTCTGAAGCTTGCGCGCGAGGCGGGCGCGCTCGAGCGCGTGTGCCTCGCGAGCGACACGCCGACGGGGACGGGCGTCATGCCGATGGGGGTGATCAAGACCATCTGCGAGATCGCCTCGCTCGGCGACCTCGCGCCGGAGATCGCGATCGCGCTCGCCACCGGCAACAACACGCGCGCGTTCCGCCTGGCCACGGGCACGGGAATGCTGGCCGTCGGCGCCCCCGCCGACCTCGTCGTTTGCGACGCGCCCGCCGCCTCGAAGGCGCGCGATGCGTTCGGGGCGATCGCGCGCGGTGACATCCCTGGCATCTCCTGCGTGATCATCGATGGACACGTGCGGACGGGGCGGAGCCGCAACAGCCCGCTCGCCACGCGCCTCGCCGCGTTCAAGGGCGTCTCGGTGCCCGGCGCCGGCCACTGATCAAGGACGGTGCCGGGCGCGGACGAGGACGAGGTCTAGGTGAGCCCCCTCACCCTGCCCTCTCCCCCGATGGGGGAGAGGGTTCAGTTTGCAAGCGATCCAACGCTTCCGGGACGTCTACCCCGAAGTCCGCGATCTGAAGCGCTGGGATTTCCGCTACCACGCTTGCAGTCTCCGGATCGCGCGTGAATGCGACCTGATACTGCAAGACCGCCTGCCCACTCATGGATTGGACTGATCCCTCTCCCCCACCGGGGGAGAGGGCAGGGTGAGGGGGCGAGCCGCTGGCCTGATTCGGGAATGTATCCTCCTTGCGACATTGACAAGGTGCGAGTGCGCGGCGAGACTTGGGCCGTGGACCCTGAGATGCGCGAGGCACTCGACCGGTTGGGCGCCGACCTGCGCGGCGAGATTCGGGCGGGCGACACCGAGACGCGCGCTTACGTCGACGAGCGCTTCCAAACCTCCGAGTCCGGGATGCGCGCCTATATCGACGAGCGCTTCCAAACCTCCGAGTCCGGGATGCGCGCCTATATCGACGAGCGCCTCCAGCTGAATACCGGGAGCCTCCTCCACGAAATGCGTGAGTCGGAATCGAGGACGCGCCGCTACTTCGATGTCGTGGGCGAGTCGCTTCGTGGCAGTATCCGTGGCGTCGCCGAGCTCGTGGCGCTTTCGACCGAAGGGTCGAAGCGGCGGGATGACGAGCAGGCGGGGCGGATCGACGGTCTCGAGAGCAGGGTCGTGCGGCTTGAGGTGCGTGTCTTGAGCCTCAAAGACAACCGGAAGCCCCGCCGGCCACGCCGGCGGCGGTAGCCCCGGGCGGTGACGGCCAACGGTTCGACGCTCAGGGTCGGATTCATCGGCGCCGGTTTCTCCGCGCGCCTGCACGCCGAGGCCTATCACCAGGTCCGTGGCGTCGACGTGGCGCTCACACGGGTCGCGGCCGCCCGGCCGGAGCGGGCCGCGCGGTTCGCCGAGGAGTTCGGCGTCACGACAGTCGCGGCCAACGCCGAAGAGGTGATCGCCGCGCCGGACGTGGACGTGGTCGACCTCTGCGTGCCGACGGCGCTCCACGCGCCCCTCGCCATCAAAGCGGCCCGGGCCGGCAAGCACGTGATCGTCGAGAAGCCGCTCACGGGCTGCTTCGCGCCGCCCTCGACGCCGCGCAAGGAGATGCTCCGCCGTGCCCTCGCCGACAGCGACGAGATCATCGCGGCCTGCCAGGAGGCCGGCGTCCGGCTCTGCTACGCGGAGAACTGGGTCTACGCTCCGCCCATCCAGCGGGCGCGGCGCCTGCTCACCGCCGCGGGTGGGCCCATTCTGCGCATCGTCGGCGAGGAAAGCCATGGCGGCACGCACGCGCCCATCAACAAGCGCTGGGAGACGGGCGGGGGCGGCTCGCTCATCGGCAAGGGATGCCATCCGCTTGGCGCCGCGCTCTATCTCAAGGCCGACGAGGGGCGCCGGCTCCGCGGCCGGCCCGTGCGCCCGCGCGCCGTCATGGCCGAGACCGCCCAGCTGACAGAGACGGACGTATTCAAGGCGGCGGGACGGCCCTTCCTTAATACTGTGCCGGGCGCGGACGTGGAGGACTGGGGGACGCTCCTCCTCACGTTCGACGACGGCACCGTGGCGCAGATCACGGGCGGCGACACCGTGCTGGGCGGCATCCGGAACCAGCTGGCCGTGTACGCGGCGCGGGCCGTCGTCCTGTGCAACATCAATCCGAACGACGCGGTCCAGGCCTATGCGCCCGACGCGGCCGTGTTCGGCGACGAGTATCTCGTCGAGAAGCTCGAGACCAAGGCGGGCTGGAGCGCGCCCCAGCCCGACGAGGACTGGATGACCGGCTTCCCGCAGGAGATCCAGGACTTCGTGGAGGCCATCGCGCACGGCCGCGAGCCTCTTTCGGGCGCCGCGCTGGCCCGCGACGTGCTCGCGGTCATCTACGGCGCCTACCTCTCGGCTGCGGAGGGGCGGCGGGTGGATTTGACGCCTTACCTGGCGGACTAGAGCCCCTTCACCCTGCCCTCTCCCCCTTCGGGGGCGAGGGTTCAGAAAGAGCACCTCTCCCCTCGGCAGGGGAGAGGGAGCCAATTTGGTCGCGCCTACAGGGCCTCCCAGTCCTCCACGCTCAGGCCAGCCTGACAAAGGATCGACCGCAGGACTGGCACGGGAACGTCGCCGGGATGCATCGGGAAAGTGACTCCACGACCGTCTGG
>Ga0209108_10001751_pt1 | contig 12567 bp, 12 predicted proteins | sample Rifsed10ft1_FD_184003 | JGI IMG/M metagenome (GOLD analysis project Ga0209108, IMG submission 184003) | Soil microbial communities from Rifle, Colorado, USA - sediment 10ft 1 (version 2) | ecosystem: Environmental > Terrestrial > Deep subsurface > Rock core/Sediment | place: Rifle, Colorado...
ATTCTCGCGCGCCTGTCGCCCGCGGGCGCGCTGCACGCGTTCGACCGCGACCCGGCGGCGGCCGGCGCCGCCGGCCGCCTGTCCGCCGCGCATTCCAATTTTCATTTCCACGCCGTCCCTTTCGCCACGCTCGGCGAGGTGTGCGCGGTCGCGGGCATCGCAGGGCGCGTCGCCGGCGTGCTGCTGGATCTGGGCGTGTCGTCCCCGCAGTTCGACGATCCGGCGCGCGGCTTTTCGTTCGCCAAGGACGGCCCGCTCGACATGCGCATGGATCCGCGCAGCGGCGAGTCCGCCGCGGCGTGGCTGGCGCGCGCGTCCGAAAAGGAGATCGCCGACGTGCTGTGGACGCTCGGCGAGGAGCGCAACAGCATCTTCAGCGCGCCGCACCTGGTGCTCTTCCCCGGCCTGGCCATCATGCTCACCGTGCTGGCCTTCAACCTGCTCGGCGACGGCCTGCGCGATGCGCTCGACCCGCGCCTGAGCAATGCCGGCATCAAGGTAAAATAACCGCCCCTGCGACTCAGAATGTGAAGGGGGCGACGGTGCGGGCCGCCCCCTTGCTTTTTCATCCGTCACGCCCTGCGCTGCCATGGTTGCCCCCAGCCTGCCCGGCATCGAAATCGAAGAGACCACGGACGAGCAGGCGGCCCTCGACCCTCCCTATCGCGTGCTCATCCACAATGACGATGTGACGCCGTATGATTTCGTGATCCAGGTGCTGCGCGCGGTGTTTCACCTGTCCGCGCCGGAGGCGGAGGCCGTGACGTGGGAGGCGCACACGCGCGGGGCGGCGGTCGTGATGGTGCTGCCCCTGGAGGAAGCCAAGCATCGCGTGGGCCAGGCGCACGGCCTGGCGCGCGCCGCGGGCTATCCGCTGGCGTTCACCATCGAGCCGGAATAGAACAGAAGGCGGAAAGCGGACGGCAGCCGGGATTGACTGCGCGCCTGCCTTCCGCCTTCGTGCGCTGTGGTGGGGCGGGAGAGAGTCGAACTCTCACGCTCTTGCGAGCAGGAGATTTTAAGTCTCCGGCGTCTGCCATTCCGCCACCGCCCCAGTTTCCGCGCGCTCCCGCGTTGCGGCTTTGTTTGTCTCCCGGCCAACTAACTCAGCACAACGCAAACGCATTTTGCCCCCGTTTCGTCCTACAATCTCACTGGTTGATAGAAACGGGAGTCATGCATGGCGACCTCAGACAGCGTTCAGGAGTACCAGCGCGTCACACCCGAGTGGCCGACTCTCGTAGCCGCCGGCGTGGCAGTAGTACTTTTGGCACTCCTGGCGCCGACTCTCAAGTGGCTGATCGTCTACGTCTTCAAAGACGCTTAGGCCCTCGGCAACTTTTCCTTGATTTTAGCCTGCCTCTTCGATTCTGCCAACGACCTTCGCCAAAGCCCCCCACTCCTCCAGCGTCAGCGTCTCCGCGCGGCGCTTGGGGTCAATCGCGGCGCGGAAGAGGAGCTCATCCGCTTTGCGGCTCTCCAAATGCAGACCGGCGCTCAGAGAGTTACGCAACTGCTTGCGCTTCTGGCTGAACCCGGCTTTGACGACCTGAAAGAAATGGTCGGCGTCCGCGACGGCGACGGCGGGCTGCGTGAACACGTCCAGCTTGAGGACCGCCGAATCAACTTCGGGCGGGGGATAGAACGCGCCTGCCGGGATGCGCGCGACGAGCCGGGGGGCGCAGTAGAACTGCACGCTCACCGCCAGCAGGCTCATGTCGCCCGGCCCGGCGCAGATGCGCTCGGCCACCTCGCGCTGAACGGTGAGCACGACGAGCGACGGTCGCACGTCCGCCTCCAACAGATGCCGGATGAGAGCGGAGGTGATGTAATAGGGGATATTGGCGACGACTTTGTAACCAGGCGGCAGGCCGTTCCGCGAAGCCGTGAGCGCGTATTTGAGAATGTCGCTGTGGACGATCTCCACATTCGCGCAGGATTGGAGGGTCTGCCGGAGCGCGGGCAGCATCGCCTCGTCCAGCTCGACGGCGACGACGCGCCGGGCGGCGGAGGCAAGGTGGCGCGTGAGGCTGCCCAGCCCGGGGCCGATCTCCAGCACGGTGTCGGAGGCCGCGAGGTCGGCGGCTGCCGCAATTCTGGCGAGCGCGCTTTCGTCAATCAGAAAATTCTGGCCCAGGCTTTTCTTGGGGCGCAGGCCGTAACGGCGCAGCAGGCCGGGCACATCGAGGGGGATCAAGGGAGAAGGCCCAAGGCTCAAGGGAGAAGGTCCAAGGCCCAAGGAACAAGGCCGAAGATTCAAGACTCAAAATTCAAGGAACAGTGGAGGGAATGATCCACGTGATTTGATTCGCGGGCGGGATGGGCGTGAGGAAATAGACGGTCACGACCTGATGCCAGCTCACGTAGTTCCCGTCGTCGTAGCCCAGATCAATCCAGCGCCCCTTCACGCCGCCGCCCGTGTCCGCGGCCTCGGCCCAGCCGTAGCCCGGCACGTACATCCGCGCGCCGAACGGGATGAGGCGGCGGTCAATCGCCACCAGGCCTTTGGTCAGAATCTTACCCGACGCCGTACGGCCATAGTTCGGGGACGACGCCGGACGATCCAGGAACCGGGCGGCATACGAGGTGGCGTACATCGTGTACGCGCGCCAGTATTCGACGGCGCCGTCCGGCGTGTCCAGCGTGCGCACGACGATCTGCGTCCCGTAGCCGATGACGCGCGGTGTGGGCGCTTGCGCCACCTGCTCGCCCTCGTCCACGCGGGCGACCTCCACCCCGTCCTCGTAACGCACCAGCGTGCGGCGCAGTCTCAACCCGTTCACGCCGGCTTGAATTTGAGAGACGTTGTCAATCTCCACATCCGCCAGCGCCTGATAGAGGGTCTCGTACGGAATGATCTCCTGCGCATTGAGGATTTCCGTCCGCACGCGCACCACCCGGAGGAGGCCGTCCTCCGGCAACGGCTGATCTGCCGCCGGGATCGAATAATCCTCTCCCACGAGCGCGAGGCCTGCCTCGGCCAGCGCTTCGCCCACGGTCGCGCGGCGCGTGCGTGTTTGAAGCGTCTGTCCATCAGCCTGCACGGCGACGAGGCGCGCCCGGTGGATGGTGATCGTCAGCGAGGGCGTCAACAGGCTGTCCAGCGCGGGCACGGTTTCGTCCGCGCGGTACAACCGGTAGCCGGCCTCCCACAGCGCCTCGCCGACGGTGCGCGCCGTGGTCTCGACCTGAGTTCCCGCGCCGCCGTCCACAATCGAAATCACCAGCGGGCGCGGAGGCGTGGAGGTCGCGAGCGGTCGGGGGATCGCCGAAGCCGGCGCGGCCGCCGGCGATTGGAGTTCGGAGTAGAAAAGATAAAAGGAAGCAGTGGCTCCGGCAAGGAGCAGCAGGCCGAGGAGTGCGAGAAGACCGCGGTTCATTTCAAAAGACGCACCCGGGCAGGCGCCCCGGCGGCACCTAGGGATGACTCCTTACCGCTGCTGCCTTTCGGCCCTGACGGGGTTCGAAGGTCCCTGCCGCGCCGGACCCGCCCGGATACGCGAGGCGATTATACCAAACTCACCGCCGCCTCAGAAATTTGGTGGAGGAATATTGTGCCCGTCGTCGGGCTGGCCGGCGTAGTAGTCCAGCACCCGGCGGTAATACTCAATCTCTTCGTCGGGAAAGCCGTTCCGCTCCATAAACGCGATTTGCTCGGTGTAGGCAAAGACTTCGGCCTCTTTACTGGTGAGCAGGCCGACCGTAGCAAACTGATAGCAGTGCGAGGCTTCGTGATAGAGCAGCGCGGCGATCATTTCCACTGACATGCGCCGAAGCGCCAAAGCCCGGACCAGGCAGCCGCCATCGGGCAGAGGCCGCGCCTGCGCCAGGCGCGCATAAGGACTCGGCGTAATCGTCGTGACGTAGGTATCCACGCGTTGGTAGGCCTCCAGGTCGTGCGCCTGCAGCCAGTCCAGCGCTTCCCTGATCCGCCGGACGAAGGCGGCATTACCACGGAGGCGGCCATAGATCGAGTTGGCATCTGGAGACGTCGAATTGGACAGGAACTGGCTGACATTCGTGGTGGTGATCAGGTCACTGACCCGAATCAAAGCCGAACCCACATCAGCGTTGGGTGCGTCCAGCCCGGCTGAAAGCTTATCACGATGCACGAAGTGAGCTGTGCCGCTTTCAGGCGCGGACTGAGCTGCGAGGCCGATCGGCACAAGGCGCAACTGGAGGGCGTCATTTGCCTCAGCAGAAACCGGCAAGTTCATGACCAGTACGACACACAAAGCAAGCAGGACAATCCAGCGAGGGCGCATCATCAGACTCCTTGAGACGGCTGCTTCGAGTTGACCCTCCAGGGGAGACCCGGCTCATCCCCTACGAACCGGGCCTCGCCGCGCTTTACGGCCCTATTTGAGAATCCACAACCAAGCGCCGGTAAAGGTGCAGGTTGTCTCGCCCGACTCCTGGAGGGCAACGAAAGCCACACCTCCCTCGGTGATATTGTTATCGGTAAACACCCCCAACCTGTCTCCGTTGGCGTAGACTGCAATCTTGTTGCCCTGAACGATGATCGTGACGTGGTTGGTGCTTCCCTGCTTGGAGTTCAGGGCGGACGCGCTGAGGATGTCACCCGTGACGTTCTTTTGGAATTTGCCGTTCTTGTAATACTCGAGGTCCCATAGCGGCAGTCCTTGCAGCCGTATCATATGCACACGGTACTGCTTCCCTTCTTCCAAATCAGGGCCGCCGCGCAATAGAAAGCCGCATCCGGCAAAGCCCGTGGAGGTGTTCCAAGTCACGTCGGTTTGAAGGACGAAATCAGAGGCCACCACATCGGGATAGTCTGTCTGCGCTCTGATTTCCAGATAGGAATTGGTTTTGATCGTCAGCGGGTCGTGCAGCCACCCGAGATGGCCCTCGTTCGTCGAGAGGTCATACTTCTGCAGCTCGCTCTCGATCATGGCAATGATGGGTGCGGCGGTCTGCGTCGCCCTGGCCTGCTCCGTCGCCGTCAGGTTCGGCGTGGGGCTGGGGGTGACTGTAGGAGGGATGGCGGTCGGGGTTGCCGTGGGCGGGACCGGTGTGAAGGTCGCCGTGGCTGTGGGTGGAACAGCCGTGAACGTGGCCTCTTCGGCTGCGCCCACGGCGGGCGACGGGTCGGCGGGCGTGGCGGCTCCGGCAGTGGCGCACGCGCTCAAAAGCAATCCGACGATGAGGGAAAGGTAGACCGAGATTCGGGACAACTCGTGGCGGTTCATGGTGAGCTCCTTTCAGCTGGAAACGCACGATTGACATGAACATAGCGGCCCAGGACTGCCACTACGAGAGCAAAAGCCGCCAGAAACCGCCAACTTTGGCCTCTTTGCCGGGTTTATGCTTCGAGGAGGGCAAACGCGGCAACGAACGGGTATCGGTTTGTTTGGTTAATCGGGTGGATGGGCATAAAATAGCGTGTACGACAGAGGTGAAATAGTCCGCGACAATCGGTGCCGCGCCTGCTCCTGCTCGACGGGGGTGAATCATGTTGTTCTTCCTCACATCCCTGACCGACTTCCTCGGGATGGCGGTCTCGCTCTGGCTGGCGACCTATCTGTGGGCGCGTGGTTTTCCAAGCCGCGTCACGCTGCGCGCGGTGATGGTCTTGCTGGCGCTGGCGGGATTCTTCCTCAGCGGATACCTCAATCTCCATCACCCCGTGCCCGGCTCGACAGCCTGGCGGGCGGTCTTTCTAACCATCGCCTTTTTGGCCTGGTACGACATGACCTATCGGCTGCTGCCGACCACCACCCAGCCTAAGGTTCGCTGGGTGGCCTGGGGCCTGTACGTCTGCAGCCTGATCGCCATCGCGCTATTGCTCAGCCAGCGGAACATCTTCGTGAACCCGGGCAACCCGCTCTTGGCCACTCAGGTCAACGTCGGGCCGGGCTACCTCGCCTACGGCCTATTCCTCGTGGGGCTTGCGGCAGCCACCCTTTACAATTTCCGCCTGGCGAGGCGGCCCGGCGCGGGGCCGCAGCACCGCTATTTCCTTGCGGCCACAATCGTGGCGGCGGGCGCCGCCATTGTGACGTACGGGGCGGCGGCCCTGCCCATGCTACCGCCTATGCCCCGGCTGCCACGGGACGCACTTTTGTTCCTGGCTGTATCGCTGTTGGGGTATTCGGTCGCCCGGCATCAGGCGCTGGTCGAGCGGCGCACGACGCTGCAAGACCTTCCGGTCTCCGGCCTCGCCATTCTCTGCCTGTCGGGAGTCTATGCCCTGGCCGCGTGGCAGGGCGGCTTTGCGGCCGACGTCGTCGCGTTTATCACCGTGCTGGCCATCCTGACTCATTCTGCTTACGATCTAGTGCACGAAATGCTCGACCGTTTCCTGCACCGGCGTGAAAGCGCCCTGCGCCGACAATTGCGTGAGCTGTCGCGCAACGTGGGCGGCGACACCACGCTGATGAACAATTTGCAACAAGGACTGACGACCCTGTGCCGCACCCTGCGCGCTTCCGGTGGCTTCATGGCCATGCAGCGGGACGCGCACTTCGACGTGACCGCCTCGCTCAATTCCCTGTCGGTGGGCAGCCCACTGGATGCGGGGGACGTGACGTGTGAGGATGTATGCCAACCGCGCGGGGCATTGGCCGAAAGGGCAGCCTGGCTCGCGCCCGCTTTTGCGGGCGCAGATCAGGTCGGGGTGATTGGGCTGGGGCCGCGGACGAGCGGGGGCAAATATTCCGAAGCGGACCTGGACCTACTGGCCGAGATGGCGGATTGGATGGGGCGCCTCGTCCACACGCACGCCCGGCAGCGGGACAGCCGCGAGCGCCTCAGCCAACTGGCGAGCGAAGTCCAGTCCCGCGAGCTGGGCCTGCAGGCCGAGGCGGAGGACCTGCTGACGACGCTGGAGAACAATCCTGATCGAGAATTCGTCCGGCTGGTCGAGGAGGCGCTGCGCAACCTGGCGGATTACGCCGCGTTGGGCCAATCGCCGCTGGCCGCGCAGCTCACCGCGCCGGGCGCGACGCACGTCGAGCGCGGCAAAGCCGTGCGGCAGATGTTGATTCAGGCGGTCGAAACCCTGCGCCCCGCCGGCCAGCGCCCCACCGGCATCCTGCCGCGCGAGTGGTACGGTCACGCGATCTTGTACGATGCGTACGTCGAGGACGCGCCCAACCGCGAGATCATGGCCCGCCTGTATATCTCCGAGGGCACCTTCAACCGGGTGCGCCGCAAGGCGCTGCGGGCCGTCGCCCGGACTCTCTGGGAGATGGAAACCCCTCCCCGGACTCCCCTCGAAGCCGCCTCGCCCGTCAACCGGCCAACCTCGCCGTCGCGATAGAATAAACCGGCGGGAGAAAGTCGGCGAGCAGTTCCCACGCGTCGCCTTCATTGCGGCTGTAGAAGACCTGCCCCGTGCTCGTTCCAACGTAGACGCCGCAGGGATCGCACGTATCGGTTGCGAGGCCCTCGCAATGACTCCCGGAAGGTGAAATAGCGGCCCAACGGCATCGAGATGAGCCGCCCGGCCAGCCAAGGCGAGTATCGCACACTTACTGACCTCCGACTGGCCGGGTCGGCTCCATCGGTTGTTCGGCGGCCAGTTCGAATCTGAGCTCGATGATGAGCCGGAGAAACCGGAGTGGCTTTTGATATTGACATACCAGACTGGAGCGTTGTCTGGGTTGGCCGCGTAAGCCGCAACCTGCTGTCGTGGTCGGCGGATCACGATCTCGGTTGATACATCGACTGCCATGTTGTCCTCCTACAGGAGCGGAGATGCAACGAGCTAGACGTAATCCGTGGTCAGCCGGCCCAGCCACTTCCGGGTCGCAGAGCCAAGCTATAGCCGCCGAACTCGCGATTCACGCGCCGTGCAGCCGGTCACGCGGGGGGCGGCGCGGACTGAGCGAACTGTATCCGGTTGCCCTCGGGGTCGTACAACGTACCATAGGTGACGACGCCAGGGATGTCCACGACGTCGTCGCACTTGACGCCCTTCTTGCGCAACGCCTCCGTCACCTTGCGCGCGTCGTCCACGGTGAGCACCATCATCGCGCCGCCGTTGGTGGGCGGCATCGGGCCGTGGCCGTCGTGTTCGCTCCAGCGGTTGATGGCGACGTGGGCCTCGTTGTCCCGGCCATACTCGACCCAGCCGAACTCGTCGCTCGCCCACGCCACCGGCCACTCGAGCACCTCGCTATAGAACTTCTTGGCCCGCTCCCAATCGGTGACGTAGTAGGACACAACGTTGACATTCTTGAACATGGACATGGCGGCTTTCCCTTCGTGACAGAAATTGGAGTTAGAACAATAGAAAAATTCACATCTCAACATAGGCTTTGAGCTTGCCCAACAGGTCGGCGCCGCCGCGGTCGTAGCCCGCGCGTTGCGCCTCGCCATCCGGCAGGCGCTCGAACCCCTCGTGGACAAGGGACAGGCGGGTCCCCTCCCCCTCAGGCCGGAATTCCAGCCGCACGACCGTCACGATGCCTCCCCAGGATTTTTCACTCCAGGTGTACGCGAGGCGGAGCGGCGGAAGCCACTCGACCACGTGGCCGATGAGGTAGCCCGATCCGTCCTCGCCCCATTTCTCCATATACCGTCCGCCCAGATGCGGCTCGATGACCAGACCCGTGACGCGCTCGGCGTCCATATAATACGGCTTCGTCCACCACTGGTTCATCTCGCTCACCCAGGCCCGCCAGACTCGCTCCGGCTGCGCGGCAATGACAATGCTCCGCTCAACTTTCATCGTTTTCCTCCTTGGCAGAATCGGATTCGACGTAGTCCTTGAATGCCTGAAGTTGCCTGTCCCAGAAAGCTTCGTACTGGCTCAACCAGCCGGCCACGTCGCGCAGAGGCGCGGCGTTCAGGGTGTACATCCGCTCGCGGCCCTGCTTTTTGGTCACCACCAGTTTAGAACGGCGCAGGATGGCGAGGTGCTTGGACACCGCCGGCCGGCTGATCTTGCGGAAGCGGTGGGCGATGGCTCCTGCCGTGAGGCTCTCCTCGCGGAGGAGGTCCAGGATGCGGCGGCGGGTTCCATCCGAGATGGCTTGATAGGGCGTCGTGAAGGCGTTCATATGTAACTATATGGTTACATATTTTGTGGGAATTGTCAAGCGGGAAAACAAAAGACCCGGCAGGTCTCGGAGACCTGCCGGGTCCGCGTTCCGGGGATTACGGCTCGTCGGCGACGAGGGGCGTGGTGTCCAGGCTCGTCAGCGGCGGGCGAACGTGCAAGAAGCGGAACGCCACCTGCACCGATGGACCAATGGCGACCGCGAAGATGAGCGTTCCCCATCCCACGGGTCCCCCAAGCAGCCAGCCCACGAGCACCACGCCCACTTCGAGAAACGTCCGCGCACGACGCACGCTGACTTTCGCCAGCCGCGAAATGGCGAGCATCAAACTGTCACGCGGGCCGGCCCCGGCATTCACCCCGACGTACACCGCCGTCGCGAAGCCCATGATGAACGCGCCGAGGAGCAGATACGGGACTTGAATCCACACGTTGTTTCGAACAGCCGGGATGAGCGGTTTGAGCCAATCCACCCACAGGCCAATCGAGAGCATGTTGGCAATCGTCCCCCACCCCAGCGGTTGCTTGAGCAGCACGTCAATCAGGGTGACGACGATCGCGACGGCAATGGTAGCCTGTCCGAGCGTGATCGGCAGGTGCAGCGTCAGCGCCTTCTCCAGCACGACCCAGGGCGAGGTGCCGAGGTTCGCCTGCACCATGATGTCAATGGAGACGCCAAAGAGCAGAAAGCCGAACTGTATGACGGCAAAGTCACGGAGGAATCGCGGCCAGCCGTTCCAGCGCGTGATGAAGATTCTTCCAGCCATTATCTTACAACGTGGTATTTCTTGACGAACGCCATCGGGTCGGTGTAGTAGCGCTGGACGGCGGGCAGGTTGTCGCCGGGCCAGTGGCCGGGGATGCTCTTGAGGATGGGGTCGGGCGAGACGTCGAAGTGCAGGTGATAGTTGTTAGGCCCGTACTCGCCGATGGTGGCGATTTGCTGGCCGCGCCCCACGGTCTGTCCCTCCTGCACCGCCATGTTCGCGACGTGGGCGTAGCGGGCACAGACCACGCGGTTCTCGTTCGGCACCGGGTGCTCGACGACGATGACGTTCTTCCAGCCGGAGCTGACGTACCGCGCCCAGATGACCTGCCCGTCGGCGGCGGCGTACACGGGCGCGTCCTTGTCGGCGACGAGGCTCCCGTCCAGGTTGAGGTCGGCGCCCGTGTGGCGCGCGTACCCGCTCCCGAGCAGATAGCGCGAACCGAAGGGGTTCGCGTCGAACCAGCGCCCGACCCAGAGATTGTATCTCCCCGCTGTCTGGCCGCCGGCCGCAAACGGCCCGCGGCGTTCGGCGTCCGTGCCCACGGGCGAATCGAAGCTCAACAACTGCGCAGGCGCGGCGGTCACGGGCCGCCAGCGGATCGCGCCGAAGGTGATCTCGAATTTCTTGCTGGGGTGCGTGTTGGGATCAATGAAAGTCACGTCGGCGACGTTCACGCGGCCCGCATCCAGGAGCGCGGGGTCAAGCTCGAACTCCTTGACGAGCGGCCCGCCGGGCGCGCCGTTGATGATGTTCCCTTGCAACTGCACCCACTGGTTGTTGTACGGCTCCTGATTCAAGATCACCGTCACTTCGCGCCGCACGCCGCCCGTGTAGTCCACGATGATGTAATACACGTCGCGCGCATAAGCGTGGATATTGGGGATGAAAGCCTCGATGGCGTACTTGCCCTTGCCGGTGAGCCTGGGCACGTAACTCACGTACAGCCTCTGGGCATTGTACGACGCCGCGCGGTAGGCATACGGGCGGCCATTCACGTCGAGGGCCACCGCCCACCCCGGGCTGATCTGATCCGGGTCGCCGTAGTAGCCGATGAAGAACTCGCCCGTGCGCTCGTTGTTCGGGTCTACGATGGTGAGCGTGGGCGCTGCGCCCGGCGGGATGGGCGGGGGCGGGACGACGACGGGCGGGGGGACCACGACGACCGGGGGCGGATTGGGGACCCCAACGTCGGCCACCTGCGCCAACTCGTCCTTGCCCGCGCCCCCATCCGCCGTATTCAATCCATGACCATAGCGGTAAATCGAAACCCCGGCGGCCCGGAATGTGTTGACCGCCGTGTTCACCGCCGTGCGAATCTCGGCAACCGGATACGGCGTGGCGAACCCATCCGGGGTGTAGCCCTCCAGCATCGGATAGACGGGCTTGCCCCAGTTGCCGATGGCGTTGTAGCAGGCCTGCAGCGCCTGCTGCGCGCTCTGCCCGAAGTGATAGTGGTAGACCATCGGGTGCAGGCTGTCCACTTCCGGGAACCAGATTTGCTGCACCCACAATTGCGCGGGCCTGTTCCCGCGCGCGTCTAAGATCAGCCCGAGGTGGAAGTTCGCCCCCACGCGCTGGCGCAGCCCCACGGCCAGCGCCTGCGCCGCGTTCTGGTCGCCGACGAAGTACGACGGCCCGGTCTCGAGGTCGAGCAGCATGGACTTCACGCCGCTGTTCAGGCAGATGTCGCCGATGCGGTCAATCTCCTGATTGACGACGTTGCCGCGCACCACGCACCAGGCGTGGCACTCCAGCCCGCGCGAGGCCAGCACCGTGACCCACCGCTGCACGTCCGCGACCGAGTTGATGGCGAGGTTGGGATTGGTGGAGTCGTACGCGCCCTGCCAGCCGATGCCGTTGTTGGTCTTGACGAGGATCGCGTTGACGTTGGGCCACGCCCCGCGGATGTTGTCCGCGAGCTGCGCGATGGTGGTCTCCGGCACAGAGCGCGGCGTCCAATAGATGAGCGCTAGGCGGCCAGCGAAAAGATTGGGGTTGCCCATGTTCAATCTCCTGAGGCAGAGATCGGTGTCAACGGATGGGACAGCGGATAAACGGATTCTATGATACAGCCTGCGCTATCCGTTTATCCGCTGAGCGAAGCATCCGCTGACGCCAAGATTCCAGAATATTTTCTCACGATTTATCATTTGGCGCAGTATAGGCGGAGCGGGCGGGGAAGGCAAATGATTATGGATTTATTGAGAGCGTTGCCGGTGGTAACCATGCGTACCAAAGTACAGTCTCATCGTCGCGCAGACTAAGGCGAATTACATCAGTTCCGTCAGCATTCATCAAAAAGATTGCATTTGAACGATTTGTATCATCAAGTCCAATCATTTTGCCCAACCCATCACGCTTGGAAACAAACGCAATCTTACTTCCATCGAGTGACCAGCTAGGCCGAGTGTTTGAACCAACGCCATTTGTGAGATTGATAAGGTCAGAACCATATTCCCCGCCTACTTAAAGGCTCAATCGGAGGTCTTAGAGGAATCAGCTCAATTACGAATCGGGCAGTATAGACACTACGGGAGAGGAAGGCAAATATCAGAACGCATGGATCGGGGGGCGGGCCTCAACGTCCGCTTATATTCGTGTTGCGCCGCATATTCCAAATCATCCGCCACGTGTCCGTCCGGCGCACGTCCACGAGCGACCACCACACGCGCAGCCGCTCGTCGAAGGAGTGCGCCCAGCGCGCGGTCTCGGCCCGGTCGGCGAGGCCGCGTTGGAGGCGCTGCGGGATGGTGCGCAGCGGCGGCGTCTGCG
>Ga0209108_10001752_pt1 | contig 12562 bp, 11 predicted proteins | sample Rifsed10ft1_FD_184003 | JGI IMG/M metagenome (GOLD analysis project Ga0209108, IMG submission 184003) | Soil microbial communities from Rifle, Colorado, USA - sediment 10ft 1 (version 2) | ecosystem: Environmental > Terrestrial > Deep subsurface > Rock core/Sediment | place: Rifle, Colorado...
ATGACAATATCTATAGATGGGAAAGCCGATGCCATTGCAAAGAAGATGTCCGACCTTGGGGTTGGAAGCCTAGTCGTAGTTCGGAAGGGCAAGCCCATTGGGATAATTACGGATACTGATCTAGTTGAGAAAGTAGTGGCGAAGAATGCAAAGCCAAACACTATAACTGCTTCCAAGATTCTGTCATCTCCCCTCAAACCTATAGATTTCATGGAAGACCTTCCAGAAGCTGCAAGGCTGGCTCGGAAGCAGAGGGTAAAGAGGCTGGGAGTTGTCAGAGATGGCAACCTTATAGGAATTATCTCGCTCTCGGACATACTTGCAGTGACTCCAGAGCTGATAGAGATAGTTTCAGAAAAGGCCAGAATAATGACTGGCAGTCAAGAAGGGTCAGGGGCTATGTCTAAGGGTATTGTGATAGTTGCGGGAGATGGTCTGAATTCCTGTAGGAGATGGACAACAAGTATCTATGCGAAGAGTGCAGAATGGAAAAAGCTGCGGAGCCGCCTGAGGAATAGTTGAGATCAATTAACATAGTAAACGGGAAGGTCTGGATTAGCAGTAAATTTGCCGATGCAGGAATTTCAATCAGTAATGGTATGATCCAGAAAATAGCAAAGGAGCACAGACTTCCTGACGCTGATGTCAAGTTCGATGCAAGGGGCAAGATGGTCTTCCCGGGCTTTATCGATGTTCACACGCATTTGAGGGATGCTGAATATTCTTACAAGGAAGATTTTGCAAGTGGAACTTCTGCAGCAGTTGCAGGAGGGTTCACAACAGTTCTCGACATGCCAAATACTTCTCCTCCAATAACGAGTGCAAAAGCATTAAGGAATAGAATCCAAAATGCCAAAGGCAGAATCTACTGCGATGTAGGGTTCTACGGCACTACTAACAACCCATCAATAGCTACAGAGCTTGCAGAGGCAGGTTGCATAGCCTTCAAGGCGTACCTTCACAAGGCAATTGATAGCATAATATTTGACTCAGAAAAGATCGAGAATTTAATCGTCGCGGCAAAGAAAACCAGACGTTTGGTGTGCTTTCATGCTGAAGATCCTGCTCTGATTAATAAAAACACAAGGACGGCCGAAGGGCACCGTCAGGCTCACCCAGCAAAGGCAGAAGTTTCAGCTATAGAGCAGGTTATCAAGATTGCTTCAAAAACTCAAGGCAAGGTGCACATATGCCATCTATCGACCAAAGAAGGTCTGAAGCTGATAAATGAAGCAAGAAAACTAGGTACTAATATATCATGTGAAGCAACCCCTCATCACATGCTGCTGAACTCTGCAATCATTGATGAGCTTGGAGGAATGGCTGTCGTTGAACCTCCATTGCGTGCTCCAGCGGATTCTGCAGCCATCCTCGAGGGAGTTTCCGCAGGTCTGATACCGATAGTCGCTACTGACCATGCTCCGCACGCCTTGAAGGAAAAAGGAAATCAAAATCCACGCCCGGGATTTCCCCAGCTTGAAACTCTTGCTGGCCTGCTCTTTACGCTGGTTAACCAAGAAAGGATATCGGTAAAACGTGCCATCGCTGCAATAACAGAAAATCCTGCATCGAGGTTCAACCTGAGCAGAATTGGTGCAATGAAAGAGGGCTTTAGGGCAAATATTACTATTCTTGACCCGAAGAAGAGCTGGAAGATAGATTCTGGTACGTTCTATACGAAGGCGAAGTATTCTCCGTTTGAAGGAAGAAGTGTGAGGGGGAAGGTCTTTGCTACGATAGTTGGAGGAGAATTGGTCTACGAAAATGGTGAGATCATCTCAAAGCCAAAGGGTGACATAGTCTACGGAAGCGAAGTTCGCAGTTGACGGAATGCTGGGCAGTTTGGCAAGGAAGCTCCGCATGTACAGCTTCGACACCATTTATGATGCGAAATTAAACGATGCTGAATTAATCAAGATTGCAGAATCGCAGAATAGGACGCTCCTGACATCTGACAGAGAACTGTTTTTGAGGGCGACTAACAAAAGTATATCAGCGGTTCTGATAGTAGGTGATAACGACGCTGCAAGACTTGCTTACGTATTCAGCTCATTGCAAATTGCCGCTGATCTTAACCCTGAAAAATCAAGGTGTCCCGTCTGCAACGGCCTGCTCGAAGGAGCTATCAAGTCCTCTTTGACCAATGTTCCGAAGACTGTATTAGAGAGGCAAGAGAGGTTCTACGTCTGCAAAAGCTGTGGGAAGGTGTACTGGCGGGGGAGTCACTGGCAAAGGATGAAGTCCATGGCTAACATCGTAGAAAAAATGGCACAAACTTAAGTGGAACTGCATTGCAGAAATTCATATCATGAAGTTGGACGACGGAACTGGTGCATTTCTTGTCACGCTTGCGAGGAGCACGATAGAGAAGTTCTTTGCAGAAGGGAGATTGCGGAATGTACCGAAGGAGCATGGTGCTATTTTTGAAACTAAAGCTGGAGTTTTTGTGACGATTAGTAGCGTAATCAATGGGGGGAAAGAGCTGAGAGGCTGCATAGGCTTTCCATACCCCGACAAGCCTTTGATTGAAGCTGTAATGAGCGCAGCAGTAGCTGCAGCGACTGAAGACCCGAGATTCCCTCCTCTAATGAAAAACGAGCTTGAGAAAACCCTCTTCGAGTTGAGCGTACTTACACCTCCAGAACTAATTCAGGTTAAATCTACTAAAGAGTTGCCGAGGAATATCGCTGTAGGCAGAGACGGCCTTATAGTGCAATGGTCTCTTGGTAGAGGATTGTTGTTGCCTCAGGTGCCCGTAGAATATGGATGGAACGCGGAGGAGTTTCTTGAGAACGCCTGCATGAAGGCTGGTGCAACTCCGGACATCTGGCTCGTTCCAAGCACAAAAGTTTACAAGTTCCAGGCGATAATCTTCGAAGAGGCTTCTCCGAAGGGTAGAGTGGAGAGAAAGAACCTGTAGTGATGCAGATGGCTCTGGCTTACCTTCCCGCATTTGGCTCTGGTCTTGGGCATGTTAGCAGGCTCTCTATAATAGCCAGAGAACTGCAGTTAAACGGTTTCGACGTAAGGTTTTCATCATTCGGGGAGGGTGCAAAATACCTCAGAGAGGTTGGGTTCGAGTGCGACACATGTCCTGAAATGGACGTGGGCTTGACTGACGGTAAAGTTTCTCTGAAGAAGACAACACTGGGATTTCCAAGCATGATGGCGAGTTTTGCGAAACAAGTGCGATTTGAAATGAAGAATATGGCAGCACTGAAGCCCAAAGTAGTCTGTAACGATTCGAGGCTTTCAAGCGTAATCGCCGCTTCAAGGAAGCATATCCCCTGCATAACAATGCTGAATCAGATCAGAATTAGGATGCCTGAAAGCGGGTTGAGCAGAGTTTCCAGCATAGGTGAGGAAACAATGGCAGAGCTCCTTGGCAGAGCATGGGCTCTCAGCAAAGAAATTCTTGTACCAGATTTGGCTCCTCCTTACACGATATGCGAGAAGAGCATTTCCGATATTTCTTCAATCAGCAAGAAGGTTAACTACGTTGGATTTATTGTAAAGAAAAAGGAATTCAAGAATTCTGAGCTTGCAAAACTAAGGTCTACTTTTGGAATCAACGGCTCGAAGGTATTCTTTGCACAGATAAGTGGGCCTGCTGGAACGCGGGAAGGGGCTGTAAGGAAGGTAATCGAAGCCTCAAAGAGGGCAAACGGAGATTTTTCGCTCATAATATCTGGAGGTATTGTAGGCGGAAAAACAGAGCCCATGAAGATAGGCAACTCTTGGTACTTCGAATGGTGCCCGATACGCGATGAACTATTCGCTCTTGCAGACTATTCGATCGGTAGAGGAGGGCATTCGACGATAGCGCAATCATTGTGCTATGGAAAGCCGATGATAATCATTCCTATAGAGAAACATTCGGAGCAGATAGGCAACGGGAGCAAAGTTTCTGAGCTTGGAGCTGGCATCTGCATAAAGGCTGAGGATCTGAAGACCAAAACCCTACTCGAATCTGCAGAGCAGATATCATCAGACGACAAATACACAAAGAGCGCTCGGAAAATAGCCGAGATTGCCGAGAATTACAATGGCCCTCTAAATGCTACAAAAGCGGTTCTTTCAGCATGCGACTAATTGCAAGATTTATTCTAGCTAATCATTGAGGCTGCAGAATGTCCCTCCATACAATAGATCAAGTCTTCAAGCTGCAGGATGGCGAAACTGCGAGGATTCATGGGTGGGTAAGGTCGAAGAGCAGGATTGGAGGTCTAACGTTTGCAATAATTAGGGATGGAACGGGAGAGATGCAGGTTGCTGCAAGGAAGGGCGTCGCAGACGACGAATCAATTTCTGCAATTAACGATGCAAGCAAAGAGTCTGCAGTTGTTGTTGAGGGTTCAGTAAAAACAGATCCGAGGGCTTCTGGGGGCAAAGAGATTCAGGTCAAGAGCTTCCAAGTATTGGCTAAAGCGGAAAAATGGCCAATTACAAAAAGTGCAGTAACTTCTCCCTCGTTTTTGTACGACAACAGGCACCTTTCGATTAGAGGCAGAAAGTCTGCTGCAGTAATGAAGGTTAGAGCTGAAATAATCTATGCTTCTTTCGATTTCTTCGTACAGGGAGGTTTCACGCTAATTAGCGCACCTACAATCGTTCAATCTGCATGCGAAGGAGGCTCAACGCTTTTTGAGCTGGACTATTTCGGCCAGAAGGCTTACCTTTCCCAGAGCGCTCAGCTCTATGAAGAAGCGGCAATATTCGCATTCGAGAAGGTCTTCATCTTCCAGCCTGCATTCAGGGCTGAAAAATCCAAGACTTCAAAGCACCTTACAGAGTTCTGGATGATAGAGGCTGAGCAGGCGTTTGTCGAGCAGCAGGATAACCTGAAACTTCAGGAGGAGTTAGTTCATGCTATTGTTAGCAGGGTCGTAGAGAAGAGGGCCAAAGAGCTTGCAACTTTAGGAAGGAATGTTAGAGTTCCCGAAAAACCTCTGCCAAGGATAAGCTACGACGAAGTTCTTGGCATGGCATCCAAAAAAGGAATTGGATTTACTTGGGGCGAAGATATACCCACAAACGTCGAAAGGATGGTCTCGCAGGCATTTGACAGACCGTTTTTCATAACCGATTATCCTCTCTCCGCTAGAGGATTCTATCATATGACCAAGCCCGACAATGACAAGGTTACAAAGTCTGCAGACCTTATAGCGCCTGAAGGCTACGGTGAAATTGCAACTGGCGGGGAACGAGTTTCTGATTATGATATGTTGTTAGAGCGCGTCAAGAAGCAAGAGCTTCCTGCCGAGTCGTTTCAATGGTACCTCGATCTAAGGAAATACGGCATGTCCACTCATGCAGGGTTTGGAATAGGTGTCGAAAGGACAGCTAGATGGCTGTGCGGTTTGAAGCACATCAGGGCTGCAAGTCTGTTCCCAAGAACGATGACTAGAGTGAATCCTTAATCGCAAGCAGTTTGGAAAGGCAACAACATGGCAAAGCGACCCCAACAGCTCCTAAGCAGAGCCAAGATAAGGGAATTCATAATGAAGGACTACAAAGAGGTTGCAGAAATATGGGAGAAAGTAGGTTTGGCAGCGAAAAGCGAGAGCACAAAAGATGTCTTCATCGAGCAGCAGAAAGTCGCCAAGGATTTGTTTCTTGTTTATGAGATCGACAAGAAGGTCGTTGGAACAGTGATTGGAGGGTGGGACGGCTGGAGGGCGTGGATTTACAGGATTGCCGTTGATCCTAAACATCAGAGGAATGGAATCGCTTCAAAGTTGATTGCAGAGGTTACAAGAAGGCTCTCAGCGAAGGGAGGCAAAAAGTTCAGGGCGTTGATAGTCTCGGACAATACAGCATCAAAGTCAATGTTCAAGAGCTTGGGCTTCAGCATTCACGAAAACATTCTAATGGTAGCCAAAAACGGAGATTGTTGCTAAGTTTCAATGCTGTATCACTTTTGTTGCACCAAACTTTCTTATCACAAGCATACCATAAACTATCCGTGATTCAAAAATGGCAAGTGAAAAGAATACACTTGTAGCGTTGGGGGTCGTTGCTGCTATAGGAATTGTGGCAGCGTTCGTAATTGGCTACTATGTTGGGACATACTCGTACTCTAACTACGGAATGATGGGTCCAGGTGGAGGTATGATGGGATCGGGAGGGATGATGGGTGGTATGATGGGTTCGGGAATGATGGGACCGGGCGTGATGGGTCCTGGCATGATGGGGCCTGGTGCAGGCATACAATCAGCAACACAGAACACAGTCATCATAACGAACTATGCATTCTATCCTGACATTTTGACGGTAAAGAAGGGTACAACTGTGACTTGGATCAACATGGACCCTGTCCCGCATACGGTAGAAGCAGGCACTCATGAGAAACCAACAGGAAAGTTCGAGTCTCAATTATTAGGGCGCATGGAATCTTTTAGCTACACTTTTACCGAGCCTGGCACTTATGTGTACCACTGCGACCCTCACCCATACATGACGGGAAAAATCATAGTTGAGGGTTAGCTGCCCTCTTTTTCTTTTTGCAGCCATTCTGCTATAGAAACTTCGTTTGTGTTAGCATACTCCCTTATGTTTACGATGCCTCTCTCTGCAAGCCTTGCAAGTATTCTATGAACCTTTAACCTCGTCAAGCCCGACTCTTTTACAACGTACTTCTGCAGGTACTTTCCATTGTGCACAAGAATAACCTCTATGACCTTCTGCTCTTCTACACTCAGAGTCTTCATTATTGTCGATAGCTTCTGCTCTTTTTGTGCGATAGGTTGAATACTGCTTGTAACGTTCCTGATCTCTGGAAATAACATAGAGTAACTAAGACCCGCAACCCCAATAACCAGTATGGCAATGAATGCTAGGGGAATTATTGTGTAAAGTGGTGCAAAAGGCATCCCAGCAGGAACCATTGCGCCTCCCATCATCATGTCCATCATGCCCTGCATCGAAGAAGGCATTGAGCTGCGCATTTGGGAAGAAAGCGTAAAGAAATAGTACCAAGTTCCAAATAGTCCAGCTGCAGAGCCTGCTATTAAGGCTGCAAATAGGAAGTTTCTGTTCAAACGTGCCCTAGTTTTGTTCGTTGGAGCACGAAATAAACCTTCAACGCTTCTTTGGCACGTACTTCATTTCTAGATCGTGGAATTTGTCATAACCGACTAATTTGTTGAAGTCGCCAAAAGGTATTAAGTTGTTTTGGAAGCCTTCAGATGTCCTCTTTTTCTTAAGGTATTCTAGCGAATCCCTGATGCCTTTTGCCGCTGCATAGAGCGATGTCAAAGGATACAGAACTATCTTGAAGCCAAGTTGCTCAGCCCTGTCAAAAGGCACTAATGGAGTTGCACCCCTCTCAATCTGGTTCAGTAGCATCGGAGCATTGATCTGCTTTGAAATTTCGCCAAGCTGCCCATACGACTTTGGAGCTTCTAAGAATATTATATCCGCACCTGCTTTCTTGAACTCTTTTGCCCTATCAATAGCCTCCTGCAACCCTTCCGTGGCAATAGCATCTGTCCTCGCAATTATTATCACATCGGAATCAACTTCATCTCTGGCATCTACAGCAGCCCTGATCTTCCCCAAACTTTCTTCGTGTGAAATGGTTTCTTTACCTGTCATGTGCCCGCATCTTTTGGGCCAAACTTGATCCTCAACAATCATTCCCGAAGCACCTGCCCAGATGTACTCCTTTACTGTTCTGTACACGTTGACTGCGTTGCCGTAGCCAGTATCGGCGTCGCATATTACGGGCACGTTTACAGCTCTGCAAATGGATGCAACCCTGCCTACCATTTCGCCGAAACTTACCAATCCGACATCGGGCTGAGCGAGCAATGATGCTGCAGTGCCATAGCCCGTGTGGAATATTACTTCAAAGCCTACCCTCTCTGCAATCTTTGCCGATAGCGCATCGTAAACTCCAGGTACAAGTATCGAACCCTTTCTTTCAACGAGTTTGCGGAGCTGCTTAGCCTTTCCCATGTTCGGATGCTAAAATGGGCGGTATTTAGAGGCGAGCTTTATTGCGCTTTTTGATTTCTTCCTGAAGCTTGTCAGGAATCGGCCTGCAACCACAATTCTTGGCATGCTCCAGATGCCACCTTATCCTCCGCTCGATTGTAGGGTTCTTTGGCATAGGATTTGCATTATGCCATTTTTCATTGATTTTCAAAACTATTCTCTCCCAATAACCTCTTGCGCAGGCTCGGCCTCTATCTTCTTTAATTGCGCTTGATACATCTCGAGCAGTTCTTCCGTTGTCGTAGCGTCTTCGGGACTCTTGTCATCTCTAATCTTGCCAGTGAACTTCGGAAATCTTAACGCCAAGCCAGCACCTTTGCGTATGGCGTCGATTTTTGCCGTGTGTATAGGGCTTTGAGTAATTTCGGAGCCTATTATTTCTAGGACTACATTTGGAACAAACCAGACATCAGCTTCCATCTTCGAATTTACTCTGGGATGAATATGCTGTACCTTGTACTTCTGAAGCATGTCAAAAATCCTCATCAGATCTTCGTCTGTAAATCCCGTCCCGACCTTGCAGACAGTTCTGAAGACATCAGTTTCTTTGTCGTAGGAAGCAAGTAGCAAAGCGCCGTACCTCCCCGCCCTCCTCCCTCTACCATGGAACCCTCCAACTACAACAAGGTCAACAGAATCTGTCAGTTCGCTCCTGTATTCCCTCTTTAGCTTGACCCAGAGGAACTCTCTTGCTCCTGCTCTATATGCGCTATTTCTGTCCTTTATGACAAGACCCTCGCATCCGTTTGAAATCGCTTCCTGCATGAACTTCTCAATCTCTTCAGGATCAGATGTAGTAATTGCTGGGACAAGTTTCAACCTATCTCCATCTTGCAGTATTTTCTGCAATGTTGCTCTCCTCTTCGTGTAAGGCAATGCAGTAAGGTCTTTCCCGTCAAGGTACAGAACGTCGAACAGGTTCAGAGAAACTGGATATTGCTTTATGGCTTCATCAATTCCATATTTCCTTCTCCTGTGCATCAATTCTTGAAATGGCAGGTAATCTCCTGTATCAACATCAATGGCAACCGCTTCTCCCTCGATGATGGCATTCTTAGCTTTGATATCCTCTTTTACAAGACTTGCAACATCGCTATAATGAGAGGTTATCTTTTCCAAGCGTCTTGAAAAGATGGAAACCTCCTTCGTAGAGACGTGAATCTGGAGCCTTTCACCGTCAAGCTTGTATTCTGCAGCCACTTTTCCTCCAAGTTTATCCACTATTTCTTTAGCCGACTCCATTCTCTCTGCAAGCATGGGTCTTATCGGGCTGCCAACTTTAACCTTGAAAGTTATGATCTGCTTTAATCCTCCTGCAGCAACTTCTTTTGCAACTAGTCCTAAATCGCTGGAAAGGTTGTAAGCTCTCTCAAGCTCGGGCCTGCTGGTCTTATCGCCTACAAATGCTACTGCCAGAGCATCAAGCAGGGTATAATCAGCAATACCTAATCTCAAGTTTCCCGTAACCGTCCTTACAATGTACTTCGCTTCCAGCGGGCTCGCATCGGTCAGCAAGTTAGAAAGATAGCCGAGTTTGATGTCAATGGAACCAGAACCAGAGACACCTGCAGTCTTTTTAAGCGTGGAAAATACTCTTTCAACAGTCAAAGCCCCTCCAAACAATGTAGTCTGGATCTTCTGCTTTAGCACCTTCATGGCCGCTGCTCCAAGGTCTCCAGTCTTTTGGTACACCTTCTCAATATCATCTTCAGAAACTCCAGAGACTGTAGAAATTGCCCGTGTGGCTAGTTTCTCTGCTATCCCGATCTCTATACCCATAAAATCTGGATACAGCTTGCCCTGCGTGAGATAAACGACTTTATCGATAAGGCCTTTTGGCGTCTGCTTGAATAGATTTGTTAGTATGTCTGTAAGCTCGAGCCGCTTCTTCGTCATTTCAAGAGCTTCATATGTCTCTGCAACTGTAGAATACAGCAAGTCAGGCTCAAAAGAGGGATGCGGTTATTAAACGAGCAATAGCAGGTGTTGAACCACTTGTCGGTAAGAACTGTCCAAACAATTAAAGAGTTAGCCAAAGGGCTTGCAGAAGACCTTCAATCTTTCTCATCGAAGATTAGAGGCAAAAGCGTCTTGATAAAGGCAAGCACTGGCTACCCCAAGCCTCCTCCATTTACCGTGGACATAGCAATAGTGAAAGAAACGATAAGCATATGCAGGGAATTAGGTGCAAAGAAAATCAACATAATAGAAGGTTCAACAGCAGTTGACGGTGCCAGAGCAATTGCAAACGCTCTTGGATTTGATAAAATAGAAGGGGCAGAGTTTGTTGATGCTGATGATACTCCAATTACCAAGGTCCATGTGCAGAACAGGATACGTTGGGAGTATCTGTACCTGCCTAAAATAGTACTTGAATCAGACTTCAAGATTTCAATTGCCGTGCTGAAAGTTGAGGATGGAGCAAGATTTTACAGTGGAGTCGTAAAGAACCTTCTGGGAATACCCCCAAGGCGGATATACAGGGGGAAGAGACCTTGGGCAAGAGGCAAAATGCATCAGAGTCTTCAGGCCTCAATATTAGATCTCTTTAGAACTGCTAATTTTGACTATGGAATTTTGGATGCCACTCTAATACTGCAAGGTATGGCAAATATAGGGAGGAAACAACAATTTGGAAAATACTATTTTGGGGCCGATCTTATCAAAATTGACAGAACTGCACTTTCTGATACAGGCTATGAGCAGGCATTCGCACCTTTCGCCAAATACCTTTCTTGAGTAGAACAAAGCAAAAGACAGTGAAAAGGATAATAAGGCGTAAGCTCCATTTCTTAACCGTGAACTATCGTAAGATAGTAGGGTTAACACTGGTTTTTGTATTCCTAACGTCAGGAGTTTTTTCAAACATGGCGCAAGTATATGCACAGCAGCAGGCAAAAGGCCCCTACCTAGACGAGATAACTTTCGTCCATTACTTGGATGAGCAGATAGCTGCAAAAGAGGTGCAGGCAGGCAACCTACAGGCATACTTCTGGAGGATTCCTCTAGAAGTTGCTGATCAGATGAAGCAGGATCCCAATGTTGTAGTCACAGAATCGCCTGGGGGCATGTGGAGCCTCGTTCTGAATCCTGTAACGACGGAGAAATTCAATCCCTTCTCAAGTAGGGAAGTTAGGTATGCCCTAAACTTTCTCATAGACAGAGAGTTCTTGGTAACTGACATCCTGCGAGGATATGGGGCCGCTCAGGTTGCCGTCTATGGAATCTACGACCCCGATTATCTCGTAATTGCGGATGAAGTTGACGCTCTTGGCATAAAATACAATCCTGCACTTGCCAACACCATGATTAACGAAGCAATGACGAAAGCCGGTGCTCAGAAGGTAGGTGGGAAGTGGATGATGGGAGGAGAGCCAGTAACAATAAAGTTCTTCATACGAAGTGACGACCCAAGAAGGCTTGCGGTAGGAGGAGCGGTTACTTCAGGGCTAGAAAATGCCGGATTTACTGTCGAGAAGGTGTTAGGCGATTTAACGAAGGCATTTGAAATTGTCTATGGCTCAGATCCGAAGGAGGCAAAATGGCATATGTATACGGAGGGTTGGGGGCGCTCAGGATTCTTGAAATATGATACGGTTATCGATGCACAGATGTATGCGCCCTGGTTTGGCAATATGCCTGGTTGGGGGGAAGAATCGTATGCCAGCTACAAACATCCTGATCTTGACGACTTGAGTAGGAGAGTGTCTACGGGAAACTTCAGTTCCAAGGCAGAGCGTGATGAGCTCATCAGGAAGGTTGCACTTGAAGGAATCAGAGAATCAGTAAGAGTATTCTTGACAAGTCAGATTGAACCATATGTTGCCAACAAGAACTTCAAGGGAGGTGTAAATGACTTTGGTGCAGGTCTCAAGACCAGATATACGCTGGTAAATGGAAGACTGAGCGATAATCAGGGTGGTTCCGTAAAAATCGGGATGAAGCAGATCTATCAGGGCTCATGGAACAACATTGCCGGGATAAAGGACTCCTACTCCCAAATGATCTGGAACGGGCTTAATGAACCCAGTACCTTGACTAACCCGCATACGGGCGAAATCATCGCAGCTGACAAAACAGGCAAAATCATCACAGTTGCCGAAAAAAGGAATGTAGAGACTGCTGGTCCCAAGGGAACGCTGGATGTGCCTGCTGATGCGCTTAATTGGGATCGCACCTCACAATCATTCAAGCCAGTAGGGTCCGGGATTAAGGCTACTTCGAAAATTACATCGGAGATGAACTTCTTCAACTGGCATCATGGCATACCTATGAGCAGAGCTGATTCACTGTATGGCATATACTTTGGCCAGCAGTGGGGTCTGAGCAAGAGCGGTGAGCCCACCTTCGATCCTGAGTACACTTCCCAGGCTGAGCCAGGTGCAAAGCTCTTCAAAGGAGTAAGGTTCACTGGAGACAATAAGGTGGAAGTTTATATTGATTATTGGCACTTCGACCCCAACTACATAGCGGATTCAGGAGGTGTGGGGGCGAGTACGCCTTGGGAAATCGACGCCGCGGCGGAAAAAGTTGTTGTTGAAAAGAAGGCTGCATTTTCACGAGC
>Ga0209108_10001754_pt1 | contig 12560 bp, 9 predicted proteins | sample Rifsed10ft1_FD_184003 | JGI IMG/M metagenome (GOLD analysis project Ga0209108, IMG submission 184003) | Soil microbial communities from Rifle, Colorado, USA - sediment 10ft 1 (version 2) | ecosystem: Environmental > Terrestrial > Deep subsurface > Rock core/Sediment | place: Rifle, Colorado...
TTCGACGCCTCCGCCCGCACCATCGGCCGCCACATGGTGAAATACATTCCCGGCAAGCCCAACATCATCGTCGAGCCCATGCCGGGCGCGGCGACGATGGTCGCGGCGAGCCACATCTTCAGCAACGCCAAGCCCGACGGCCTTACCATTGGCTACGTGCTGTCCAACATCATGCTGCAGGAAATCCTCGGCGGGACGGTGCTATTCGACAGCAGGAAATTCGAATGGCTGGGCAGCCCCACCGGCGTCACCGGCATCTGCCTCGCCAGCACGGCGAGCGGCATAACCGGCATCGACAAGTGGAAGGCATCCAAGGAACCGGTCAAACTCGCCGCGGCGGGACTGACGGGCGACATTGCGCACGACACGCCAAAGATCCTGAGCCACGCGATGGGGCTGCCGCTGCTGCTGGTCACCGGCCACAAGGGCAACCCGGAAATGAAGCTCGCCGTGCAGCGCGGCGAAGTTGCCGGCATGTGCATGAGCCTGGAGGCCGCCAACATCGTGTGGGGGGACGCCCTCAAGTCCGGGGAAGTGCAGGTGATCGTCCAGACCGGTATCAACAGGGATCCGGCGCTGCCCAACGTGCCCCTCGCGCGCGAACTGGTGACCAACAACGAGGCGCGTCAGCTCATGAAAGTGGGCATCGAGCTGCCGGCGCAGATCCTGCGGGTGTTCATCCTGCCGCCCGGCACGCCGAAGGACCGGATGGAGATGCTGCGTCAGGCGTTCATGCAGACGTTCAAGGACCCCGAGTTCCTCGAAGATGCGAAAAAAGTCAAGATGGAAGTCAGTCCCACCAGCGGCGCGGATGTCGAGAAAGTGGTCGCCGAGTTTCACGCCGTGCCCGCGGGCGTCAAGCAAAAACTCAAGGAAGTGCTGAGCGCGAAATAATCCGCAGCTTGTAGACGGTTACCTTCTTCTCGTTGGAAAAAGCCGGGAGGGGGGATAAGAACGGTTGTTGCATCACCCTCAGCCCGGCGCGGACAGGTTGCTGGCGAAACCGGTCGTTTTGAAGGATGCGCGCCATGGCATTCGCTGTCACCCCGGATCGTTTTCCTGAAGGCCGCGCTGCAAGTCCTCCCTCTCACATCAAATGGAGAGGGGAACGTCGGGTGGATTGATTCGAACGATTATCATTGTTTTGCGGCCCGGTGCTGCAAACTAACGCCATGATCGAAATCTTTCAGCATCTTGGTGCCGGTTTCGCCCAGGTTTTCGTGGTGAAAACCTTCTTGGCGATGGTAATGGGAATGGTGATCGGCTTCGCGGTCGGCATCCTGCCCGGGATTGGTGGGCCGGCAACCCTTGCGCTGCTCATCCCCTTCACCTTCGGCATGGATTCGTTCCAGGCCATGGCGCTGCTTTTGGGCATGATCACGGTGACCGGCACGGCAGGCGACATCACGGCGGTGCTCTTCGGCATTCCCGGCGAGACCGCGAGCGCGGCCACGGTGGTAGACGGCCACCCGATGGCGAAAAACGGCGAAGCCGGCCGCGCGCTGGGCGCAGTGCTGTCGGCATCGCTGATCGGCGGCGTGTTCGGCGCGCTGTGCCTGGCGGCGGGGATTGTTGTGGTGCGCCCGCTGGTGCTCGCCATCGGCTACGCCGAGTTCTTCATGCTGGCGCTCGCCGGCATCACCTTCATGGCCTCGCTTACCGGCGGCGCGGTGGTGAAGGGGCTCGCGGCAGGCGGCATCGGGTTGACGCTGTCGATGATCGGGCTCGATCCGGTCGTCGGCACGCAGCGCTTCACCTTCGAGCAACTTTTCCTGTGGGACGGGATCGGCGTGCTGCCGATGATTCTCGGCCTTTACGCGATCCCGGAATTGATCGACATGGCGCGCGGCGGGCAGTCGATCGCGGGCAAAGCCGCGGGGAAAATCGGCGGCGTGTGGCACGGCGTCAAGGACACGCTGCGCTACTTCTGGCTGGTGTTGCGTTGCAGCGCGATCGGAACCTTTCTCGGCCTGATCCCGGGACTCGGCGCGACGGTGGCGAGCTGGGTCGCCTACGCGCACGCCGCGCAGACCGCCAGGGAGCCCCACAAGATCGGCAAAGGCGCGGTGGAAGGCGTGCTCGGCCCGGGCGCTTCCAACAACGCGACGATGTCGGGCGCGCTGGTGCCGACCATCGGCTTCGGCGTGCCGGGCAGCCCGCAGATGGCGATCCTGCTCGGCGCCTTCATCATCCACGGCCTGGCGCCGGGGCCGAAGATGCTCACCCCAGAATCGCAAGGCGGACACCTCACGCTCACCTTCACGCTGGTGGCGATCATCATCGTCGCCAACGTGATCGTGACTGCGGTGAGCTTCCTGTTTCTGAAGCAGCTCGCGCGCATCACCACCATCCGCGCGTCGCTCCTGATTCCATTCATCCTCCTGCTGATCTACATCGGCAGCTTCGCCGAAAAGAACGCCTTTCCCGACCTCGCGCTCACCATGGTGTTCGGCTTCATCGGCTGGTTGATGGTTGAATTCGGCTGGCCGCGTCCGCCGTTAATCCTGGGCGTGGTGCTCGGTGCGATCCTTGAGACCAACCTGTTCCAAGCGGTAATCAGTGGCGGCTTTGCGTGGTTGACACGTCCCAGCGTGCTGCTGATCTTCGTGCTAATCGTGGCGAGCCTGCTCTACCCGGTGCTGCGCAATCGCTTCCGCGCGCGCGCCGAACAATTGCACCTGACCGAGGATGCGGTCGCCGCGCCGCCCTCGTATTGGTCGCTGGGATTTGCGGTTTCGGTCGCGGCGCTGTTCGTCTTCGCACTGTGGGAAAGCCGCAACTGGCCGGAGCAGAGCCGCCTCGTGCCGTGGGCGATCGCGGTTCCGGCGCTCGCGCTTGCGCTGCTCCAGGTCGGCATCGAGATTACCGGTATACGCAAAACGCCGGAGCCTGAGCGGCGCCCGCTGTTCGGCCGGCCCATCGCTGAAATTTGGCTGGTGATCTTCGGCTTTTTCGCGGCGATCTGGCTTCTGGGATTCGTGGTCGCCGTGCCGCTTGCAGCATTGGTGTATCTACGCCGGGTCGGGCGCGTATCGTGGGCACGCTCGCTCGGCCTAATGTTTGCCGCGCTCGCCTTTCTCGAACTCGTGTTCGGCTGCGTGATTCATCTGCCGTTTCCGGACGGCATGCTGTTCGCCTGGTTCGACGCCGCAGCCGGAACCGACATCACCGGCGCGATCAAAAACGTATCTGACCGATTGTGCAACCTGCTCAGAACTGGCTAGGCACCACGATTCTGGCGCAGCTTCCGCGTGATGGCCATGACTGGCCGCGGAACGCCACCATTCCGCTGACCGACCTTCCCGTCCCGGACATGGAGGATCAAAGGGGCCAGATCAAAGGGGCCAGGCCCGATTAATTGAATATCCGGTTCGGGTCGAAAGCGGACAGCAATCGAGCTAGGTAGCAACGGTAAATGCGGAATGCTGGACGGCGTGGTGAAGCAGGTGAGCGCCGATGCGCAGGAAAAACCGGAGCCGGGCAGCCCGGCTATCAAGTCCGTCCAAGAAGCGGCCTATCGCGCGCTAATCAACTTGGGCAGCGGCCACCTCGAGAGCCAGGGCAGGAAGCTGCGCCTCGTTCCCGGCATGCAAGTCAACGCTGAGATTCACCTCGGCACGCGGAGCGTCCTCGAGTATCTCCTCTCGCCGGTCCAGAAGGTCGCCTGATCCCTCACCCCTTCCTCCTCCAGCCCTTCACCCCCGCCCCTCTCCCGAATGGAGAGGGGAGGCTCGAGATTCCCTTCTCCCTCTGGGAGAAGGGCATGGGATGAGGGATCGAGAGGGGAAATGTACAGCGCGGAATTAGCCAGCTAGCCAATTCCACGAGAATCGGACGGAGGCGGGGCGGGAGCGGTAGACTCCGATTGGAAAAGCTGCGTCCCCTTTTCGCTTTTGTGAAGCGGGGAACGCCGTCATGGCGTCGGGCGCGAAAGAGCAGTGAGTTCACGCCTTGATGTGATGATGTAGTCCCTTGAAGGTGGAACCTTGACCTTCCGTGTTCGTTACGGCGCGTGCACCCAACAATCAACGATCACGCTACACGCCGGCACCGGAAGCGGCGAGTGCACTTGAACGGCAGTAAACGGCATCGGTGCGCCGCCGAGCGCTTCCTGCCAGGCGCGATGCATCGGATAGAACTCGCCGAGATCCGAATGGAACTGATGAATACGCGTGACATTCTTTATTGAGGTGCCGCCCGCAGTGCACACGTCCTTCACGGCGTGCACGATGTACTCCATCTGGGCTCGAGCAGCGCCGCCAAAGTACGGCAAACCTTGTCCGGCACGCATGACAGCAAGCGGCCCGGAAGAATCGACGGCGATCATGCCGGAAGGCATCAGCAGATCGCCAGCGCGGACGGCCGCTGCGCCGTAGGTCATTTCAGCCGGGATACAACCGTCGATTACCTGCTTTGCCGCCGTGCCATTTTCCGTCAATGCAACAAGATTGATCTCGATTGTGCCGGGCACGAGGCCGAAGTCAGTGGCGGGCATGACGGATAGCGCACACTGACGCTCCCCGAAGTGATGGTTCCATACGTCGAGGAAATGCGGCGTATCGTCCGTATTCCGGAGGTAGACCTGGGCCTTTACGGCGTTCTTCGGCGACGAGCCGGCGGCCTGGAGCGCCGGCAGCAACTTCTCGCGAATAAGGTACTCCGTCTGGCGCCTGATCTCGTAACCGCCCCAGCGGCTGTGGGAAGGAACGTGAGCGCGCGGATCGGGGTTTCCGTCAACGCCCCGAACCATTTGCCCGGCAATGAACACGAAATCACCGGTCGTGACCGCCGGAACGAAACCCGACCAGGGTGGTGCCGTTACTTTGGGCGTCGGAACGCGTTTCGGCTCGCGGCCTTCCCCGGGGACGACTGCGAGCAACGACGCGCTGATGTCCGCCCCGCGGGTGAGCAGTGCATCCATCACGACGGAGGTGCTGGGCGGAATGTAGTCACCGAACGCCGCTCGGCGCGCGAGGTGGTATGCATCGACGGCTTTCCACGTCGGGTAATACTGGTCGAGCCGTACCGTATTGGCGAAGCTCGTGCCCGCCGCGGCGAGCAGGTCCCGGAAGCGGGCGCAGAGGAAGTCGCCCTCCCGCCTGTGCTTGGGCGGGCCATGATAGGGGAGTTCAGAATTGCCGGCGACTGCGGGATGCAGCCCAACGCCGTAATCCACGGCTTCGATTCCGGTCAGGAACACCCAGTTTCCCGCTCTCACGCCGGGTGCATAGTCGATGTCGGTACCCGGGATACGCACCGGACTGATTGGCACGACCTGCTTCGGCATGGATTTCACCCTATCGATCAAGTTTGACGCCTGCATCACGGGCAACCGGAGCCCAGCGCTCGATCTCCTGCTCGAGGAACTTCCCGAACTCTGCAGGCGTGCTCCAGCGCGTCTCGCCACCGAGGTTCCTGATGCGCTCCTGGACGTCGGGCATTTTCAGCGCGCGCACCATCTCGGCGTTCAGCTTCGCGATGATGGCCCGGGGCACCCTGGCGGGCGCGGCCGCACCTGCGTAGCCGATCGCCTGAAAACCCGGGAGCCCGGATTCCGCGATGGTCGGCAGGTCAGGCAACAGCGGGCTCCGCGCAAGCGAGGCGATGCCGACCGCGCGGACTCGATTGTCGCGGATGAGCGGAATCGCCGACGAAGAGACGACGAACATGAACTCAATGCGTCCGCCGATGACGTCCGTAAGGGCCGCCGGGCTGCTGTTGTACGGCACATGCACTCCGTCGAAGCCCGCGCGCTTGCGGAAGAGCTCGGTGGCGAGGAAAGCCGAGCTGCCTACCCCGACCGTGGCCCACGTCGGACCGCCGGGTTTGCTCTTCGCGTAGGTTATCAACTCGGAGACCGTCTTCGCCGGAACCTTCAGATTGGTCACGAGGACGTTCGGGTACGTCGCAATCAGCGTGATCGGCGCGAAATCCTTGCGCGTGTCATAGGAGAGTTTGTTGTAGATGCTGACATTGATCGAGAACGGCACCGAAAGGAACACGAGCGTATAGCCATCCGGGGTGGCCCTGGCCCCGAGGCCGTAGGCAATCGTGCCGCTGGCGCCGGGCCGCGCGTCGACGATGATCGGATGTCCCCAGGCTTCCGTGAGTTTCTGCGCGACTATGCGCGCGAGCGAGTCGGAGAGTCCGCCGGCGCCAAAATCGATGATCCAGCGTATCGGCTTGTTTGGATAGCCTTGTGCGGGATTGGCAGCGCCTTTCTGCTGCGCCATCGAGTTCTGGCCTGCCGAGAGCAGCGACAAAGCTGCGGCAAATATGAATCCTGTCCAGATCGCGTGCTTGCGCATGATTTCCTCCTCTTAACGGCCAAAAAATCTATCCTACTCCACCAAGAGCCTGTGCGGGTTCCAACGCGCACGCGGTCCTGTCAATCCCATGCCGCAGTTGCCTCAATCTCGATCAGCATATCGGGATGCATCAATGACGCGACCCCGATTGCGGTAATGCAGGGCAGCTCGCCATTCTTCGAGTGCTTTTGGAAGAACTCGACCCGGGCCGGGAGCGCCTCGCGATGCCACTTTTCGCGGTCAGTGAAAAAGAACGTCATGTGAACGATATCGTCCCACGTACCCCCGCCAGCCTCGATAGTGCGTTTGACGTATTCCAGAGCCTGCAACGCTTGCACGCGCATGTCGCCCTTTCCAATGATGCCGTTCGGCCCGATGGCCGGGTAGCCCGACATCCTGAGGGTCTTTCCCCCCGTGGTTACCATGGCGTGTGCGATCCTGATCGATTTGTACTCGGGGATATCCCGATGCAGCGTGCGGGCGTAGAACTGCTCGATATCGGGAAGGACGATTCTGCGTTTTTCCATGGCTCTGCCTCTCAAGAAGATCAAGCGCTCAAGTGCGCGGAAACCTTGATTTCCAGCCGCGCCTCCTAAAAAGGGGGGCACGCCGCGAATCGTCGCGATTCGCTCCCGCGACCCAAAGGCCGAGGATAAAAATGCGGGGACGAAGCACGGGTGTTCATAAGGCGACTGCCTCGATCTGCAGACGCGCTTCGCGGAGGGGCAGGTCGGACACGGCGAGCACGCTGATGGCTGGCGGATCATTTCCAAGCGACGACAGCAAGACGTTCCGCACGAACGGGAAATCAGACACGTCGCGCAGGTAAACGGTAATCTTGAGAAGGGAGCGCAGATTTGATTCGAGACTGGCAAGCACAATCTGCAGCTGGTCGAGGATGCTCTGCGTCTGAACTGCCGCCGCAAGTTGCTCGCGTGATTCAATGCAACAACCGCCGATGGCGCGTTCAACGTTGCGTGCAGAAGGCGATCCAAGATCGGACGGGTGCGACACCATCCGGCGATTGACCGAATCGTAACCAGGCAATCCCGACACGAATACCAGATCACCGCCGCGCACCGCATCCACGTACCGTCCCCAGGAGGCAACCCGGGCGTGCCGCGGTGCCGGACGGAGCGATCCGCCGGCATAGGTAATTCCCTCGATCTCGATGTAAAAGTCGCGTCGCGCAAGGCTTTCGACGCCGATTACCGTGCCGGCAGGCATTTTCGCCGGCAGGAAATGGCTTCCAATCCGTTCTGCTTCCGGCAGCTCGCGCATACTCCGCAGATATATGTTGAGCCGCAGCAAGCTTTCGAGCCCGGTTCCGTGTTCTGCCAGCATGCCGCGAAGCAGCTTATAGATGGTGTACGTCTGTGCGGAGACCGGCTCGAGCATCATTTGCTCGGCGAGACCACCACGAGGTCGTGGCCAATCGAGATCTGCCAGTTCGTTCGCGCCGTAGATGATGAGGCCGGTTTCCGGGTGCGCGCCGACGACCCCCGCATAGAAGGTGTAATTCCCCGCGCGTGAGGCCAGCTCATAGTTGGAGAGGGCGCCTTGGACGACATGCTTTGAGGTGAGAACCTCCTTGGTGCGACCATTAGCGGGATCAGGGATCAATGCCACGGGGTCAAAATAGACCAATGCTCCGGGAAATAGCAGTCCCGGCACTTGTGAGGCCGTGCTGGGTGGCGCAACGCCGCTTTCGAATACCGCTGCCCGTGTGCGCACGAGCACCGGGAAGTTCCGCATCTCCCGCAGGTAGATGCTATAGAAGAGAAGGTCAGTCTTCCTTGCTCCTTGCTCGGTGAGCAGCGTCTCGAGGTCCTCATACATTCTTGAGGCCTGCGAAACCAAAATCTCCTCCCAGCTATCTGGGGCAAGCAGTCCGAGCGCGGGAGGTGGCTTTCTCCCAAGGTCCCGGTATCCGGAAAGAGGCATTCCGCTTGTGTGATCGAGTCCGAGCCGACCCGAAATGAAGAGCAGGTGGCCCGCCCGGGTGGCAACAGGAAACCCGGCGACCGGCGCGGACACCGCGCTTCGCGCGATGCTCTCTTTTTTCATGTTGCTTTAGCCCGCGTGCCAGTTGCCAGGTCGTCTCGCGGCCTTGAGGACGCCTTCCGCGTTCTCATGAAAGATCTTCTGTCTTGGCCCCTCGGTCAGGCGATTTAACACGGGAAGTGCACGCTTTGCCTCGGGATCGCCAATGTCGAATGGATAGTCGGTTCCAAACATCACGCGGTCGGCGCCCGCGATTTGTATCGTGAAGTCGACCGACTCGGGAGAGAGAGAACACGTGTCAAAAAAGATTTGCCGGAAGTAATCCCCCGGTGCTTTTGAAACGTTTTTCCTGTAATACGGATCCGCCTCCCAGCCGGTCGCTTCATACGCAGAATTGAGCCGGCCCTTGAGGAAGATGAGGTTGCCGCCACCGTGCGCGAGTAAGAGCTGCAGTCCCGGATGCCTGTCGAAGACCCCTTCAAAGATCATACGCGTTATCGCAAGCGTGGTTTCGAATGGCCACTGTACGAGTACCTGCATGCCGTAAAGGGGGAACCGTATAGGCGCTTCCGCGGAGACGGGGTGCATGAAAAGGAGCAGGCCGAACCGCTCCGCAACGGCGAACATCGCATCAAATTCGAGGCCGTCGAGCGGGCGCCCACCTGCTGTTGTCGGCAAAATTGCTGACCGCAGGCCATAGAGGTCCACAACGCGCTCCAGCTCATATGCGCATCTTTCCGGCTCCCCGAGTGCCAGTGTTGCCATCAATTCAAGTCGACCGTCCCCTTGACGGGCGATTCGTGCGCCGTGTTCGTTAAGTGCCCGCGCGTATTCGACATTGGCGGCGCCTTCAGGCCAGGCCACAAAGCCGGGCGGGGGCGCGATCAGCTGCAGATCGACACCCCGACGCGCGAGGCTTTCGATCCGCTTCGGGATGTCGAAAAGGTTTTCGTCAAGAGAACGCGCTCGTCCTTCGCCACGCTTGATCCAGAAGCGATTATCTTTTCCGCGCTCCGCCGCCAGGCCGAAACCCGGCTTGCGGCAAAGGCCTTCGAGAAAGGCTTCGTCCAGGCCGTGTGCATGGGTATCGATGATCACTTGGTTATCCTTTGTTCCCGAACATTCGGCAACTGCCGAATCTAGCCGTCCTGCGGGAAACCAAGCCCGAACTTGCGGGATCGAGAATTGCTAAGCGTGCTGGTGCGGAAAGTATACCCTTCGACAAGGGGGCGGACGACGAAGCATGGCTCTCATCCTCGCAGACGAGCTACGCGGGGGTCGCGAGAATAATGGGGCGCAATTGAAATCCTCAACTCCCGTCAGCAGCTACGCCTCGTCTCCGGCATGTAGGTCAGCGCCGAGATCCACCTCGGCACGAGGACGGTACTCGAGTATCTCCTCTCACCAGTCCAGAAGGTCGCCTGATCCCTCACCCCCCCCTTCCATCCCCGGTGAAAACGATTTATTCTGGGGGTTGGCGTTCACATTATGGAACGGCGTGACGCCAACATACCCCGGCGCCAGCCACCGGGTAAACCAACTAGGAGGAGGGGCTCATGTTCCGCATTGCCTGTGCTTCGCTGTTCGCCGCCCTTATCGCGCTACTCGCTCCACCGGCTGTCGCCGCCGACGTCTATCCGCAAAAACCGATCCGGCTCCTGATTCCATTCGCTCCGGGGGGCGGGACGGACGTCCTCGCCCGCGCCGTGTCGGATAAGCTCACCCAGGCCCTCGGCACCAGCGTAGTTATCGACAACCGGCCGGGCGCGGCGGGCACGCTCGGTACGGCGCTGGTTACGCAGGCGGCCCCCGACGGCTACACGTTCCTGTTCACATCCGCAAGCTACACGTTCAACCCGAATTTCTACAAGACGTCCTACGATCCGGTCAAGGATTTGAAGCCGGTCACGATGTTCGGATCGTCGCCGAATCTCCTGGTCGTGCACCCGTCCCTGCCGGTGAAGAGCGTCAAGGAGCTTCTCGCGCTCGCGCGCAAGCGTCCCGGCGATATCAACACCGCCCACGCCGGACGCGGCAGCAATATCCACCTCACCACCGCGCTGTTCCTGCACATGGCCAAGATCAAGGTCACGATGGTGCCGTACAAAGGAGGCGGTCCCTCCCAGATCGCCGTTATGAGCGGCGAATCGCAAATGTTGATACCCTCAATCAGCTCGTCGCTACCCTTTGTGAAATCGGGCAGGTTACGCGCGCTCGGCGTGACTTCCAAGAAGCGCGTGCCGCTGCTGCCGGATGTTCCAACGATCGACGAATCCGGGGTGCCCGGCTACGTCAAGACAGGCTGGTATGCGCTGTTCGCGCCCGCCGCGGTGCCCGAACCCATCATTAACCGCGTATACGAGGCGGTCTCAAGAGTTCTGAAAGACCCCGAGATCGTGCGACGGCTGACGGCCGATGGCACCACCCCCGAAGGCCAACCCCCCCGCGAATTCGCGGCGTTTGTTCATTCCGAGATCGCACAGTGGGCCAAGCTCATCCGCGAAATGAAGCTGTGATCGAATGGAGGCGGGGCGGAAGCGGTAAAGGTCGGATGCATGGAAATCGCAGGTGCCCACCACCCTATTTGCGATCTTGATGCCTCCTACGGATATACTTGCCCGATGTTTAAGTGACAGCCTATTTCGACAGGGCGATGAGGAACAAGCTATGAAGGTACATTTCGACGAAAAAACCGATGCCCTTTAAAATCTTCACGTCATCAATCCGCGCGAGCGCCGGACGCCTTGATGACTTTGCCCCACTTCACGATTTCCGACTTGATGAACGCGCTTAGCTGCTCCGGCGTGTTCTTGCCAAACTCGCTGCCGTCGCCGGCGAGCTTGTCCTTCACTTCAGGCAGGGGCAGCACGCGGACGACCTCCGCGTTCAGTTTGTTGACGACCGGGCGGGGAGTGTCTGCAGGCGCGAGCAACACCGTCCAGCCCACCGCCGCGTAGCCGGGCACGCCGGCTTCCGACATCGTTGGGAGGTTCGGAGTCAGCGGGAAGCGTTTCTCGCTGCTTACGGCGAGGCCCACCAGCTTGCCAGCGTTCATGTGCGGCGAGACCGCGATCGCATCGGAAAACATCAAGGTCACCTGTCCGCCGATCAGATCCGATAGAGCAGGGCCCGTTCCCTTGTACGGTACATGGATCATGTCAATGCCCGCCATGGTCTTCAGAAGCTCCCCCGCCAGATGCGGCGGAGCCCCGATACCGGAGGAGGCGAACGTGAGCTTGCCGGGGCGGGCTTTGGCGAGCGCGATGAGCTCCTTGACCGACTTCGCCCCGACGCTGGGATGCACGACGAGCGCATAAATGGTCGAGGCGACCCGCGCCACAGGTGCGAAATCGCGGACGGGATCGAATGGGATCTTCCTGTAGAGGGACACATTGATCGCAGTCGGCCCTGCCGCGGTCATGATGAGCGTGTAGCCGTCCGGCTGCGCCCGAGCTGTGAGCTCCATCGAGATATTGCCGCCGCCTCCGCCACGGTTGTCGACAATCACTTGCTGCCCCCACGCCTCCGTGAATTTCTGCGAAATGACGCGCGCGGCGATGTCGACTCCTCCGCCCGGTGGGTAGGCGACGATCATACGGATCGGGCGGGTCGGGTAAGGCCCCGATTGCGCTAGCGCGCCGATGCATCCGGCTGCCAACCCCAGTGCGCCTACAACCGAAACGAGCTGACGTGCTTTCATTGAAGTTCTCCGTGCGAATCTACGATGGCCGCCAGCACGAATCCGTCTGGCCGAATCAACCGTTATACGAATGCGCTCGGAAGCGAGACGTGCACCACCGCGCATTGACTGAGATAGCGTTAGTTAATTTGGCGACAGCTTTACCGCGAAACGGCGTTTTTCGGCAGCCGCAGGCGTTCCGTTTCGATCAGGGCCTCCACCTCGATCTCCACCAGCATCTCCGGCATAGCAAGGCACGCGACTCCGATCAGCGTGCTGGTGGGGTAGGGAGGCTTGAAAAACTTGAACCGTTCATCGATCGCCGCGAAATACGCCTTCATGTCGGTCGTATAGGTGATGGTTCGCGTGACGTCCTCGAACTTGGCTCCGACGGATTCCAGGGCGATCTGAATCGCTTTGCACACCTCCCGGATCTGGCCGCGCATGTCGCCCTTGCAGGCGATGTCGCCTTCGAGGTTGCGCGAGGTGCGCCCGGCAAGATATACATGGGTGTGCGTGGTGTCTTCCACTACCACGACGGGTGTATAGATGACCTGCCTGTTTCCGCC
>Ga0209108_10001757_pt1 | contig 12549 bp, 14 predicted proteins | sample Rifsed10ft1_FD_184003 | JGI IMG/M metagenome (GOLD analysis project Ga0209108, IMG submission 184003) | Soil microbial communities from Rifle, Colorado, USA - sediment 10ft 1 (version 2) | ecosystem: Environmental > Terrestrial > Deep subsurface > Rock core/Sediment | place: Rifle, Colorado...
GCCCGGTCGTTGTCGAGGAGGTAGAGCTCGTAGCCCAACTCGCCGGTCCAGCCGGTCCGCGTGATGTAGGCGGGGATGTCGCCCGGCAGGCGGGCCTCCATGCAGTAGTAGTAGCGAAGGCCGCCGATCGAATCCCCGATCAGTGAGCGCAGGACGTCCACCGACTTCGGCCCCTGGAGCTGGATCGGGAAGACCTCCATGAGCGACACGGTCGCGTCGAGGCCCATCCCGACCGCCAGGCCCTTGGCCCACAGGTGGACGTCACCATCGGCCGGGCACATCCAGTACCGGTTCTCGGAGAGCCGCAGCGTCACCGGGTCGTTGACGACGCAGCCGTTCTCGTCGGTGATGATCGTGTACTTGCACTGCCCCACGGCGCAGCGATCCATGTCGCGCGGCGTCAGCAGCTGCATGAGCCGATGTCCATCCGGCCCGTCGATCTGGACCGGCCGCTCGACGCCGACATCCCACAGGGTCACGCCATTGCGGATCGCGTCGTACTCCTGCTCCTTGGTCTGGCCCTCGAAGTCCACCGCGTGGAGCAGGTGGTTGTACCAGAGGAAGGAGGTCGCACCCATCCGCCGGAAGACCGGGAACAGGGGCGATTTGCGATAGCGGTTCGAGTGGACAAGGCGATAGTCGAAGAGGTCGGTCACGGCTGCGTCGGCTCCGTACTCAGGTAGGATCGGTGGGTGCTCCCGATGATAGGTGGGCTGCCTCCCCGGCGCCGGGTTCGTCACCCGAAAGACTCACGGCATCGGTATCCCGCGCGACACGACGAGCGCGGAGATCCGCCCGCGAGCGGCAGTCGCGTCGACGACGGTCAGTCGCAGTACATCGAGCGGGCCATGTCGACGAGCACCGTCGAGTCCACGATGCCGGTCCCAGCTTCCATCCGCCAATCGGTCGTGCCGTCCGACCACGCCAGCACCACCGGGCGGAGGCCGGGGGCGTCCTCATCGCCGTGGTTGAGGATGGCTTCATGCTCGCCGACGTGGAGCAGGACGAAGGTCGGCTCTCGCGGCAGGAGGTTCTCGCGGGTTTCCTCGGCTAGCCGTGACGCCGTGTAGCCCATCGTCGGGATCTGCTCGACGACGACCCCGCCGATCCGGAGGAGGTCGTTCTGGGTCGGCGGCAGCGAGATGCCCGCCGGGAGCGGGAGATAGAAAGCGCGCGCGCCCGAGCCATCAGTCCGTTCGTAGATCTCGGTGAGCTCAAGGCCAGGCCCGGGATCCGGCATGTAACGCTTGAGACCGTCGCTGCGGATCGCGGCTGCGCTCGACAATTGTCGATCTTTCGCGCTGATGAGTGGCCCTGGGCCCTTGTGGGGGTAGCCCAACCTGTTCTCATATGGGATGAATGTGGTCGGGATGGGGACCGGTCTCGCCCGTTCGCAGCCTGCCGCCACGGGGTCGCCCGTAGGCGCTGGCGAGGGCGAGGGCGGTGTCGGTGCTGGCGATGGCGGCGGGGACGGCGCGGGGGGAGCCACCGACGCGACCGGACTGGGCGACGGCACTGCGTCGGCCTCGGGCGGCGCTCCACCGGCCTCGGGCCGGCCCGCCAGGCGCCCGCAGCCGGCCAGGAGCAGTGCGACCAGTGCCAGCGCCGCAAGCGTACGAGTGCGCTTCATGGGAGTTCGATCCAGTGCTCGGTGTTGCTGATCGACAGGACGAAGTACGGGGAATCGATCTCGCAATAATCGTCTGGTACCCAGTCGTTCCAGTTGCCCCCCGATGTGCGGTACTCCATCACTTCGAACTCGACTTCGAGGCCCTGTGTCTGGGTTGTGAAGACGGATTCGCCCCCGACGGCTCCCCGCCCGGTTGCGGCTGAGATCGACTTGCAGGTCAAGCGGCACAACGGGTTGGGGACGCCTCCGATGATACGCGCGCGTGACTCCGCCGTCGGAAACTCGGTGGCTGGCCGCCGTCACGCTGAGGCGGCGACCGGTGACCCGACTGGCCTGCACGCGAGCCGACCGAGGGATGACGCGATCCGAGGGCTGAAACGCGGCCGTCGGCATCGCCAGTCACAGTTGACTGAGATCCGGCTCCAGCAGGCGCGGCCGGTGCGAGATTCGGCACTGGCCAGGCGCGCGAGCCACGGATCTCAGTCGCAGCTGACTGAGCGACCCAACCATCGGATCCGATCGCGGCCCGTCACGGGTCGGCGATCGGGCACGGGCCGTTCAGTCGGGAGCGCCCAGGCGGTGCTTGGCGACGAACGCGGCCGCCTGGGCGCGACGCTCGAGGTCCAGCTTGGAGAGGATGGAGCTGACGTAGTTCTTGACGGTCTTGTCCGAGAGGAAGACCTCGGCCGCGATCTCCTTGTTGGTCTTGCCCTCCGCCACGAGGAGCAGGATCTTGCGCTCCTGTGCGGTCAGTGCGGCCAGCTCGTCGTGGGCCTCGCCGGCGGCCATCCGGCGGACGCGCTCGAGGACGCGCTCGGTCACCGCCGGGTCGAGGAGCGACTCACCCCGGCCCACGGTCTCGAGGGCGGACACGAGGTCGCGGGCACGGATCTGCTTGAGCAGGTAGCCGGACGCTCCGGCGACGATCGCCGAGAGCACCGCCTCCTCATCGGGGTACGAGGTCAGCATCACCACGCGCGTGGTCGGCATGTCCGCTCGGATCTCGCGACAGACCTCGATGCCCGAGCCGTCCGGCAGCCGGATGTCCATGACGACGAGATCGGGCTCGTGGCGATGGGCCTCCGCGATGGCCTCGGCGGCGGTGCCGGCCTGGGCCACGACCGTGAACCCCGGCCGTCGGTCGAGCAACGCGACAAGCCCCTCGCGGACGACCTCGTGATCGTCCACGACCAGGACGCGCAACGGGCGAGCGACGTCGACGGTCACAACCCGCCCTCGGCGTCGTCGACGACCGGCGCCATCCAGACCGCGACGCGCGTCCCCAGATCGGGTGCCGTATCGATGACCAGCCGCCCGCCGATGGCCTCTGCCCGTGCCCGCATGTTCGGAAGGCCGTGATGGCTGGGGTCGGTGACGGCCGAGCGGTCGAAGCCGATCCCGTCGTCCGAGATCTCGAGGACCGAGAAGCCGGCCTCGCGTCGGAGCTCGATCCGGAGGCGTCGAGCGCGCGCGTGGCGCGCGGCGTTGCTCATCGCCTCGCGTGCGAGTTGGAGGAGCTGGGCGTTGCCGTCAGGGCCGTACCCGGGGTCCGCCGCAGGGTCGAGGGCCAGCTCGGCCTCGACGAGGGTGTTGTGGCGATACTCCTCCGCGAGCGCCGCAAGGCCGGCGCCGAGATCGGTCCCACCGAGCGCCTCGGGCCGCAGGCCGTGGATGAAGCTCCGCATGTCGCGGATCGCCTTGTCGAGATCGTCGATGGCGCGGTCGACGCGTCGGTCGGCCTCGGCCGGCGCGTCGCGGACGAGATCGGGCACGTCCTCGAGCGACAGCGAGACGGCGTAGAGCGACTGGATGATCCCGTCATGGAGGTCGCGGCCGATTCGATCGCGTTCCTCGACGATGGCGAGCCGGCGGACCTGCGCGTGAAGCTGGGCGTTGATGATCGCGATCCCGGCATGACGGGCGAACACCTCGACGAGGCGCTGGTCCGCCGCGCTGAACTCGGTTGCCGTCTCCTTGTCGGTCAGGTAGAGGTTGCCGATGGGCCGCCCGCCGACCGGCACGGCGACGCCCAGGAACGACGTCATCGTCGGGTGGTTGGGCGGGAACCCGGAGGCGTCCGGATGGTCGGCGATCTTCGGGACCCGGATGGAGCGCCCGTCTCGGATGATCGTGCCGAGGAGCCCCCGCCCGCGCGGCGGAGCACCGATCGCCGCGCGCTCCTCGTCGCTGATGCCGCTGGTGATGAAACGCTCGATCGATCCGTGGCCGCCAAGGATGCCGAGGGCCGCGTATCGCGCCGCGACGAGCAGCCGCACTCGATCGACAATGACCTGGAGCACCTCGTCGAGATCGAGGACCGCCGCGATCGCCCGCGTCGCCTCGTCGAGCGCGTCGAGGGCGGCGGCATCGGGGCCATGTGGTCGGGCGACCTCGTTGAGTACCGTCGCTCCCGGGAGACGCTCCACGATCGGCAGCGTACCAAATCGCCGGCTCACGACGGGCGGGTCGGCACCCCGAAGGACGGGCCGTCCGTCACTACCCCCTCACGTCGGGGCAATGGACCATACGCGCCACGATGCGCGCACCATCAGACGGGCCCGACCCTTCCATGCCGGCCGGGATCAACCACATCCTCCTCGGGACCGACCTCGGCGAGGCGTCGGCGTCCGCCGAGTCGACGGCCATCGACATGGCCGCCCGGTTGCACGCGCAGCTCCTCGTCGTCAACGTCATCGATCCGGGCGGGCTGCGCCTGCCGGGAGGTCGCTTCGGTCCACGCATCGATCAGGTGAGAGCCGATCGCGAGGCCGCGGTCTCGAGGATCGTCGCCCGGGCACGCGATTCGGGTGTCACGGCGCGGTTCCTCGTCTGGCAGGGCGAGCCTGGCCCGGGGCTCCTGGAGGCCGCCACCGCGGAGGGAGCCGACGTGGTCGTCGTGGGGAGCCATCGCCGCAACCGCCTGGGCCGCCTCCTTCTCGGGAGCGTGTCGAAATACGTCGTGGAGCACGCCGACCGCCCGGTCATCGTGGCCCGGGGCGACGAGGTCGTACGATATGGATCTCGACCCGCCGACGCCGGTGCGGGCTGACGGGCCCTTCGACGACCTGACCGACGGCCCGTGCAAGCGAACGGCGGACTGACTTGACTTCGCGGCATGGCCGGAACCGTCCGGTCATCGCCAGCCAATGCAACTCATCGTGGAGGTCTGGACGAATGGATCGACAAAGGCTCGCCGCTCTGTCGGGGGGCGTCGCCCTCGCCCTGGCTGTCGCGGCCTGTGGCTCGAGCGGCACGCCCGCCTGGACGTTCCAGCCCGCGTCGAGTGCGGCGCCCGCGGCAAGCGGTACCCCGGCAAGTGCCGCGCCCACGGCCAACGCGTCGAGCGGTGCCGTGGTCGGTGACATGGCGATCACCGCAGGCGATCTGTTCTTCACGCCGACGACGGTCGACGTGACCACCGCCGGTCGCTACACCATCACCTTCAAGAACGACGGCGTCATCCTCCACGACCTCACGTTTGCCGATGGCACGAAGATCGTGGCGAAGGCGGGCGAGACGGCCACCGGCGAGGTCGTCATCCCGGAGGGGGGAACAACGTTCATCTGTTCCGTCCCGGGCCACTCCGACGCCGGCATGAAGGGCACGGTCGCCGTCGCCGGTGCAACGGCGAGCGCCAGCGCCGACACCGGCGATCACGGAGGCCCCGGAGCGGCCCTTCCGTCGCCCGATCCGAACGCGCCCGCGTACACCGTATACGACGCGAAGGCACCGGCCGTCCTCACCGGCACGACCCACGACATCGACCTCGTCATCGAGGAGAGGCCGATGACGGTAGCCCCTGGCTACGTCGTCAACGTCTGGACCTTCAACGGCACCGTTCCGGGACCGGTCATCAGGGTCAAGCAGGGCGACACGATCCGGATCCACCTCAAGAACCCGGCCACGAACAAGCTCTCCCACAGCATCGACTTCCACGCCAGCCAGGTCGCCTGGAACGACGAGATGACGTCGATCGCGCCGGGCGAGGAGAAGCTCTACGAGTGGCGGGCCGACTACGCCGGCGTCTGGATGTACCACTGCGGCAGCACCCCCGTTCTCCAGCACATCGGCAACGGCATGTACGGCATGGTCATCGTCGAGCCCGTCGGTGGCCTCGAGGCCGTGGACAGCGAGTACGCGCTCGTCCAGAGCGATTGGTACTTCGACGACCAGGGCATGCCGATCTCGCTCGCCAAGGCCGCCGAGGGGGCACCGTCGCCCGATTGGGTCACCTTCAACGGCGTGGCCAACCAGTACCTGGACAACCCACTGCCGGTGAATACAGGCAAGCGCGTCCGACTGTTCGTCCTCAACGCGGGACCGTCGGTCGACAGCGCCTTCCACATCGTCGGGACGATCTTCGACACGGTGATCAAGGAGGGCGTCCAGCTCACCCCGTCGAACAGCGGGCACTATGGCTCCCAGACCGTGGATCTGGCACCGGCCCAGGGTGCGATCATCGAGCTGTCGACCGCCGAGGACGGTCTCTACCCGATCGTCACCCACGCCTTCAACTTCCCCGGCCGGGGTGCTCTCGGGCTGCTCAAGGCCGGCGACGGCGACCCACTGAACTGATTCCCGGCAAGGGGTCGCCCGGCTTGCCGGGCGGCCCTGCATATCCGGCCGAATGGCCTGCTCGCGATGTTCCGCCCGGCCCGTGGCCGTGGGCGGGAGCGGTGGGACAGTGCGCGCGATGAACGACTACGGCCGGACCAGTCGTCCGCCCCGAGGATAAGGAGGTATGAGCATGCCGTTCTTCGGAGAGATCACCGAGCGGGAGTTCTGGACGCTCATCCACGGCATGGTCCTGGGTGCGCTGTTCCTGCTCGCTTTCGGTGGCGGTTTTGCAGGCGTGTGGAGCCTGAAGCAACGGCTGCTGACAACCGAGGGGGTCGAGGAACGAACGCCGCGCCTGCTCGCCGGCACCGTGATCATGGCGGTCGTCGCCTGGCTCACGGTCATCACCGGGACATTCCTCGTCTATCCGTGGTACCGAGCGACGCCGCCGGAGGGGATCGACCGCGCGCTCCAGAGCGAGGCGCTGGCCGAGTTCCCGCGCTTCTGGCTGCTGGCCAACGAGGCGACGGCCAACTGGCACGAGTTCGGGATGGAGTGGAAGGAGCACGTCGCCTGGATCGCGCCCTTCCTGGCCACCGCCGTCGCGTTCGCCGTCGCCTACTACGGCCTCCAGCTCATCCGGCGTGAAGAGATCCGACGGGCGGTCATGGTGTTCATGACGCTGGCCTTCCTCGCCGCCGGTGCGGCCGGCCTCTACGGAGCCCTCATCACCAAGGCCGCAGCGGTCGGCTAGAGGGAGGATCGAGACGTGTCCAACGGTGTTGAAACCAAGCCGAACGGCCCGGTTGCGGCCGCATTCCTGGCGGCAGGGATCGGTTCGTTCGTGCTTGGCCTGATGGTGATCCTGGCCGAGATGGCGATCAACCTCGGCGGCGAGACGACGACAAGAACGATCCTCGACTTCTCGAAGAACTACGGGCTTGGGTCGGGCGTGGGACCTCTGTCCGGCAAGGTGGCGATCGCCACCATCGCCTTTGTCGTGAGCTGGGTCATCGCCCACCTCGCCCTGCGGGGCAAGGAGGTCAACTTCGGGCGCTACCTCGCGGCAGCGGTGATCCTGGTGGCGATCGGCTTCCTGTTGACCTTCCCACCGTTCTTCCTGTTGTTCGAACCGTCAGGCTGAGCCGGCGGCCGGCGCGACCCGGTCCCTGACCGCCCCCCGTCTTGGTGACGAGGGGCGGTCGGCACGTGCCGGTTCAGGATCAACGATCGGACGATGGGGCGCCACCCATCGCGCGGTCGGCATACAGGAGCGCAGCCGCCATCGCTGTCGCGACGATGGCGACCGCGACCCCGACAAGAAGCTGAGCCGGGTTGCCGCCGGCGAGCCCGGCGACGAACGCAGCGGCTCCGAGGACGGCGATCACCAGCGTGACGATCGCCAGCAGGCGCAGGATCGGACGCATCGTCGGTCCCAGCCTCAGCTCATGTTCGCCCGGACTCGGATCGAGCTGGTCCGTGGGGCAGCCGGCAATCAACCGGTCGCGGGGCTCGATTCCTGCTTCCTGAACAGCGCCCCCGGGCTCCATGGGGCTCCCATCATCGGAAGGATGTACCGATCGACGCCGTAGTAGCCGGCGACCCGCCAGGCCAGGATGAGGCCGATCGCGAGGGTGAACAGGACCGGGTTGGTCGAGGCTGAGCCTGCCAGCAGGAACGACATGTTCATGAAGGCCCCGAAGAAGGCGGCGACCCCGGTCAGGATCCCGAAGATGAGGCCGACACCGACGGCCATCTCGCCGAGCGTGATCAGCCAGGCGAACCACGACTCGGCGCCATTGTCGAGCAGCAGCTGGATGAACTGGCGGTACCACTCGTAGGTGATCGGCGGGCGACCCTCCTCGGGGATCGTGGCGGCGCGCTCCCAATAGGCTCGGAGCGACGCTCCACCCGCCGTCCACCCCTCGTCGGTGAACTTGTGCAGCCCGGCGTCGAGCCAGGCGATCCCGACGAAGAGCCGGATCGGCAGCCAGAAGAGGCCGGCCCGAGAGTTGAAGAAGAGGTAGCGGCTGAACGCCGGACCCTGGATCTCGACCTCGGTCGCCCCGGGTTCCTTGCGCCCCGCGAACATGGCAACGACCAGAACAACGAAGCTGACCCAGAAGATCCAGGTGACGATCTGGGTCAAGCCCGCGTCGCGGGTCTCAGGGTCGGGGAACCATGGATTGATGAGGTACGCGAGGGCGATGACCGAGATCACGGCCGACACCGCTGCGACCATTCGCGTGGTGGACATCCTCTCACCTCCAGTTCGCGGCTCGCACTGCGAGCCATCCCTTCCAAACGGGGGGCGGGATGCCCACCCACGGCGAGACTATGACGGGTTGTCAGCAATGGGGTCATGTCCGAAGGGCACCCCGCGGAGGGCCACTGGGCCCGTGGGGCTGGGCCCGTGCGGGCTGGGCCCGTGCGGGCCGGGCCCGGACCGGGCACGTCAACTCGTGTAGGCGCCCCCCGGGTCCAGCTCCTGGCGGATGAGACGCAGCTCCTCATCCGTCGGCGGCGGCGTCCTCGTGAGCGTCGCCGAGACCCTCGGCTCCCAGGCCATGGCCGCCCGGACATCGTCGAGCGCCGATCCCGGATGCAGTGAATCAAGACGCATCTCGCCGGACTCGTCGAAGTGGAAGATGCCGAGGTCCGTGACCACGACCGACGGTCCGCGACCAAGCCAGCCACCTTCACGCCTGATCTGCTCGGCCTGCTCGGCCCCGCCGAGGTTGCCCGGGCTCGTCCGGAAGTCGATCCGCTCGACGAAGCTCCGCTGGCTCTGGCGCATGATGACGAAGACCTGCCGGGCGTTGATGGCGATCTCGCAGGCGCCGCCACTTCCCGGCAAGCGCGTCTTCGGATGGGCGTAGTCGCCGATGACCGTCGTGTTGATGTTGCCGTACCGGTCGATCTGGGCGGCACCGAGGAAGCCGACGTCGATGAGTCCACGCTGCAGGTAGAGGGCGAAGAGCTCCCACATGCTCGTCACGGCGGTCGAGCCGGTGACGATCGTTGGGTCGCCGATGCTGAGGGGCAGGCGCGCCGGGCGGGCGCCGAAGACGCCGGCCTCGTAGACGAGCTCCATGTCCGGCGCGATCGTCCGCTTGGCGAGGTTGACCGCGATGTTCGGCAGCCCGACCCCCACGAAGCAGACCCGCTGGCCGGCCAGCTCACGCGCGGCAGCCACGATCATCATCTCGGTCTTGGAGAAGTCCACCGTGCCCTCGTCGCTCACGACAGTGCTCCCTGGTGCTGGGGACGAACCAACGGGCCGAGCCAGCGGCGATTGCGCACCGGTCGGTGCCGCTGGCGCACCAATTGACCGAAGAAGGTGCGATCCGGCGCCAGTTGGTGCCGCTGGCGCACCAATTGACCGACCAGAGCACGGCCAGCGGTCCGTTGGTGCCGCTGGCGCACCAACACTGGTCGTCCGTTCATCCGTAGACGCCGTAGTCGACGCTGCCGGAGGGTGCGCCGGACGTCCGCAGCTCGGCCATCCTCTCGTCGCCGAGCTTGGCCATGTACTCCGCGCGCCCGGACACGCCCCGGACCCACGCCCGCAGCCATCCGTCGAGAGCTTCGGCGTCGCGGCTGATCGGATCCCAGTCGAGGTAGAAGCGGTTGTCGCGGTCGTACATGCCCTGGACGTACGAGGGGTGGGCGCCCCACGGCTCGACGACGACCGCATCGACGATGAGACCCGGGATGATCGTCCGATTGGGGTCGGCCCGGATGACAACCTCGTCCACCAGCTCCTCGACGACGACGATGACGCGATCGGCGGCGAAGGCCGCCTCCTTCTGGCAGCCCAGTAGGCCCCAGACCTGGGTGTCGCCGGCCGCCGACGCGCGCTGGGCGTGGACGATCGTCACGTCCGGCCGGAGAGGCGGCACGGCGTAGACCGTACCGTCGCCGTAGGGGCTCTCGATCGGGCGGATGAGCGGGTTGACGAGGGGGAGGTCCGTCTCGAAGTAGGACCGCAGCGGCATGAACGGCAGGTTGGCCGCGCCGGCCATGTAGCGGGCGACCATCCCGAAGTGGCTGTACTCCTCGAGCTCGAGGGTCGGCGTGTCCCCCTCGGTCACCCGGCGGATGGCATGGAGCCCGCCGACACCCGGGTTGCCGAGCCAGCTGAAGACGAGCTTGCGGGCGACCCCGCCGGCGATCATCTGGTCGTAGATCACGTCGGGCGTCATCCGGGCCAGGACGAGGTCGCGCTTGCCCTGGCGGATGATCTCGTGACCGGCCGCAAAGCTGATGAGGTGCGTGAATCCCTCGATGGCGACGGTATCGCCATCGTGGACCAGCTCGCGGATGGCGTCGCCCATCGTGGCGACCTTGGACCCCTGGCTCACCTCGCGATGATGACAGTCGCAGCGGCGTGCGTCGCGACGTACTGGGAGACGCTGCCGAGGATGGCGCGGCGGACCGGGTCCAGCCCGCGCGACCCGAGCACGATCGTGCCGTAGCCGAGATCCTCCGCCGTCCGGACGATCATCGGGCCGGTGTCGCCGGTCGGCTCGTGCGTCATCGGGCTCAGGCCACGCTCCTCGAGCCACGCTACGGCTTGATGAAGCTGGCTGGCGTGCGCGGACATGGTGCTCCACGGGTCATCGGCGCGCTCGCCCAGTCGTTCCTGGGTCACCGACACGACGCCGATCTCCGCCGAGAGTGCGACCGCCAGGTCCGCCGCCCGTTCGAGGGCCAGCTGCGCGCCCGGCGTGCCGTCATAGGCGACGAGGATGCGGCCGAAACCCGGCGCGTCGGTCATCGCGACAAGAGCCGGCGGTTGCTGTCTGTCACGATGCCTCCATGGGATCGGGATCCGCCGCCCTCGTGAACGCCAGGCGTCGCTCGACGGCAAACAGTGCCATCGGGCGGCGGGCGACGATGAGCCCCCACAAACCACGCGGCGCCAGGAGAACGATCGCGATCGTCACGAGGCCGAGCGCCACGAGGTAGGCGCTGCCGTAGTCGGCCAGCACCTCCTGGAGGGCGAAGAACACGATCGCTCCGACGATCGGCCCCTCGATCCGGCCGAGGCCCCCGATGACCACGATGAAGATCATGACGACCGTCCAGTCGACCCCGAAGGCGGCGGTCGGCTGGATGCGCAGCAGCTGCAGGTAGTACACGGCGCCTGCGATCGCGCAACCGACCGACGCGATGACGTAGACCATTCGCTTCGTGGCCGTGACGCCGACACCCAGGCTGGCCGCGGAGACCTCGCTGTCGCGAACCGCGCGCAACGCCAGCCCGAGTCGGGACCGCACGACCAGGGCGGCGACGACGATCGACCCGAAGCCGACGCCGATGGCCAACCAGTACGTGAGGGCGAGCCGGTCCGGAGGCGCCATGGCGACGAGGGACTGGATGGTGACGCCAGTCCCGGCGCCGAGCGCGCCGACCTGGGACACCACGAGACGGAAGACCTCGGCGATGACCCATGTCCCGATGGCGAAGTACCCGCCGCGGAGGCGGAAGGCGAACAGGGAGGTCAGGAGGGCGATGACGGTGGCACCCACCGCCATGGCCGCGATCGCCGGCACGGGCGACAGGTCGCCGAGGTCCATGAACAGGTACAGGCCGTATGCGCCCACCCCGACGAACGCCTGCTGGCCGATCGAGACAAGCCCGGCATAGCCGGCGAGGAGGTTCCACATCTGGGCCATGGCCAGCAGCGTGAAGAACTCCACGAGAAGCTTCATCGTGCCGCCCGACCCCCACGCCGGCAGTGTGGCGAACATGACCAGCAGCGCCAGCCCGACGAGAGCGGTGATCCGCGACGTGGTCGTGCCTCGCTCGACACGGAAGGACCGGGCGAGAGGAACCGCCGCGGTCGTCATGCCTGTCGGACGCCCGGCCGCGGGAAGAGACCCTCGGGCCGCAGGAGCAGGATGGCCAGGAAGACCAGGTGTCCGGCCAGGATCTGGTAGGCGGGATTGATCTGCCCTCCGACCGTCTGCGAGACGCCGAGGATGATCCCGCCGACGAGGGTTCCCCAAAGCGACCCGAGCCCGCCGATGATGACCGCCTCGTAGGCGAAGATGAGGAGGGCAGGGCCGTCGGCCGGAGCGAACGTCGTCCGGATGCCGAGGAAGACTCCGCCGATCGCGACCGTCCCCAGGGCGATGGCCATCGCCAGCCCGAACAGGTGGCGGTTATCGATCCCGACGATCCGGGCGGCCTCGCCGTCATCGGATGCTGCCCGCAGCGCCCGCCCCAGCTGGGTCCGGTCGAGCATCAACTGCAGGGCGACGAGGATGACGACGGCCGTCCCCAGCGTGATGAGCGGGAGCCAGCCGACGATCAAACGGTCGGTGATCTGCAGGCTCGCCGTCTCGAGCGACCCG
>Ga0209108_10001758_pt1 | contig 12547 bp, 11 predicted proteins | sample Rifsed10ft1_FD_184003 | JGI IMG/M metagenome (GOLD analysis project Ga0209108, IMG submission 184003) | Soil microbial communities from Rifle, Colorado, USA - sediment 10ft 1 (version 2) | ecosystem: Environmental > Terrestrial > Deep subsurface > Rock core/Sediment | place: Rifle, Colorado...
GGTGATGCGCCCGCCGTGTCCCGTGCCGGCGATCTGCGTGGCCGACAGGCCGTGCTCGCGGAGCAGCCGCCGAACCGCCGGCGTCATCCGGGCGTCGTCGCGCCCGCCAGGCTCGGCCGGCTGGGTAGACACTCCCGGTTCGGATGCCACCGCGGGCATAGCGGCGGGGATCGGGGGCGCGGCGGTAGGCGGAGGGGCCGAAGACGGCGCAGCGTCGGGTGACTCGGCGGTCGTTAGCCGCGGGGCGCTGCCGTTGCCGCTGCCATCGTCGGCGGTCTCGATGATCGCGATCTCGGCGTTGTTTGGGACCGTCGCGCCCTCCTCGACGAGGATCTGGGTGAGGGTGCCCTCGAACGGCGACGGGACCTCGGCGTTCACCTTGTCGGTGATCACCTCGAGGAGCGGCTCGTACTTGGCGACGTGATCGCCGGGCTGCTTGAGCCACTTGCCGATCGTCCCCTCGGCGACGCTCTCGCCGAGCTGGGGCATCGTCACCTTTGCCACTGGCTCATCCCTCCGGGCTGGCGCCATCCGGCGCGGGATCGCTGGTCCGGTCGGACGCTAGTGTCGCGCATCCAGGCCGACCGCGTGGTGGATCCGTCTGCACGATGGCCGTGACGGCGCAACCTGCCATCTACGATTGAGGATGGCACAAGGCCCACTGCTCGCCGACTCTCCGGCCAGCCATGAACGACGCTCATACCGATCGCGACGCGCGTCTTCGCCCTGTCGAGCCGCAGGCAGGACCAGCCGAGCCCACGCTCAGGCGGCCACCCGGCGACGGGTTCGAACCCGACGGCCTGTGTCCACGGCGATGTTCCCACTACCGGCGTTCGTGGCTGTCATGAGCAGGATGCCCGAGAGCGATCCGACCGGTCGCCTCAACCAGGCGCGCACCGCCGTGCCGCGCATGGGTAGCGCCGGTTCGAGCACTGCCGCATGGCGCGCGACGTGACGACGGACCGTCCGATCCGACGGCAGGACGAGCAGCCGCGCCACAGCGGTCGGGCGCCAACCATGTCGCTCGGCAACGATCCGCGGGCCGAGTCGAGCCTTCTCGTCGAGCTTGCGGAGCGTCGCCTCGACCGACACCAGCTCGGTCTTGATCTCCACGATCAGGAGGGTACGGCTGGACGCATGCCAGGCCACCAGGTCGATCGACCCGCGCTCACCGTAGATCGAGTAAGAGACCTCTGGGTCGATCTCCCAGCCGAACCGGGCGAGGGTCGTCGCGACCGCACCCACGAGCTCGGCGTGTCGCTCATCGAGCAGGCGATCGATGATCCCACCTCGCCAGCGGATCGTGATCACCACATCGGCGTCGAGGGCACCGAAGACGCGCCGCAGCGTACGCAGCGACGTTCGGGCGACCTGGCCGGTCTCGATGAGGGAGATCTCCCCTTGGCTCAGGTCGACCTTCTGGGCGAGATCCACCTGGCGCATGGCCTGGCGACGACGAAGCAGTCGAGCCACCCGGCCCACGGTCCGGTCATCCACGGTCACAGGATGAGCGACGCCGATTGTCGGCGGATGGACGACGCGCTGCCTCGAATCATCCGCGGATCACCCCTCGACACGAACGGTTGTGTTGCTGGATGAGGTTCGCAGCGAGGTATGTGACAGGTACGAGTCAGGGTGATGGTCAACTGGCTGCACACGCTCGGGACCGGACAGGCACGACTACCGCGATGCCATGACTATGCTCCGTACCGAATCGGCTCGGGCAGGCTGTCCAATCGAACATCCGGATCAACCGGGTCGATGGCTGTCCGCCGACGGCGCCGTCGAGCCCCGCTAATAGGCGGCGAGTCTCCGGACGGCCCCGGCGATCTTGTCGGGGTTCGGCATGAACCATTCCTCGAGGACGTGGTTGTAGGGGACGGCCGGGACGTCGGGGCCGGCCACCCGCATCACCGGCCCATCGAGGTAGTCGAAGGCCTCCTCCGCGACGATGGCCGCAACCTCTGCGCCGTAGCCGCCGAAGCGGTTGTCCTCGTAGACGATGAGGCACTTGCCGGTCCGCCGGACCGAGTCGAGGACCGTCTCCTTGTCGAGCGGGCGGAGGGTGCGCAGATCGACGACCTCGACCGATACGCCCTCCTCGGCCATCCGATCGGCCGCCTCCAGAGCGTAATGCGCCATGAGCCCATAGGCGATGACCGACACCTGCGATCCGGGATGGACGATCGCCGCCTTGCCGAGTGGCACCGTGTAGTCCCCGTCGGGCACGTCGCCACGGACGGAGCGGTACATCTTCTTGTGCTCGAAGAACAGCACGGGATCGTCGTCGCGGATGGCCGACCGCAGGAGCCCCTTCGCGTCGTAGGGCGTAGACGGCACGACGACCTTCAACCCGGGCACGTGGGTGAAGAACGCCTCGACCGACTGGCTGTGATAGAGCGCGCCGTGGACGCCACCGCCGAACGGGGCGCGGATCGTGATCGGGCAGCCGAAGGCGTTGTTCGAGCGGTAGCGGAGCCGCGCCGCCTCCTGGACGATCTGGTTGAAGGCCGGCGTGATGAAGTCGGCGAACTGGATCTCGGCGACCGGCCGGAGACCGTTCTGGGACGCCCCGATCGATACCCCGACGATCATCGACTCGGTCAGCGGCGTATCGATGACCCGGTCGTCGCCGAACTCGGCATGGAGGCCGTCGGTGGCGAGGAACACGCCGCCCTTGACCCCGACGTCCTCGCCCAGGACGACGATCGCCTCGTCGCGGCGCATCTCGTCCGCGAGACCTTCGCGGATCGCCTCGATGAGCGTCTTCGTCGGCATGGTCAGTCCGCCCGGTGTTCGCGCTTCCAGGGCGCGATCCAATCGGCCGGCCCGTCCTCGTGATAGACCCACCAGGTGGCGGTCGCCGGGTCCGGGTCGGGCTCCGCCTCGGCATACTGCGTCGCCTCGTCGACCGTCGTCGCGACGTCGGCCGAGATGGCCTCGAGCCGAGCGTCCGTCAGGACGCCGGCATCCTGGAGCTGGGCCCGGAAGCGCGGGAGCGGATCGCGCGCCTTCTCGGCCTCGAGCTCCTCGGCCGAGCGGTACTTCGTCTGCTGGTCGTCCGACGAGTGAGCGGTGAGGCGCGTCACCTTCGCCTCGATGAGCGTGCCGCCCTCGCCGGCCCGCGCCCTCTCGATCGCCTCGCGGGCCACGCGGTAGCAGGCCAGGACGTCCGTGCCGTCGACCACCACCCCCGGCATCGCGTAGCCGGCGGCCCGGACCGCGATGTCCTCGACCGCGCTCTCCTTGGAGGCCGGCACGCTGATCGCATAGCCATTGTTCTCGACGATGAGGATCATTGGCAGCTTGTGGATACCGACGAAGTTGAGGGCCTCATGGACGTCGCCCTGGTTGGACGATCCCTCGCCCATGTAGGCCATCGCCACCTGGTCGGTATGGCGGATCCTGGCCGCCAGGGCGATGCCGGCCGCGTGGAGGATCTGGGTGGCCACGGGCGACGAGACCGACAGGATGTTGTAGTCGGCGTGGGCGTAGTGGCCGGGCATCTGGCGGCCACCGGACGAGGGATCGTTGGCCGTGGCGTACTGGGCGGTGACGATGTCACGGGCGGACATGCCGGCCGTCATGCAGGCGGCGATGCTTCGATAGTACGGACACAGCCAATCCGTACCGTGTCGCATCGGATAGGTCACCCCGACCTGGGCTCCCTCGTGGCCCTGACCGGAGATGACGAACGGGATCCGTCCGGCACGGTTGAGGACCCACAGGCGCTCGTCGATGGAACGGGCCAGTGCGACGAGGCGGTACATGGCCAGCAGGTCGACGTCGGTGAGACCGTACTCGCCCGCCAGCGCCGAGACCTTCCGCTCGGTCACCATCGCCGCAATCCTAGCCGTCCGCTGGTCGTCCCGGTCGAAATCGATGGTCGCCTTCGAGCGGCCCGGTCCGCCCGTCCGTCAGAAGTTGATCGAGCGTCCGTCAGAAGTTGATCGAGCGTCCGTCAGAAGTTGATCGAGCGCCCGGCGACGGCCATCGCCGCCTCGCCGAGGATCTCGGACAGCGTCGGGTGGGGGTGCGTCGCCTGGCCGACCTCCCACGCGGCGGCCTCGAGCGTCAGCCCGACCGACGCCTCGGCGATGAGGTCGGTCGCGTGGGGCCCGATGACGTGGACGCCGACGATCCGATCGCCGTCGGCTTCCGCGATGACCTTGGCGAAACCCTCGTTCTCGCCGTAGATGAGCGCCTTGGCGATGGCCATGAAGGGGACCTTGCCGACCTTGACGGCGATCCCGCGATCCTTGCACTGGGCCTCGGTCAGGCCGATCGAGGCGATCTCCGGGCGCGAGTAGGTCGCCCGCGGCTGTTGGTCGTAGTCGAAGTCGTGGACGTCCGGATCGCCGGCGATCGTGTGGACGGCGGTGATGCCCTCGTGGGCGGCCGTGTGGGCGAGCAGGAGCCCGCCGACGATGTCGCCGATCGCCCACAGGTGCGCGTCGCGGGTCCTCAGCCGGCCGTTGACCTTGACGAAGCCCCCCTCGACCTGCGCCTTCGTCGACTCGAGCCCGACATCCTCGATGTTCGTCGCCCGGCCGGTCGCCACGAGGAGTTGCTCGGCCTCGATCTCTACCGCCGCCCCGCCCTCCGGTCCGACCGTCAGTCTCACGCCGCTCTTCGTCGTCGAGACCGACGCGACTTCGAAGCGGGCGTTCGTCATGACCCTCATGCCACGCCGCTCGAAGCTCCGATGGAGGGCCGTCGACACCTCCTCGTCCTCGAGGGGGACGATCCGGGGCAGGTACTCGAGGAGGGTCACCTTTGTGCCGAGGTCGTGGAACATCGAGGCGAACTCGACCCCGACCGCACCTGCCCCGACGATGATGATCGAGGCGGGCATCGACTCCGCGCCCAGGACGTCGTCGGAGGTCACGATCCGCTTGCCGTCCGGCTCGAGCCCGGGCAGGCTCTTCACCCGCGAGCCCGTCGCCAGGATGACGTCCGTCGCCTCGAGGTTGCGGTCCTTTCCGCCGCCCGGTGTCCCATCGTCGCCGTGTAGCGTCACCCGGACCTTCACCGGACCGTCGAGGCGACCGCGACCGGCGATCCATTCGACCTTGTTCTTCGTGACGAGCGACGTCAGGCCCTTCCACATCCGCGTGACGACCTGGTCCTTGCGCTTCGCCATCGTCGGGTAGTCGATGGCGGGCTCGCCGTCGATTCCGATGCCGAAATCCGCGGCGTGGCGGATGCGCTCGGCGAAGGCGGCCGATTCGAGGAGCGCCTTCGTCGGGATGCAGCCGCGGTGGAGACACGTCCCGCCCAGCTTGTCCTCGTCGATGAGGGCGACCTTCATCCCCAGCTGGGCCGCCCGGAAGGCGGCCGAGTAGCCGCCCGTGCCGGCGCCCAGGACGACGACGTCGAAGGAATTGGAGGAGCCGACGGCCATCCGGCTATCCGGTCTGTCGAGGTCGTCGGGGGAGGTGCGCGAGCGTCCGGTGAACGGGCTCGGTCATCGCGCCGGATGGTACATCGAGCGAGCCCGACCACGGGATCGGCGGTGCTATCCTCGGCGGCCGGTGGAGTCCACGACGCTGCTGCGCGACGCGATCCTCGTCGTCGGCGCCTATCTCGCCGGGTCGATCCCGATGAGCGTGCTCGTCGCTCGGGCGATCGGCGGTCCGGACCCACGGACGATCGGCTCCGGGCGGACCGGCGGCACGAACGCGTTGCGGGCGCTCGGGCGCGGGCCGGCGTTGCTCGTCGTGACGGGCGACCTGGCGAAGGGCGCCATCCCCGTGCTCGTCGCGCGTTGGATGACGGGCGGCGACGTCACGATCGAGGTCCTCTGCGGCCTGGCCGCCGTCCTTGGCGCCTGGCGATCAGTGTTCCTCGGCTTCCACGGCGGCCGCGGCGTGGCGACCGGAGTCGGCACGATGCTCGTCATCGAGCCCTGGGCGGTCGTCCTGGCGGCGCCGGTGTTCATCGGGGTCGTCCTCGTGACACGCTACGTCTCGCTGGGCTCATTGCTCGGCTCGGCGGCGCTCATCCCCGCCATGGCGATCCTGTGGCTCGTCGCCGATGGCCAACTGCCGCCGGTCTACATCGCCTACACCGTCGCCGGCGTCGTCCTCATCTGGCTCGCCCACGCCGACAACATCGATCGCCTCATCCATGGCCAAGAGCGCCGGATCGACCTCGGCGCGTTCACGGGTCGCTCATCCGGATCGGGTTAGTCGCTCCAGCCGTCCGCGATCCGGGCCTGACCCATCGGGTGGGTCATCCGACCGACGAGCCGCGTGATCGGGGCGTTCCTCCGCCGGTTGACCCATGGGGTGGGTCATCCGACGGCCAACGGAGACCACGCCTTCCTGGCGCCACGAATCGAACGACCCGGGCCGGTGGGACCGGACCCGGGCCGAGGGATCGTCGAGGTGAAGCGGATCAGCCGCCGCGCATCGAGCGGAAGCAGTCCGAGCAGTAGACGGGCTTGCCGTTCGTCGGGCGGAACGGGACCTTGGCCTCGTTGCCGCAATTCGAACAGGTCGCCGTGAACATCTCGCGCGGCGGGCGCGAGCCGTAGTCACCGCCGTACGAGCTGCCGCCGTACGAGGAACCGCCACCGTACGAGGAACCGCCACCGTAGGACGATCCGCCACCGTAGCTGTAGTCGCCGCCCTGTGCGGCCCGAGCCGCCTTGCGCGACTGCCGGCACGACGGGCAGCGGCGCGGCTCCGTGAAGCCCTTCTGAGCGTAGAACTCCTGCTCGCGGGCCGTGAAGACGAACTCCTGTCCGCAGTCCGAACAGGTCAGCGTCTTGTCTTCCATGAAAACCAGAACTCCTTCTCTGTAGCTCCGTGATCCCTCGTAGTGTGTTCTCGCGGAGCCCGTGAGAGGAGTCCCGAGTGGTCGACGGTCTACGACATCTCGGTCGCGGCCGTGCCGCGACATTTGCGCGCCGGACGCTATCACGCCCGGTCGTGACTTGCATAGGGGTCAGATTCGACACAATCTGCGCGCTGACCGGGGCCTCAGGCGGGTGCCCTCAGGCGGGTGCCCTCAGGCGGGTGCCACGAGGCTCGCGTGCGCGAACTGGACGGCGAAGGCCTTGCACCAGATAACAACGCTCCGATAGCCGCCGATCTCCATCCCGGACGGGATGTCGTAGCCGAACGCGCCATCGGTCGCCTTGAGTGTGCCCAGCTCGAGAGCTCCATCGGCGTAGCCGTCCGGCGAAGGCGAGAGGAAGACGTACAGATCGGGGCCGTTGCGGACCGAGAAGTCGTCGAAGCGCAAGGCCAGCGTGCCGCCCTCGACTTCGACGATCTTGGCGCGTCCCGAGCCAGTGTGGAACTCGTCCGCACCGACGAAGGTGCCGCTCGCCAGCACCGTGCCCGTCGTCGCGCCACCGGTCGGCTCGACGAGCTCAGTCCTGACGACGAGGGGCGAGCCGAGATACCAGGTGACAGGGAGCCCGACGACGAGGGCGATCGCGACGCCGGCCACCGTCGCCCTCGGATGGGAGCGAAGCCCCTCGACCCATCGACGACGCCAGGCGATCCAGGCCACGAACCCGAGCCCGGCGACCGTCGCGACGAGGATCGGGACGCGGAGAGGGAAGATGAGCGGGAGGAGGGACCGCTCGAGCTCACCGATGAGTTCCATGACCGGGCAGGATGAGATCGGGCTGTGACGCCCCGATGACGACGCCTATGCGTCCGAGCTTGCCGCCCATCCCCGGGCCCGGTCGACGGCCCTCCGCCAGGTCGCCATCATCCGCCCGCTCCGATCGCCGTCCCACGTCGGCTCGAACCGCCGGTCGACCGATCTGATGGCGGCCACCTCATCGGGCGATCCCCACAGGCCGACGGCCAGGCCGGCCAGGGCGGCCACTCCCCAGGCGGTCGTCTCGCGGACGACCGGACGCTCGATCGGGACGCCGCACAGGTCCGCCTGGAGCTGCATGAGCAGATCGTTCGCGGCCGCTCCCCCATCGACGCGCAGCTCCGAGATTGGCAAGGCGGAGTCGGCCGTCATCGCATCGATCACGTCCCGAACGGAGCAGGCGATCGCGTCGAGTGTGGCCCGCGCGAGATGGGCCCTCGTCGTGCCGCGGGTCAGGCCGACGATGAGGCCGCGGGCATCGGGGTCCCAGTAGGGCGCCCCGAGACCGACGAACGCCGGGACGAAGACGACGCCATCGCTGTCGGGCACCGATGCCGCGAGGACCTCGATGTCGTCCGAACGCGAGACGGCGCCGAGGCCGTCGCGCAGCCACTGGACGGCGGCCCCGGCGATGAAGACGGAGCCCTCGAGCGCATACGTCGCGGCATCGCCCGCCCCCAGCTGCCAGAGGATCGTCGTCAGCAGACCGTGAGCCGACCCGATCGGCGTCGGGCCGGTGTTCGCCAGCAGGAAGGCACCCGTCCCGTAGGTCACCTTGGCGTCGCCCGCCGCGAGGCAGGCCTGCCCGAACATCGCCGCCTGCTGGTCGCCGGCCAGCGCGCCGATCGGGATCGACCCGCCGAACAGGTCCGGATCGGTCTCCCCGAACACGCAGGCGGTCGGCCGCACCTCGGGCAGCATGGCCTCCGGCACGCCCACGATCCGGCACAGCTCGGCGTCCCAGGCGAGACGGCGGATGTCGAAAAGGAGCGTCCGCGACGCGTTCGACACGTCGGTCGCGTGGACGCGGCCGCCGGTCAGGCGCCAGAGCAGGAACGAGTCGACCGTGCCGAACGCCAGCTCGCCTCGCTCGGCGCGCGGTCGCAACGATGGGTCGGCGTCGAGGATGTGGCGGATCTTGGGGCCCGAGAAGTAGGCGTCGATCGGCAGCCCGGTCCGAGCCCGGAACAGGGGCTCGTGACCGTCACCCCGGAGGCGCTCGCAGAGCGGGGTGGTCACGCGGCTCTGCCAGACGATGGCCGGGGCGACGGGACGGCCGGTGGACCGGTCCCAGACGATCGTCGTCTCACGCTGGTTCGTGACCCCGATCGCGGCGACATCGGCCGCGGCCAGGCCGGCCCGCGCCAGCGCCGCCTGGGCGGTCTCGAGCTGCGTCGACCAGATGTCCAGGGGTTCGTGGGTCACGTGGCCCGGGGCCGGAAAACCCTGCGGGAAGTCGAGCTGGGCGCTGGCCACGGGCCGGCCGGAGCGGTCGAAGACGATCGCCCGCGACGACGTCGTCCCCTGGTCGAGGGCAAGGACGACCGACCGGCTCAACCGGGCACCCCGTACTCGGCCCGCGCGCCGGCCAGGTACGTCTCGACCTCCGTGGCCTGCCGCGCCTCGTCCCAGCCAAGCTCCGCCCCGAAGATGGCTGCGACGCGGGGAGCGATCGCGGCTCCTCGATCGGGCAGCTCCATCGCGAGGCGCATGCGCCGCGCCAGGACGTCGTCGATCGTGAGGGCCAGCTCCTCGCGGGCGGCCCAGGCGACCTCCGCCTCCAGGTGGTCGATCCGCGGGCCGAGCGGCGCCAGGAACCCGCGCGCCTCGCCCAGCCCGACGACCTCGGTGGCGGCGATCCCGTGGCGCGCCACGAGCCGGTCGGCGGTCGGGCGATCGATGGCTGCCCGCTCGGCGAGCCCCGCCGCCACGAGGGCAAGCTCGGATCGGGCGGCCGCGCCGACGAGCGGAAGCTCGGCGGTGGCGGAGGGACGGCTCGCGGCCTCGTCGCCGAGGGCGGCGTCGACCGCGTCGGCGGCCATCACCCGGTACGTCGTGTACTTGCCCCCGCTGATCCGGACGAGCCCGCTCTCCTCGACGTGGACGCGGTGCTCTCGAGAGACGCGCAGCGTCGATCCGCCATGCGCGACGCCGACGAGCGGCCGAAGCCCGGCATACGTGCCGAGGATGTCGCCCGGACGCAGGTCCACCTCGAGACGCCGATGGAGGGCATCGAGGATCTCGCTGACCTCGGCCCGGCTGGCCGACGGGCGATCCGGCGGCCCGTCGTACGGCGCGTCGGTCGTCCCGATGATCCAGTGGCCGGGCCATGGCACGACGAAGACGTTCCTGCCCGGTATCCGGATCGACAGCCCCTGCTTCGAGGGGAGCCGGTCGCGCCGGACGACGATGTGGGCGCCGCGCGAGGGAACGATCGGGATCGATCCGCCTCCGAACGGGCCGGCCCGGCCGGCCCACACACCGCAGGCGTCGACGACATGGCGACCCCGGACGGGAAGGCGGTCGCCGCCCACGAGGTCCCGCGCCGAGATCCCGACGATCCGCCCCGCCTCGATCAGCTGGCCTTCGGCCCGGACACGGGTCGCCGCGAGCGCTCCGAGCCCGATCGCCGTGCGCACGACGGCGAGCGTGAACCGTGCGTCGTCCACCGTACCGTCGTGGTAGCGGATCGCGCCCCGAAGCCCGCGTCGGCGCAGGACCGGCGTCGCCTCGAGCGCGGCACGGGCGGAGAGGTGACGGCTCCGTCCCCCGTCCCTGGCCGCGCCGAGGAGGTCGTAGGTCGTCAGGCCGGCCCCGTAGAACGCACGGTGGACGAGCGGCAGGCCGTAGACCGGGAACAGGAAGGGCGCGATCGTCACGAGGTGCGGCGCGAGCCGGATGAGGCGGGAGCGCTCGTCGAGCGACTCGCGGATGAGCCCGACCCGCAGCTGGGCGAGGTAGCGCAGGCCGCCGTGGATGAGGCGCGACGATCGCCCGGAGGTCCCCGACGCGATGTCGTCCTGCTCGACGAGGGCGGCCGACATGCCCCGCGAGGTCGCATCGAGGAGGATGCCGGCGCCGACGATCCCGCCACCGACGACGAGGAGGTCGACGGGATCGCGGGCGAGCCTCTCGAGGGTGGTACGCCGATCCGCCAGCGGCCCGTTGTCGGTCATCGCCCGCGGACGACGAGCCACAGGGCGACGGCCGTTCCAGCGATGAGGACGGCGATGACGAGGGGCGTGCGGAACACGATCGCCTGGAGATCGGGCGGCAGGATCGCGGTCACGATCGCCGCACCAAGGACGACGATGACCGCACCGAGACCCACGGCGATGACCTCGCGCAGCCCGGCCGGACGGCCGCCACCGCCGTCGGGCGACCGGTCGTCAGCCATGGTCGGCCTCTCGCGGGATGCCGATGGGCGCGACGAGCACACGACCGGCCAGGGCCTTGCCCCTTCGCGCCAGGAGGCCCGTCTTGGGTCGATGGAAGGTGACCGTCACATCGGCCCGGACGACGGGATCGGTCAGCTCGCCCGACGACAGGTCAACGCCGGTCGGCGTGTCGACGGCGAGGACCGGCACGCCGGCGGCGCGGGCCTTGCGGCACAGCTCGACCGCGCTCCGGATCGGCTCGCGCAGGACACCCCAGACACCCGTTCCGAGGAGGGCGTCGATGACGACGGCGGTCCGCTCGATCCCGCGCTCGAGGATGTGCAGGTCGCGGGCTGCCGACGCGTGGATCCGACGGACGCGGTCGAGGGCATCGAGCCGATCCCAGTTCCGCTCGGCGTCGGGGGTGGTCGGGCGTGGCGCCGACCCCACGAGCACGACGACGCTGTCGATGCCGGCCCGGGCAAGCCAGCGAGCCGCGACGAGGCCGTCGCCGCCGTTGTTGCCGGGCCCGGCGAGGACGAGGACCGGTCCGACATCGCTTCGCCCGGCCACCGCGGCGAGGGCGCGCGCGGCGGCGCCGACCGCCGACCCGGCATGCTCCATGAGCCGTTCACCCGATACGCCGAGCGCCTGGGCCCGCCGATCGGCGCCGGTCATCGCCTCGGCCGAGATGGGCGACGAGCCGGCGGCGTCCGCCCAGCGCGCGGCGAGCCCATCCAGATCGAGCTCGATGAGGGTGGGGTCGGCGGCCGGCAGGGGGATCGTCAACACACGAAGGAGACTACCCGGCCGCGGCGACCGACGATGGCAGTCGCGCCCGGCGGCCATCCCCGTCGATCTCCACGAGACCCTCGACGGACAGGGCTCGCATCGCCGCGGCCACGGCGACGTCATCGTGCGACCCGATCGGCGTATCGAACACCGTCCATTCGCCGTCGGGCGCCTCGCTCAGTCGCCGGACGATGCGGCCGCGCAACCAACGGCGCGTCATCTCGAACGGGATGCCGTTCTCTCCGCGTCGTCCCGCCCCGGTGGGCGGACGCCTCCTCGCCGATCGCCCGAACAGGCAGGACGGCCGAGCAGGGCACTCACCGCAGCGAGGCGCGGCGGGACCGCAGAGCGTCGCCCCGAGATCCATCAGCGCGTGCGTCCAGTCGGCCGCCCGGGCCGCCGGCACGAGCTCGTCGGCCATGGACTGGAGCCGGCTCGGCGGCGGCGACGTCCCGGTGGCGCTCACCAGGCGGGTGAGCACCCGGCGGACGTTGACGTCGACCGGCCCGACCCGCCGGCCGAAGGCGATCGCCAGCACCGCGCGTGCGGTGTAGGGTCCCACGCCGGGCAACGCCTCGAGGGCTGCCAGGTCATCCGGGACGCGACCGGCGTGACGCTCGACGATGAGCGTGGCGGCCCGCCGGAGGGACACCGCCCGACGGTTGTAGCCGAGTCCCGCCCACGCCCGCAGCGCGTCGGCGGTCGTCGCGTCGGCCAGCGCCGCGGGTGTCGGGAAGCGCCCAAGGAACGCCTCCCAG
>Ga0209108_10001759_pt1 | contig 12544 bp, 9 predicted proteins | sample Rifsed10ft1_FD_184003 | JGI IMG/M metagenome (GOLD analysis project Ga0209108, IMG submission 184003) | Soil microbial communities from Rifle, Colorado, USA - sediment 10ft 1 (version 2) | ecosystem: Environmental > Terrestrial > Deep subsurface > Rock core/Sediment | place: Rifle, Colorado...
AGATGCTGGATCGCCCCGGAGATGCCGCAGGCGATGTACAGATCGGGCGAGACGACCTTGCCGGTCTGGCCGACCTGGTTGACGTACGGGATGTACCCTGCGTCCACCGCAGCCCGGCTGGCGCCGACGGCCGCCCCCAAGGACGCCGCCAGCTGGCGGATCAGCTCGAACCCTTGCTGGGCGCGCCAGATCTCCTTCTGCTTCTCATCGGTGATCTCCGCCGGCGGAGTCAGGCGTCCGTTGTTCGAAACGCCGCGACCGCCCGACACGATCACGCCGGCATCCGTCAGACTGACGCCGGCTTCCGACGCCTTGTAGCCGAGGACCTGCGTCGCCGGGGGCGGCGGCGCCGCCGCAGCCGCATCGACGGCGCCCTTCTTCGACGCGTCCGGCGACGGGCGAGGGAAAGCCCGGGTGCGGATCATTACGATCTGCGGCCGCCGCTCGCGGGCGACTTCCTGCGTGAGGAGCTTCCCGGCGTAGATCGGCCGTGTCGCCACAACCGCCCCCTGGTCCACCTGCAAGGAGATGGCGTCCGGCGTCACCCCGGTCTCGAGGTCGACGGCGACCATGGCGCCGAGTTCGCGGGTGCGGCCGGTCGTCGGCATCAGCAGCAGGGCCGGCTGATGCTCTTTGAGGATCCCGGTGACGACGTCGGCGTACGGTTCCGGGCGGAAATCCTTGAGCTCGGCGCTTTCTCGCACGATCGCTTGAGTCGCTCCGTACGTGATCGCCTCCTCCGCCAGCCCGCGCACGCCATCCCCGACGACGAGCGCCGTGACGCCGCTGGAAAGAGACGGACCGAGGCCCAGCGCCACTCCCACCGCTTCCCATGAAGGGCCGACCGCCTGGCCGTTGTAGTGATCGATGTAGACGAAGATCTTGTCGGCCATCAGAGCACCTTCTCATCGATCAGTCGATCGGCGAGGGCGGCGGCGATCGCCGCCGGCGAATCGCCCGTGATCATCTCGCAGGTTGTGTCGACTTTCGGCGGGGCGATGATGGCCGGCCAGGTCAGCGCCGGGGCCGGCACCGAAAAACCCATGTCGGCCGCCGACCAGACGGGGATCTCGGCCTTGGAGGCCTTGCGGATTCCCATGAAGGACGGATAACGCGGTTCGCCGATCTCTTTGACGACGCTGACGACCGCCGGCAGCGGTGCGCGGACCTGCTGGCGGGTTTCTTCCAGCATCCGCTCGACATCGATCGTCCGAGCCTGCGGGTCGACCGCCACGACCGCCGCCACCAGCGTCAGCGACGGCCAGCCGAGTCGCCGCGCCACTTGGGCGGCGGTAACGCCGGTGTCGCTGTCGACCGCCTGCCGTCCGAAGAAGGCCAGGTCGACGGCCTCCAGTTTGCGCAGAGCGGCCGCCAACGCCGCCGAGACGACCAGCGTGTCGGCCGAGGCGTAGGCCGGGTCGGAAAGCAGGATCGCCTCTTCGCAGCCCATGGCCAGCGCCTGCTTCAGCGCTTCACGCGCGCCCTCCGGGCCGAGGCTGATGGCGGTCACTTTGCCGCCGTGGGCCTCTTTGGTGCGCAGCGCCTGTTCGACGGCGAATTCGTCCCACGGGTTCAGGACGAGCGGTGCGTCACCCCAGGTGACCTTGCCGCCTTCGACGGTGACGCTCGCCGCCGTGTCCGGCGTTTGCTTGACGCAGACAACGATGTTCAATTCGACCTCCTGACCTGCGGTCGGGTGGGTTCCCGGCGTTCAGCCGCGCCAGATCGCCGGGTCGTAGGCCGGCAGCTCGCAGCGCAGCGCGGCGTCCTTGCGCGTGCCGAGGGCATAGCCGGCTTGCATCAGTTGGTGAATCTCGCTTGTGCCTTCGTAGATCATCGCCCCGCGCGCGTTGCGCAGGTAGCGCTCGACGTCGTACTCATCGCTGTAGCCGTAGGCCCCGTGAATTTGGATCGCCTCCGACGCCGCCGCGAACGAGGCGTCGGTGGCGAACCACTTGGCCAGCGAGGTCTCGCGCGTGTTGCGCAAGCCGGCGTTCTTCATTTCACCGGCGCGCAGGTAGAGCAGCCGGGCGGCTTCGTAGGACTGGACCATCACCGCCAGCTTCTGCTGGATCAGCTGGAAGCCGGCGATCGGTCGGCCGAAAGCGTGGCGATCCTTGGCGTAGCGCACGCCGGCATCCAGACAGGCCCGGATCAGGCCGGTGGCGCCGGCGGCCACGGTGTAGCGGCCGTTGTCCAGGCAGGACATGGCGATGCGGAAGCCCTCCCCCTCCTCGCCGATGCGATTGCGAGTCGGCACGCGCACGTCCTGGCAGTTCACCCAACCGGTCGAGCCGGCGCGCACGCCGAGCTTGCCGTGGATGTCGCCGGAGGTCACGCCGGGGCTGTCGGTCTCCAACAGGAACGCGCTCAGGCCGTCATGGGGATCGGCCGCATCGGGATTCGTACGCGCAAACCACAGGATGTGGTGGGCCTTGGTCGCCAGGGAGATCCACATCTTCTCGCCGTTGAGGACGTAGTCGCCCCCGTGGCGACGCGCCGTCGAAGCCATGCCGGCGACGTCCGAGCCGGCGCCGGGCTCGGTCAGGCCGAAGCCCGCCACCTTCTCGCCCTTCGCCTGGGGAACGAGGAAGGCCTGCCGCTGCTCCTCCGTCCCCCATTGCAGCAGGGCCATGCTGTTGAGGCCCATGTGGACCGACATGACCACCCGCAGCGTCGTGTCGACCGCCTCCAGCTCTTCGCACACCAGGCCCAGACTCACGTAGTCGAAGCCTTGCCCGCCGTAGCGCTCCGGCAGGCAGATGCCGAGAATCCCGAGCTCCCCCATGCGCGGCAGGATGTGCGGCGCCATCTCCTGCCGGCGGTCAGCTTCGCGGATCGTCGGCGCGACTTCCTTCTGACCGAAGTCGCGCACCATGCGTACGACCATTTCATATTCGGGCGACAGGCGGAAGTCCATGCGGGAGGGCTCGCGAGGGACGGCCCACACATTATAGCCGGGGGGTTCGCCGGAACGATGCCTAGTCGCTGTCTATCGACGGAAGAGTGACGTTCGCCCGAGGCTGTGCATGACACTTGTTCCCCGACGCCCGGCCGCGGCGGGCCGCTATAATCGGCGGTCGTCATGCGGACCCAGCAAACAGCGGCGGGAACCTCACGCAGACTGGCGATGGCATTGGGCGCCTGCTTGCTGGTCGCCGCCCTCGGGCCGCGACCGCGCGCGACTCGCTTCGACCTTCTCCTGTCGCGCGCCGCCATGGCCTCCGGCGCCGGGCAGCCGTCTGCCGCCCTGGCCTGGATCGAAGAAGCGATCGCCTTCGACCCTGCGCTGGCCGCGCTGCACCTCCCGGCCGCGCAGTTGGCGCTCCAGGCCGGCGACACGGAGGCGTTGAGGCGCCACCTCCTCGCCGCGCCGGCCGAGACGCGGTCGTCGAGCGAATTTGGTTGTCTTGTGGCCCAACTCCCTTCGGAAGAGGCGCTCGAGACGCCGCCGGCCGCAGACGGTTGCCCCGCCGCGGCTTCCCCGGGTTTGGAGGCGGCCGAGATTCCTCCGCAGGCCGAATTGCCCAGGGCCGCCGCCGCCTTGCGCGACCAGTTGGAGGCGCAAACGGAGGACCTGCCGGGTTGGGAGCGCCTCGCTGCTCTGACGGAACTGACCGATCCGCCGTCCGTCGAAGCCGTGATCCTCCAGGCCTATCGATCTTTCCCGGAAGGCAGCCGGCTTCTCGACGGTCTGTGGCTGATCTCGCATCAGGACGGCCCCAGCCTGACGTTGGCTGAACGGGCCGCGCGGACCGGCCAGCTGCTCGCGGTGCAGGGAGACTGGGCGCTGGCCGGGGCGGCCTGGACGCGTGCCGTCGATCTCGAGCCGGAGTTTCCTCAGGCGCAGGCTTACCTGGGTATGGCGATGGGCAAGACCGGCGCCGATGGCCTTCCCCCACTTCTGTTGGCATCGGCGGAGGCGCCGGACGATCCGGTCATCCGGGCCCTGCTGGGCCAGTACCTGCTTTCTATCGGCGATCCGGCCGCGGCCGAGCGTCAACTCGATTACGCTCATCGGCTCGATCCTGAGAATCCAGCGATCGCAGCCAACTTCGGCGCTGCGCTCGCCCAGAATGGTCGGCTGGACGAGGCGGCCTCAGCCTATCTTCAGGCGGCCGCGCAGGACCCGCAGGACCCGGCGTTTTGGCTGCTCCTGGCGGAATTCGCTCTCCGCTACGACTACCAGGTCGACTCGATCGGCCTCGTTGCGGCCAGGAACGCCGTCGCTCTCTCCCCGCAGGACCCGGCCGCCCTCTCGGCGCTGGGGATGGCCAATTCTCTGGTCGGCGATGGCCCGACGGGAGAACGCCTGCTGCGGACTGCGATCTCGCTCGATCCCTCCAATCCCCTCGGGTGGTATCGTTACGCCCTTGTCCTGCTCGAGCAAGGGCGGGCCGACGAAGCGCGACAGGCCTTGGCCACGGCCCTGACGCTCGACCCCGAGGGATTCATCGGCGGGCTGGCGGAAGCCTCCCTGGCCAATCTGGCGGCCGGCCTGCGGTGACGATCTCATGATCCGATTCGCAGCGGAGGCGTTCGATGCGGTCGAGAAGACAGGCTGGCCCAGGCGCCCGGCCGCGGTCGCCGTGGCAGCGCTGTGTCTCATCAACTCCGGTTGCCGCGCACTGCTCCCGTCGGCGCCCGGGGCAATTCTCTTCCAGGACGACTTCGCCCGATCCTCGACCGGGTGGGATACGTTCGAGGAGATTGCCTACCGGGCAGACTATGTCGATGGCGCATTCCACGTCGCGGTCGAAGCTCCCAACAGCCTGGCCTGGAGCACGCCGAATTTCGATCTGGCGGACGTCCGGCTCGACGTAGACACGACCGCAATGGCCGGGCCCGTCGATAACGCCTTTGGGCTGGTTTGCCGTTTCCGGGACCCGGACAACTTCTATTTCCTCCTGATCTCGAGCGATGGATTCTCCGGCATCGGCCTCGTCCGCGATGGTCAGCGCTCTTTACTGACGGGGTCCGCCATGCTCCCCAGCGACTACATCGTGCAAGGCTTGGCCTTCAACCACCTGCGGGCCGATTGCGTCGGGCCCAGGCTCAGCCTGTACATCAACGGCGTGCTGGCGAACGAAGCAGCCGCCGCCGACTGGGCAACCGGCGATGTCGGGGTAATCGTCGGCACCTATTCGACTGCAGGGGTCGAGATCCAGTTCGACAACTTCACCATCGCCAACCCGTGACCTTTCCGGCGCCGATCTGTTCCTTGTTCAACCGCGACACCAGCGGCCGCAGCGGATACGTTCCTCTTCAGGCTTACCCTCCCTGAGCGGAGACCGCCCGTGCCTTCGCCTGTCTACCTGCGGCCGCAGTCGAAGGGCGGATGCTTTCCTCCTCAGGCGCAACCCTCCCTGAGCGGAGGCCGCCGCGTGCCTTCGCCTGCAGCGGTGCCGCAGTCGAAGGGCTCCGCTTTTCCAGGGTGACCGTCCAACTGCGAGAGCTAGCGCGGTTCGACTGCTGCGGATGCCCTCGCCGGGCCTCGGCCGTCCACCTCCGCTCACGCTTCCACTGCGCACCGCACCTTCGGCGCGGTGGAGGCGTCTCTCCCGAAGAAGGCACCCTCCCAACACAGGCCGCCTGTATAATGGCCGGATGGTGACCAGATCCGAGCTGGCGGCCGAGCTCCACGGCGCAATGCGCTCCGGGGACGCGCTGCGGAAGCGGACGCTGCGGATGATTCTGTCCGCAGTCAAACTGGCCGAGGTCGAGAAACGCGGCGAACTGGACTCGGCGGCGATGCAGGCCGTCTTGCAGCGGGAGGTCAAGACCCGGCAAGAGGCGATCGCCGACGCCGAGAAGGCCCAGCGGCCGGATCTGGCGACGGCCGCACGAGCCGAGCTTGCCCTGGTGCAGACGTACCTTCCGGCGCAGCTTCCGCCCGATGAAATCGAGCAGATGACGCGCCAGGCCATCGCCGCCACCGGCGCCGCCGGGCCCCAGGACATGGGAAAGGTAATGAAGGAAATCATGCCCAAGGTCCAGGGGCGCGCCGACGGCAAGACGGTCAATGAGATCGTGCGTCGGCTGCTGACCCCCGCCTAGACTCCGGATGGACGAACTCGAGCACGCCCGTCCTTCCCTTCGGGCGCGCCTGGGGCGAGGTCTCCAGGCTGTCCGCTTGTGGGGTGTGGCGTTGTTTGGAGCGATCGGGGTCGTCCTGGCGCTGTCGCTCCCCCTTTCCGTCGGCTCGGATTCGCTCGTGCTCGAGGCGGGCGACGTCTCGGCGCAGGACGTGCTGGCCCCGTATGGTCTGTCCTACACCAGCGACGTCCTCACCGAAGAAGCACGCCGGGAAGCGGCCGAGCAGGTCGAGGCGATCTACGATCCGCCTGACAGCCGAGTCGCCAGGGAGCAGCTGGCCGAGATCAAGACGCTCCTGGCCTTCATCGACGCCGTACGCAGCGACCCGCACAGCACACCGGATCAGAAACACGCCGACCTAGCGGCGATCAGTGTCGTCCGAATCGACGCCCCCAGCGCCGATCTGTTACTCGGGCTTTCGGCCGGCCGCTGGGAGGCGGTCAAGGTCGAGGCGACGACGGTGCTCGAGCAGGTGATGCGCACCGAAATTCGCGAGGACCAGCTCAACGATGCCCGTCGATCGCTGCCGGCCCTGGTCGGCGTCACGCTGCCGGAGGACCAGGCCAACCTGGCGGCGCTGTTGGCCTCGGCCTTCGTCGCCCCCAACGCCTTCTTCAACCAGGCCGCCACCGAGGAAGCGCGCCAGCAGGCCAGTGCGCGTGTTTCGCCCATCGTGAAATCCTATGCCGCCGGCGAGACGATCATCGGCCGCGGCGAAATCGTCGGACCGTCGCAACTCGAGTCGCTGAGCGCCTTCGGCTTGCTGCGCCCGCCGGACGCCTGGCAAGACGTGGCCGTCAGCGCCGTGCTGGCAACGGTCCTGGCGACGACCATCGCCCTCTTCGTTTACCGGGTCCATCCGCAGCTGGCCGTCAGCTCGCGCCTGGCGCTGCTCCTGGCGGCGTCCTTCGTCATGCTGGCGGTCGTCATGCAGTTGATGATCCCCGGGCGGACCGTCCTGCCGTACCTGTTCCCGGCCGGGGCGCTGCCGATGGCGGTGGCCGTGATCTTCGGGCCGGGGATGGGCGTCTTGACGGCCTTCGTCTCCGGCGCCCTCGCCGGCTACCTCGGGGCGCGCGGCTTCGAGCTGGCCCTCTACCTTTCGCTCAGCAGCGCCATCTCGGCCCTGGTCATCGGCAAGGCCGAGCGTCTGCTGACCTTCTTCTGGGCCGGCGTCGCCGGCAGCCTGGCGGCCGTGGCCGTGATCGTCGTCTTCCGGTTCCCCGATACCGCCACCGACGCGGTGGGCAAGTTGTCGCTGCTGGCGGCCGCCGGCGCCAACGGCCTGCTTTCCGCCAGTCTGGCCTTCGGCCTGATCCTGCTCGCCGGAAGTCTTCTCGGAATCGTCACCAACTTGCAGCTGATCGAGCTTTCCCGTCCGGACCATCCGCTGCTGCTGTTCATTCTGCGCAACGCCCCCGGCTCCTACCAGCACAGCCTGCAGGTGGCCAATCTGGCGGAGACCGCCGCCCGCGCCATCGGCGGCAACGGCCTGCTGACGCGCGTCGGCGCGCTGTATCACGATTGCGGAAAAGCCCTCCACCCCCACTTCTACATCGAGAACCAGGCCCCCGAACACAACGTACACGAACAGCTCGATCCAAGCACCAGCGCCCACATCATCCTGGACCACGTGCGCGATGGGATCGAGCTGGCCCGCCGCCACCGCCTGCCGCGCCAGGTGATCGCCTTCATTCCCGAGCACCACGGAACGCTCGAGTTGGCCTTCCAATACCAGGCGGCGATCGAAGGCGCCGGCGGCAACGAACGCCTGGTCAACCGCAAGGACTTCACCTACCCCGGCCCGCGCCCGCGCACCAAGGAGACGGCGATCCTGATGATGGCCGACGGGGCCGAGGCCAAGGCGCGAGCCGACAACCCGCGCGACGAGGAGGAGATCGAACAACTCGTCCGCTGGGTCGTCGAAGACAGGCTCAACCGCGGCCAGTTCGATCGCACCGATCTGACCCTGAAAGACCTGGACACGATCCGCCGCACGCTGGCTGCCAGCCTGAAGGGCATGTACCACCCGCGCCTGCGCTACCCGGAGACGCCGGTCGACGCACCGGCCCCGGGCGGCGCGGCCAAGCTGTCGAACGACCCCGCCCCGCCCTCTTCGTGAAATACCGCGTTCACCTTCGTCGGGAAGTGCCCGCCGGTCGCGCGGCGCGACAAGTGGCCGCCGCGGCCGAAGCCGCGCTGCGGCAGGCGGGCGCCCGCTCCGGCGAGATGACCGTGGTCCTCACCGACAGCCGCCGCCTCCGAAGACTCAACGCCCGCTTCGCCGGGGAGGATCACGTGACCGACGTTCTAGCCTTCCCCGCTTCCCCCGCCCCACGGGCGTCCGGCCAGGGCTACTTCGGCGACATCGTGATTGCCCTGCCCCGGGCGCGGCGTCAGGCCCGCCAGCAGGGTGTGTCCCTGCCGCAGGAACTGGCTCTGCTGGCCGTTCACGGCACGCTGCATCTCCTGGGCTACGACCACGCACGTCCGACCGAACGGCGGCGCATGCAGAAAGTCCAGGCGGCCGCCTTACGCCGCCTCGGCCTCGATCCGGACAGGCTCGGCCTATGAGCGAGTCACAACGCAGCACGTCCCGACTGCGGTCTTTCCGCTACGCCTTCGCTGGAATGGTCCACGTCTTGCGGACGCAGCGCAACGCGTGGATTCACGGCGTCATGACCGTGGTGGTGGTGGCGTTGGGGCTCTGGCTTCGGATCGACTCGGGGCAGTGGCCGCCGCTCCTCTTGGCCGTCGCCCTGGTGTGGATGGCCGAGTTCATCAACTCCGCCTTGGAAGCGATCGTCGATCTGGCCAGCCCCGGCCGCCATCCCTTGGCCCGCGTCGGCAAGGACGTCGGTGCGGCGGCGGTGCTGATCGCCGCGCTGGCGGCGGCAGCCGTCGGTTTGATCGTCCTGCTGCCGCCGCTGACGGCCCGGCTGGGACTGGCCGGCTGACCGAATGGGGGCTCGAGGGGCCGCCGGGCGGCCGCCGTCGGCGGTTCCCGGGCACGAAAGCGCCCCCCTCGGCCTGGCGACCGCCTTTGCCCCGCCGCGGCTCCTGTGCGATAATCCGTGAGTCCGCGATCAATGGAAGCCGCCAGAGTGAGCCAAGAGCAAGGAAGAGGGCCCTTGTACCGGGCCGCGACCACATCCTTCGACGACGAGAATCCGGGTCAGGCGCTCGGCACATTGCTGGCCCTGGCCTGCGAGGTGACGACCTCGTCCCGAGCTGCGCTCTTCGAGTTGGACGAGGCCGAGGCCGGCTTCAGCCCGCGCCTGGCCACCGGCGCTTCCGTGGCCGACCTCGGCCGGCTGTCGTCGGCCGCCGAGCACCCCATCTTGAAACAAGTCCTCAAAAAGCGGCGGGCGATCACGACCGACGGTTCGCGCGGAGCGCTCGGACTCCCCCTGGCCCCGGGAACGGTCGCCTGCGCGCCCTGCATCACGGGCGGCCAGACGATCGGGCTGCTCTTCATCGGCAGCGACGGCGTCAAGACCTATACCCCGGAGTCGTTGCAGACGCTCGAGGTCCTCGCCGGCCGCGCCGGGGAAGTGTTGACGTCAGCCAGGCGGTCCGCCGCCCAGAGCTACTTGCTCACCAAACTGACGCTGCTCTACCAGGCGACCCACGCCATCACCGGCACTCGCGACCGCCAGGAAGCCGTCCGCCAGACGGCGTCCCATCTCCTGCGGGCGACGACGGCCGACGTGTGCGAGTTCCAGGTGCTGGATGACGGCGAGGGCCTGACGACCCGCTTCCGCCATCAGCTCGGCAAGGGCGTCCAACCGTCGCTGGTGTCGCTCATCACCGAGCGGGGGCTGGACTACCCGGTCAACCGGCAGGTCCTTCACGAGCTCAAGCCGGGGACGATCAGCCTGTCCCCGCCGCTCGGATCGTCGCGCGACCAAGACCTGCTGAAGAGCGAAGGCTTCCAATCGGCGACGGTGTTCCCCCTGGCGGCCCGCAATCAGGCCCTGGGCACCGTGCGCCTGCTCTACACCCAGCCCGGCCGACGCATCAACGAACAGGAGCTCGAGCTGGCCCAGGCCATCATCAACGTCGGCGCCGTCGGCCTGCAAGACGCCATCCATCTCGAGACGGCCGACGCCCGAGCGGCGCAATTGCAGACGCTGGCCGAAATCGGCCGCGAGATGACCTCGACCCTCGACCTGGAAGCCGCGCTCGAAAACGCCATGCGCCACGCCCAAGGGCTGCTCCAGGCCGAGGCCTGCGTGCTGTTCCTGCTCGACGAGCAGCGCCAGGAGTTGGTGATCAAAGCCAGCGGCGGCGCCCAGCCGCGCATCCGCGGCGTTGCCATCCACCTCGAGGAAGGCATCGCCGGCTGGGTGGCGCGCAACCGCCAGCCTTTGATCGTCAACGACGTTCGCTCCAACCCGCTCTACCACAGCTCGATCGACGGGCAAACCGGATTGCTGACGAGCTCCGTCCTGTGCGTTCCGCTGGAAACCCGCGGCGAAGTACTGGGCGTGATCGAGGCCATCAACCACCCGCACGGCGCCTTCCTCGAGGCCGATCAGCAGGTGCTGGCCTCGGTCGCCTCGTGGGCCGGCATCGCCGTCGACAACGCCAATCTCTTCCGCCGCGTGGCCGAGGAGCGCAGCCGGCTGGAAACGACGCTGGTCGAGACGGCCGACGCTGTGGTCCTGACCGACCGCATGGGCAAGACGATCCTGGTCAACAAGGCCGCCGGCCAGGCCTTCCGTATCAACCCTGAGTTGGCCACCGGGCGCCCGGCGCTGGAGATCTTCCACGGCCACCCGCTCGGCGACTTGCTGACGCGCGACGACATCAGCCTCCCGACGACGATGGAGATCACCACTCCGACCGATCGCATCCTGTACGCCACGATCAGCCAGGTCACCGACATCGGCCGGGTGGCGGTGATGCAGGACATCACCGCCTTGAAGCAGATCGATCGCATGCGCTCCCAGCTCCTCGGCACGGCCGCCCACGACCTGAAGAACCCGCTCAACGCCATACGCCTGGGCGCCGATCTGCTCCACGACGCCCCGCTCACCGACCAGCAGCGAAAGGCTCTGACGATGATGCAGCGTGCGACCGACAGCATGACCAACCTGATCACCGGGCTGCTCGAGACGATCCGGGTCGAATCGACCGCCAACATCTCGCTGGAACCGGTCCAGATCAACGACCTGATTCGCCATTCGATCGAGGACCTGCGGATCCTCGCAGAGAAACGCCGCCAGGCCATCCACTACAGGCCGCCCGACGAGTCGCTTCTGATCATGGGCGATCCGGGCCGGCTCAACTCGGTCATGAGCAACCTGCTCAGCAACGCCATCAAGTTCACGGCGGCCGGGGGGTCGATCCGCGTCGACGCCCGCTGGGACGAAGAAGAAGTCGTCGTCAGCGTCAGCGACAACGGCCCGGGCATCCCCCACGACGAGATCCCGCGCGTCTTCGAGCACCTTTTCCGGGGGCGCGCCGCCATCCAGGATCCCAACAACCCGGTGGAGGGGACCGGCCTGGGACTGGCCCTAGCCAAAACCGTCATTGAACAGCACGGCGGACGCATCTGGGTCACCAGCGCCGAAAGCGAGGGAAGCACGTTCTACTTCTCGCTGCCGCGGGAACCCACTCCCAAGACGGGATCGCTGCGAAAAGAGTAGGGCCGCCAGGCCGACGTCAGATCGTATGTCATTCCGAGCGGCAGGCCGAGCCAGGCGAGGGGCGCCGCGAGGAATCCCCGTGACGAATTGGATCGCAGTCAACGCCGAGCGCGAGGCTCGCGCCCGGCGTTCTCTCCCACAAGCAAGTTCACCGGGATTCCTCGGGCACGGCACGTTCGCATGGGCGTTTGGAGCTCGATCGGAGAGACCAACCCGCGCGCCTCCACAGGTGATTCGATGCAAGTCGACATCGAGTTGTATCGTCGTGAGCTGCGGTTGGAAGATGGCCCCCGGCTGGCCCTCTCCTGCATCGATATCGCCCCGGAGGATCCCGAACGGGCGATGGTCTTCCTGCACGGCTTCGGCGGCAGCGCTCGCCAGTGGCGCTACCAGCTGACGCACTTCGCCGACCGCCACCGGGTACTCGCCCTCGACCTGCGCGGCCACGGCCTGTCCGACCAGCCGGACGGCCCATATGACCTGGCGACGCTGCTCAACGACCTGGACGGCGCGCTGCGGCGTCTGGACGTTCCCAAGTCGTTCGTGCTGATCGGCCATTCTTTCGGCGGCGCGCTGGCGATCGAATACGCCCTGCGGCACCCGGCGCGGGTTTCGCACCTGATCCTGGTCGCTGCTTCCGGGCGTTACCCCCTTGCCTGGTACTTCCGCTGGGCGCTCAACCTGCCTCTGCCCCTGTTGAACGCGGTCTACCCTTTGCTGCGCCGAACGATCCCGGCCCCGCCGCGGGTCCTGAAGCCCTTCTACTTCGAGACTCTGCTTCCCTGGGACGGCTG
>Ga0209108_10001761_pt1 | contig 12542 bp, 11 predicted proteins | sample Rifsed10ft1_FD_184003 | JGI IMG/M metagenome (GOLD analysis project Ga0209108, IMG submission 184003) | Soil microbial communities from Rifle, Colorado, USA - sediment 10ft 1 (version 2) | ecosystem: Environmental > Terrestrial > Deep subsurface > Rock core/Sediment | place: Rifle, Colorado...
GTGCGCTGGATCGGGCCGACCTCAAGGCCTCGCTCGGGGTCGAGGGCGGGATCGGCGAGAGCGAGTACCTGCGGGCCGCCTTCCGCTCCGATGGGACCGTCCCGGTCGGGCTCGGACACCTCCGGCTCCGGACGGTCGGTGGAATCGCAACCTCGGGCCTCTCCAAGGCCCGGAGCTTCATGATCGGAGGCCGGGGAACCCTGCCGGCCGAGCGCTTCCGGGGCTGGGGCGGCCGGCGGGTGGCCGCGGTCCAGGTCGAGTGGCGGGTTCCGGTGCCGGCCCCCGCGATCGGACTGGGCCCCTTTGCAACCACGGGGAATCGGGCCATCATCGCCCCCTTGTTCGGGATTGGATGGGCGGGCGGCGAGATCGAAGGAGTGGATTGGCGGAGCAGCCAGGGGGCCCGGCCGGTCATCGGCGTCGCCGCCGAGCTGATCCACGGCCTGCTCCGGTTCGAGCTGGCGCGCCCGCTGCGGGGCGATGCCCCTCAATTCCGGCTCACCGTGGACTTGAGCCCGGAGTGGTGGCCGATACTCTGAGCGGTGAGCCGTCAGCGCGGGTTGGGGAAGGTGAAAGGGGAAAGAGAACCGGGTAGATTCCAGCCTCGGACTCCGGTTCACCTTTCACTACAGATCGTTGATGGCGTTCACCGACGAGTGGCTGCTTCCCACCGTGGCGGGGCTGGTTCCGGAGGAGCAGATCGTCTCGCTCCGGCGGGACGCCGGCAACGCGGGCTCGCTCTGGGAGGCGCTGGTGGACCGCCGGATCCTCGGTGACGACCAGATCCTCCAGGCGGTTTCGGCCCGGTTCCGGATTCCGGTGACCGACCTGGCGATGCTCGATTCCAAGGTGCTCGAGACCGTGCCCGAGCAGGTCGCCCGCAAGTACCAGGTCCTTCCGATCCGGACCACGGATTCATTCCTGGAAGTGGCCACCGCGAATCCGTTCGACATCGAATCGGAGAAGATGCTGGCATTCGCCACCGGGCGGGAAGTGCGGCTGCTCCTGCTCTCACCGTCCCGGATCCGCGAGAAGCTCGACGAGATGTACCGTCCCGAGGACGTCGTCAGGAAGTTGCTGACCGGGATCGCCGAGAATGCCGAGGTCACCCAGCTCAGCGACGAGCCGGACGAGTACCGGGCCAGCGCCGAAGAGGCCCAGGCCCGGCCGATCATCAAGCTCGTGGATACTCTCATCGCGGACGGGATCACCAGCCGGGCCAGCGACATCCACGTTGAACCTTCCGAGGGCGGGGTAACCGTGCGGTACCGGATCGACGGGGTGCTGCGCCAGGTGATGAAGATCCCCCGCTCGGCCGGGATCCCGCTGGTGTCCCGGATCAAGATCATGTCGGGAATGGACATCGCCGACCGGCTCCGCCCTCAGGACGGGCGCTGCCGGGTGGCGGTGAACGGCAACCCGGTGGACCTCCGGGTCTCGACCCTGCCGGCCTCGCTGGGCGAGAAGGCGGTCATCCGGATCCTCAACACCAAGGCGACGATTCTCGCGCTGGATGCACTCGGGTTCCTCGATGAGGAGCGCCGGACCGTGGCCGACCTGCTCAATCACAAGGAGGGCATCCTGCTGGTTACCGGTCCGACCGGCTCGGGCAAGACCACCACCCTCTACGCCGCGCTCCGCCAGGTGCAGGGAGAAGGGGTCAATATCGTGACGGTTGAGGACCCGGTGGAGTACCGGCTGGGCTCCAACATCGTGCAGGTCCAGGTCCACGAGAAGGCGGGACTCACTTTCGCGACCGCGCTCCGGTCCATCCTGAGGCAGGATCCCGATGTGGTACTGGTAGGGGAAATCCGTGACACCGAAACCGCCCAGATCGCGATCCAGGCCTCGCTGACCGGCCACCTGGTGCTCTCGACCCTCCACACCAACGACGCAGCCAATACGGTGACCCGCCTGGTGGACATGGGGATGGAGGCTTACAAGGTGGCCTCGGCGCTGCGAGGTGTGGTGGCCCAGCGGCTGCTTCGGAGACTGTGCCGCCAGTGCAAGACCCGCCAGCTGGATCCCCTGCCGGAGCGGCTCCGAAAGCACCTGCCTGCGGGCGCGCCGGAGCGTCTCTACCAGGCGGTCGGCTGTCCGGACTGCGCCCAGACCGGGTACCGGGGGCGGTTCGCAGTCCTCGAAATCCTGGTGATGACTCCGGAGCTGGTGCGGATGGTCGGGAAGGGGGCTATGGCGGATCAGATCTCCGCCGCCGCGAGGGCCGCCGGCATGAAGACCCTCTTCGACAGCGGGCTCCGCCACGTCCTCGAAGGGGAAACGTCGGCCGAAGAGCTCCTGCGGGTGACCGAGCCCCCGCTGGAAGAGGCGCCCGCGGCTACGGCGGCAGCCCCTCCAGGCCCCGCCGCGGGGCGGATGGCGGCCCCGGTGCTGGAGTTCTCTCCCGCGTTCGAGCTTCTCGACGACCTTCCGCCGGCGCGTGCCGAGCTGACCCGAAGCGGGGCGCTGGTGCTGCTGGTCGAGGACGAGGAGCAGCTTCGCCGGGTAATGCGGGACCTGCTCCAGCGGCAGGGCTTCTCGGTGGTCGAGGCCCGGGACGGAGCCGAGGCTCTCGAAGAGATGGACCGGCACGCGCCCGACATCATCCTGCTCGACCTGAATCTGCCGAAAGTGGATGGCTATTCGGTCCTGTCGCAGATCCGGTCCCGCTCGGCGACCCGACAACTCCCGGTGGTGGTGCTGACGGCCAAGGGCGACGAGGACAACGAAGTGCGGGTCCTGGAGTTGGGCGCCGATGATTTCCTCACCAAGCCATTCCGGGCCAAGGCGCTCGCGGCCCGGCTCCAGAACGCCCTGAATCGGCGGCAGGGATGACGACGCCACCGACCCGGGTCGCCTATGTGGACGTGCTGGTGTTGCGGGGCCGAGCCGACGAGCTCGAGGTATTGTGCCTGCGCCGCGGACCTGGGGGCCGATCGCCAGGATCGTGGGAAGGGGTCCATGCCCACATTGACCCGGGAGAAACTCCGGTCGAAACCGCTCTCAGGGAGCTGCTTGAGGAAACCGGCCTCCGGCCCCTGAAGCTCTACAACCTGAGCCGAGTGGAGTCCTTCTACCGGCACTCCAGCAACGAAGTAGTGCTGGTGCCGGTCTTCGCGGCCTTCGTCGCCCGGGACGCCGCCGTCAAGCTGAGTGAGGAACACGACGAGTACGAGTGGCTCCGGCCCCAGGCCGCCCGGAGCCGGGTGAGCTGGCCCCGGATTCGCCGGGAAATCGGGTTCGCGATGCGCTTGATCGGGCTCGGAGACGGGGGACCCGTGGAGGACGTGCTGAGGATCCTGTAATGCCGGCTACTTCTCCCGGCCCGCCACCCGCTCGGTCACGTAGGCCTCGGGCGGCGCGTTGGGCTTGACCCGGATGCTCTTGGCGGGGATCCCCACATAGACGTGATAGGGCCGGACGTCCTTGGTAGCGACGGCGTTCGCGCCCACCATTCCGTTCCGGCCCACCCGGACCCCCGCCAGCACGGTGGCGTGGTAGGTGATCCGGACGTCGTCCTCCAGAACGGTCCGGGCGTCGGTCACATCCTTCTGGTCCACGATGCTGTGGGTATGGCTGTAGATGTTGACGTAGTCGGCAATGCTCACCCGGTCGCCGATCACGATCCCGCCCCTATCGTCCAGCAGGACCTGCCGGTGCACCACGCAGTCGTCTCCCACCTCCATGTTATAGCCGAAGGAAAACTCCACCTGTTGAAAGCATTTGAAGTTCCGGCCGCAGCGGGCGAAGATCCGCGGGGCCAGGAGTCGCCGGAGCTTAACGCCGAGGTCGATGTTCTGGGCGCCGGCGGGAGTGCGATCGAAGGAGTACCAGAGCCACAGCAGGGGCTTGACCCGGGCAAATCTCTCCGGGTCCACCTCGGCGTAATACTCGGGCTCAAGGGTGATGTTCCGGGGGTCGAGGGCGAGGAGAGCGGCGCGGCCCGCCGGCGGGGTCGCCGGGTTCCGGAGGGTTTCTTCGTAACCCGGGGCACCCGGATACCAGAGCGCGAAGAGCGTGTCACGGCAGATCCCGGCCCAGTCCGCGCCGGGTGCGCTCAGCGCCGCGTCGAGCCCGGCGAGCCAGGCGTCATTGGCGACTTGACCCGCCGTCGGGAGGGCGAGTTGCCGGAGGGGCCGGAGGACCATGGCCCGAATCTAATCCGGCGCCGGGCCGGCGGGCCGGGGTGCTACTTGCCGGCCTTGGTCGAATCCGGGAAAGCCATGACGTAACTGAGCCGCCAGACCCCGTCGGCATCCTTGCGAAGCCCGACCACGAAACGGTTCCATTCGTGGTCCACCGCCCCGTTGACGTCATGCATGTTATGAACCGTGCCGATCTGGCTGGCGTCCTCGTTGGTCCGGACGCTGGTGTTGAGCGGGACGATCTCGGTCAGGGTGAACTTCCTCATCCCGTAGTCGGCCCGGAGCGCGGCTTCGATATTGGGGCGGCCCTTGGTCCGAGGCAGGCCGTAAAGATCGAGAGTGGCGTCTTCGGTATAGAGCCCGGCCACTCCGGCGGCGTCGCCGGCCATCTGAAGGGCAGCGTAGCGGGTCCGGGTCGAGTCGATTCCCGCCATGGCAGCCGCGGTATCCACTGCCATCGCGGCGGTTCCGCCTTCCGGAGGGGCGCAGGCCGCGGCGACGGCAACGGCGAGGGTGAGCGTCGAAAGGAGTCTCATGGGGTCCTCACTTCGCGGGGACGGTGGAATCCGAAAACGCCATCACGTAGGCGAACCGCCATTGCCCATCGGGGTACTTGCGGATCGCGAGCGCATAACGGCCATGATCCACGATGCTCTTGCCGCCGGTGGTGGACCCCTCGGCATAGGTCCCGGTCTGATAGACGAGCTCGTTGGAAACCGGGATTGTCAAATCGGGAGTAGCCGTCATGGCGGTGACCTTCATCGACTTGAACATCGTCTCCGAGGCGGACCGCCAGGCTTCGCGGCCGATCATGGGAGGCATTCCCCGGACGTCAACCCGGATGCTGTCGCCCACCATCTCGGCGAGGGCTGCAAAATTGCCGGCGGTATCAGCCGCGATCCACCTCTGCCAGAGGTCGGCTGCCGCCGCGACTACGGCCGTCGAATCCACAGCGGGTGCGGCGGCGGCACGGTCGGCGGGCGGGGCGCAGGCGGCGACCCACAGGGCGAACGGAATGCCGTAGACGGCGCGGCGAACGGGCATACAGACCTCCTCGGGGAAACGCGGATCGTTCGAATCCGGGCGCAATAGACTACGACTTTGCTCGGGATTCCGCCAGGGCGGTCAGGGCCCGGCTGCGGCGAGGACGCTCCGGCGCAGGTCCTCGATTCCGAGGCCGGTGGTGCCACTGGTCAGGATCAGCTGGTCGGCTGGGAGGCCCAGCTCTCCGGCCCGATCGGCCAGGGCCGTAACCCGGCGTTCGCGGCTCAGCTTGTCGGCCTTTGTCAGAACCGCAAGGACCGGTCGGCCGGTCCGGCCCAGCAGGTCCCGGATGGCGAGGTCCTCCCGGGAGGGGGGGTGGCGCACATCGAGGAGCCAGACGATCCCGGTCAGGGTCGGCCGTTGCCGTACGACGGCTTCGAGCAGCCTCCGGAAGTCGGCCCGGGCGGTGCGGGACCGGCGGGCGTAGCCATAGCCCGGAAGGTCGAGGAGGTAGCAGGCGGGAAGCCGGAACACGTTCATCAAGGTGGTCTTGCCGGGGTCGGCGCTAACCCGGGCCACCGACCGGCGGCCGACCAGGGCGTTGAGCAGGGTGGACTTTCCGACGTTGGAGCGGCCGAGCAGGGCGAACTCGGCCCGGGACGGGTGGAGCGGCACGAGTGGGTCCGGATAGCTGCCGACGAACTCCACCGGCAGCGAGCCGGTCACGCTTCCTTGATCTGCCGGGGTCGCTCGGTGACGACGAGGGGCGGGCTTCCCTCGATGATGCACTCGGGGGTCACGATGACCTCGCGGACGTCGTCGCGGGAAGGCAGCTCGAACATCAGGTCGGTCATTACGGTCTCGAGAATGGCCCGGAGGCCTCGGGCCCCGGTGGAGCGCTTGATGGCCTTGCGGGCCACCGCCCGCAGGGCCTGGGCATCGAAGGTCAGGCCGACGCTCTCCAGCTCGAAGAGCTTCTGGTACTGCTTGGTGATCGCGTTCTTGGGCTCGATGAGGATTCGGACCAGGGAGTCCTCGTCGAGGGACTCGAGCGGGACCATCACCGGCAGGCGGCCGACCAGCTCGGGGATCATCCCGAAGCGGAGCAGGTCGTCGGGCTCGGCCTGGGAGAAGGGATTCTTCTTTTCAAGGTCCGGGGCCGAGTCGCGCGCGCCGCTGCTGGTGAAGCCGATCTGTTGCCGGCCCAACCGCGCCTGGATGATCTTCTCGAGTCCGTCGAACGCCCCCCCGCAAATGAACAGGATATCCCGGGTGTTGATCTGGATGTACTCCTGCTGGGGGTGCTTGCGGCCGCCCTGAGGCGGGACCGAAGCCACCGTGCCCTCGAGAATCTTGAGGAGGGCCTGCTGGACTCCCTCGCCCGAGACATCGCGGGTGATGCTCGGGTTCTCGGACTTGCGGGCGATCTTGTCGATTTCGTCTATGTAAACGATGCCCCGTTCGCATTCGGACACGTTGAATTCGCCGGCCTGGAGCAGCCGGACCAGGATGTTCTCCACGTCCTCGCCGACGTACCCCGCTTCGGTCAAGGTGGTGGCGTCGGCGATGGTAAAGGGGACGTCGAGGATCCGGGCCAGGGTCTGGGCGAGGAGGGTCTTGCCGACCCCGGTGGGCCCGATCAGCAGGATGTTGGACTTGTCGAGCTCCACGCCGCCGGCATCGCGGCCGGAGACCGAGTTGATCCGCTTGTAGTGGTTGTAGACCGCGACCGCCAGAGTTCGCTTGGCGCGCTCCTGGCCGATGACGTACTGGTCGAGGACCTCCTTGATCTCCGAGGGGGTCGGGACCTGGGTGATGTTGTCTACGACTTCGCGCTCTTCGTCTTCGGCCAGGATCTCGTTGCAGAGGGTGATACACTCGTTGCAGATGTACACGGAGGGGCCGGAAATGAATTTCCGGACCGAGTCCTTGGACTTGCCGCAGAAGGAGCAGCGTAGGTGCTTGTCGTTCGACATGGCTTACCGGGCGAGCCGGCCCCCGCAAAGAGACCCCGGAAAGCTGGGTAGCCCCGGGAGCGGGGTCAAGTGGCCCCGGTCGGGCGGGTCAGGTGGCCACCAGGGCTGGCTGGCTGGCCGGCGCGGTGTGGGGTTCGAAGACAAGATCGAGGATGCCGTAGGTTTTGGCCTCCTCGGCGCTCATATAGCGGTCCCGGTCCATGTCCTTTTCGATCTGCTCGACCGATTGGCCGGTGTGAAAGGCGTAAAGCTCGTTCATCTTGTTGCGAAGGTAGAGAATCTCGCGGGCCTGGATCTCGATATCGGCCGCGGCTCCCTGGGTCCCGCCCGAGGGCTGGTGGATCATGATCCGGGCATGGGGCAGAGCGCTCCGTTTGCCCTTGCGGCCGGCCGCCAGCAGGAACGAGCCCATGGAGGCGGCCATCCCCATACAGATCGTGTTGATCGGAGCCCGGAGATGCTGCATGGTATCGTAGATCGCCATCCCGCTGGACACGATCCCGCCCGGGGAGTTGATGTACATGTAGACGTCCTTCTCGGGGTTGTCGGCGTCGAGAAAGAGCAGCTGGGCGATGATGATGTTGGCCACCTCATCGTTGATGGGTGCCCCGAGAAAGACGATCCGGTCCATGAGGAGCCGGGAAAAGATGTCGTAGGTGCGCTCGCCCCGGCTGGACCGCTCGATGATGTAGGGAGGATAGAGCATGCTGGTCACTCGGCTGCCTCGGTGACGGTGGATTGGGGGAGGAGCCAGGCAAACACCTTCTCCTCAGTGACGGACCGCTCGAGCTCGGGAAGTCGCTTGGCCTGCTGAAGCGAGGCATAGACCCGGGCCGGATCGCTGGCTCGCTGCTCGGCGATTCTGGCCACTCGACCGTCCAGGTCCGACTCGGTGGCCCGGAGACCCTCTCGCTCGGCTAGGGCCGATAGCGTCAGCTCACGCTTCACCTGGCTGGCCGCCACCGGCCGGAACTCGTGGTAGAAGGCTTCGGCTTTCTCCGACGGAACCTGGTAGGCGTGCATGAGCCCGTGCAGCATGCGGTCTACCAGGGACGGAGGGGCTTCCACGTTGTTGGCCTGGATGAGTTGTTCGATCAGCTCGGCCCGCACCGCGGCATCGGCCTCGCGGCCGGCTCCGGTCTCGAGGTCCCGGCGGACCGCATCGCTGAGGGCGTTCAGGGTTTCATAGTCTCCGACCTCTCGGGCAAAGGCATCGTCCAGGACCGGGAGCTCCTGCCGCTTGACCTCATGCAGCGCGACGCGAACCGTCCGGGAAGTCCCTCGCTTCTCCGAATCGGGATGGTCATCGGGATACGTTATCTCGGCCACCGCCGACTCCCCAGGTCGGAGCTCGAGGATCTTCTCCTCCAGCGCCGGCAGCGCCTGCCCTTCGCCCAGCACGAACGAGTATGCCTTGTCGTCGAGATCCACGCGCACCATCCGGCCCAGGGCCGGGGTCTCGCCCTCCACGGGGAGCCATGAGGCCCGTTGCTCGCGAAGCCGGTCGAGCTGCTCGCTGATCATTTCGTCGGTCACCCGGGGCACCCGCCGCGTGAGCGTGAATCCCCCGACCCGGGAGAGCGTGACCTCGGGCCGGACCTCGACCAGGAGCTCGAACTCCACCGGCTGGCCTTCCTCGAACTTGAGATTGCGGACCGACGGATCGGCAATCGGCTGCAGGGATTCGCTGCTCTTTGCCTCCTCCCACCCTTCCCGGATTACCTCCTCGATCACCCACTGGCGGATCTCGTTGCTGAACCGCCGCCGCACCACGGCCTCGGGAGCCTTGCCCTGCCGGAAGCCCGGGAGCCGGGCCCGGCGGGCGTACTGCCGCACCGCGCGAGTCTCGGCCTCCCGGACCCGATCCACCGGGACCGTAACGCGCAGCGCTTTGGACGCGGCGTCCTCGGCGGTCTTGGTAACTGTGATAGCACTCATCGGAGGGAAATCTAGGCGGGCCGGACAGGGGTTGCGAGCGGACCTCCTTACTTCAACAGGGCCGTCGCTCCCGCCCCCATTCCGGCGATCGTGCGGAGCCCGACTCTGAGCATCCCGGTGATCAGGGGCACCCCGAGGCCGGCGCCGATCAGAATCGCGTCGAGGGCGACCAGGCGAGGGGTCCAAGTGTCCACCAGGCGGCGGCTCCGGGTGATCAGAATGGCTGCGACGGCCGCCCCATTGATTACCAGGAAACAGAGCACCGCTACCCGCCAGACGGTCCCGCTCACGCTGGTCAGCGAGCTCAGGACGGTGTCCATGACCCCAAGGTAGCGTTGAGTCCGGCGGGCACAATGCTGCGGTGCAGATCGAGACGTCATCTGGAAGGGCGCCTCGATCGGATGCGAACGCCGGGAGTCGAACCCGGACCCCTTGCGGGACAGGATCCTAAGTCCTGCGCGTCTGCCGGTTCCGCCACGTTCGCGCCAAAGCGGGCAGCCAGCGGAATGGTCTCTACCGACCTATCGAAGCGCCAGCCGGACTACCCGCTCCTGGAAGCGCGGGTTGTGAACGATCAGGGTCACGATTCCACCAGGGCCGGCCTGCCGCAGGGCGGCTCGGAGGTCGGCCTCGGTGCGGACCGCGGTTCCTTCGACCCTGAGTATCACGTCGGGCGGGTTACCGGTGTCAGCGCCGACGAGACGCTCGGCGGCGGGTCCGTCCGGTTCGACCGACTCGACGAGCAGGCCCCGGGGACCGCCCGTGAGGCCGAGATCCTCGGTCATCGCGGCAGTCACCGGCCGGATCCTGACACCGAGGGGTTGAACCGAGGCAGCCCCGGGCGAGCCGCCGGCCTCTTCCCGGCCGGCGGGGCCGGGCTCGTCGCCGGACGATGCCACCTGGGTGGCGGGTGGGACCGTCGTGAGTCGGACGGTGAAGGTGCGTCGAACGCCGCCCTTTCGGGCCACTTCGACCTTGACGGATTCTCCCGGCCGTTTGAAGCCGACGATCTGCTGAAGCTGGGCGACCGACTCGACCGACTGGCCGTCGATGCCGACAATGATGTCGGCGACCTCGAGGCCGGCCTGGCGCGCCGGCGAGGTTTCGCCGGAGAAGCGGTCGACCCGGACCCCCTTGACCTCAGGCAGACCGACGTACTGGGCATCGGTGGCATCGGCCTCCACCACCAGGACCCCGAGCGCGGCCCGCTCCACCCGGCCGGTGCGGATAAGCTGCTCCATGACATTCCGGGCCAGGTCAATCGGGATCGCGAATCCGTATCCCTGGCTGAACCCGGTTTCGCTGGCGATGGCCGAATTGATGCCGATCACTTCGCCCCTGACGTTCACCAGCGGCCCGCCCGAGTTGCCGGGATTGATCACCGCGTCGGTCTGGATGAAATCCTGGATGCTCCGGTCAGTCCGGCCCGGAAGGCCCGGGAGCCCGCGGCCCTTGGCGCTCACGATCCCGGAGGTCACCGTGAACATCAGGTTGGCGCCAAGGGGATTGCCGACGGCCAGGACCCACTCGCCGACCCGGGTCGAGGCGCTCGAGCCAAGGGCCGCGGGGGTCAGCCCCCGCGCCTCGATCTTGATCACCGCGACGTCGGTGGTTGGATCGGTGCCGATCACCTTGGCTGTGAAGGAACGACGGTCCACCAGCTGGACGGTGACCTTCTCCGCTCCGTCCACAACGTGGTTGTTGGTCAGGATATAGCCATCGTCCGACACGATGAACCCGGAGCCCGACCCTCGCTGGATGACGGGCTCCCGCTGTCGGAGCTGGGGACCGAAGAAGGGCTCGAAGCCGCGGGGCACCTGGGGACCGGCGACCTGCTGCTTCCGTTCGGAGGCGATGAACACGACACTGGGCCGGACGTGCTCGGCGACCGCCGAGAAGGCCTCGCTCAGCTCAACGAGCGATCGGGCGGCCGGGATCTCCGGGGCGGCGGCAGGTTTGACCGCGCCCTGGCCGGCGAGCTGGACGGCCCCGCCGCCCTGGGCGATGGAGCTGCCGGGAAGATTGAGCAGCCCGGCGAAGAGGAGGCCGAGCCCGAAGGCGAGCCCGATGAGACCGGTAAACTTGAGCCAGTTGAGTTTGCGTGACGACATGGCGGTTCAGGACCTCGGAGCGGCGCGTTTGGGGTATCGATCAATATAGCCGATGCCCGAGGCGGTGAGAGCGTCGCTCCACACCGCCCCGCGGCGAGACCCCTATTTCTTGTCCTCGTCCACGATCTCGTAGTCCGCCTCCACGACGTCCTCCTTCGGCTTTTCCGGTCCGGCTCCGGCTCCGGCGGTCTCGCCCCCGGCACCGCCCGACTCTCCCGCCCCCTCTGCCCCCCCCGCCGCTCCGGCCTGTTGGTAAAGCGAAGCTCCCGCAGCCGAGTAGGCGGAGGAGAGCTCACTCAGGGCGGAGCGGATTCCGGCCACGTCGCCGGCGCGGAGGGCCTGGCGGCCGGCCTCGAGCGCGGTGTCGAGCCGGCCCTTGACGTCCGGCGTCAGGCGGTCGACCCACTCCTTGCTGTCCTTCTCGACCCGATAGACCAGCCCGTCGAGCTGGTTCCGGGCCTCGACCTGCTCCCGGCGATCCTGGTCCTCCCTGGCGTGGGCCTCGGCGGCCTTGACCATCTTGTCGATCTCGGCGTCGGAGAGTCCGCTCGACGCCTCGATCCGGATCTTCTGCTCCTTGCCGGTGGTCTTGTCCTTGGCCGACACGTGGAGGATTCCGTTGGCATCGATGTCGAACGTTACCTCGACCTGAGGCATGCCCCGGGGTGCCGGCGGAATCCCGGTCAGCTGGAACTTGCCGATAGTCCGGTTGTCGAGCGCCATCTGCCGCTCGCCCTGGAGGACGTGGATCTCAACCGTGGTCTGGTTGTCTTCGGCGGTGGAAAACACCTCCGACTTCTTGGTCGGGATCGTGGTATTCCGGGTTATCAGCACCGTGGTCACCCCGCCCAGCGTCTCAATCCCGAGGGAGAGGGGCGTCACGTCGAGGAGGAGCACATCCTTCACCTCGCCGGCCAGGACCCCGCCCTGGATCGCGGCGCCGATCGCGACGACTTCGTCGGGATTGACGGATTTGTTGGGCTCCTTGCCGAAATAGTCCTTCACGATCTGCTGGACCTTGGGAATCCGGGTTGAGCCCCCGACCAGGATCACCTCGTCAATCTGCTTGGGGTCGAGCCCGGCGTCCTTCAGGGCCTGCTGCATCGGCGGGATGGTCCGCTGGATCAGGTCGTCCACCAGCGACTCGAATTTGGCCCGGGTGAGATTCAGGTTGAGGTGCTTGGGGCCGGACTGGTCGGCCGTGATGAAGGGCAGGTTGATGTCGGTCTGCTGGGTGCTGGAGAGCTCCATCTTGGCCTTCTCCGCAGCCTCCTTGAGGCGCTGAAGGGCCATGGGGTCCTTCGAGAGGTCAATGCCCTGGTCCTTCCGGAACTCGCTCACGAGCCAGTCGATCAGCCGCTGGTCGAAATCGTCGCCCCCAAGATGGG
>Ga0209108_10001762_pt1 | contig 12541 bp, 10 predicted proteins | sample Rifsed10ft1_FD_184003 | JGI IMG/M metagenome (GOLD analysis project Ga0209108, IMG submission 184003) | Soil microbial communities from Rifle, Colorado, USA - sediment 10ft 1 (version 2) | ecosystem: Environmental > Terrestrial > Deep subsurface > Rock core/Sediment | place: Rifle, Colorado...
CGATGCTCCGGCCCTGAAACACGCCGACATCGGGATCGCGATGGGGATCACGGGCACCGAGGTGGCCAAGGAGGCCTCGGATATCGTCCTGAGCGATGACAACTTCGCCACCATCGTCCGGGCCATCGAGCGGGGGCGGTGGATCTACGACAACATCGAGAAGTACCTCACCTACCTGCTCCGAGCCAACATCACCGAAGTGGTGGTCCTCGGCGGGGTGGTCGTGGTCATGGGCCCCGAGTTCCTGCCCCTCCTGCCGGCCGCAATCCTGTACATCAACCTGGCCACCGATGGGCTGCCGGCGCTGGCCCTGGGCGTGGCGCCCCCTGACCCCGACATCATGCGGCGGCCGCCGCGGGACCCGAAGGAAAGCGTGTTTTCCCTGGATATTCGGGTTCTCATCGCGATGGCAGTGCTCATCGAATGCCCCATCTTCCTGTGGGTCTTCTTCCAGAACTTTGCCGATTTGGAGATGGCGCGAACGAAGATCTTCCTCATGTTCGTCCTCATCGAACTGGTCATCGCCATCAACTTCCGGTCTTTGCGGTACAGCCTCATCCAGGCGCCTCCCCACAAATGGCTCCTCCTCGCCATTGCGTGGGAACTGATTTTGGTCGCTGTCCTGATCCAGCTTCCCGCCGTCCGCGACGCGTTCGGAATCTCCATTCCCTCGGTCGGGGATGTCGGGGTGATCCTGGCCATCGCGCTCGGCGTCCTCATCTCGATCGAGATCGTCAAGGCTCTCCTGAGGAGGAAGGCCCCGGTCCGCGGGCGGGTCTCGGCGTAAACCGGGATGAGCCGAATCCGCTGCAGCTACTCGGCCGGCTGTATGCTCCTCACCACCGGTCTGTTGAACCTCAGGCCGGCCAGCTGGCTGGCCTTTTTCTCGCTGCTTCGGCACCTCGCGAGCGGCCCGTTGGCGGGCGGCGCCGAGCGTCGAGGCGGACCCGGCCCATGACGTGGCCGGACGTGGAGCCCGTCAAGAGCACGCGCATTTACGAGGAGATCGTTCGTCAGGTCAGGGCACTGATCGCGGAGGGGCGCCTCAAGTCCGGCGATCGGCTCCCTCCTGAGCGCGACCTCGCCCAGCAGTTCAAGGTCAGCCGCACATCCGTCCGCGAGGCACTCCGGACCCTGGAGAGCCTGGGGCTCATCGAGATCCGCCCCGGCGAGGGGACGTTCGTCCGGCGGGTTTCCGTGGAGTCCCTGATCGAGCCGCTCGCTCAGGTCATTCTCTCCCAGCGCGAGGCCGTCGGTGAGCTGTTCGAGGCGCGGCGCCTCATCGAGCCCGGCATCGCGGGCCTGGCGGCCCGGCGGGCCACGGAGGAGGAAATTCAAGAAATGGAACGGATCCTCGAAGAGCAGGCCTCGGAGGTTGCGGCGGGACGCACGGGGCTGGCCCAGGACGCCGCCTTTCATGCCTCGATCGCCGCCTCGGTCCGCAACCGGGCCATCCTGCGGATCGTCAATACGCTCATGGATCTCCTGGTCCAGAGCCGCGAGGAGTCGCTCCAGACCCCCGGGCGGCCGACCCGATCCCACCAGGACCACCAGCGGATCCTTGAGGCGATCCGCCGCAGGGACGAGGCGGGCGCCCGGCGGGCGATGCGGGACCACCTTATCGCGGTCGAAGCCCTGGTCATGGGGCGGGGAGGAGACGAAGTCCGCCCGCGGTGAAAGTCACGGCAGTTTCTCCCTACCCGCGTTGGGTGCATGCCCGACGGCTTTCCCCAAAGACGGTCCCTCAATCCGGAGCTTCAGCAGGCCGAGGAACCCGCGCCGGTTGTCCCGGCTCACCGCGAGGTAGAGGAGCGAGAACACGAGGTACGAGTAGGCGAACAGATACCCTGCGGTGAACGCGAATCTGGGGAGCGCCGCGAAAAGCGAAGGGAATATCTGAGGAAGTAACTGGGTGAGGAGCTGGGTTGAGAATAGCAAGAAGAGAAGCGTGCCATCTCTAAGCGAGAAAGAGAAAGAGGCCAGCATCACCACCCCGAGGAGGGACTGGGCCGCGGTCAGGAAGATCTCCTTGACCTGAACCGCGTCGAGCGGCATTGCTTCAAGCCGGCTTAGCGAGAGGCTGTAGGCCAGAGGGAGCGCCCCCACGAGAAGCGTCCACTGGTTCACCTTGGACGAGAGAAGGGTCCCCATTCCCGCGGCGGCACTCCCCCGGAGGACGAACAGGATCGCCACGATGAACTCGGGGGACTCGGAGGCCAGGGGTGCCAGCCACTGGATCAAGAGGTACTCCGGGACCTGGAAGATCTTTCCCGTGGCGATCAGGGACTCAGCGAACGGTTCCGCCGCCACGAGGATCGTAAGCCCGGAGAAGAGGAACATGGCGACGGTGGCTGCCCGCCGGAGCGGGAGCCGGAACCGGCTAATGAGGATCGTGGGCCCGACCAGGTGGGGCAACTCTACGGGCTGGCGCGCGACCGCCCGGAAGTAGAGCCCGACAAGGGAGAGGAGCACCACCGAATCCACCGCCGACAACGTCCCCTTGAGGGGGATCAGGAAGGAATAGCCGGTAGCAAGCAGGAGGTAGAGGAGCTCGATGCCGTGACCCGGCTCGAGGTGAATCTCAGTCTGCTTCCCCAGGCTCTTGAACCACAGAACGAAGACAAGCGCGGCCCAGCCGATCCCGATCAGGAGACGGTTGGCGCCGGTCATGTTGGCCGTGGCGTAGCCGACGTAGGCGGGATCCTTTCCCGCCTGCCAGGCCAGGTAGAGGTCTACGGCGTACTCGGGGAGCACCGCGATGATGGCCAGCGCCGCGATGGCCAGGCTCCGCGGGATGTCCAGCTGGGCCAGCTCGGCCGCCCACGAGAGGATGAACGCCGCCCCGAAGATCCCTATCCCCGAGGAGAGCGCTTCGAGTGGAGGCGGGAGGTGAATGCCGATCCACCGGATCAGGAGCCACTGGAGCGCGAGAGCGGAAGTTGATGTGAGCCAGATCGCGTGGGTCGCCATTCCGCTCCTTCCTTTCGCTCCCGCCCTTGCCATCCAGTCGGGCATTCGTCCGTTCCTCCAGGATCGAAGGCAAAAAAGCCGACGGAACGCCTCCCCTCAAGAGGCGCCGCCGGCTTACGCTTCAGCTGACCCTCCCAGGACGGAAAGTGCCCTCTGACAAGTCCGCCGGGCTCCGTGATGTTAGCAGCGTATCGCCCCTTGTCAAGATCTCGGGCCCGCCCGGTCTTTTCGACGGACGTGGCCGCGCGATGCGCCTCGTTGACTTTCCTTCACAGTCCAGAAGATACTGAGGCCGTGGCGCCAAGCAGCCCGGAACCCATAGCCCCCGCACCGGCCTGCGCGGATCTGTTATTCATAGGGACCTCGAGCTAAGCGCGGCGCCACGGTTCTCACTGGCAGGCTCGGCGCTCGACGATGACCCGCAAGACCAAGGGCCAAGTGGAAGCGGAAATCAGCCAGGCCGTGGTGAAGTTCGAGCTGGAATACATGGGTCGAGGCCCTAGCGACGTCCGGACCCGTCTCCTGCAGGACATGATTGTGGTCCGGCTCCAGGGGATCCTCACCCCGGCGGAGCGGCAGCTCGTAAAGGTCGAGGGCGTTGAGCTGATCAAGCAGGTGAGGGCCAAGCTGCTCGAGACGGGAAAGTCGGCGCTGAAGCAGAGCATGGAGGAGATCACCGGCCTCTCTGCCGTGAGCATGCACGCCGATCTCAGCACCACGACAGGAGAGCGGGTCATTCTCTTCGTCATGGCCGACAACGTGGAAGAGAAGTTCGGCGGCCTAAGAAGGTAAACGGCGTCGCCTTGACAGCAGGAGGTTGCCCCGGGTAGATTGGCTCAGAATCTGACGGTAGACTAGCCAGAAGGCACTTCCCTTTGGAGGGGCCGGCTGGAGCGTAGGCCGGGGGAGATTATCAAAGGTCTCCCCCGGCCTTTTTGTTGTCCCGGTCCGAACCAGGAAGGGAGGGATCGCCCATGGAGCGGCAAGAGATGGCTTCTGAGAGCTGGTGCCGGAAAACGTCGGTCCCCTCGTCAAGGTCCAGACACTTCTTGATCTTTCAAGCGATGAATGCCGCTGCATTTTGACGTTGTCGAGGCAAGGCGAAGTGATTTGGGCGGATTCTCGCTTATGAGGAGGACACAAGGATGTGGCCGTTCGGAAAGATCGCCTGCGGGGTCTGTGGGGAGCGCTTTTCGAAGGGCGAGCTGAAGCTCTCACTCCGCGACAAGCGGGTCGCGGTCTGCCAGCACTGCTTCGAGGGCTGGTGGATGCGCGGCCGGAAATGCGACCGATGCGGGGAGCAGGTTACGGGAACTCAGGCCGTCGCGGTCTTCCCGGAGCAGCGGAGCCTCGGGCACTTCGACTGCGGCGGGATCCCTCTGAGCGCATAACCTCCGCGGGGTGCAGGACCGCGCGAAGCCGACTCATGAAACGGCCGGGAGAGCTTCAACATGCCCTCCGCCTGAGACTTGCCGCATCATGACCTTCAGCGAGCTTGTCCATCTCCGTCCGCAAGGCGGGAGCCTGGACCCGGTCGGTCCCGCCGACCGGTCCGAGGTCTGGGATGAGGAGCCTGTGGGGCGCGGCGACGCGCCCAGGCGGCTCCCTTCCGCTCCCCAAGACCTCGTGCGCGCCTACCTGAGGGAAATCGGAAACCGCCCCCTGCTGACGGGGGCCCAGGAAACCGAGGTCTGCCGTCGGCTCGAGAGCGCCCAGGCGGAACTACGCCGAGCGCTCGCCGCAATGCCGCTGGCTGTCCAGAAACTCATCGATCGTGCCGACAGCGCACGGAAGCACACCACCCCGCCGGATGAGCTGATCCTTCTTCCCGACGGGAGGGAACCCAAACGGGAAGAGATCAAGCTGATCCTCGCCGCATTTGCCCGGATCAAGCGGCTTGAGCGGGAGATCGAGAAGCTCCAGTCTCACCTCAAGGACCGGCGTCGCTCGGCGTCCACCCGCGCGAGCTATCGCGGCCTGATTGCTCGGCGCCGCGCGGTCATTCAACAGGTGGTGGCTGGCCTTCCCATCAAGCCGGCCCTCGTGGACGAGCTGGCCGCAGAGATCCAGCGCCTGAACGACGAGATTCAAAAGCTCGCGGCGAGCTCCACGGTTCGGCGGCGGGTGCAGCAGCTCCGCGCTTTTGAGGCTAAGATCGGGCTCCCCCGCCAGCAGCTCCACGGGCTTCTGGCGATCATCGCCGAAAAGCAGGGGGGCGTGCGTGAGGCGAAGGGCGAACTGGTCGAGGCGAACCTGAAGCTGGTGGTCTCCGTGGCCAAGCGATACCAGAGGAGTGACCTGTCGCTCCTGGACCTCATCCAGGAAGGCAACATCGGGCTCATGAAAGCGGTGGACCGATTCCAGTACCGTCGCGGGTTCAAGTTCTCGACCTACGCCTTCTGGTGGATCCGGCAGGCCATCACCCGCGCGATCGCAGACCAGTCCCGGACCATCCGGATCCCCGTTCACATGGGTGAGGTCCTGCACCAGCTCTCACGGGTACACCGGTCCCTCATGAACGAGCTGGGGCGCGAGCCCGCGCTCGAGGAACTCACCCGGCGAACGGGCATTCCGGACAAGAAAATCCAGTTTATTCTGACATCTTCGCGGATCCCGGTATCGCTGGAGAAACCGGTCGGCGAGGACTCCCAGCTCAAGGATTTTCTCGAGGACACGCAGACCGTCTCGCCTGAGAGCGAGCTGTTCGGCCGGGACCTGCGCCAGCAGGTGAAGCGGGCGCTGTCCACGCTTTCTGATAGGGAGCGGGAGATTGTCCGGCTCCGCTTCGGGATCGGGCGGGAAGGCGAACACACCCTGGACGAAGTCGGCCGGCGCTTCTCGGTCACCCGGGAGCGGATCCGCCAGATCGAGGCCAACGCCTTCCAGAAGCTCCGCCTCCGGAAGGCAAGCCTCAGGGTGCTGATCAAGAGCTAGACGGAGGCATTGGCTATCTCTTATCCGTGTCGTGAGCCATGGAGGGCTTGCCCATGGAGGGCCAACAGGTGGGGCAGCGAATCCGTGAGCTGACACTGGCGTTCTTCCAAGCCAAGCTGGGCCGGACCCCTTGGTCGGTGGAGGTGCGGGGCGGGGGAGACACGCTCGAGGTCAGGGTCAGGGGGTTTTTCGCGCCGGCAGAGAAGGCGCTGATTGACCACCCCAAGGAGCGACGGGCCATCGAGGACTACTACCTCCGGCTGTTTGATCAGCTCCTTCCTCTCTTGAACGCCGGGGTCGGAAAGGCCGGCCCCATTGTCAGGGTCCAGACTCTTCTCGATCTTCGGGGCAATGAATGCGTGTTCATGGTGACCCTGGGGAAGGAAAGCGAAGTAATTATCCAGAATCCTGCGGAGGCTGAGCGGGAGTAAGCGGCAGCGGCGCGGGAAATAAGGAGATCGGGGGAGCGATCCAGCGACGAGACGACTCGGAGCGAATGGGGCTCTGCGCCAGCAAACGTTACGACGGCAAGCGCTGACTATTAGCGTCTTTGCGAGGAGGAGGCGGCGATGTGGAAATGGGTAGGCGTGACGATCACGGCCACGGCGGTAGCGGCGATGACCCTCGGCTGCTCTCAGCAGCCGTCAGGGACGGCAGCGGTGATCGAGGACAAGATCTACACGGTGACGCCGGCCTCGGTGAAGGTGAAGGCCGGGATTCTCGCGGGTGAGGTCACGGAGATGAGAGTCACGGAGCGGGTCGAGAAGGGCTCGGGCCGCCTCGTCTCTCCGGCGAAGCTCACGGGGACGCTCAAGCTGAAGAATAGCTCTAAGGATCAGGCCGTCCGCCTTGTTGGGGGAAAGATCCAGTACATTGATGCCCAGGGGCAACCGATCAAGCTCGAGGAGACACGGACCGAGCCGACTATTAAGTTTGCCACGTACGGCGCCGAGCGGCTCGACCCCGGGCAGGATGCGACCCAGTCCGTGGACGTGGACTTCCCCGCCGAAGCCCTGAAGGTGAAGAAGCTGAAGGAGATCCGCCTCGAGCTCACGTACATCCCGTCACCGTACAAGGAGGAGACGGTCAACTTCACCGTGTCGATCAGCGGCCAGTAAGTCGGGGAGGTGGCTTCCCCCGCAGTCACCTCCGAGAAATCAAGCGGGTAATGTCCCAATTTGTGTGGAAAAAGGAAATGGTGCATTCTTCCGGGAAGATGTCAACCACCAACCGGCCGCCTGCCACGGCGGCCACCGGAGGAATGCGCCATGGGAGAGCATACCAGGAAGCGGCAGCGGGAGCATGAGAATCGGTTCAGCACCCTGGGGGAGCTGATCCACGCGCAGGTGCGGCGGGCCATCGAGACGGCGGTCCACGAGGAATTGCTCGCGGCGCTCGGGGCGGCCCCCTGGGAGCGCAGCGGGGCACGGCGGGGCTACCGCAACGGCGATAAGGAGCGGACGCTGACCGGGCCCACGGGCCCGCTCCCCCTGACTCTCCCGCGGGGCACCATGTTCACGTCGGCGGGCGAGCGGGAATGGACCTCGACGCTCGTGCCCCGCTACCAGCGGCGGCTCCGGGAGGTCAACGAAGCGGTGCTCGCCACCTACCTGGCCGGCGGCAACACCCGGCGGATCCGCGGAGCGCTGGCCCCGCTGCTCAAGGGGGCGCCCCTGTCCAAGAGCGCGGTCTCCCGGATCGTGGCCACGCTCCGGGGGAGTCTTGAGGCGTGGCAGACCCGGTCCCTGGCGGACCTCGAAGTCGTCTACCTCTACCTGGATGCCTTGGCCCTGCGGATCCGGAGCGCGGGGAAAGCCGTCAGCGTCCCGATCCTCGGGGTCGTCGCCGTCCTCGCCGACGGCGGCAAGCACCTGCTGACCCTGGACCTGTGCGGGGGCGAGTCCTTCGAGGCCTGGAAAGGGGTCCTCGATAGGCTCGTCGCCTGCGGGCTCAAGGCCCCCTTGCTGTGCATCATCGACGGCCACCAGGGGCTGCGCCGGGCGGTGGGGCTGGTCTGGCCGGGGGCGGCGGTGCAGCGCTGCTGCGTGCACAAGCTCCGGAACCTCGAGCGGAAGGCGCCCAAGCACGCCTTGGCCGAACTCCGCGACCGACTTCCATCGGATCGTCTACGCGGCCGGGCTCGAGGCTGCCCGGGCCGCCTGGACAGCGTTCGAGCGCAAGTGGGCCAAGCGCTGCCCCGGCGTGGTGAGGAGCCTGTAGGAGGCCGGCGAGGGGTTGCTCACCTTCTTCGGTTTCCCCGGGTCCAGTGGAAGACACTCCGGACGACGAACGTGATCGAGCGCCTGCACGAGGAGTTCCGGCGCCGGGTCAAGACGCAGGGGGCGCTGCCGACCGAGGACGCCGCCGTGCTCCTGCTCTTCGGCCTGGTGGCCACCGGGCAGATCCGGCTCCGGAAGATCGACGGCCACACCAAGCTGGCCACGGTCATCCGCCAGCGCATGCGCGCGGCGGCGTGATGGTCTGTGGAGCGGGTTTCAGGGGATACCACGGTATGGGCACGGCGGCGATCGCCGATCCTGGAGCCAATGCGGCCCTCGGATTCCGGCCGTGCTACCCTGAAGTTCAGGTGGAGCGCCGGGAGGATGCGCTCTCTCCAATTTCGACATTATTCGGGACACCACCGTGACATTTTCATAGACCAACAGCAGACCCCGTTGATCGGCTTGACAGCGGCCCGGGGGATGGGATAGGGTGTTTTCCACTATGACGGGTGAGCGTTCGCTCCGGATGCTTCGACTGGGCCTGATTCTGGTCCTTCCGGGCCTGCCCGGAGCATCCGCCGCGTAGCGCGAACGCCGGATGCCACGGGCGGGAGAGCCCGTGGCTGGAGACGCGAGTGAGGGCCACGGGACACCCCGTGGCCCTTTGATTTTTGGCGCGAACTCCTTGACACGGAAGAGGGGATTTTGCTAGGTTTATAAGGATTTTCCGGCCCACCAGGGGGAGATCGCGACCGATGGTCAAGTACGTGTACTTCTTCGGCGGCGGGAAGGCGGAAGGATCCGCTGGAATGCGGGACCTCCTGGGGGGAAAGGGGTGCGATCTGGCGGAGATGACGAATCTCGGCATCCCGGTGCCCCCGGGCTTCACGATCACGACCGAGGCGTGCGTTGAGTACTTCAGGCGGGAGAAACGGCATCCGGACGGCATGTGGGACGAGGTGGTCACCAACCTGCGGCGGCTGGAGTCCGCCATCAATCTGCGCTTCGGGGACCCGGCGAGCCCGCTCCTGGTGTCGGTGCGATCGGGGGCCCGCGTGTCGATGCCGGGCATGATGGACACGGTCCTGAATCTCGGCCTCAACGATGCGAGCGTGGTCGGGCTCGCCCGGCGGACCAAGAACGACCGCTTCGCGTGGGACTGCTACCGTCGCTTCGTCATGATGTTCGGCGACGTGGTGCTGGGTCTGGAGCGGGCTGCCTTCGCGCGGCTCCTCGACGAGAGCAAGGCGCGCATCGGCGCGAAGAGCGATCCCGAGGTGCCCGCCGAGGCGCTCGTGGACCTGGTGGGCCGGTACAAGACGCTGGTCAGGGAGAAGACGGGGGAGGCGTTCCCTCAGGATCCCCTCGAGCAGCTCCGCCTGTCGATCGACGCGGTCTTCAACTCCTGGAACACCCAGCGGGCGGTCGCCTACCGCAAGATCCACGGGATCCCCCACGACTGGGGGACCGGGGTCAGCGTGATGGCGATGGTGTTCGGCAACCTGGGTGAGAGCTCGGGAACCGGCGTGGCCTTCACCCGGAACCCCGCCACGGGCGAGCGGCGCTTCTTCGGGGAATTCCTCGTCAACGCCCAGGGGGAGGACGTTGTCGGCGGTGTCCGCACCCCCGAGCCCATCACGGCGCTCCAGGCGCGGGCGCCGCAGGTCTACGAGGAGCTGGTCGCGATCAAGGACCAGCTGGAGCGTCACTACCACGACATGCAGGACATCGAGTTCACCATCCAGGATGGGACGCTCTTCCTCCTGCAAACGCGCTCCGGCAAACGGACGGCGAAAGCCGCGGTCAGGATGGCCGTCGAGATGGTCCGGGAGGGGCTCATCGACAAGGAGACCGCGCTGCTCCGCCTGGAGCCGCACCGCCTGCACGAGCTGCTGCACTTCATCTTCGACCCCACCGACAAGGCGCGGACCATCGGGAAGGGGCGCCTGCTGGCCAAGGGCCTCCCGGCAGGTCCCGGCGCTGCCGTCGGGCGGGTGGTCTTCAACGCCGATCGCGCCGTGGAGTGGGCCAAGAGCGGACAGAAGGTCCTGCTGGTCCGCCCGGAGACCTCGCCCGAGGACGTGGCCGGCATGTGGGCCGCCGAGGGGATTCTGACGTCCCGGGGCGGCCTCACCTCGCACGCCGCCGTGGTGGCGCGGGGAATGGGCAAGTGCTGCATCGTCGGCGCGGGCGACATCTTCGTGGACGAGGAGCGCCGCGCGTTTCAGGCCGGCCGGACCCTCGTCCGCGAGGGAGACCTGATCTCGATCGACGGCCACACCGGCGAGATTCTCCTGGACGCAGTCACGCGAATTCCGCCGCCAATCAGCGAGGAGCTCCGCGTGTTCCTGAAGTGGGCGGACGAGACCCGTACCCTGGGCGTGCGCGCCAACGCCGACACGCCCGAGGACGCCCGGAAGGCCCGGGAGAACGGCGGGGAGGGGATCGGCCTCGTCCGCACCGAGCACATGTTCTTCCAGGCCGAGCGCATTGCGATCGTGCGCGAGATGATCATGGCCGGCGACACGAAGGCGCGGCAGGTGGCGCTCGAGAAGCTGCTGCCCCTCCAGCGCGAGGACTTCATCGGGATCTTCCGGGCGATGGACGGGCTGCCGGTGACCATCCGGCTGCTCGATCCGCCCCTGCACGAGTTCCTCCCGAAGTACACGGAGCTCCTGGAGGAGCACACGCGCCTCGACGCGCTGGGGATCAACCAGGCGCGTGCCCGCCAGCTCGAAGACGTCATGGCCAAGGTGCGCTCGCTCCAGGAGGCGAACCCGATGCTCGGGCACCGCGGCTGCCGCCTGGGGATCACGTTCCCGGAGATCTACGAGATGCAGGTGCGCGCCATCATGGAGGCGGCCTGCGCGGTCACCCGGGAAGGGGTCAAGGTCGAACCGGAGATCATGATCCCTCTCACGGGGACGGTGGGCGAGATGAAGCTCACCCACGAGATGACCCGGTCCGTCGCCCACACGGTGATGGCCGACGCGGGCGCGGACGTGAAGTACCTGATCGGCACGATGATCGAGGTGCCGCGGGCGGCGCTGGTGGCGGATCGGATCGCGGAGGACGCGGAATTCTTCTCGTTCGGGACCAACGACCTCACCCAGATGACGTTCGGCTACAGCCGCGACGACATCGGGAAGTTCCTGCCGTTCTATATCGACCGGGGGCTCCTGCCCTCCGATCCGTTCTCGGTCCTGGACCAAGAGGGGGTCGGGGAGCTGATCAGGATCGGCATCGAGCGCGGGCGGAAGACCCGGCCTGGCCTGAAGGTGGGCATCTGCGGGGAGCACGGGGGGGAACCTTCCTCCGTCGAGTTCTGTCACCGCGTGGGCATGACCTACGTCTCCTGCTCGCCCTTCATGATTCCCGTCGCGCGTCTGGCGGCGGCTCAGGCCCGGATCAAAGAGCAACGAGCGCGCATGGAGGGTCCGAATGCCTGAGCTGGAAGGAGTGTTCATCCCGGTCCCGACGCCCTTCCGGGGGGAGGCGGTGGCCCTCGACCGCCTGAAGGCCAACCTGGCGCGCTGGAACGAGACCGCGCTGGCCGGCTACGTCATGCTCGGCTCCACGGGGGAGTTTCCGCTGCTCACGGAGGCAGAGAAGGATGCGGTCCTCGTGGCGGCGCGGGAGGCCATTCCGCGCGAGAAGTTCTTCATCGCCGGGACCGGGACCGAGTCCACGCAGGGCACGATCCGCCAGACCCGGCGCGCCGCGGAGATCGGGGCCGACGCGGCGATTGTCATCACCCCCCACTACTACAAAAAGGGGCTCTCCCAGCCGGCGGCGCAGATCCGGCATTACCTGGCGGTCGCGGAGGCCTCGCCCATTCCGGTGATGATCTACAACTTCCCGCAGAACACCGGCATCAACCTGGAGCCGGAGACCGTCGCGCGGATCGCCGAGCACGCGAACGTGTGCGGGATCAAGGATTCCTCCGGGAACATCGCGCAGGCGGCGCAGCTCATCCACCTGACGCCGAAGTCCTTCCACGTGCTGGTGGGGGCGGCGTCGGCCCTGCTGCCGTCGCTGACGCTGGGCTCATCCGGGGGGATCCTGGCCCTGGCGGTCCTCGCCGCCCGGGAGCACTGCGAGGTCTACTCGCTCGCGCGGCAGGGACGCTGGGACGAGGCGCGCGAGCTCGTGCATCGAATGCTGGCGGTGGATCGCGGCGTCCACGGGCGCCACGGCATCGGGGGCCTCAAGGCGGCCCTGGACCTGCTCGGCTTCTACGGCGGTCCCTGCCGGGCCCCGCTCGACACGCCGGACGGCGACGCCATCGAAGACATCAGGGAACTGCTGGCCACAGCCGGCCTGCTTTAGGAGGGGAGGAGTTGGCAGTGAAACTCACGGGAGCGCGGATCTTTCTGGAGTGTCTGAAGCGGGAGGGAGTGGACGTGGTGTTCGGG
>Ga0209108_10001764_pt1 | contig 12537 bp, 9 predicted proteins | sample Rifsed10ft1_FD_184003 | JGI IMG/M metagenome (GOLD analysis project Ga0209108, IMG submission 184003) | Soil microbial communities from Rifle, Colorado, USA - sediment 10ft 1 (version 2) | ecosystem: Environmental > Terrestrial > Deep subsurface > Rock core/Sediment | place: Rifle, Colorado...
CCAGATGAGCTTGATCACGTTCCAGCCGTGGCCGCGGAAGCCGGCCTCGAGTTCCTGGATGATCTTGCTGTTGCCACGCACCGGACCGTCGAGCCGCTGCAAGTTGCAGTTCACCACGAATATAAGATTATCCAGATTCTCGCGCCCGGCCAAGCCGATGGCGCCCTGCGACTCGGGCTCGTCCATCTCTCCGTCACCGACGAAACACCATACCTTGCACTCCTCAGTGTTGACGATGCCGCGCGCGTGCAGATATTTCATGAAGCGCGCCTGGAAGATCGCCTGGATCGGCCCGAGGCCCATGGACACCGTTGTATACTGCCAAAACTCGGGCATGAGCCAGGGATGCGGGTAGGAGGACAGGCCCTTGCCGTCGACCTCGCGGCGGAAATGGTCCATCTGCTCGGCGGTCAGCTGCCCGAGCATGAAGGCGCGCCCATAGAAACCCGGGGCCGAGTGGCCCTGCATGTAGATCAGGTCTCCGCCATGCTTGTCGGACGGGGCGTGCCAGAAGTGATTGAAGCCGACATCGTAAAGCGTCGCCGCCGAGGCATAGCTCGCGATATGTCCGCCAAGATTGGAATCGCCCTTGTTGGCCTTCAGTACCATCGCAACAGCGTTCCAGCGCACAAACGAGCGGATGCGGTCCTCGAGCGCGTGGTCGCCCGGCGAACGAACTTCCTGGTCGGGGGGAATCGAGTTGACGTAGGCGGTGTTGCCCGCGTACGGCACGTTGATGCCCGCGGCGCGCGCGAGCTCGATCTGCTTCTCGATCAGGTAATGCGCGCGCTCCGGGCCTTCCTGCTGGATGACGGCCGACAGCGCATCGAGCCATTCCTGGGTCTCCTGGGCGTCGACGTCGGTCTGTGGGGGTATCGGGGTTATAGCAGCCATGGTCTCGCACTCCTCAGATTATTGCGACGGCATGATACTATTTGAGCCATTCGGGCATATTCGACACTCGGTATCACATCCATATAAATCATGCCGCCGCAATAATCAGAAATCTTAATGAATTTTGTTATTAACCCGGCACGCCTATCCATCGGAACGCTGTACTGTTAGATCAGGCATGCCCTTCGTTTAATAACAATCGTGCCGGGTTAATAACTCTGCCTCCAGCGGATAATCCGGACGGGCAACGCTCGGGCCAAGGACAGTGTCCGGCGGTATTCTTACGGCCGGGTTAGCGGCAGCGGGCAAAAAAACAGGACTTCCGTTCGTGCAAAGCCTCATCCGTTGTCAGCCGTCTCATGAATCTCCTCGGGCAGCGGCTGGCGATACGGGAAAATCGTACCGCCTGTTAACCGACGTCATCCAATTCCACCGGCACAAGGTATCATCTCCTTTTTGCGCGCGGTATGATCGTTTTTTTGGCCAAACAGGTCAAGACAAACAGCGTTTTAGACCCATTTTCGTTTCCGATTCGATAAAAATTTTCTCTTGAGGCGTCCATGCATCTCGAAATTCCGAAGATCAAGCAAGAAGCCGGCGGTTTAACGGAAAAAGAACTCGATGTCCAGGCAAATGCCATTTTTCTGGTGCCGGCGAAGGATTTCGATGCAAACGTGCTGCCATTTGGCAAGGAAATCGCCAAACGTCTCAAACGCGCCGGACACAAACTCGACAGCGACAAGGCCTTCACAACCGATCTGCCCAACCCGAACGCCACCCGCGTCGCCATCGCCGGGATCGATCCGGCCGCCAGCGCCTTCGAGCTGTTGACGCTGGCGCGCCAGCTCGTAGCCGCGCACAAAGGCCAGAAACCGGAGCAAATCGCTGGCGCCTGCTTCGGGCTCGCGCCGAAGGAAGCCGGGCGCGCCTGCGAGGCGATGCTGGCGGCCCTGCTGGCCGCGGATTTCCCGATGCCGGATTACAAGAGCAAGCCCGACAAGCCGGCCCGGCTGCGCGAGATACATATATATGGTCACACATCGGCCGACGGCTATGCCCGCACCATCGCGGAAGCCAAAGGCAACAACCTCGCGCGCTGGCTTACCGCTTTGCCGCCGAATGAACTCACGCCGGGCCATTACCGCCGGCGCATCGAAAGGCTGGCACTCGAGTACAAGTGGAAAACCGAATTTCTCGACATCAGGAAACTGAAGGCGCGTGGCGCCGGCGCCTTCCTGGCCGTGGCCCAGGGCAGCCCGGAGCCTGACGCCGGCATTCTGCATCTGCGTTACACCCCAAAAAAACCTGCCGGGAAGAAAACGCTCGCGCTCGTCGGCAAAGGCATCTGCTTCGACACCGGCGGCACCAATCTCAAACCCGCGCGTCACATGCACGGCATGCACGAAGACATGGAAGGCAGCGCCGTGGCGCTCGGCACCCTGCTCGCCCTCACGGAACTGAAGGCCGATTTTCCCGTGGACGCCTGGCTCGCGCTGGCACAAAACCATATTGGCCCCAAGGCCTATAAACAGAACGACGTGGTGCAGGCCGCCAACGGAACAACTATTGAGGTCACGCATACCGACGCCGAAGGCCGGATGGTGCTGGCGGACACGCTGTATTTTGCGTCACAAAAAAAACCGAAGCTGATTGTGGATTTCGCCACGTTGACCGGCGCCTGTGTCGGCGCGCTCAGCACGCGCATCAGCGGAGTGCTGACCAACCGGGAGGAATTCATTCCCGTCCTGATCCGGGCGGGCACGGACTCCGGTGAACGCGTATGGCCATTTCCGCTTACCAAGGATTACGAAGAAGCGCTCAAGAGCGACAGCGCCGACATCAAGCAATGCACCCTCGACAACGATGCCGACCATATCCTCGCCGCCACGTTTCTGAAAAAGTTTCTGGTCAACGATCCGGACTGGGTGCACGTGGATTTGTCGGCGGGAAACCACAAGGGCGGACTGGCGCATATCCCCACGGACATTACGGGGTTCGGGGTGAGGTTTACGCTGAATTTGTTGCTGGATCAGAAAGTGATATAGCTCTGCCAGGAAATGAAATCGTGTTATGGGTAACCGTGGCGATAAGTTCAAACGACGTACATTCCTGAAGCAGCTCGGCGGTCTTGGAGCAACGCTGTTACTAAAACCCGGGACGGCGTTTTCCGCCAATCCGTCGGCAATCACCAAACCCATTCCTGTCACGGGCGAGCGCTTGCCGGTTATCGGCATGGGGTCATGGATCACCTTTGACGTCGCCCACAACCCCTACGAAAGCGTGGCACGGGTCAAGGTGTTGCAGGCGTTTTTCGACAACGGCGGCGCCCTCGTTGATTCGTCGCCGATGTACGGTTCATCCGAGGAAGTGATCGGAAAAGCACTTAAGAAAATACCGAATAAAGACGCGCTGTTTGCCGCGACCAAAGTCTGGATACTGGGGAAGAATTCCGGTATCCGGCAGATGGAATCCTCGCAACACTTATGGGGCGTGAAGCGACTCGATCTGATGCAGATTCACAACATGCTCGACTGGGAAACGCACTGGGAAACGCTCAGTGAATGGAAGGCCGCGGGGCGCGTGCGTTATGTCGGCATCACGACCTCGCACGGCAGTCGCCACGAGGCCCTGGTAAAGGCCATGGAGAAGACGCCCTTCGATTTCGTTCAGTTCACTTACAACCTGGAAGACCGCGAGGTGGAAAAGAGGTTGCTCCCGCTGGCACAGGAACGGGGCATGGCGGTGATTATCAACCGGCCGTTTCAACGCGGGGGTCTGTTCAACCATGTCCGCGGCAAGCCATTGCCGCCGTGGGCCGCGGAGTTTGATTGCCGCAACTGGGCGCAGTTTTTATTGAAGTTCATCGTCTCGCACCCGGCGGTAACCTGCGCCATTCCGGCTACATCCAGACTGGATCACATGCTGGAAAACATGGGCGCCGGTTTCGGACGCCTGCCCAACGCCGCCATGCGCAAACGCATGATCGAACATTTCGAGCGTTTGTAATTAAACTCTGTGCGCTGGTTCGTTTTTTCAGGTCCCTGGGGCGTTTCTTTGCATCTAAATCTTGTCATGACGAGTAAGACGGTGCGATCATGGCGATACAAGTGATGAAATCAATATTTCAAGCCCGCCTGCTCCAATTCTGCCGAAACTTTCAAGCCTTCCGCACTCCGGCACGTATTCATAAATTCTTTCGTCGCCACGATACGAATTACTCTTTCCTTTCCACTCTCGCTGGTCTTGGATGCCAAAGCGAACAACTTCGCCATGCCCTCTTCGCCCTGGAGGCGCCACGTCTCTTCCGCATCCACCGTAAAATCGAAACTGTGCAGCAACCAGGTTGCGGTGACCTGGTCCGGCGCACGACGGCGGGCGGATTTGCGGATCGCGGGCATGGCGCGCTCCATCACCGAGATCACATCCTGCAGCACGGAAGCGGTCTTTTCCTCCGGAACCAGCCAGTAGAACACCACGGTGTTGCGGAAGAAGGAATACAGCAGCGGCATGCCCTTGAAGAACGGCGAGGTGGGAAGGCCATATCGTGAGAGTGCGATCTGCTTCTTGACCGAGGCGCCGAGTGCCAGACGCGCACGACGGTTTTTTATATGGAAATGGCACTGGGCAAGCACCACGCGACAGCGGTTGCCGGGGTCGAGCTGAGTGGAGAAGAACGGCTGGCCACTGCGGCGGAAGCCCGCGATCGTATAGTTGAACCGGGCGATAGCGAAATACGCCAGGCTGAAGGCGAACGGCGCGGTGAGGTCCACGAACACGGTGGATAAATTGAGTGTGAAATACGACACCGCCAGGAAACCGGATTGCAGTAAGGTAAATGTGAGGTTCACCACGCGCTGATCGATGTTGTACACGAAAGCGCCGGTGAGCAACGCAACGGCAACCAGGGTAATCGAAATATATATCCATGGGTGCAGCTCGGTGAGGAAATCGCCGTTTTTCAAATTATCGACGGCGGTGGCCAGGATCTCCACTCCCGGATGCACCTTGGCCACCGGCGTAGTCTTTAAATCGAAAAGAGCGGGTGCGGTGGAACCAATGATAACGATCTTTCCGGTAAATTCATCCAGCGGCCGCGTCCTTTTCTGCTTCTGTAAATCAAAATAAATCTCGTGAAAGGAGATATGCCGGTAGGACGGTGGATTGCCACGCCAGTTGATGAGCATGTCCTCCTGGTCCGGCAAGGATGTTCCTGTGGCCGCCACGACATTCGCGGGCAGAGATCCCACGCGCCAGCCGTATTCATTGGCGTAAACGGCGTAAGTCCGAACGATGCCATCGGTATCCGTGTAAATATTATTGGTTCCCAATCGCCGGTGCGTCAGAACGTCGTAGAAATACGGCAATACGACAGCGATCGTGGCGGTTTCGGATGGCGCGGGATCGAGTCCGGTCGCGCCCGATAATTGCCTGGCTTGCAACTCGCTGAGACGGTCATTCGATTCATCCAGCCGGACGACGGGAAAAAAGGCGTTCGTTGTCTTCGCAATCACGTCGCGAAAATATTTGTCACCGTCGAGATTGAAAACATCCGGATCGCTGAATGTAATATCAAAAACAATCGCACTGGGTTTTTGCGTGGCGATACCTTCCACCAGTTCGCCCATGATGTTTCGCGGCCATGGCCAGCGGCCGTACTCCGGCGCCATGGCAGCCAGCGCCGCCTCATCGATATCCACGATGACAATTTCCGGATCGGGCGCGGGATAAAGAAACCGCGTCTTCATGATGAGATCGTAGGCCTTGTTCTTCATCGCGGCGGTTGATCCGCCGGCGATGGCGACCAGTGCGACGATACTCATGACGATGGCCAATCCGATGTAGAACCCGTTCCCCACCCTGTCGGACAGGGAAGAAATCGGGATCAGGATATAACGCAGGGCACGCTGCAACATAAATTTAGCTGGCGGGTATCCGGGTGGAAGCTTGTTGGCGCGGGATGATGTTAATCAGCCAGGCGAAACACCTCAAGTCGAATCAGGCCACCCCCTCAGTAACGCTGACAAATCAGGTTTCGCGCTAACAACCGTGTCCCGGGTATAAAATTTTTTTGTGCCTGCCGGGCGGTAAGAGTAGGCTAACGGGAATGCTGGCGGCAAGGCAAGGAGGCAAAAATGACCACGGTAAAACAATTGTTGGACATCAAGGGACGCAATATCCTATCCATGTCACCGAACGACTCGGTTTACTCGGCGGTCGAGCGCATGTCTGAGAACAATATTGGCGCGCTGCTGGTTATAGAAAACGGACGGCTCGTGGGAATTCTCTCCGAACGTGACTACGCCCGCAAGGTCATTCTCAAGGGAAAATCGTCGAAGAATACCCTGATCCGCGAGATCATGACCCCTGATGTATTGTGTGTCAGTCCGGAAACCACGGTCGAAGAGTGCATGGCGTTGCTCACGGAAAACCGCGTGCGTCATCTCCCGGTTATGGAAGGAGGGAAGCTTACGGGAATTGTTTCAATCGGCGACCTGGTGAAACAGATCATTTCTGACAAGGATTTCACCATCCAGCAACTGGAACATTACATCCACAGCGCGTGAAACTACCGATGCAGTTGAAATCGAATAATACCTACATTACCCTAGCGACCCACAAAAGCAGTCAACCTTTTGGCATTCTTTCAGAGAGGAAATAACCATGAAAACTCCGCTGGATTCGATCGCCGGAACAATCATTACAGGTCTGATCCTGACCGTGATTTTGTATTTCTTTCTCGTCAATTTCCTGGTCAAGACCGCAGCCTGACCGCCAGCACAACGAAACTTTTACGGGGGTATATTATGGAACTCATCATTGTTCGCTGGCTGCATATTCTTGCCGGCATTATCTGGATTGGACTTCTTTACTACTTCAATTTCGTCCAGGCCGTCGCCATGCCCAAGGCCAAGGCCGATAACACCGCTGCCGGTATCACCAAACACATCGCGCCGTTGGCCCTGTTGTGGTTTCGCTGGGCCGCGCTCGTGACGTGGATCATGGGCGCCTATTATCTGGAACGGAGCGGCGTCGGCATCGGCAATGCCTTCCTGCTCAAGGGACCGGCCGCCGCCATCGGCATCGGCGCCTGGCTCGGTACGATCATGCTCTTCAACGTGTGGGTATTGATCTGGCCCAACCAGAAAAAGGTGCTCGGGATCGTGCCGGCCGACGACGCCGCCAAGGCCAAGGCCGCCCGTGTGGCGTTTCTGGCCTCACGCACCAACACCATGCTATCCCTGCCGATGCTGTTCTTCATGATCACGGGTAGCGCGGCACACGGTTTGCCCCTGATGTAGCATCCGACGTAGCCGGAAAAAGGCCCGCTCCGCCGGGCCTTTTTTGTTTCCGCTGCCATCGCCTCGACAAGCTTGCCGGCGGCACCGAACACGTCGCATGTTGTCCGCGACGGATTCAATTGCAAGGGCCTTGCGTTATTGCCTGCAGAGGGTAGAATTTTTGCTTTAAGTGGCGCCCGCAAGGCGCCTTTATGTTTTTGTGGCCCGCAACTTCACCTTGGGCCACACTCGCCCGGCGGTTGGGGCCAGCGCAACAAACAGCGGCGCTGTCCCGGTTCGATCCCGGCGACTTTGTGGGGTATGAAAAAACATGACATCGTCCTACCAGATGCCGGTTTTCTCCGGATTGCCCGTGGCCTTCACGCACGGCGAAGGCGCCTGGTTGTGGGACACGCAGGGGAAAAAATACCTCGACGCGCTGGCCGGCATCGCGGTCTGCGGACTGGGTCATGCACATCCCGCCATCACCGCGGCGCTGTGCGATCAGGCCGGCAAGCTGCTGCACACCTCGAACTGGTACCAAATTCCACTCCAGGAAGAACTTGCGGAACGCTTGTGCCGGCGCGCGGGAATGGACAATGCCTTTTTTTGCAATTCAGGAGCGGAGGCCAATGAAGCGGCAATCAAGCTCGCTCGCCTCTACGGGCATCAGCGCGGTATTCTGAAACCCGGCATTCTCGTCACCGAGGGCAGCTTCCACGGACGCACGCTCGCCACCCTGTCTGCCTCCGGCAGTCGCAAAATCCAGTCGGGCTTTGAACCCCTGGTGCAAGGTTTCTACCGTGTTCCGTACAACGACCTGGGCGCGGTCCGGCTGGTCAGCGAGCACAACCAGGAAGTCGTGGCGGTTTTGGTCGAACCCATCATCGGTGAAGGCGGTATCACCATTCCGGATTCCGGTTATCTCAAAGGCCTCCGGAAGATCTGCGACGAGCACGACTGGCTGCTGATGATTGATGAAATACAATCCGGCATGTGCCGCACCGGAAAATGGTTTGCCTGCCAGCATGAGGGCGTGGTACCCGATGTCATGACGCTCGCCAAAGGCCTCGGGAATGGCGTGCCGATCGGGGCCTGCCTTGCTCGCGGGGACGCGGCGCGGGTATTCAAACCCGGCAGCCACGGATCCACATTCAGCGGGAATCCGCTGGTATGCCGGGTCGCGCTTGCCGTCATCGACTTGCTGGAAAAAGGAAAACTCGCGGATCGAGCCGCGAAACTCGGGCAGCGTCTGCTCGGAAAATTCAAGGAAACATTGGGCCAGGTCGCGGGCGTGAGCGACATTCGGGGACGCGGCCTCATGCTTGCCATCGAACTCGATCGTCCCTGCAAGGATATGCTTATGCTCGCGCTGGCGCGCGGGATGCTTATTAATGTCACGGCGGACAATATAATTCGCCTGCTGCCTCCGCTTATCATGACCGACGATGAAGCGGATTTTCTGGCGGCTGAATTGGCCGGCTGCGTGCGCGACTTTCTGGGAATTAAATGAAATCTCGGCATTTTCTGACATTGATGGATTTAAGCTCCGAGGAACTTGGGCGACTGATGACGCGCGCCATGGAACTGAAATCCATGCACCGGCGCGGCGAAAGCTACATGCCCCTTACCGGTAAAACCATGGTGATGATTTTCGAAAAATCCTCGACACGAACCCGGGTATCGTTCGAAGCCGGAATGGTGCAACTGGGGGGCGTGAGTCTGTTCCTGTCGCCCCGCGACACTCACCTTGACCGTGGTGAACCCGTGGAAGACACCGCCCGAGTTCTGTCGCGCATGGTTGACGTCATCGTCATACGCGCCAATTCGCATGCCCTGGTGGAACGCTTCGCGGCGCACTCACAGGTGCCCGTCATCAATGCCCTGACCGACATGAATCATCCCTGTCAGCTGCTTGCCGACATGCAAACGTATCTCGAGAAACGCGGCGAGATTCGCGGCAGAAAGGCCGCCTGGATCGGCGACGGTAACAACGTATGTCATTCATGGATCAGCGCGGCTCGTCAATTCGGATTCCATCTCGATATCGCCACCCCCCGGGGTTATGAACCGAAGGCCGAATGGATTACCGCTTCCCGGGACCAAGTCACGCTGCACCATGATCCCAAGGAAGCGGCACGCGGAGCGGACATTGTCGTAACCGATACCTGGGCGAGCATGGGTCAGGAAAATGAAAAAACAAAGCGGATTAAGGCCTTCGCCGGGTTCATGGTGGATAGCGCATTGATGAAACTGGCGAACCGGGATGCCGTTTTTATGCATTGCCTGCCGGCCTATCGTGGCGTCGAGGTATCCGCCGAAGTAATCGACGGTCCTCAGAGCATCGTCTGGGACGAGGCGGAAAACCGTCTGCACGCCCAGAAGGCGCTGCTCGAATTCCTGCTCGGTGCACCGGAAAAAAAATAACCGGTCACATCGGAGGTCGCCGCTGCAGCGAGCCGGTAGTTGGTTCCGTTTGCGCCCATCTGCTAGGCTTACCCGCATGAACGAGATCCTCGCATTAAATAATATTGATTGCCGGTACGACGGGCGGCTGGCGGTAAGTGGATTGTCATTGCATGTGAACACCGGCGATATCGTGTGCCTGTTGGGCCCGAGCGGCTGCGGTAAAACCACGGTACTGCGCGCCATCGCAGGATTCCACCCGTTGAGCGGCGGCCAGATTAAAATCAAGGGTGTCACGGTTTCCAATTCAAAATTCACGCTGCCGCCGGAAAAGCGTCGCTTCGGTATGGTATTTCAAGATCACGCCCTTTTCCCTCATCTTTCCGTTTCAGGAAATATTAGATTCGGTCTTCGAGGCATGCCGACGGCAGCGAGAGAAGCCATTGTCAATGAGCTGGTGGAAATCGTAGGACTTGGCGGCATGGCAGAACGCTACCCGCATGAACTTTCCGGAGGACAGCAGCAGCGCGTGGCGCTGGCGCGGGCGCTGGCGCCGAAACCCGATCTCATTCTCATGGACGAGCCTTTCTCGAATCTCGACATTGAGCTGCGCGAGCGACTCTCGAGCGAGGTCCGCCAGATACTCAAACAGCGCGGCGCCACGGCGGTACTGGTCACGCATGATCAATACGAATCCTTTGCGCTGGGAGATGTCGTGGGCGTGATGCACGAAGGCAAACTGTTGCAGTGGGACACTCCCTACAATCTCTATCACGAGCCATGCAACCGCTTCGTTGCCGATTTTATCGGCCAGGGCGTGTTTCTGAACGGAAGATTGCTGACACCGGATTCCGTGGAAACGGAAATAGGCGTGCTCAAGGGGAACCGCGCCTACGGCTGGGAACGTGGTACACCGGTCGTCATACTATTAAGACCGGATGACATCGTGCCGGATCCGAATAGCGCCCTTCAAGTTGAAGTGATACAGCGGGCCTTTCGCGGGGCCGAGATTCTTTATACCCTTCGATTACCCAGCGGAGGACGTGTGTTGTCACTTTTCCCGAGCCACGCCGACCATACGATCGGCGATCGCGTCGGAATCCGGGTGCAGGCCGATCATCTTGTGGCTTTTCCGCTTACGGATGCCCACCACCCGAAAACCATATCTTCCGCCTCCAATTAACTAATTAATTCGATACCGCCTCCCGCGGGCCGGCTCTCGGCACCAAACACGGGGTGAGAACAGCATTCGCTGCAGCAGGGTCGGCATTCATTGTCTTTTTTTCCGATCCAGGCAGGTTGCCACGTGGTATCCTCATGCTGGTTTTTGGTGCCATACTTAAAGCCGGTACTTCCGCATAATCTGCCTGGCTTCGACTATAAAACCGGGTACAAGAATGTTTTGCTAAAATAGTGTTTTAAGAAAGAGGATTCCGTGGAAAAAAAGATTTTACGCCTGTTGATCGTGGATGACTCTCCGGATGACGCCGAGGTTGCCGTTGCCATGCTCCGCAAGGCGGGCTACCTGCTCAAGAACCAGCGCGTCCAGGACCTTGCTTCCATGCAGGCGGCCTTGGACAAGAGCACCTGGGATGTGGTGCTGTCGGAATACACGCTCCCGCACTTCGGGGCACAACTCGCACTTGACCTGATCAGACGCGCCGATCTCGATATTCCCTTTCTCGTCGTTACCCGAAATATCCGCGACCAGGACCTGGTAAAAATCATGCGCAATGGAGCGCACGATGTTATCCTGAAAAGCCAGTTGTCACGACTGGCGCCTGCCGTGGAACGGGAGTTGCTCGTGGCAGAAGACCGGATACAGTTTCGAAAAATGTCACAGACACTCAACGAAGTGGAAAGAAAAAACCGCGCGATCATTGAAGGTTCGCGCGAAGCCATCAGCTATTGCATGGATGGAATGCATGTTGACGCAAATAAAACCTACCTCGAGATATTCGGCTATCAGGACTTGAAAGAAATCGAGGGCGTGCCAGTGATGAACCTGATAGACAAGGCCGACCATGCCTCGTTCAAGGAATATTTACGCAAGATCTCGTCCGGGAATCCCCCGGAGCCACGGGAATTTCAGGCGATCAAGAAGGACGGCGCGTCTTTCCATGTGGAACTGGCAGCGTCGATGATCACGCTGAAAGGCGAAAACTGCACCCAGTTCGTGGTCGCCGACATATCGAAGCGCAAGTCAGTAGAAAACCGTTTGCAATATCTTAATCAGCGCGATCCGCTGACAGGTTTATTCAATCGCCATCATTTCACCCTGGAATTGACCAAAGCACTGGAGAAGGTGAAGCAGGAAGAAAGTCAAAGTGCGTTGCTTTATCTGGATCTCAACGAACTGAAGGAGATAAATGACGCCCTGGGCCATGCCGCCGGCGATCGGCTGCTGCTCAAAATCGCGCGCTTGTTTCACGAGAAGCTCGGTGAATCCGCCGTCTTGGCCCGGTTTAGCGGCGATGAATTCATTGCCATGCTCCACGGGATGGACGAAAAGAAGATCAAAGGAGCCGTCACTTCACTCCTTTCGGCGCTGAAAGAAACCACCTACAGTGAAGGCGGCAAGGTTTTCCGCTGCGATGGCACGATCGGTGTTGTAGTAATCGACAAGAATACGGTTGATGCTCAGACCGCGCTGAACCTGGTTTACCAGGCCTGCCAGAGCAAACGTCCCCAAAAACCGGTGAAGGCGGAAGCGCCGGTACCGGGACCAGCCGCCCAGGCGCTCACGGCATCCATGGAACCGGTAAATACACCGACAACTCGGGATATCGAAACGTCCAGACGCACACCGATTATTACAGCATCAGGCCTGGATTGGGAATCACGTCTCAAAACCGCCCTGGAAAAAGACGGATTCCAGCTCGCCTATCAACCCATTGTCAATCTGCACGGCGATGCGGCCGAATTTTTCGAAGTGCTCATCCGTCTGGTGGGACGTCAT